>WBZR01004682.1_pt1 | contig 11035 bp, 9 predicted proteins | sample 5204231 | NCBI WGS metagenome assembly WBZR01 (sample SAMN12412403, study PRJNA552823) | activated sludge metagenome | isolation source: activated sludge from anammox sidestream of wastewater treatment plant... | place: USA: Virginia | collected 2017-08
CTGGGGCACACGTGACGCTGGTGAGCACGTTTGATGCTTTGGCCGGTGCTCTGACGGCGGATGGCTCTTCTTGGATTGGCGTTGTTGGCGGCACTGCGTTCAGGATGGCCGTGACATTTACGCCGGGCCAGAACGGTTACTGTTTCATTCGCGTGTGCGTGAATGACTCGTATCTGGACGCCGGAAATCGCTCGAAAGTTTACGTTGACCCGTTGCCGGTACTCTCTTGACCACACAGCTTGACGCTTACGGTGTTGATGCTCAAAACTTCGGCGGCTTTCCCGCTGACGGCGTTCAGCAATTCAGCGCCTATGCGTTTTTGCTTCAGGGACTTCAGCCGACAACTCCGCCGCCAAGCATTGACAACACTACCGGCAAATTTTCGGCGCAGGACATCGAATACGGTGCTTACAGCAGCATCTTTCCTGAGTTGTTGCAGTACGGAAATTCCAGTCAGTACCACGCCTACACGATTCCCACAGGGGCAGCGACCGCTCCCCCGGTGATTCTGGCAGAGGCTTTGCCGAATGGGATTGTTGATGCCAGTTACACCAAAGTTCTCACAGCAAGCGGCGGAAATCCGCCTTATGAATGGCAGGTGCTCAGCGGTAACTTCCCGCCCGGACTCACGCTGGACAGATTCACTGGTGTTATCTCCGGCTTCCCGTCTCAGGTTGGGGTTTACACGTTCACTGTGCTGATTAACGACCACGCCGGACAGCAAGATACGGAAGTCTTCACGATTACTGTGATTGCCGGACGCGCACTGTTGAATCCTTTGCGCAGCAAGGTGTTTCTCAACGAAACTCTGGACGTGGATTTCTTGACGACAAACCCGACGACGGGAGCCGCTGTTGACGCTGACGGTGGTTATCCTGACATCGAGATTTACGAAGATGCTTCGGCGGCAGCTATGGGCTATGTGCCTGCGGCAGCCAAGCGCAACGGCCCCGCTCTTGGTCAGTACACCACGCAGCTTGCATTGACGCTGGCAAACGGTTTTGAAGTTGGAAAGTGGTACAATGTCTACGCCATTGCGGCTGTGGGTGGCGTAGTTGGAAAGACGGTGATTGAGCGGTTCAAGATTGAATCGAAACTCACGTACACGGGGTAACCTATGCTCGCTGAACAGACCATCACGATTCCGAATCCGCCCATTACTGGCATCGCTTGGCTGGACGCGGTGATTTCAATTTTCATCGCTGCCATTGCCGCAGGGGTGTTGCGGTTTGCTTGGCAGTGGTTGAGCAGCACCACGGCGTTCAAGAAAGCCAAAGAGCAGCACGCATGGATTGGCACGCTTGAGCCTCTGGTGGCTTCTGCAATTACGGAGACTGAGAAGTGGGCCAAAGAGCAACCGGCCACTGTGGCGTCGGCGGACAAGATGAAGAACGCAATCGAAATGCTGAAGGCCAAAGCCACGGCTCTTGGCATTCCGGCGAGTCTTCTGGATGAAGCGGTGCTCAAGGGCTTCATTGAGTCCAAGCTGGCAACCAATTCGCTGTTCAATACACCGGAAGCGGCTAAACCGCAAATTGCGCTGGGAGACGGCCCTAAGCCTGCTAACTAATGGAAGAGATTTTTGACGATGCGTTGCTACGTTTTGTTCAGCGTGTTCAGTGGAACGGTAAACCGCTGAGCGTGGTATTTGCGTCGCCAGACAGGGCCTTTGGCGCAATGCGCGAACGCATTGCCCGCGACAAGAAAATCAAACCGGAGTTGGTTGCGATAGAGCACGTGCCGTTGCCGTTCATCAACATTTTTCGCGGCGACTTGCTTCCTAACGCGCAACTCTTTCATCCCGGTTCTGTGCGTGGCATTCAGCAGGATAATGACTCCGGTGACGTGTACAGCAGCAAAGTTCCCTATGCTTTCACGTCCACCGTGCAGATGGATTTTTGGGCGAAGACGCGCACAGAAATGTCCAACGTGATTACGCAGTTCACGCTGGGTTTTCCTTCTGACGAAGTTCGCCTGATGATTGATTGGCGGGCTGACCGCTGGTATCGCGGAGTAAATCGCCAGTTCAGCTATGCCAAGTGGCTTGGGGTACAAAGTACCCGACTCAAGAACAACGGAATAACGGACACTTCGGAACTTGAGGCCGGAGAAGGCCCGCGCTATATTCGTAAGACCTTCTCAGGTGAATTGTTTGGCGTGTTGCCGTATCCGTTGGTGCTGGGTAGAGTGGCTAAACAGGTACAGGTGCAAACGTTCCTTGAGGGCGAAGTAAACCCGGATGATGACTTCATTGTGCCTTAGCGGTTTAGACTGCGACGGCTCACTGGCTTGATGGAGACAGCAATGGCAGGCGTTCCCGGCATCACCATTCGTGAAGTTGACCTGACCGCGTACATCCCGTCTTCGTCGGAAGCCATTGTCGGTTTGATTGGCCCGGCGACGAAAGGTGAAGTCAACGTCATCAACGACATCACCGACGAAGGAACCTACACCAACGCGCTTGGCATTCCTTCGGATGGTTTCCACGGGATGCGCGCGGCGATTCGCTACTTGAAGCAGGGTTCATCGCTCAAGTACGTGAGAATTGCTGGTTCGCTGCTGGCGACTGCCGCCGTCAACATCAACAACGCGGCTGACACGCAACTGATTCTCACGTTCTTGGGCATCAGCCCCGGCTCGTGGGCGAACAACAACGTGGCAATCGGTATCACCCACAACGGCGTGGACAGCTACAACGTGTTTGTGTACGTGGCTGGCATTCTGGTGGAAAGCTACCAGAACGTCACCAACGGCACGGTGGCAACTGCAATCAACGGCATCAGCGCCTACGTCACGGTCACGGTTGACCCGCTGGCCGCCGCGATTTTCCCGAAAGAAACTCTCAACACGAGCACTGGCGAAATTGAGCCAGTGTTCCTGCTTAACGGCAACGACGGCGCTTTTGCGTCAACCATCAGCCCGGCGTCTCTCACTGGCGGCGTGTCGGCGCGCACGTTTTGGACGGAAGATTTCCCGTTCGTTGCTGCATCGCTTTCGCAGGCGTTTACGTTGTCGGCCCCGTGTGAGCCGGGTTCACTCTCTGTGGACGCGAACACGGGCGGCGTACTGACTGACAACGGTGACGGCACGCTGACCGGCGCGGGCACTTCCGGCACGGTGAATTACGAAACCGGCGAAGTGACACTCACGCTGCTGATTGCGCCCACGGCGAACATTGACGTGTCCTACCGTTACGGCACCATCGAAGAAAGTGCTGTGACTGCGCCAAGCCAGCTTGTCTACACCGGAAACATCAGTCGCCCCGGACTTATCAGCAACTCGTTCCGCGTGCTCATTCCGCGCGAAGACCAACTGGACATCGGCACCGGCCTGACGGTGGAGCCTTACGCTCCGACGTTGCAAGGTGGTGATGTTGAGCGCGAGACGCTGACCATCACGGCCAAGAAGTCAACCGGCGAAACCATGACCGTCACTGACGACGGAAACGGCAACCTGATTGGCGACGTGCCTACGCCGACTGTAGCGGTTGAGCGCATTGATTTCAGTGGCGCTGGCACGACGCCTGCACCCGCGTTTGTGCTGGGAGAAGTCATCACGCAGGCGGTGTCTCTCGCTTCCGGCATCGTGGTTGGAGTCATCAGCGCCGACGTGTATATCATCAATCGCACGACGGTTGCCACGTTCAACGCCGTCAACAACGTCACCGGCAGCTTGGGTGGCGGCGGCACGACGCCGGGCATCCCGCTGGGTGTCCCGACTGCGGTGAACACCATCAACTACGCCACGGGCGCTCTCAACCTGTTCTTTGAAGAGCCGGTTGGGCCGTCCGAAGTGATTACGGCCAACTATCAGCAGCACGCTGAAGACAACGGCTCCGGCGTGGTGTCTGGCGCGAACTTGACGGCTGGCACCATCAACTACGTGACTGGTGCTTATTCGTTCACCTTCGCCCTGACCACGGCGGGCAATTACGTTCCAAATTTCCCTGACGGTCTGGCGTTCCAGTTCCAGTATGGACACGCGGACGTGCTGGGAACTGGCGACGGTATTGAAGATACTTTCAGCGGCACGCTCTCCATGTTCCCGGTGAAGCCCGGCTCCGTGCTGCTGTTGGCGGGTGCAATTTCCGTTGCCGATAACGGCGCTGGTATTCTCACGGGTGTTGGCGGAGCAGGCACCATCAACTACTGGACTGGCGCGTTCACTTTCACGTTCACTGCGCCGCCTGCTGTTGGCGTTGAAGTCAACGTGCTGTCTGACGCCATTCTTCTGCACGTGGAGTTCAAGAAGGCTGGCCCGGATGGAAACCGCGAAGCTGTTTTGACCAACGGCTTCCACACGATTTGGGATGACAGCCCGACTGTCCCCGGAACCTACAGGTTCCGCACGCGCTGGTACAACGGCGTGATGGCCGCTGACATCGAAGTCTTTGACCAGCTTCGTGACGCGAACCATGCCTTTGAAGTCATCAACGGGTTGGCTGGAAACACCGGCTCGCGCTTCGTGCGCTTCCTGAGCACCGGCTTCCCCGGCATTGCAAACTCAGCGACTCAGCAGATTGGCCTTGCTGGCGCGTTCACCACTGCGGACGTGATTGGCACTCAGGTTGGGCCGGTTCGCACCGGATTGCAGCTTTTCAACGACCCGGAAACTGTGCCGGTCAACTTCCTGTCTGCACCCGGCATGTACAACCGCGAAGTCACCACGGCGGGCATCGCGCTGGCATCGGCCAATGGCCGCCGCGTGGTGTGGATTGGCAGTATGCCGGACTTCTCAGACTGGCGTGATGCTCGTGACTACGTGAACGGCAGCTACAACGCGGCCATTCCAAACGGCCCCGCGCGCCCGACACCTGACGTGATGAAGCCGCTGCTGGCCGCAGTCAATTCAAGCTACTGCGTCTGGTACTTCTCGTGGTGTCAGTATTTTGACGCCTACGCCGATACCGACGTGTTTGAACCGCCAGAAGGTTTTGTTCTCTCGCGCATCGCGGCCACTGACCGCGACAACAATTCGTGGGATGCCGTGGCCGGTTTGCGCCGCGCGCTTCTCACGGACGTTACCGATGTTCGCTACTCGCCCACTGCCGCAGAGCGTGCGCAGATGTACGGGCTTGTCGGCAACGTCGTGCAGGTCATCAACCCGATTGTCAAGTTCATCGGTCAAGGCATTGCGATTTACGGTCAACGCACTTCGCAGCGCAGCGCATCGGCTACTGACCGCCTGAACGTGCGCTGGGCGCTCAACATCCTTGAGAACACGATGGAGTTTGTGTCGCGCATCTTCCCGTTCGAGCAGGCGGACGGTGTTCTCTTCAGGCAGATTAAGAACACGATTGAGGGCGTTCTGGCCCCGATTCAGGCAGGCCGTGGCTTGTCAGGTTTCCGCGTGGTGTGCAACGAAACCACGAACCCGCCTGAGCAGTTGCAGCAAAATCGCGTCAAGTGCAAGGTGTTTGTACAATGGACTCCCACGGCGGAAGCAATTGAGTACGAAGTTGTGCTCACTCCGCTGGGCGTCAACTTGAACGCGGTTTAGTAGTAGCTGGAAAACTTTTCGGGTGACCAACGACGAATCCCTAACCGGGAGTAAAACATGGCTGGCGCTTCCTTGCCCTACAGATTCAGCGGAAACATGCTCGCTCAGGCCGCTGGCAAAAATAATCCCCAAAAGAAGAACATGGGGATGATTGAGTTCTTCGACAATCCGCTTATCAAGGGGTTGTCGGGACTCTCGTTGTACATCAAGAACGCCGCGATTCCGAAGCGTGCTGTTGAGTCGGGCGACGTTCGTTTCTTGAACGGTTCTGTGCATTATCCGTCTCTGGTGACGGCACTGCCGGACATGACAGTGGTGTTCTTGGATTACGTTGACACCCCGGCTCGCGCGATTCTTGAGAACTGGTTTAGCATGGTGTACGACGAAAAAACCGGCTTGATGACTCCGCCCACGGCGTTGAAGACCAGCGCCATTTTCAACTTGTTCGGTTCGGACGGGCTGGGCCTTCGCGGCTACCAGCTTGAAGGGCTGTGGCCGAAGGAAAGCCCTGACCGCATGTTCGATTTCACTGACGGTTCTCAGCTTGAAATGAGCATGAACTTCGCCATTGACCGCGCGATTCCGCTGCTGGAAGAGTGGCCGTCGCAAGTTCCGAACAGCCCTGCGGTATAGACGCGCGGCCCAAAGAGAACTATCTTTGGGCTACGCTTATTTGTGGGCTAAAGCGCCTGCGTGAAGCGGGCGCTTTTCTTTTCTACGGGGGTAGTCATGGCAGATGCAAAGAAGCAGCCGCAGAAGATTACTGGCGTGGCACAGGTTGGGCCGGAAACGGCGAAAGGCGGCGCTGCCAACAAGGCAACGCTTCCTAGCCTGAACACGCTGACGTTGCCTTATACGCTGCCTTCGCAGGGTGTTCCCTATGGCGGGGCTATTCCGGGCGGGAACGTCGTTCTCAGCCCCATGCGCGGCGAACAGGAAGAGGCTTTGGCCGGTACTGGAACTGGCCCGCACACTGCGCGCACGGTTCGCCACGTCATTAAGGGACTGGTGAACTTGAATGGCTTTCCCTTTGAAAAGTTGCTGCTGTCTGACTTCGTGGCTCTCGTTTTGAACGTCATGGCGTTCTCGTATGACCCGAACGTTTCTGTGAGCGTGTCTTGCCCGGAGTGCAAGAAGCGCAATCAGTACGACACGGAAGTTGGAAAAATTCCGTGCGACGTTTTGACGGAAGAGAAGTTCAAGGATGCCAGCACGTATCAGGTTGAGTTGCCTGTGAGCAAGGTGGTTATCGCCTTCAGGCCGTTGACTCTCGAAGACACGGACGCCATTGAAAAATTCGCTCAGCGGCACCAGCCTGAAGCGGATGCCAAGGGTTCTCGCCCTGAGTTGACGTTTGGGATTGCCAAGGCGATTACGCACGTCAATGGAAAGACGGTTGAAGAATTTGGCGGCCTTGTGCCGCTGCGGCATTGGCTCCGCGAAATGACTGGCCGTGACTTGGCGGCATTGCGCAAAGCAATGAACGACGCGGAGAGCGGTTACGACCTGTCGCCTGAAATCGAGTGCGTTCACTGCGGGCACACTTTTGAAGTGAGGCTCCCCGAAGCGGGGGAGTTCTTTCGCGGCAAAACTGCTGCCCCTAGAAGTTCTTAGGGAGCAGCGTTTTTCTATGCTGGTGAACGGCCTGTCTTGGGTTGACTGGTGTGCCATGACACCGTGGCAAAGAAACGACTACTGTGTCAGAATGACCGCGCACAATAAGCGGAAGCAGGAAGAGCACGACCGCCGAAAAACCTAACGGGGCCACGTCATGGCAGATGTTGTCGCCAATCTTGAGTTTCAGTTTACAGCGCAAGATAAGGCGTCCCCTGTTGCTACCAAAGCAGCGGAGAACATGGATGCCGTGGCGGCTGTCATGGCGGACTCCGCTACGTCGGTTCAGGAATCGGCTCAAACGGTAGCTGACGGTCTTGCCAAGTCGGCGGAGAGCCTTGTTAAAGCCGCTGACCCGATGGCCGATTACGTTGATGGCCTGAACACCATCGCGCTCAAGGATGAAGACTTCAAGGACTCCGTGGCGGAAACCACGAAGGCCGTGGATGCGTCAACGGCGTCCATCGAAAAGAACAAGAAGTCTCTAATGAGCCGCATGGCCGAAATGGGCTTTCTTGTTGGAACGTGGACGGGCTTAGGAAAAGCGGCCACAGGGGTTGGTAAAGGCTTTTCCAGCCTGTTTTCCACCGTGAAGGACTCTAAGTTCATCCAGTCCATCGGAACGGGAGTTGGCAAGGCATTTGACGGCATCAAGACACCAAAGTTCATTCAGGCAATTGGCAAAGACGTGAGCAACATCGGCGTGGGCATCGGTAAAGGCGTCTCTGCGATGACCACGGGCGTTACCAAGGCCACAGGACTGCTTACCATTGGTCTGAAGTCGGCTTTGGGTTTTCTGTCGCCTATACTTGACCTAGTAACCGGAGTGTTTGGCCCGGCGCTTGAGCAGTTGAGTGATACCTTGTCGGCGGTACTGGAACCTGTCTCTGGCGCGATTTTGGAAGTCACCCAAAAATTGCTGCCAAGCATGATTGCTGTTTTCGAGCCGATAATGGGAGTCGTTCTAGCTGGCATTCAACGTGTGGCCGACGTGCTGCTGAAAGAGGATTCTCCGTTCCTCAAGATTTTCCAGTCCATCTTTATGCTGTTCGAGAAGCTGTCGCCTGTCTTTGACCAGTTGTTGGGCGGCATCGCTTCCTATGCCGGGAAGATTCTTCCGGCGCTGGAAAAATTGGCTGACACTTTCATCAAGGTTCTGTCTCCGATTTTGGAGACAGTGATTAACGCCGTGGTGCAGATTTACGACCTGATTGCTCCGCTCGTGGTGGAGTTGCTGCAAGCACTTGAACCGGCGCTGAAGGAAGTCGGTGAAGTTGTCCAAGTGCTGTTGAAGGAACTTATCCCTGTGCTGATGCCGCTGATTAAGGCGGCCATTGAAATCATCAAACCGCTGCTGCCCATCACGGTGACGCTGATAAAGCTGCTGGCGACGCTGCTGATTCCGCTCATTAAATTGCTGGCTCCGTTGCTCGTGTACGTTGCAAAGTTCATAGAACTGATTGCGACCAAACTTGGCGGCCTGCTTCAGTCGTTGGCGAAACAGATGGAGTTGGGTTTGTCAATTTTCAAGGAATGGATAAAGCCCATTGTCGAGTGGATTTCTACCACGTGGACAGATTTCTTCGGAAATTTTGACCAGAACATGGAAGACATGGGCAAGTGGTTTGAAGACCTTGGAAAAACCATCAAAGGCTGGGCTGATGACGTAGGTAAGTGGTTCAGCGACCTGTGGACAAGCCTGACCAAAGGCTGGGAAGATTTCTCGAAGACGGTCACGTTCATTTGGGACAATCTTGGAACGTTGGTTTCAACCGGCTTCAAAGAAATTTTGAACACAACGCTTATTGACCCTGTGAACAAGGTTCTTGAGTCTTTAAGGGCCATTGACGTTCCTCTTGCTGGCAAGATTTTCGAGGGGGTTCAACTGCTGCCGAAGTTTGCGAAAGGCGGCATTGTCAGCGGCTTTGAAGACAAAGGCGGCTTGCCTGCTATCATCGGTGAGGCTGGCCCTGAAGCTGTTATTCCGCTGAACCGCGAGACGTTGCAGCAGATTGCTCCGCCTGTACCTGTTGCTGCGGCAACGTCCGATGAATCGGTGGACTTGTTGACGCAGATTTTGGAGATTCAGAAGCGCATCGCTGAAATGACTGAAGAGTACATCATGGGCAAGCGTGGTGTGCCTGTTGGGGGACGCTAATCATGTTGCAAGTAGGCGTACCAGTCATGTGTGCAATCCAGCTTGAAGACGACCCGCGTAATGAGTTCCGGGTTCAATTCGAGTCAGTGCCGCCACAGGGCATTGTCGAAGGTTACAGCGCGAATTTTTCAGCCGCGTCAGGACGTGGCGCTCCGCAGCCTGCGTTTCGTCGTTGGACAGGCGGCGATTGGCAGCCGATGCAGTTTGACTTGGAGTTTCGCGCCGGGGCATTCAGCAAGAAGGGAGCGAGTCAACAAAGTGGTCAGCAAGGCACAGCACAGAGCGACAATTCGGCACTCATTAACGAGTATGCTTCTGACATGGAAAAGAAGGTTCGTCTGTTGCAAGCCATGTCTTTTCCGAAACCGCCACAGCAGAGAACGGCGAATCAGAAGTTGTTGCCCCCGGCACCGTTGATTCCTTTTGTGCTCGTAGTGTTCGGTGATTTCGTGACGTTCCGTGGCTACGTGACCAGCACGCAGATTACGTGGAAAGAGCCGTGGCATCCGGTGTCTGCGCGTCCATTGACCGCAGTGGTGAGCGTCAGCTTTCAACCCATCATGGCGTTTTACCCGGACTTCTACGACGTACAGAACCCGCAGATGCGCGGCTCCGTTGTCAACGCAGTTTCCGCTCTGGAAAAGCAGTTTGGTACTTCCACGCTGGGCAACACCTTCAAGCGTAAGCAGCAATTGAACGAGTTGATTGCTCTGAAGGGGCAGCTTGCTGACGCAAACCGTGCGATTGAGAAAATCACTGACCCGCAGGAAAAGGCCGCAGCGCAATCGGACATTGACGAATTGACGAAGGAAGTGAACAACCGCCAGCAGCAATTTGATGCACCTGTGGCACCTGCGTCTACCGGATAGCCTATGCCTGAGCCAGAGACATTCACGTTTGAGCCGACTTCGCGGCATCAGCTTACTCCGGTTTATCGAGACGGCGGTTTGCTGTTTCTTGGCATTTTTAAGAAGCCGGAAATCAAGCTGGACGGCGACGAAAACATTGTCGAAGTGAACGAAGGTACGCGGGGGCAGTTGGAACTGTTCGCGTTCAACGCCTACAAAGACCAGAAACTTTTTTGGGCTATTGGACTGGTCAACAAAATCAACAACCCGGCTGATGATGTCGTGCCGGGACTGCGGCTTACCATCCCTAAAATTGAACGCATCAGAGAGGCACTTGAGGCTCGCTAATGGCACGGCAGACAGGAAGTGCCGGGTTTGGCTTTGAGTTGCAAATGGATGCGCAGTCGCAACGCATCACAGATGTCAACTACGAGCCGGACTTCGGAAACAAGGTCATCAACGTCATAGACCGCATCACGGCTGTCGAGTGGTGCGATTCCTTATTGACGGGCGGCCTGTCTGTTCGCATTCACGTTGACGATGCTGACTGGTACTTTTGGTCTACGCTTCTTTCAGGGGATGAAGGCAGCAAGTTGCAAGGACGCTTGCTGCTGTTTCAAGAGAACGAGCAAATCACAGGCCCGTGGCGCACGCTGCTTCTGGATGCTCCGCAGTCCACGGTGTCAACGCAGTCGCTTCGCGGAATTTTGCCTTGCGGTGACCGTCGCTTGGCGATGCAGCAGGTCACGCGGTACACGGCGTATACGGCCAGAACCATCACGGACATTGTGCAGGCGATTGCACAGCGGTACGCGATGGTTTCAGACATCGCTCCGCTGGATGATGTTCCAAAAGACCGCTGGCAGGCCGGACTCAGCGATTGGGACTACATGCAGGAAATGCTGCTGCCCGATTG
>WBZR01004684.1_pt1 | contig 11033 bp, 8 predicted proteins | sample 5204231 | NCBI WGS metagenome assembly WBZR01 (sample SAMN12412403, study PRJNA552823) | activated sludge metagenome | isolation source: activated sludge from anammox sidestream of wastewater treatment plant... | place: USA: Virginia | collected 2017-08
CAGAACGATCGCAATGAGCGGGGACGCCGGATCGAACCGGCCGACGGTCACGCGATCCACGATCTGGTTGTACCAAGCTCCGTGAGGCTTCACATAGGCGGCTGGATATGCCTGCATGAACTCGTGGGCTTGGCCCAACAGGCTCCTGCGCAGCCCTGGGGCATGCTCGAGCGCGGGAGCCCTGCGCCCCATGCCCTCACGATCGGCGTACCCAGGGTGCATCCCGATGCGCACCCCTTTGCGCCGACATAGATCGATCGTGCGAACCGTGAGGTCCCACGAACCCGCATGCTCGCCGCAGCAGATGTTGGCGGACGTCGCGAACTCGAGCAGCGCCTCGTCATTCGGGAAGCCCTCACCTATGTCGACATTGAGGTCGATGCGCGGCATGATGCCAATCCGTTAGCGGCCGATCAGGCTTGCGGCGACGTCCGCCACATGCTCGGCAGTGAAGCCAAACTCCCGCATGTTCACGTCCCCCGGGGCGCTCGCACCGAACCGATCCAGCCCTACATGAGCGTGCGCGTACTTCGCCCAGCCGAACGTCGACGCTGCCTCGACACTCACCGCCGGGACATCGTCCGGCAGAACGTCGAATCTGTATGCCTCCGACTGGCGGTCGAAGAGACGCCAGCAAGGAAGGCTCACCACACGGGCCGCGATCCCACGCTCGACGAGGAGATCTCGGGCGCTGATGCAGTGTTGAACCTCGCTACCGGCTCCGATCAGCACGACCCGCGGCCCTGAGATCGTGGGGAAATCGGCAAGCACGTAGCCCCCCTTCTCAGCAGGGTGAGTGCCTGAGAAGCTGGGAGACACCGGCGGCAGAGCCTGCCGACTCAGGGAGAACAGCGTCGGCGTATGAGTCGACTCGAGCGCGACCTTCCACCCGGCCACGGTTTCGTTGCCATCGGCGGGACGGAAGACGTTCAGGTTCGGAATGGCTCGGAGACCGGCAAGCTGCTCGACCGGCTGATGGGTCGGACCGTCCTCGCCTAGGCCGATCGAGTCGTGAGTGAATACGAAGATGCTCGGACACTCCATCAGCGCCGCGAGCCGGATCGATGGCTTGCAGTAGTCGCTGAAGATGAGGAAGGTGCCCCCGAAGCCTCGTGCTGCGCCGTGAAGAGTGATCCCGTTCACGGCGGCCATCATCGCGTGCTCGCGGACTCCATAGTGGAGGGTGCGGCCGGTCCGATCGCTGGCCGAGAACAGACCGAACGCCTTCTGGGGGACGTTGACGTTGCCGGTCAAATCCGCTCCGCCGCCAAGGAATCCGACCAGGGACGTGGAAACTGCGTCGACGACCTTACCGCTGGCAGCACGGGTGGCGATCTTCTCGTCGATCGCAGGCAGGTGAGCGGCCCAGTCTCCCAGATTGCCGTGGATCGCCGCGCTCAACCGCTCAGCTTCGACCGGATAGGCCTCTGCGTAGGCTGCGAAGCGGCCCGCCCACTCGGCTTCGGATTCCTCACCACGAACGATCGCTTGCCGATACGTCGCAAGAACGTCGTCGTCGATCCAGAACTCGCGGTCGACCGGCAGGCCTAGGCGTTCCTTGGTGAGGCGGATCTCGTCGACCCCGAGCGGCTCGCCATGTGACTTGCTCGTACCGGCCCGGTTCGGAGACCCAAACCCGATCGTGGTCTTGCATCTGACGAGGACCGGGCCCTTCCCGTTAGCCTTGGCGACCCCTATCGCCCGATCGACAGCGTCGACGTCCATCCCGTCGCACGCCAAGACCGTCCATCCGAGCGCTTCGAACTTCTTGGTGACGTCCTCGGTGTAAGCGAGGTCGGTCTTCCCGTCGATCGTGATTCCGTTGTCGTCGTAGAGGAAGATGAGCTTGCTGAGCTCGAGATGGCCGGCAAGTGAGCACGCTTCCTGAGCGACCCCTTCCATGAGGTCTCCGTCCGAGCAGATGCCGAACGTGTAGTGGTCGACGACGGTGTGACCCGGCCGATTGAAGACGGCTGCGAGGTGCGCTTCGGCGATCGCCATGCCGACCGCGGTCGAGATGCCCTGGCCAAGGGGACCGGTCGCCATTTCGACACCGGGCGTCAGGGTGTTCTCGGGATGGCCGGGGGTTCTGCTGCCGAACTGGCGAAACGCGCGGATGTCGTCGAGCGAGAGGTCGTAGCCGGTCAGATGAAGGAGGGAATACAGCAGCATCGACCCATGCCCGGCCGACAAGATGAACCGGTCGCGATCAAACCACTTGGGATTCCTCGGGTTGTGGCGAAGGTGCCGCGTCCACAAAGCGTGAGCCATCGGCGCCGCCCCCATCGGCATTCCCGGATGGCCTGAGTTGGCTCGTTGGACGGCGTCCATCGCCAGACCTCGGATCACGTTGACGCAAAGCGTGTCGAGGGATACGGCAGCTTGCATGGTCGATTGGAATGTACCAGGGGAGGCACTTTTCGAGGACAGCCAGACACGGAGCCGCCCATGTAATCTGGGCCGAATGTTGACAGTTGAATGGAAGGGTGGGATGGCGTTCGAGGCGAACCCTCCGAGCGGCCGGCGATTCGTGATGGACGCGATTCCCGACGATGGGGAAGCCGGCTTGGGCCCATCTCCCGTCGAGACTCTGATCGGAGCGCTCGCAGGGTGCTCGGCGATGGACGTGGTCCTCATCATGAGCAAGAAGAAGCAGGCCATCACCGACTACCGAATCGAGGTCGAATGGGATCGCGGGCCTACCGGGACCTTTCCGCGCCCGATCACCGCGATCCGCGTCCGCCACCTCGTGAAGGGCGAGAATCTCGACCCGGATGCCTTGGCGAGGGCTGTCACGCTAAGCGACGAGAAATACTGCACGGTCGCAACGACCCTCAGGATGGGCACGCAAATTTCGACCAGTTGGGAGATCGTCTAGCGACGATTCGCGGCGGTTCCTCGTCTTAGCCTGTTCGTGCCTGAGTCGTCAGGTAACATAGCCAACTGGCGCTAAGTGGCGCCTACTTCCCGAGACGACCTATGATGACCGACGAGACCATGACGCAAACCGAGCCTGAAGAGCTCGCCGCGTCCGACGCGACCCCGACGGAGGCCACTCCGACGCAAGCCGAACCCGTTGCCGAAGACGCTGGATCCGAGGCAGTTGCCGAATCGACGCCCGCTGAGCCTGAGCCCGACCCAGTGGTTGAGGCTGCAGCTCCTGCTGTGGAGCCGGTGCCCGAGCCTGTCGCCGCCGTTCAAGAGAGCCCGGCCGCATCCGCGACCGACGATGCCGCCTTGTTCGACGCCTACATGGAGCGGCTTGGATCGGAGGACGACGACAACCTCGAGGGTTACAAGAAGCTTTCACGCGGCGATCGGGTCGAAGCGACCGTCATCCAGGTCGATCGCGACAAGGTGTTCGTCAACCTCGGCACGAAGTCCGAGGGTGTCGTCCCGCTGAGCGAGCTCACCGACGAGAACATCGACGATGCGTCGGAGAAGGTCAAGGTCGGCGACAAGATCCAGGTCGTCGTCATCCGCCCCGAGGGCGCGGACGGAAACCTCGTCGTTTCGAAGAAGCGCGCAGATTTCGAGCAGGCTTGGGACAAGATCGAGCAGGCGTTCAACGAGCAGCACACGCTCAACGCGCAGGTCGTGGATCGGGTTAAAGGCGGCCTCGTGGTCGACATCGGCGTGCGCGGCTTCGTGCCCGCCACCCACGTCGGCAGCGGCAAGCTTCGCAACATCGAAAAGTACGTCGGCCAGACGATGCCCCTCAAGATCATCGAGATCGATCGCGAGCGCAAGAAGGTCGTGCTCTCGAATCGGCAAGCCGACGAAGAGCGCCGTGTCCAGGCGAAGGAAGACCTCTTCACGAACGTGTCGCCGGGCGACGTGCTCGAGGGCACGGTCCGTCGACTGACCGACTACGGTGCGTTCATCGATCTGGGCGGCGTGGACGGCCTGCTCCACATCTCGGAAATGAGCTGGATGCGCATCAACCATCCGCGCGAGATGTTCAAGGAAGGCCAGAAGATCAAGGTCATGGTGCTTCGGCTCGACCCGAGCGCAGGCAAGATCAGCCTCGGCCATCGCCAGGTTCTGCCTGACCCGTGGAACCTCATCCGCGAGCACTACACGGTTGGCCAGCGCTTCACGACCAAAATCACCCGGCTCGTCGTATCGGGCGCCTTCGTCAAGCTGCCGGAAGAGGCCGAGGCCTTCATCCCGGTCAGCGAGATGTCGAATCGTCGGATCCGCAAACCCGACGAAGTGGTCGAGATCGGCCAGGACGTCGAAGTTCAGATTCTCGATCTTCGGCCCGACGAGCGGCGGATGGTGCTCAGCATGCGCGCCATCGGCGGAGGCCTCGAGCCTTCTCGCACTGGCGGATCGGCGGCGCCGAGCTGGGACGACGACCGCGGCGACAAGCGCGGACTCGGCGGTAAGAAGAAGGGCAAGAAGGGCGGACGCGGCCGAGAGGACGAGTTCGACGAGTTCGGCGCCGGACGGCGTGGCTTCGCGACTGGCGGCGCTACGATCGGCGAACGACTTGGCGCCCTGAAGGGTCTGCTCAGCCGCGATATCGACGACGAAGACGAAGTCGAGGAAGAAACCAGCGACGAACATGTCGAAGAGGCTGGACCCGTTGAGGCTGCCCCAGTCGAGGCCGGATCAGTCGAAGCTGGGCCAGTTGAGGCAGCGCCGGTGGAAGAAGCCGCAGTCGAAGCCGCCCCGGCCGAGTCTTCGGACGACGAGTAAGTCAGAACGACCAACGCCCCTTCGCTTAACTTGAGCGGAGGGGCGTTTTCATTTGGCCTCCGAGTACGCTCTCACCATGTGGATCGCCGACGGCAACCGGAGCCGTGAGCTTGATCGTCTAGCCAGGGAGCGTTACGGCATCGAGACCGACGTCCTGATGGAGCGGGCAGGGCAGGCCGCACTTCATGTGCTGCTCGGAATGCTGCCGGCAAGACGTCGGGTCGCGATCGTGTGCGGCAAGGGCAACAACGGGGGCGATGGGCTCGTCGCGGCCCGCCTCGCCAAGGCGCAGGGCCTGGCGGTGACGTGCCTGATCGCGGCCGAAGAGTCCGAGTTGGGCATGCACGCTTCGAAGCAGCTTGTGTCTGCCCGGCAGGCAGGCGTCACCCCGATCTTCGCGGGCAGCGATGGCTGGCTGTCCAACCTTTCCTCGGTCGACTTGATCGTCGATGCGCTGCTGGGGACCGGGATCAAGGGCGAGGTCCAGGGAACGACTCGCGGGGCCATCGAGGCGATCAATGCGGCGGGGGTTCCGGTGCTCTCGGTCGACGTACCGAGCGGAATCGACTGTGACAGTGGCGCGGTTCTCGGAGCGGCGGTCAAGGCAACACGGACCGTCACGTTCGGCCTGCCGAAGCCGCTCTTCTTCCAAGGAGCGGGCGTCGATCTTGCCGGCGAGTGGTCGGTTGCCGACATCGGCTTTCCTGCCGAGCTCCTGACCGAGCCGACCGGAGTCGGGCTCCTCGACCGGGAGTGGATTGCGCGGACTCTGCCGACCCGCCAGAGAAGCGGGCACAAGGGAGAGCACGGACGGCTGTTGATCGTCGCTGGGAGCCGAGGGATGCGTGGCGCAGCGGCGTTGGCGGCCATGGGGGCGTTGGCTGCAGGCGCCGGCTTGGTGACGGTGGCGGGGATTCCCCCGGTTTGCGACGCGGTGGCCTCACTCGTCCCGGAAGCGACGCTCCTGCCGCTGGTCGACGCGGAAGGCACGATCGCCGGTGAGGCCGCCGTCGACATCTTGCGCAATCAGGACCGATTCGATGCTGCCGTCTTTGGGCCAGGGCTCACGACCGAACCGGGGGTGCGATCGTTCCTCGCCGAGGTGTGGTCCGATTGGCGTCTTCCCAGCTGCATCGACGCCGACGCCCTGAACCTCGTCGCGGAAGGCCTGCGGCTGCCGGACGTGCCGCGGGTGCTGACCCCCCATCCGGGTGAGATGGCCAGACTCCTCGAGTCGACGACGTCGGACGTTCAGGCTGACCGCTTCGGAGCGGCCCAGCGCCTAGCGGAGCGCGTGCCGGGAGCGATCCTCTTGAAGGGCGCCTACACGTTGATCGCGACGAGCGGGCGGCCGCTGTGGGTCAATCCGACCGGCAACGCGGGGATGGGTTCGGGAGGCATGGGCGACGTCCTCTCCGGAGTCGTCGGAGCGCTGCTGGCTCAGCGACTGGAGCCGGCGGAGGCGGCCGCCTGTGGAGCCTATTGGCACGGGTGGGCAGGCGATCTGTGCGGACAGCCCGGGTTCACGGCGAGCCAGCTTGCGGCCAAGCTCCCCGAAGCTAGGGCTAAAATCACGTCGTCGTGAAGAAGCTGCTCGCAGCGCTGATCCTTCTCCCTGTTCTGGCCGCAGGCCAGGAGTCGGTCACGCTCGAGTTCCCCGACTCGAACAAGCGAACCGTCTGGACGGCTGACTCTCCGACCGATGCGCCTGCTGAAGCGATCACGAGCACGGGAACCTCGCTGGCCATCAAGAGTGGTCGCTTCGTCTGCGTTCTCGATGACGCGTCGGGGAACCTCGCCGCCCGCAACGTAAAGGGGCGGTGGAAGCTGAGCCCGAAGGACTTCGACCGGGTTGGCAAGGTGACGGTGCGCGTCGAGCGGGGGTCGACTCCGATCGACTACGCCTCGGTCACCGTCGGGGACACCACCCGGCTGATCGACGCCGGCTCGAAGGGTGAAGCGGTCTTCTACGGCGTTCCCCTCGGGGATGTCCGCGTCGCGGTGAACTACAAGGAAGGCGGGCTGGACCGTACTCAGGCCCAACGCTTCGGGCTGTCCAAGGATCGCGACACACCCTCGCCCACCTGGGTCGTGGCGCTTGCCGGGACGGCCTCGACGGGGTCGACCGGTTCGGGCGCGGAGCCCTCCCCAAAGCCCAAGGCACCGGTGGCAGCACCGCCGAGTGGCAGCCTGATCGGCCAGCTCCTCCTCATCGTAGTTGTCGCCGGAGGGGCGATCGCCGGCCTGATCTTCGGGCTCAAGTGGATCTATTCGAATCAGGACAAGGCGAAGGACGCGCTCGCCAAGGTCGGCGTCCAGGTTCCGGACCCGGTCTCACCTGAGCCGGACGCGGCGATTCCACCCGTGCCGCAACCTTCGGGGCCGGCCCCTCAGATTCTCTTGGGCGACTCTGCGCCCTCTCACGTGCAGACTCCTCCGATGGCGGCTCTCGAGCCGCGCCTGGTCGGGCCTGCAGGCACGTTCGAGCTGGGCGAAGGCGTGCATGTGATCGGACGAGAGGCGGGGCTCACCATCTCGCTCGTTGGTGAATCGAGCGTCTCGAGGCGTCACGCAGAAATCGTCAGGACGGGCGACGCCCTGGTCCTTCGCGATCTGGGGAGCACGAACGGCACGTTCGTCAATGGCGTCAAGATCGCCGGCGACCAGGCGCTTCGGCGCGGCGACTCGCTTCAACTCGGTTCGGTGCAGTTCCGTCTGGAATAGGGAACGATGTCCAAGCCCTGGTATTTCTTCGTCCTCAACCTTGCCCGGTTCATTTACTTCCTGCTTGGCGGGCTGCGTTCGGTTGGGAAGATGCCGAAGACGGGGCCTCTTCTGGTCGCGCCGATTCACCTGAGCCACCTCGATCCGCCCGCCGTCGCCTGTGGATGCAACCGGATGCTGCGGTTCATGTCGAAGGAGGAGCTCTTCAAGGGCGCCTTTGGCTGGCTCATTCGGAGTGTCGGCGCGTTTCCCGTCAAGCGAGGAGAGGGCGATACCGAGTCGGTTCGGTTCGCGATCTCCGCCCTCGAACGCGGGGAGGCGGTGCTGATCTTCCCCGAGGGCACCCGCGGCGACGGCGTGAGGATGCAGCCGCTCAACAAGGGAGTCGCCCTCATCGCAAAGAGAACCGGCGCTCCGGTGCTGCCGGTCGGCATCGTCGGCACCCACATCGCGCTGCCCAAGGGTCGCTCGAAGCCGAAGCGCGCGAGAATGACGGTCATCTACGGCGAGCCGTTCACGTTCGAGGAGGTCGCCGGCACCGGCAAGGGCGATCGCGACCGATTCCTTGCGGCGCTGGCGGACCGGTTGCGTACCCTCTGCGCGGAGCACGGGCTGGAGCTGCTGCCGCCAGAGGAGCCGGCGGTCGACTAGCGAGCCGGGGCTCCGCCCAGACGCCTGAAACGCTCGCTCATCACTTCACACGCCTATTCCACCTTCATCGAAATCATCTGCTCACTTCACTCACTTCGCTCATCTGGCCGACTGGGCTCGTCGGGACGGGACTCTTCAGGTCGACCAAGCCTAACTCCTAGGCTCGGCAGAAGCAGTTTGTCAACGTCAATGGGTCGGTGTTATGATGAGTCATGGCAGGCATGTTCCGGGAGGGTGCGACTTGGGAGCCGCCGGGCCCGCCACAGGATCAAGTGGGAGGCAGCAAACGATCGATGACTGGGCCTGTGGCGGGAAGGGGACGCGGAGCGGACCCTCTAAACGCAAGATGTCTTTGCCAGCACCAAGAGGAGCGTGGGCCCCTCAGAAGCGTTTAGCGACCGGCATACCCCCCGGGGACGGACCGCACGGCTCGGGGCAGTGATGCTAGAATCGCCCATGCCTGTGAGTTGCACGCGCCCCTCTTCGGAGGCTCTGCCCGATGCGGCCGCCAAGCCATCGCTACTCAACGTCCAGCCGCAGGGTCAAACGCGCGCAGACGCGCTAGACGCGGATGGCCATTTCGTGCTCTCCAATGAAAACGCCATCGATTTCCTCGCGGGCCTGCCAAAAGCATCCGTAGACCTTCTCTTTCTGGACCCGCCCTTCAACCTTGGAAAGGTCTACGGTAACTCAGAGTCACTCTCAGACAGTCTGACCGAGGAGCAATACACCGCCTTTCTGACCGAAGTTCTTGACCACTCCGTTTCTACCCTCGCACCTGGCGGCAGCCTGTTTTTATACCATCTACCGTCAAGGGCGATTTGGGTCGCCTCAATGTTGGCAAGGAGGCTCACATTCCGTCATTGGATTGCCGTGTCTATGAAAGCAGGTTACGCTAAAAGAGAACATCTCTACCCAGCACACTATGCCCTTCTTTACTTCTCGAATGGTCAACCGAGCAGCTTCGCTCGTCCCAAGGTACCAATCAGAGTTTGCCGGAAGTGCAATGCGACCCTAAAAGATTATGGCGGCTACTCCAAGTACCTAAACGGTCAAGTTAGCCTTTCAGACGTATGGGACGATCTCAGCCCCGTTCGACATTCCAAGCATAAATACAGACGTGCCAACGAACTTCCACCAGAATTCTATCGACGCCTTCTAAACATTGCCGGTCGGCCAGGCAGCACCTATGTGGAGCCATTCGCTGGCTCGGGAAAGGGGGCGCTTATGGCGCATACCTTGGGGATGACTGTCTACGCAAACGACTCAGATCCAGACGCTTGCCTTCTTATAAGGCGCAGGTTCATAGAACAATGACGATTTTCACCTCCCGTCCCACAAAGCGACTGTTTGTGGAAACACTAAGCAAGGACATTTCCGTTAGTGACGCAATTCTGGATCTTATTGACAACGCGATCAGTAGCGCCGTCAGCCATGAAGTTGTTGACGTGCTCGATAAGTTGCTTCCAGAGCGGCCAGATCCTGAGTTCGTTTCCTCACAAGTCATCCTAACAATCAATGCTGACAGCATCACTCTGTTTGATACTTGTGGTGGTATCACTCTTGACGATGCCCGTAATCGAGTGTTTGTATTTGGGGCGACGAACGCCGATGTAGATATGCCCGCTCTGAGCGTCTACGGCGTCGGCATGAAACGGGCGTTCTTTCGTCTTGGCAGACTCGTCGAATTCGCATCACACAGCCTCGAAGATCCTGAGCCGTTTGAACTCGTCTGGGACATTTCAACCTGGATGGCCGATGAGCAGGACTGGAATCTCCGGTCCTGCGATACAGGGACTGTGCCTCACAATCTCAACGGACACTGCGGCACCTGGATTCGCATATCTGGATTGACGCCAGAGGTTCGCGCAGCAATCACTTCGCATACGTTTGAGGCAGACCTGCGCTCCAAATTGTGTACGAGTTATGCTTTGTTCATTCTCTGCAAGCTTTCCATCGTTTACGGAGACGATGAGTTACAAGCGTCATTTCCAGACTTCGGTGAGTCAGATGCCATCGGAATAGGAACTTGGCATGGAGAGCACGCTGATGGTCATGATGTAGTCGAGATCGCCATGAGAGCGGGTGTGACGCCCAAGGACGACAGGCAGGCACGAGGATGGTATGTGATCTGTAATGGGAGGGTAGTGCTCGAAGGCAATAAGGGCCGTGAGACTGGTTGGGGAGATGCATACGCGCCGGCCTTTCATAGCAAGTACAACCACTTTTTAGGATGGGTCTATTTTCGGTCTGCATCTGTATCGGCCTTGCCCTGGACGACGACCAAGCGTGGCGTATCTGTGGAGTCACGTGTTTATCAGGATGCCCTTGGACAGATGAAGCTTCTTTCCAGGCCTGTTCTGGACTTTCTAAATGACTTGTATCCAACTGAGTTAAGTGAGGAGGGCCTGCAAGAACGTGCCGCCTTGAATCAAGCAACTGGGACTTCGGCATTCGGGAAGCTTCAAGAGCAACAGGCTTTTGTGTTTAAACAGCCAGAAGTTGAGGTCGAACCTGTTGTAAATGTCCAGTTTCAGGTGTCTCAGAATCGCATACGTAGGGCAGGGAAGGCTCTTGGACTAGGAGCCAACGCACCTGCTAGGCGTGTGTGCCTCGAAGCGTTCGACTACTTTTACGAGCGGGAGTGCGCAGGTGAGTAGAGTCGATAACTTTGACTACCGGCTACGTCCCTGTAAGCAAGTGGAACGTAGACTAATCGGCAACGTGCTGGCGGCGCTGTCCAGCTACCCGCTGAATCTGCAGAGTTATCAGTATTTTGGAATGGGTTCGATTCATTATGCTGATTTCTTGATGATTCACAACCTTTTCGGCTTGAATCGCATGACATGCATTGAGGGTGAGCCAATCCCCTTGCGAATGGGATTCAATAAGCCATTCTCGTGCATAGATGTGAAGATTGGACAAGTCAGCTCTTTTGTGGGACAACTTCGCGG
>WBZR01004685.1_pt1 | contig 11024 bp, 9 predicted proteins | sample 5204231 | NCBI WGS metagenome assembly WBZR01 (sample SAMN12412403, study PRJNA552823) | activated sludge metagenome | isolation source: activated sludge from anammox sidestream of wastewater treatment plant... | place: USA: Virginia | collected 2017-08
GGCGTACTGGATCGCCACCGAGAAATGTGAACCGGGCGAGCTCTACTTGATCGGATCCGACCAAGGCGGTCACGTTCACACGTTTCGAGAAGCGCTCGAGCGGTTGATCGAGATGTCGACCGTCGAAGGCATCACGTACGAGACCGTTCCGAAGTACGTGAGGCCGACGCAGGTCCCGAACCTGGTCGCGGACATCACAAAGTTTCGAACCCGGACGGGATGGCGATCGAAGCTCTCGTTCGGGGAGATTCTGGCCGACACTCTGGCGTTCTGGCGTGCCCGCGTCGCATCCGAGCAGATCTGATGAGATTCGAAGAGACTTCGTTGGCGGACGTGCGCATCATCAGGGGCGAGCCGTTCGTGGACGAGCGCGGCACCTTTGCGAGAACGTTCTGTCGACGTGACTACGGCGACTTATCCTTCGACATCAAGCAAATGAGCATATCGGAGAATCGACGGGCGTTTACTCTCCGAGGATTCCACTTCCAACGGAAGCCTTTCGAGGAGATCAAGACAATCACGCCCCTGCGCGGATCGCTCTACGATATCGTCGTGGATCTGCGAGCGGAATCACCGACGTATCTCAGATGGGAAGCCTACGAATTGAATTCGAGGCAGTACGAGGGCGTCTATGTGCCGAGGGGATGCGCGAACGCATGGCTGACCCTCGAAGAGGATACGCTGGTCACGTACTGCATGTCGGAGTTCTTCGCGCCCGAGCACTATGCGGGGATTCGGTACGACGACCCCTTCTTCCGATTTCGGTGGCCCCGAGAGCCGGAGGTAGTGTCGGCACGGGATCGGGGCTTCGCGGCGTTTCGGCCCGGCGAAGAAGGCGTGGGTAGCGGTGGCGATGAGCGTCGGCACTCGTAGCCCCGAGTTCGTGATGACGAAGACGCCCTTGCGGATCAGCTTCGCCGGCGGGGGGACGGATCTTCCCGAATTCTACAAAGATGAATACGGCTGCGTCGTGAGCACGACGATCACGCAGTACATCTACGTAGCCGTCAAGCGTCACGGCCATCTCTTCAATGAGCAGTACAGGCTGAACTACTCCGAGACGGAGAACGTGCGTGAGGTCGGCGCTATCAAGAACGGCATCGCGCGCGAGTGCCTGCGGCTCGTGCCGGTCCAGCCGCCGATCTACATCAGTACGGTCGCCGACCTTCCGTCGTTTTCGGGCTTGGGATCGTCGAGCGCCTTCGCCGTCGGCCTGTTGAATGCGTTGCATCTGATGAGGGGGGAGCGTGTAGCGGGGGCGCAGCTAGCCGAGGAGGCGGCGCACGTCGAGATCGGCATATTGAAGCGCCCGATAGGGAAGCAGGACCACTATGCGTGTGCGGTCGGGGGACTCAACTACATCCGATTCCAGTGCGACCATCGGGTGATGATCGAGTCGCAGCATGTTCCACGGATCCAGGAGCTGTTCGGGGATTTCATGATGTTCTGGACGGCGATTCAGCGTGATGCGTCGACGGTTCTTTCGGAACAGAGGGACAAGACGCATGTCAACCGCGGAACCTTGCTGCGCATGCGTGACCAAGCGGAGCAATTGAGGAACCTGCTGTGGGGCGGGTTCGATGTCGAGAAGATCGGCAGGCTGATCGATGAGGGCTGGCGGCTGAAGCGGCAGCTCGCCTCCGGAATCAGCAATGAGGTTTTGGACGGTTGCTACGAACGCGCCGTGGGGGCAGGTGCCTTCGGAGGAAAGCTGTGTGGTGCGGGCGGAGGCGGATTCTTTCTCTTGGTGGTCCCCCCCGGGAAGCACGCGAAGGTGCGGGAGGCCATGCGGGGGCTGCAGGAGATCGAGTTCGCCTACGAGCCCCATGGCAGCGATGCGCTCCTCATTGCGTAGGCGGCGATGATCGAGCAAGCCGTGATCCTTGCGGGGGGAAGGGGGGAGCGCCTGAAGCCTCTCACGGATCACGTTCCGAAGCCCATGGCGCCGATTCTGGGGGTGCCTTTCTTGGATTACCTGCTGGCGCTCCTGGAGCAGCGGGCAATCAAACGGGTGCTCCTGTTGGTGGGGTACAAGCATGAAGTGATCCAGGAGCGATATGGGACCCTCAGGAAGGATGGCTTCTCGGTCGAGTTTTCGATCGGCGGAGAAGAGGACCTGACGGGCCGGCGCGTCTTGAATGCGTTCGATCGGCTGGAGAGCCGATTCTTGCTGCTCTATGGGGACAACTATTGGCCCCTTCGGCTCGAGCCGATGTGGGATCTGTATCGGAGAACCAACGCACGCCTGGTGGCGACGGTATTCAGGAACCGACAGGGAACGGCGGAATACGGGTTCGAGAACAACGTCCAGGTGGGGTCCGACGGCCGCGTCCTCAGGTACGACAAGAGCCGGAAATCACCAGCGTTGAACGGCGTGGATATCGGGTTCTTCCTCGTCGAGAAATCGTGTCTCGATCCGCGGATGATCGAGAACGTCTCGTTCGAAGAGACGATTCTCCCGCCGTTGGTGGGGATGAAGGACGTCTTCGCGTATCAGACGGACGAGGAGTACCACTACATCACGACACTCGATGATCTGAGGCGGTTCGAGGTCGTCGTGCGCGAGGCAGGTATCATGCCCCTTTCGTGGACGAATCCGGTCGGCGAGGAGATGCGTGGCCGAGCCGCCAAAGTCCCGTAGGGGAGAGACGCTTCTCCTGACCGGGGTGGCGTCCTTCACGGGTTCGCACATCGCCAGGGCGTGTCGCGTCGGCGGCTTTCGTGTGATCGGAGCGCTGACGAGGGGATTCGACGAGTACGCGACGCCGCTGCTGCGGCAAAGGATCGCGTATTCGGGGGTCCAAGACTGGATCGAGCGGGCTCCGTTCGGGTCGCAGCGGTTGCTCGACGCGATTCGAGGGACCGGGGTCGAGATCTTCGTCCACCATGGGGCGAATCTGCAGGGATATCGAGACCAGAACTTCGACGTGCAAGAGTGCGTGCGGACGAATTGCGAGAACGCGCGACAGGTATTCGAGGCATTGCGGATCGGCGGCTGTAGAAGGTTCATGTACTCGGGGACGTTCTTCGAGCCGGACGGGCCTCGACCGGCGGTGAGCTCCTACGGAGTCGGCAAGGCCGGGATCTGGGAAGAGTATCGGAAGGGCGCGGCCACCGTCGGTCTTGCAACGACGAAGATCTTCATCCCGAATCCGATCGGCCCGCTCGAGAACGAGGATCGGCTGATGCCGTCCTTCGTGAAGGTCTGGAAGCAGGGGGGGAAGCCCGTACTGCGGACGCCGCACTTGCTGCGCGACAATCTTCCCGTACCGTGGCTGGCCGATCGGTACCTTCAGGAGGCATGCCGGCTCGGCGGGGAGAACGAGCGCTACGTCCGGCCCAGTGGCTACGTGATGAGCAATCTGGCCTTCGTGGCGACGTTCCTCGGATGGGTCGAGCGCGTCACGGGCCGCGTGTACGAAGTGCAGGTCGAGCCGATCGAGACCGCGGAGCCGAAGGTCAGGCACAATACGGAACCCTGCCCGCAATTGACGGATCCCGAGGCGGAGATTGCATTCTGGTCCTCGTGGATCCGCTCCCTGGAAATCTAGCAAATGTTTCACGGAAACATCCCGCTGGGCCGGAACGCCAGGACGCGCGGTTGCACCGCGAGCCCGCAGCAACCGCCGACCGGGATTCCCGAGGAACGCCGGAGCGCGGGGCGGTTTCCTCTGGCGTTCGGCAGGCGAAACGTGCCACTGAAAGAGCGGCCCGATCGGGAAGCATGCCGAAGGCGTGTGGTTCCTCACGGCTCGAGTCTCGAATGAGGAAGGGATCCGACATGCCGAAGGCATCGTCATTGAACGCCCTTTCGGTGCCTCGCATCGCTTCATGGCGACGTGCCCGGCGCGCCTTGCGAGGATCCGGTTGGTGGTATTTCTGTCTGTTGCCGTTCGTCGGCGTGGTGGGCGACGCGCCTGGCGATTGGGCAGACGTTCTGCGGCTCGCGGGAGGCGTCGTCGTCGCGGGACTCTGTCTGGCCTACGCCTATGGATTCAACGGCGTCACCGATCGGGGAATGGATCGTGACCAGGCGAAGAACTCGCTGGCTGGACTCGTCGAAGTTCCGCCCGAAGCCGCCGTGTTGGTCGCGGCATGTGCGCTCGTCGCGCTCGGCATCGCCGCGGCGCTGACGCCGATGGCATTCGCGGGAACCGGCATGTCGCTCGTCGCCGCGACGCTCTACAGTGCGCAGCCGCGTCTCAAGGCCGTGCCGGTCGTCGGGACACTGGTGAATGGGCTGATCTTCGTGCCCCTCCCGTTCTTGGCCACCGTCGGCCCTCCTTCGGCCTCCATGCTCTTTCTCGCCTACTGCTTCTACGTGTTCGTGACGCAGAACCAGATCCTCCACGAGATCTCCGACAGCGAGGAGGACACAACGGGAGGCGTGCGGACGACCGGCGTGGTGGTCGGTCCGATCGGGGTGCGGCTGATCGCCGTCATCCTGGGACCGCTGGCCTCCGTGCTCCTCTGGCGCCTGCACGCGAGTGCATCGGTGCCGCTCATCGCCGCCGCGCTCGGTCTGTGCGGGGGAGCGGTGATGGTCGCACTGGGTGATGCGGAGCGCGCCGGACGGCTGCGGGTGGCGCACCGCTGGTACTCGGTCGCCGTGGGCGCCGTGCTCTTTGCGCTGGTCGCAGGGGGGAGCGCATGAGGCTGCCAGTTTCGGCGCGCATGGCCGGCCGCTCGGCACGCTTGGCGCTGGCGATGGCTCGCCGTCAGGCGCAGCCGTACTCGATGGTGTTCGTGCTCACCAATCGCTGCAACTTCCGTTGCGACTACTGCGACATCCCGGCCAGCGCCGGGGCGGAGATGTCGACCGCCGAGTTTCGCGCCGCCATCGCCGAGCTGGCCGACGCGGGGATGGGTCGGGCCGCGTTCGGGGGCGGCGAGGCATTGCTCCGGCCCGACGCGGTCGAGCTGATCGAGTACGCAAAGGCGCAGGGCTGCTTCACGTCGCTGAACAGCAACGGCTGGAAGACGGAGCGCTTCCTCGATCGGCTGGCCGGCTGCCTCGACATGTTGGTCGTTTCGCTCGATGGTCCCGACGACGTGCACGACGTCGTGCGCCGGCGGCGCGGGTCGTACGATCGGGTGATCCGGGTGATCCAGGCGGCGCGGCGGCGCGGCATCGCCGTGGCGACGATCTCCGTCATCGGCCCGTGGAACGAGCAGCGCGTCGAAGAGATTCTGGAGCTCGCCAAGACGCATGGCTTCTGGTCGTACTTTCAGCCGGCCTATCTCGACTGTTTCGCGCACGATGCGGGGCTCCACCCCGGCATCGATCCGGCGATGCTGGTCCGCCTCGCCGATCGGCTCACGGATGCCATCGCGCGCGCACCGGTCGGCTCGTCGCCCGGGTTCTTCGACCGCCTGCGCTCCGCGCCGCACTTCAGCGACTGTTCGCGCTGCACCGCGGGGAAGTATTTCGCGACCGTGATGCCCGATGGCCTGGTGGTGCCCTGTCATCTGACGATGGAGCAGGGGAGCTACCTCAACGGGCGCGAGGTGGGGTTCGTCCGCGCCTTCCTCGAGATGTCGCGCCCCAGCGGACCGGGGTGTGCGATCAGTCCCTACAACGAATCCGACCTGATCTTCAGCCTCGATGCCCGAGCCGTGATTGCCGCCGTCCGGCGTGCCATGTCGTCGCTGAGGCCGGCACCGCACGGGGTGACGCGGGACGCGGTGCGTAGTTCCGCGACTACGTCCGCTTCATCCACAGCACTTCGAGGTACTGCTCGCTCCGTCTGATCCCCCGCGCCGCCTCGCGCATCGCCAGCAGCACCTCGACCGCCGCGCGCGCGTCGCCGTCGATCCGTGTGCCTGTCCTCCACTCGAAGAGGGCCCGCGCTCGCGCCGGCAGTGCGGTGAAATCGGCGATCGCCGCGGCCGCGTCGCCGAGATGCGCCTTGGCCAGCGCACGACCGACGCGCGGCCACACGACCATGCCCATCATCCCGAGCGCGCGATCGAAGTCGACGACGGCGCGCTCCGGCTGTCCGAGCCGCTCGTAGGCCTCGCCGCGCCACACGTAGATCTCGGCGTCGCCCGGAGCGACGCGCGCCGCGTGGTCGAGTGCGGCCAGCGCGCGGTCGTGTTCGCCCATCAGCAGATGGGCGGCGCCGCCCCAGATCAGTGCATACGGCGACGCGTTCGCCATGCCGGGAGCGAGCTCCGCGAGCGCGGCGCCGTAGCGTCCGAGCCACAGGTGGAGCTCGCCGCGCCACGCGATCGCCTCGTGGCGCTCGGCGGCGGCGAGCTGGTCGACGCACTGGTCCATCAGCGCGAATGCCTCCGCCTCGTGACCCTGACAGAGCGCACACTCCGCCAGCATCGCCCGCGCCTTCCAGAAGCTCGGCGCCGCCCGCAGGGTGGCATCGAGCTCGCGGGACGCCTCGTCGTACGCCTGCAGCTGGTTGAGCAGCATCATCGCCCGCGCATGGCGCATCCAGCCGTAGCGTTCCGGGAGACGCTCGAAGCCCGCGGACAGGCGGAGCGCTTCCCCGTACCATCCGAGCCGCTCGAGCAACGCGACGCGGAACAGCAACGCCCATGGACGATGCGCGGCGCGGTCGTCCTGCTCGAGAGCGCGCAGCAGATCGTAGAGGCGCAGGTGCGCGGCGGAAGAGGTGGCGCGATCGAGTGGACGGACCAGCTCCTCGAACGTCGCCGGGGTCGGCTCGAGGTCGAGCAGGCGCTCGGCGGTCGCGAAGGCAGCATCCAGCCGCGCCTCCTGCACCGCCCCGCGAAACCGTCCGAGCAGGTAGCTCTGTTGCGTCAAGCGGCGGAGCATCCGGAAAGTCATGGGCCGAACGACTCTAGCCGCGGTCCCTCCGCGCTGACAAGTTTGGTCGCCGATCCGAGTGAGGCTTCGGGTAGTGTCGATGGGCGACACCAGCGAGCCTCGGCCTTGCGTTGACTTCGCTTGCGGGGCCGTACTAGCGATGGCGGGCTTTGGCGGGGGGGCAGCGTTCGCGGCGAATCGGCGTGCTGGCGTTCCTCGTGTGCGTGGCATGCCGACCGGTGCCCGAGGGAGGCGACGCGCCGACGGCCTCGCGCGAAGCAGGCGCGCGCAATCCTGCGGTACTGGTCGCCGTCCACAGTTGGACCGGTCGAACGGCGGCCGTGGCGGACGAGATCTCCGCGATGCTCGGAGGGCGCTTGGTGCGTTTCTCGGCGTCCCCATTCGCGGCCGATCCGCACGACATTCCCGCCGCGGCGCTCGCGGCGCTCCGTGACCTCGGAGGCGTTCGCGATCTCTATTTGGGATTCCCGATTTGGAGCGAGGGGCCGAGCCCGACCGTCCACGCACTAGTCGAGCATCTGGACCTCGCAGGAATTCGGGTGATTCCGTTCTACACGTTCCTCCACTACGCGCGCCCCGATGCGCTCGAGGTGCTGCGTGGATCGCTGCGCGACCGTGGTGCCCGCGTCGAGCCTGACATGGCGTTCCGGCTGCGGATGAGCGCGAGCGTGGAAGAAGCGCGGCGGCGGGCGCGCCAGGCGGTGTTGCGACGGTCCGAGCTCTGGGCGGCGGCCGAAGCGAACGAGCGCGAGACATGTCGCGACGGTCGTTGCTTCATCCCGGCCGGCCCGGTGTGGATCGGGGACACCGGGCCCGATGCGCCGCCGGGTGCGCCGCCGCCGCGGCTGTACCGCGTCGAACGCTTCGCCATCGACGAAGGCGAGGTCACGGTCGCTGCATATCGGCGCTGCGTGGTGGCGGGAGCATGCCGGGCTCCCGAGGTTGCTGCGTCGGTTTGCGCCGATCTGGTGACGGGCGACGAGGAGGTGTCGCAACCGTGCGTGTCGTTCCCCGAAGCCGAGGCCTATTGCCGGTGGGACCAGGGGCGCCTGCCGACCGAGGCGGAGTGGATGCGCGCCGCGCGCGGGCAGGGGCTCGACGTCTTTCCGTGGGGCGACGAAATCGATCTTCACGATGGCACGCTGCGGGGAAACTTCGGCGAAAAGCCTTCGACCGGCCATGCCGCGTACGCGACCGTGCCCGAAGGCGAGCCATGGCCGGCGGACGGCTTTCCGGGACTCTCTCCGCGCTGCTCGTTCCCGGCCGGCCGCAGCCCGTTCGGCGTATGCGACCTGGAAGGCAACCTCGCCGAGTGGGTGCTCTCGCAAGGGTCCGCTACCGAGGACGAACTGGTGCTCGGCGGTTCGTGGCTGGACGGTGACGTGGAGGCGTTCCGGTTGGGGCTCCGTTTCGTCGTGCCCGTGTTGCCGCCGGCGATTGCGCACGGCCGCGTGGGATCCTATTTGATCGGATTCCGGTGCGTGCATGACGCCGGCGGCGCGCCGAGCCCGTGATCCGCGCCGGGAGTCCCTCCTGCCGACGCGACGGCGCGGCGTTTCCGTGCCCCTCGTTTGCGCGCCGGGCGGATCGTGTGTCAGGGATCCCCTCGTGGCCGACGACATTGGATCGAGCCGGCGCCGGGCGCTGCACGACCGGTACATGGAGGTATCGAAGCTCGGGGACGCGTCCCGGCTCGCCTACCTGCGCGGACCCGAGTCGAGCTGGACACTCGAGCAAGTTGCGGCACTCTGGAAGCGCGCGCTCGCGCGTCCGGTGTCCGCGATGGAGCCGCTGAACTGCGTCTATCTCCACGTGCCGTTCTGCAAGTCGATCTGCGACTTCTGCAACTACGACCGGCTGCGGCCGTCGTCGCCGGCGCTCCTGAAGAACTGGGTTGCTCGCGTCACGCATGCGCTGGAGATCCTGGGTCCCGCGGTGCGGCCGCTCACCTTTCACGCGCTGTACATCGGCGGCGGGACTCCGTCGGTGCTGCCGGCGAAGATGCTGCGCGAGGTTCTCGAAGCGCTCGAACGACACCTCCTCTGGGATCCGCGCGCGTCGCGCCGCCTCGAGTTCGATCCGGCGGTGATGAACCGCGAACGCATGGAGGTGCTGGCGACGTACGGCTTCAGGCAACTGTCCTTCGGCATCGAGACGCTCGACCCCGAGATCAACGCGCGCCACAACCGTGGCCGGCAGGGCATCGAGATGATCGAGCGCAGCTTCGACGACCTGAAGGCGGTGGGGATCGGGAACATCGCCTGCGACTTCCTGCTCGGCCTCGAGGGCACGACTCCGACGGGCATGATCGCCGAGATCGAGACGGTGCTGACGCGGTTCCGTCCCGCATGGGTCGACATCTTCATGCTCACGCCGACGCGCGCCTACGTGGAGAGCCACTTCGGCGGATCGATCGAGGCCTTCTGGCGCCACATGAAGGCGTTCGAAGCGGTCGTGCCTGCCGCACTGCCGGACGTGGCGGCGCGCACCGGCTACGTCGTCCGCGTCGGCTCCGGACATCACATGATGTTGATGCGAGGCGACGCGATGCCGGACGACGCCTGGGGGGGGACGCCGGAGACGCAACCGCAGTACTCGTACACTGCGCTCACGAGCGAGGCGCGCCGTCCGCTGAACCTGCTCGGGCTCGGACGTTCCGCGCGCTCGGTGCTCTTCGGGACCGCTGCGATCACCGCGCGCGACCCGCATGACGATCCGGCGGTCGCGGGGCCCGGCGACTATGTCGGGCACGCGATCGACGTCGCCGACGAGGCGCGCAGCTTCCTCGTCCACCTGTTGCGCGACAAGGACACCGTGGATCGCGACGAGTTCCGTCACATCTTCGGCGCCGACATGACCGAGGTCATTCCGGAGGCGCTGGCCGGCTGGGCCGAGGAGGGAACGGCGCGGCTCGAGGACGATGTGCTGCGCTTCGTGCCGCAGGAGCGCCTCGCGCGCGTGCGGACCCTCCTCTGGCTGGTTCCGGAAGAGAACATCGAGTTCGACCTGGCGCACTTCGACCAGCTCGACCTCTCGCCGCGCGGTGTCGAGGCGTTGTCGGCGTCGATCGCGCCAGGCGCGGCTCTCGCGGGCGAGTATACGCTCGACGGCGTCGACGGCGGCCGCCTGCTGCTGCGCAGGCCCGGCGGGCGGACGCTGCGAATGCGGATCGCCCCGCCGCTGACGGAGCGCGGCCCGCTGCGGCTCGTGCTCGAGACGCCTCCCGACGGCGAAGACGTCGAAGCGCTCCGCCGCGCCGTGAACCGGCTGCGTACGTTCCTGACCGACCGCCACCACCGCGCCGCCGGCCACGGCAAACACCGCGACGCGAACGGTTGACCCGGCGCGCGGCCGCATGGCGGCCGGGGCGTCCGCGGGCGCTCCGCGCCCACGGACCCGACGCTTCGTGCGGGCGCACGAGCTAGAGCTTGTCGATTTCGTCGTCCGTGCACATCATGAGCACGGCGTCCGAGCGCGGGCGCGCTTGGCAGAGGAGGACGTACCCCTGGCGCGCCTGCTCCTCGGTCAGAAAGATCTGCGTGCTCTGATCGACGCTGCCCTCGAGCAGGCGCGCGCAGCACATGCCGCACGATCCCATGCGGCAGCCGAACGGCAGGCGTGCGCCGCGCCCCAGCGCCACGTCGAGCACCGGAGCCTCGCCATCGGCCGCGAAGGCGAAGCGCTCGTCGAGCGGCGTCCGCACCTCGATCCAGAAGCGGTCGTCGGTCGGCCGATCTTCCGCGCTCTCCGGAAGACCGAGGGGAGTCTGCGCCTGCTTGTGCTTCCCCATGACGTTCTTGACGCGGTTCTGCTCGTGCACCACGTGCGCGCCGGTGAAGAGTCCAAGACGCGAGAACCCGTAGGGCTTGATCTCGGCGCCGAGGCCTTCGGTCGCACGGAGGAACTCGTTCAAGTGCGGCAGGATCTCGTCCTCCGAGATCGCCAGCGCGTCGTGGCGGTCGGAGGCGAGGCCGAGAGCCCGGACCGGCTGGAGGATGAAATTGCGGACGCCGCGCTCGTAGGTGGCACGGAAGATCGGCTCGAGCTCGAGAACGTTCAGACGCGAGACGACGATCTTCTGCGTGATGCTGACGCGGATGCCGAGCGCGTCGGCGAGGCGATAGATCACCGCCAGGCCCTTGAGGGCCTCGAAGAGCGACGCGCCGTCGTCGCCGATCGGGTTGACCGCCAGCTGCCCCGCGGGGTCGGCGGCGTGCAG
>WBZR01004686.1_pt1 | contig 11023 bp, 10 predicted proteins | sample 5204231 | NCBI WGS metagenome assembly WBZR01 (sample SAMN12412403, study PRJNA552823) | activated sludge metagenome | isolation source: activated sludge from anammox sidestream of wastewater treatment plant... | place: USA: Virginia | collected 2017-08
CCGTGCAGCGGCCCGAGCGCCCTGCCCTTCGCCGTTGCCGCCTCCGCCTCGCGCGCCCGCTCGAGCGCCTCGTCGGGAAACACGAAGCAGAAGCAGTTGAGGGCCGGATTGACCTGCTCGATCCGCGCGAGACTGTTTCGGACGATCTCGACCGGGGACAGCTCCCCGGCCCGGATCAGCCGGGCGAGCTCGGTCGCGGGCGTGTAGCAGAGCTCGAGGTCGGGCACCGGCCGGATTCTAGGCGGCCGGGCCTGCAGGCGGGCTACCCGCGCCCGAGCAGGCCGAGCGAGAGGCGCCGGAGCCGTCGGCGGCGGCGAGCCTCACGCTCGAGGCGCTCGCGCTGCTCCGCCTCGCGCAACACGATGCGCTCCTGGAGCCGGCGCTGGACGTCGTCCCACCGCGCTTGCTCCTCAGGAGTCGGTCCCGTCTTCCTGGTCATCCTCGTCCCGGATCAGGCGCTCGATCCCCTCCAGCTTAGCGTTGATCCGCATCAGGTACTCCATGATCAGGGACAGATCGTCCCGGAGCGGTGCGAGATCTCGGGGGCGCGCGAGCACCCGGACATCGTCCCGCTCCGCACGCAGCCGGACAGGATGGCCGGACCGGACAGGGGGCCGCTACTCGGGTCGGCCCCGCCGCCAGCGTTCGAGCTTCGCGCGCGTCTCCGGGTCGAGCTGGTCCTCGAGCTTCGAGCGCCCGGCCGGGTCGGGCCGGGGCAACCGCTCGGCGGCGAGCTCGCGCAGGAAGTGGCGCGAGGAGACACGCTCGACCCAGGGCCCCGCGGTCTGGCGGATCGCCGCGTCGGAGGAGACGACCGCGACCCGCTCGGCCCCGCGCCGCTCGGCCGCGATCCGCTCGATCAGCTCGTCCGCGTGCCGGACGAAGCGAACCTCGAGCGATCCGACCGTTCGCTCCTCCCCGGTGCCGTCGAAGACGACGACGCCACGCGCGCCCCTGAGCGCGACGAAGCCGGCGAGGCGGTCGACGAGCTCCTCGCGCGAGCCGACGCTCCCCGCGTGCAGCAGGTTGTAGCCGTCGAAGACGAACAGTGTCGGCTCAGGCACGCTGGCGGGCAGCCTCGAACAGCATGACGCCCGCGGCCACGCTCACGTTCAGGGAGGCGACCCGGCCGGCGAGTGGGATCGCGATCGCGCCGTCGCAGGCGCGGCGCACGCCCGGCCTGACTCCGGAGCCCTCGGCGCCGAGGACGAGCGCGGTGCCGTCGGTCAGGTCGGTCTCCCAGAGCGAGGCGTCCGCGTCCTCGGCGGCGGCCCAGGCCCAGAGGTCGGCCCGCTTGATCTCGCCGAGGTAGCGGGCGAGGTTGACGACGACGGCGACCGGCAGGTGCTCGACGGCGCCGGCGGAGGCACGGCAGACCGCGGCCGTGACCCGGGCCGCGCCGCGCTCGGGCAGAACGACGCCGCTCGCGCCGGCCCCCTCGGCCGAGCGGCAGACGGCGCCGAGGTTGTGCGGGTCGGTGACTCCGTCGAGGCAGACGAGCAGCGGGCACTCGCCCGCCGCGACCTCGTACGCGTCCGCGTAGCGGTACGGCTCGCAGAACGCGACCACGCCCTGGTGGTCTCGGGTGCCTGCCGCCGCCGTCAGCACCGCCTCCGGGCGGACCTGGACTCGCAGGCCGGACGTCTCGCGAAGCCAGGGCTCGGCTGCGAGCGCCCGCTCGCTCGCGAGCAGCTCGAGCGCCTCGCGCCGGCCGGCCCGCAGCACCTCCCGGACGGGGTGACGGCCGTAGACGAGCTCTCGGGGGGCGGTCACTGCCTGCGCACGAGCTGGAAGCCGGGCTCGCCGGCGACGTCGCGAACCTCCCAGCCGGCCGCCGCGATCTCCTCGCGCAGCCGGTCGGCCTCGGCGAAGTCGCGCGCCGCCCGCGCCTCGCGACGCCGCGCCGCCAGGCCGGAGACCTCCGCGGGCGCCGTCTCGAGCTCGGCGAACGTCCCCAGCCCGAACACGTCGAGGCCGCGTGCGAGCTCCGCGGTGGCACCCCGCGCCCGCCACTCGTGCATGACGGCGAGCGCCTCGGGGGTCGTGAAGTCGTCGTCGAGCGCCGCCGCGAACGCCTCCCAGTCGCCCGCCGCTGCCGGCTCGGGGTGGAGCCGGAACGTGTTGCGAATCGCCTCCGCCTGAGCGGCGGCAGCCGCCATCGTCTGCTCGGAGAAGTCGATCGGCTTGCGCCAGTGCGCGGTCAGGAAGAAGACGAGCAGGGTCTCGCGGCCCCACCGGTCGAGCACGTCTCGCAGCGAGGCAACGTTGCCGAGCGACTTCGACATCTTCTCGCCGGTGAAGCGCAGCATCCCGTTGTGCATCCAGACACGCGCGAACTCGCGGCCGGCGCCGCGCGACTGGGCGAGCTCGTTCTCGTGGTGGGGGAAGACGAGGTCGAGGCCGCCGCCGTGGATCTCGAAGGCCGGCCCCAGGTACTTCTCGGCCATCGCCGAGCACTCGATGTGCCAGCCGGGTCGCCCGCCGCCCCAGTACGGCCAGGACGTGTCCTCTCCGGGCTTCGTCCGCTTCCAGAGCGCGAAGTCGCGCGGGTCCTCCTTGCGCGGGTTCGGCTCCTGTTCCTCGACCTGATCGAGCCGCTGCCCGGAGAGCCGCCCGTACTCGGGCAGCCGGGCGACCCGGAAGTAGACGTCGCCGTCGACCTCGTAGGCGAGGCCTCGCGAGAGCAGCTCCTCGATCAGGCCGACGATCTCGGGGATCGTCTCGGAGGCCTTCGGCTCGACGTCGGGCCGGCCGAGCCCGAGCGCGTCCGTGTCCTCGATGTACCAGCGGGAGGCCCGCTCGGCCAGCTCGGCGCTCGCGCCGGGGGCAGCGTCATAGATCTTGTCGTTGATGTCGGTCACGTTCTCGACGAGGGTGACGTCGTAGCCGCTCCGCTCGAGCCAGCGCTTCAGCCACAGCGAGATTACGAACGGGCGCGCGTTGCCGACGTGGATGCGCTGGTAGACCGTCGGTCCGCAGAAGTACATGCCGACCGGTCCCGGCGGGGGCGGCAACTCCTCCTTGCAGCGGCTGAGCGAGCTGTAGAGCCGCATCCGGCTAGCGCGGCCTCTCCTGAACCGGCGATCGGGAGCGACCGCGACGATCGACGCGGGGGCCGGACGTGTCCGGCCCGCGACTCGTCTCGGTTTCCGGTACGCGCATGGTTTCGGGCGGGACAAGTCCCGCCCCTACACCCGGGCGGCAGGCGCGGCAGACCCGAACCGGGCGGCAGGCGCGGCAGACCCGAACCGGGCGGCAGGCGCGGCAGACCCGTACCGGCTCCGCGGCCCCGCCCCCACGCCCGGAGGGGACCAGTCCCGCCCCCACACCTTCCCCGCGCCTCCCGCGCGCTGGTGCGAGACGCCGCACTAGAACACCGGCGTCTCGCGCCAGACGCCCCAGACACGGCGCAGCGCGTCGCACAGCTCGCCCATGGTCACGTCGGCCCGGGCCGCATCGATGATCGCCGGCATCAGGTTCGTCTCGCCGGCGGCATCGGTCTCGAGTCGCTCGAGCGCGCGCCCCGCCGCCGCCTGGTCGCGCGAGGCCCTGAGCGCCCGCACCCGTTCCGCCTGCCGGCGCTCGAGCTCCGGGTCGACGCGGAAGAGCGGCACTTCCGGCTCGCCGCCCTCGACGTACGCATTGACGCCGACGATCCGTCGTTCCTCGCGCTCGAGCTCCGCCTGGAAGCGAAAAGCCGCCTCCGCGATCTCGGACTGGAAGAAGTTCTGCTCGATCGCCGCGATCACGCCGCCGAGCCGCTCGATCCGCTCGAAGTACTCGTACGCCTCCCGCTCGAGCCGATCGGTCAGCGCCTCGAGGAACCAGGAGCCACCGAGCGGGTCCGGGGTCGAGACGACCCCGGTCTCCTCGGCGATCACCTGCTGCGTGCGCAGCGCGATCTTGACCGCCTGCTCCGTCGGCAGCGCGAGCGCCTCGTCGAACGAGTTCGTGTGCAGCGACTGCGTCCCCCCGAGCACCGCGGCCAGCGCCTCGATCGCCGTGCGCACGATGTTCAGCTCGGGCTGCTGGGCGGTCAGCGACACCCCGGCCGTCTGCGAGTGGAACCGCATCAGCAGGCTGCGCTCGTCCTTGGCCCCGTAGCGGTCGCGCAGCTCCCGCGCCCAGATCCGCCGCGCGGCCCGGTACTTCGCGATCTCCTCGAAGAAGTCGATGTGCGCGTTGAAGAAGAACGAGAGCCTGGGTGCGAACTCGTCCACGGACAGCCCGCGCGCGAGCCCCCACTCGACGTACGTGAATCCGTCCGCGAGCGTGAACGCGAGCTCCTGCGCCGCCGTCGAGCCCGCCTCCCGGATGTGGTAGCCCGACACCGAGATCGGGTGCCAGAGCGGCATCTCCTTCGCGCAGAACTCGACCATGTCCGTGACGAGCCGCATCGACGGCACCGGCGGGAAGATCCACTCCTTCTGCGCGATGTACTCCTTCAGGATGTCCGTCTGCGCCGTGCCCCTGAGTGCCGCGCGCGGCACGCCCTGCTCCTCCGCGACGCACACGTAGAACGCGAGCAGGATCGCGGCCGGCGAGTTGATCGTCATCGACGTCGACACCTCGCCGAGCGGGATCCCCGAGAACAGCTCCCGCATGTCCGCGAGCGAGTCGACCGCGACCCCCTCCCGGCCCACCTCCCCGAGCGAGCGCGGATGGTCTGAGTCGTAGCCCATGAGCGTCGGCATGTCGAATGCCGTCGACAGCCCCGTCTGTCCATGCTCGAGCAGGTAGCGGAACCGCTCGTTCGTGTCCCGCGCCGTCCCGAAGCCGGCAAACTGCCGCATCGTCCACAGCCTGCCCCGGTACATCGATTCGTAGACGCCCCGGGTGAAAGGGAACTCCCCCGGATCCCCGAGATCGCGCCCGTAGTCGACCGCCACGCTCGCAGGCGAGTACAGGGGCCCGACCTCGACGCCCGACATGGTCGAGAAGGCGGCGGGGCGGTCGTGCGGCGTTCGGCGGCTCTCGGTCGTCGCCATCCAGGTCACCTCCTGCCGTGAGTATCGACGCTCAGCGCGGAGCGCGCGCGGCGAAGCGCCTCGTCCCGGGGCAGCGCGTGCAGGATCGCCCACAGCTCGGGGCCGCGCCGGCCGCCTGTGAGCGCGACGCGGAGAGCGCCCAGGTCACCGCCGCCCTGCTTCAGCTCCCGCACGAGCTCGCGCGCCCCCGCCTCGTCGAGCTCGTCCCCGGCAGCCGCGCGCAGCACCGCGAAGCGCTCGAGGGTCGCGGGCGAGCCGCTCGGAACGGCAGCCGGCGCCTCGAGCAGCCGGCGGGCGACGTCGGCGGCCTCGACGAGCGTGCGCGCCCCGCGCAGGGCCGGGGCGAGCCTGGGCGGCGCCCCCACCCGGGCGCAGAGCTCGGTTTCGGGGAGGGCGGCGATCGCCTCGATCGCGAGCCGGGCGATCCGGGCCCGGTCGAGCCGGATGTCGGCGCGGGGCAGGTCGAGCTCGTCGAGGTAGGTGACGAGCGCCTCGGGTGGGATCCCCTGCTCGCGCAGGTCGGCCACGGAGACGCCGCCCCCGCGCTTCGAGAGCTTGGCCCCGGCCGGCCCGACGAGCAGGCCGTGGTGGAGGTACTCGGGCGGCTCGGCGCCGAGCGCGCGGGCGAGCGCCTCGTGCAGCGGGGTGTTCGGCAGGTGGTCGCGCCCGCGGATCACGTGCGTGATCCGCAGCTCGGCATCGTCGACGACCGTGGCGAGGTGGTAGGTGGCCGAGCCGTCGGGCCGAAGCAGCGTCGGGCGGCGCTCCTCGCGGAAACGAACGGCGCCCGCCTCCTCGTAGGCGGCGCCGCTGGCGAGCAGGCGCCCTGCCGCGTCCCGGTAGAGCTCAGCACGCTCGCTCTGGCGCACCGGACCCTCGTCCCAGCGGAGCCCGAGCCAGTCGAGATCGGCGAGGATGGCGACCTCGGCGGCCGGGTCGCTCCGGGCCGCGTCGGTGTCGTCGATCCGCAGCACGAGCGTGCCGCGGCGCTCGTCGGCGAAGCGGCGATTGGCGCGGGCGGTGAGGGCGCTGCCGAGATGGAGCGAGCCGGTCGGGCTCGGGGCGAAGCGCACTCTGACCGCCACGCACGGCAGCGTAGCGGCCGGGCGCCGGCGCTACCCGCGTCCGGCTCCGAGGAGGAACTGGTCGACCACGGCGGCGGCGGCCTCCTCGATCCCGAGCCCGTGCCGCCAGGCGTGCTCGATGCCCGCGAGCAGCAGGGTGGCGTAGCTCGCGACCTGCCACTCGACCGAGACGTCGTCGCGGACGAGACCCTCGGAGCGAGCCCGGTCGAGAATGGAGTGGATCCGGCCGAGCACGAGCTCCTGCGCCGGCTCGTGTTCGGGCAGCCGCGGCTCGCGCACCATCACGATGTAGCGGGTGCCGACCGCCAGGATCGCCCTGGCCATCCGGGCGAGCGCCTCGCCCGGCGGGACGCTGTCGAGGTGCGCGCCCTCGAGCCGCTCGGTCGCCTCGGCGATCCCCGCCAGGCAGACGGCGTGGACGAGGCTCTCGCGGCTCGGGAAGTAGCGGTAGAGCGTCGCGCGCCCGACTCCGGCGACCTCGGCGACCGCGGCCATGCTGACGTCGATCCCCTCGCTCGCGAGCAGCTCGGTGGCGGCACGGACGATCCCCGCGCGCACGTGCTCGCCGGCGGTCACTCCGGCTCGGCCTCCCCGAGCGCGGGCGCCGCGGCGCCGCCGCCACGGGGCGCACTCGCGGCCGTCTCGGCGACGGGCGGCTCGATCGTCAGGTTGGGGAGCAGCCGGTCGAGCCAGCGCGGCATGTACCAGGCGCGCTCGCCGAGCAGCCACATCAGGGCGGGCACGAAGACGAGCCGGACGACGAACGCGTCGATCACGATCGCGGCACCGAGCGCGACCCCGAACTCCTTGATGATCCGGTCGGGGCCGAGGACGAACGAGAAGAAGACGACGGACATGATCAGCGCGGCAGCGACGACGACCCGGCCGATCGCGCCGACCCCGTCGATGATCGCCCGGCGGGGCTCGTCGCCGTGGACGTACTCCTCCCTGATCCGGCTGACGAGGAAGACCTCGTAGTCGGTCGAGAGCCCGAACAGGATCGCGAGCACGATCACGGGCAGGAAGGACTCGATCGGCCCGGTCGTGTCGAGCCCGACCACGCTCTCGCCCCAGCCGAGCTGGAAGACCGCGACGAGCACGCCGAAGGCGGCGAGCGCCGACGCGGCCGTGGTCAGCGACGCCTTGACCGCGACGACCACCGAGCGGAACGCCATCGAGAGGATCAGGAACGTGATCCCCATCGCGACGAGCAGGAACACGGGTAGGCGGCCGAAGATCTGCGCGGCGATGTCCTCGAACGCCGCGGTCTGGCCGCCGACGAACGCGCGGGCGCCGGTGCCCGCGAACGTGGCGGGGATCGTGTCCGAGCGCAGGTGGCCGACGAGGTCCGCCGTGCGCTCAGAGTCGGGCGCTGTCGTCGGGTAGGCCACGATCAGGGCCGTGTCGCCCTCGTCGTTCACGCTCGGATCGCGGACGGAGGCGATCCCGTCGGTCTCGCGCAGCGTCGCGACGAGCCGGTCGGCGGCCTCGGGGGCGCCGCGCTGGTCGACGGCGACGAGCAGCGGCCCGTTGAACCCGGCGCCGAAGCCTTCCGCCAGCAGGTCGTAGGCGCGCCGGGTTGTCGTGCTGGTCGGGTTGGAGCCGGCGTCGCTCGAGCCGAGGCGGGCCCAGCCGGCGGGCGTCGCCAGCACGGCGAGGATGAGCAGCGAGAGGGCGAGCGCGAGGCCGGGCCGGCGGGTGACGCGACGGGCCCAGCGTGCGGGCAGCGACCGCTGCCTCGCCGCGTACGAGTCGTCCTGTACCTTGACGAACGGGACCCGGCCGCGGTCGATCCTGTGCCCGAGGAGGCTGAGGACGGCCGGGAGCAGCGTGACCGCGGCGAGCACGGCGACGACCACGGTGATGGCGGCGCCGACACCGAGCTTCGTCACGAAGTCGAGGCCGATCACGGCGAGCGCCGAGATCGAGATCGCGACGGTCGCGCCGGCGAAGATCACGGCCCGCCCGGCGGTGGCGGTGGCTGCGGCGGCCGCGTCCTCCGGGGCGAGGCCGTCGTGGAGGGCCTGTCGGAAGCGCGTGACGATGAAGAGCGCGTAGTCGATCCCGACGCCGAGCCCGAGCATGGTCGCGAGCGTCGGCGTGACGGTGTTGAAGGTCGTGACGGCCGCGGCGAGCATGAGCAGGGAGAGGCCGGTACCGAGCGCGACGAGCGCGAGCAGGATCGGCAGTCCCATCGCGACGACGCTGCCGAAGACGATCACGAGGATCACGACCGCGGCGACGAGGCCGAGCAGCTCGCTCGTGCCGGTCTCGGGTTGCTCGGAGGCGCCGATCACCGCGCCCGTGAACTCGGCCTGGACCGGCGAGCCTGCCACGGCCGCGAGCACGTCCTGCTCGAGCCGCTCGACGTCGTCCTTCGGCACCTCGAAGCCGGGCCGGTCGAACTGGACGTCCGCGTAGGCGATTCGCCCGTCGTCCGAGAGCTCGCCCGACTCGGTCGCGTACGGGTCGCCGGCGCTCTCGACGCCGGGGACGGCGGCCGCGGCGGCGAGCGCGCGCTCGACCGCCTCCCTCGCCGCGGCGTCGTCGAGGCGGCCCTCGCGGGCGGCGAAGACGAGCGTGGCGGAGTCGCCGGAACGGGCGGGGAAGCGCTCCTCGAGCAGGTCGAATGCACGCTGGGCGTCCGAGTTCGGGATCGAGAACTCGTCGACGAGCTCCCCGCCCGCGACCCGACTGACTCCGACGACGGCGACGATCGCGACGAGCCAGAGCCCGATCGTCCGCCAGCGGTGCCGCGCGCAGGCCCGGCCGAGCCGCGCGAGCGCGCCCTCGTGGTCGGTGTGGTGCCCGGCGCCGCCCGCGCCCCCGTTCCGTCCGCTCACGAAGCCCTCCCGACGTCTGAGACAACGATGTCTCAGAACGTTACCAGTATGTCTCACATGGGCGCCGGGGGGTCACTCGCGAGCGCCCGGACCCCGGCTCGACCCCATAGGCTTGGCTGCGTGCAGGAAGCGCTTCTGGCCTGGTTCTCCGAGCACGGCCGCGACCTCCCCTGGCGTCGCACCCGCGACCCCTACGCGATCCTCGTCTCCGAGGTGATGCTCCAGCAGACTCAGGTTGTGCGGGTCGTTCCGCGCTACCTCGACTGGCTCGAGCGCTGGCCGGACGCGGCCGCGCTTGCCGCCGCCCCGCTCGCGGACGTGATCCGCGCCTGGCAGGGGCTCGGCTACAACCGCCGCGCGGTCTCGCTGCACCGGGCGGCGCAGCGGGTCGCGGCGGGCGGCTGGCCCGCCGACCTGACGGAGCTGCCGGGCGTCGGCCGCTACACGGCGGACGCTGTCGCCCGCTTCGCGTTCGGCCGCCCGGTGCTGCCGGTGGACGTGAACGCCCGCCGCGTGCTCGCGCGCACGGGCCACGACTTCGGCCCGGAGGCGGCGGCCGCCCTCATGGACCTCGGCGCCACGATCTGCCTCGGCCGTGTCCCGCGCTGCGGGAGCTGCCCGCTCGCGGCCGGCTGCCCGTCGCGCGGGCGGCGCTTCGCGCCTGAGCGCCGGCAGAGCCCGTTCGAGGGCTCGTTCCGCCAGCGGCGCTCGCGCGCGCTGCGGGAGGTCGCGGCGTGTCCCCGCCCGCTCGGCCAGCTCGATGGCGACGCGGTCGCCGCGCTCGAGCGCGACGGGCTCGTCGCGGTCAGAGACGGGCTCGTCCGCTTGCCCGGCGCCGGGTGAGGCATCTCACACCATCGACCTGTCTCGCCCGCCCCACCAGGAAGACGTAGGGGCGAGACCCGTCTCGCCCACGGCGACACGAGCACCGGCAACGCGGCAGGCTCGGGCCGGACAAGTCCGGCCCCTACACCCGAACCCCACGACCGATCCCGCCGATCGGCCTGCGGGCCCGCACGAGCCGGGGTCGCGGCGCCCTCAGCCGGGACCGTGCCGCCAGCGCGTCTCGACCGGGGCGGCGAGCCGGATCGCCCCCAGGCCGGGGCAGCGCTCCTCGGCGAGCCGCGCGAGCTCCCGAGCCGTCGCCTCGTCGGCGTCCGTATCGAGCGCGACGTCGCACGTCAGCCGCTCGAACCCGAGCGGGCCGGCGGCGAGTCCGTAGAAGGCGGCGAGGTCGGCGTCGGCGCTGACGTCGACCCGGAGCGAGCGCACGCCGACACCGAGCTGCGCCGCGTTGACGGCGATCGTGATCGCGAGGCAGCTCCCCACGCCGGCCAGCAGCGTCTCGAGCGGGTTCGGGCCGAGTCCGGCCCCCGCGAAGCTCGAAGGCTCGTCGACGACGATCGTGTGGCCACCGGCCCGCGTCTCGACGGTCAGGTTGCGGACGAGCTCCGCGCTCGCGCGGAAGCTGGTCACCGCATCCGCCCGGGCGCGAGCGGCAGACGCGTTCCCGGCGAGCACCCGGCGGATCTCGTCCGGGTTCTCGATCAGGCTCCGCGCGGCCACGGGCGAAGGGTAACGACACCCGCCGCCCCGCCCGGGGTGGAGGGGTACCCGCCGCACGCGGGCACCCCTCCCCGATCGCTCACTCCACCGTCAGGTGGAAGTTCATGCCCATCGTGTTCACGTCCTCGCCCGGGAACTCAAAGACGCCGACGGTGCTGAGCGTGTGCTCGCCGGGACGCAGCGGCGTCAGGAGAGGTTGTCCCGTAGCTCGTAGAACTTGAGGTGGCGGTCCTCCTGCCTCGTCCGGTCGCTGCGCGACCGTGGCGAGTGCCGAAGTCGTCGTTCGAGACAGGGGGATCCGCCGTGAAGACCATATCTCTCGATCAGGTCGGACGCGAGGAGCTGGCGTTGCCGGCGCGGGTGCAGGAGGCGCTGGGGGAGTTGGTCGGGTCGGCGAAGGAGGGGCTGTTGGCGTTGAGCGTCGGCGTCGGCCTCGGCGTGCTGGCCGAGCTGCTGGAGGAGGAGGTGGTCGAGGCGGTCGGCCCGAAGGGCAAGCACATCCCGGAGCGCACCGCGGTGCGGCACGGTCATGAGGCGAGGT
>WBZR01004687.1_pt1 | contig 11020 bp, 7 predicted proteins | sample 5204231 | NCBI WGS metagenome assembly WBZR01 (sample SAMN12412403, study PRJNA552823) | activated sludge metagenome | isolation source: activated sludge from anammox sidestream of wastewater treatment plant... | place: USA: Virginia | collected 2017-08
GCTGCACCTGCAAACGGAAGTTTTGTTACAACCAATTCTGTTACATTATCATGGAACAGTGCCGGCGGTGCTACGGGATATGATGTGTATGTAGGTACTTCTGCTACCGGTGCTACTGTAGTGGCTTCCAATGTAAGCAGCACCAGCTATAGTTTCTCAATACCTGCTACGGCTACATCCGTTACTTATTACTGGTATGTGGTACCTAAGAATACGGCCGGTATAGCATCCAGTTGTAGCAGTGGTGCGTCGTCATTTACCTATGCAGTTATTGCGGCACCTCCACCTTTTGGTTATTATGTTGTGGGCTATCTGCCATCTTATCGCAATGTAGCATCAATACCCGATGTAAAATTCAGAATGACAAATGTGGTAGTGTATGCATTTTATGGAGTGAATAGCTCCGGTACCATTACGGCACCGGCTTCACCATCATCTACACTGGCTGCTGTGCGAGATAAAGCAAGAGCAAATGGCTCAAAAATTTTCCTGGGAATAAATGATGGAGTTGCCGGAAATTTTAAAAACATGGCATCAACCGCAAGCGGACGAACAAATTTTATTAAAGCGGTAATGAATGAAGTAAGAAACACTAACCTGGATGGTGTAGATATGGATTGGGAATTTCCTTCTACTTCGGATGGTACTGATGTTACTTTCACAGCGTTGATGAAGGAGTTGAGCGATTCACTTCATCGTGACAGCCGTTATTATTTATCAACGGCTATTACAGCCGGAAAATATGCTGGTGGATATCGTGATGCTATTAGAAATGAAATATTTCCTTACGTAGATTTTTTCAATATTATGGCTTACGATGACTTTAGCACCTCAGTTCCATACAGACAACACAGCGATTATACATTAGCTAGCGTTTGTCTTAATTATTGGTTGGTAACAAGAGGTATGCCTGCGTCAAAATGTGTTTTGGGTGTGCCTTGCTATGGTCGCCCTTCTGGCATTACGCAAAGTGGCACGGTGCTTACCTATAGTGGTATTTTGGGTCAGGGTGGAAGCCCGTTGTCAGATTCTGCCATTGTAACAGCAGGAAGTTTTACCAATTATACCATTTATTACAATGGCCAATATACTACCAAGCGAAAAGCAAAACTGGCAAAAGATGTTGCCAATGGTGTGATGTTTTGGGAAAAAGGACAAGATGTACATGATAATAACTCGTTGCTAAAAGCCGCTTGTGATACCATCGGTCGTAGTTATTAATTGTTTATTTTGAAATTTTTGAGCCGGGTGTTATTTCATAGATAATATCCGGCTCATTTCATTGTTGAATGCAGTATTTCTTTTTAGTGCTGCGTTCATCGTATCACGTTGCCGCTCCGAAAAAACCCAGTTCATAGAATAGCTGAAATCCGAAACTGCATCATCGTAGAGGTCTATCTTGGTATAATGTTTTTCATCATTGTATAATGTATAGAGATAATATTTTAATCGTTGATCGTTGATGCTGGTTTGTTTGCCATAAGATCCCATGATCGTTTTTGCGGGCGCCAGCAAATCATTTGTAAGTGAGTTTATTGCATCTCGCTTTTCTTTTTTTGGGTCGGTGTTCATAATATGAATGACATAAAACTCCAGTTTGTTTTTATATGGACTGAACAGCGAATCTTTTTCCATCATATTTTGTAAAGCGGTTATCATTTCATTTACAACACCTGCGCCAGAGTTATCAAAATAACCACCATCTACAAAATATTGAGATTCTTTTTTTTCTTTCCATCCCCCTTTTTTGTTTTTTGAAAGATAAGTATTATCAATTCTTCCTGCGGGGCTGATGTAAGGAAAACTGGCACCCAATACAACAGCCGTACTCAATTTTATATCGCGGCTTTCGCCAAGTTTCGATAAGATATCAATCCGATTGTTAAAGTAATTATCCCTCATACCATTGTTCTCAATTAAAATATTGCTGAAAACGGAAGGTGCACCGTCGCTCATACGAGTAGCATTTATGCATAGAACAGGCAGGGAATAGCTTTGTCCTTTTTGTGTTATCAAGGAAGAAAATTTGACAGCAAAACTGTCGTATAGAAATGAATTTTTAGCTGGTGCTTTTTCCAATGAAAGGGCTAATGCACGACCTCTGTCAATCTCCAGGCTATTCAAGAACGGAAGAAAATTTCTAAATATATCGGGGCCTAATAAATGGGAAATGGTAAATGTCAGAAAATCTGATTTTAGATATTGTGTAGAAGCATCGGTTAATGTGAGGTTATTTTTTTGCAATTGATTCTTTGCTCGTAGCAAACTGAAAAAAGTAGCATTGCCCACACTGCCACCCGATGCGCCTGATAAACAGAAAAGATGTTTTGAGAAGTTTCCTTTTGAACTGTCTTCCATTTTGCTCAGCAGACTCGATGTCCAATAACCGGCACGGGAAGCGCCACCATTAGCCATTACAAAATAAACCGGATACTTTGAGGAATTTGAATCGGAAAAAATCTTTTGTCGTTCGTCGTCCTTCAGCCATTGATAAAAATATTCTTTAAGGTTTTGCCGTTGGCTGAATTTAGCTTGCGAAATTTCTTTTTCAGGCAGTTTTAAAATATGTGAGTCAAATTTTTTTCCAAACAAGTATGCCACAACAAATAAAACCAAATGAAAGTTGAATCGTTGTAGTACAGAAAGATATGTAATGATATTGCCCGCACCTAAAAGCACACCAAATGCAAGCAGTAAAAATGGGAATGGACCAATGAACACCGCAAAACGAATCCATACAATACAAGCCAGATAAATACACAAGCCAATAGTGCTGATAATCATAAACAAGCGAACATAATTTCGGTTTTCATCATGCAGAATAATGTATTTCATTTTTTGCCAAAGGCTGCCTTTGGGTGTTGCGGGTTTTAAATTTTGACTTTCACCTTCGGTGGATGCCTCGTCAATTTCACGACGAACCAGCATTAATAAAACCAAGCCTATCTGCAGTGCAAGTAACATCAATATAACACTCCAAAAACTTTTGAGCCACATCATAATCAACCCAAACCAAACCAATGACCAAAATGCAGCACTGCGTGTTTGTTTTAAAAAAATAATCCATTGATTCTTTTCCCGCTTACCTTGCCTGATATAACCCGACCAGGTTTTGTAAAGAAAATAATACCAACCATAACTTAAAATAAGTAGCAGATTGCATAACCCAAATGAAAGATGCGGATAACTATAATCGCCCAGCTGAAAAAATGCGAGCAACAAAACCGTAATACAGGTAAAAGCTAAGATACGAGGAGCCTGTACTCTGAAAATCTCCCACACAGTATCGTTGTCTTTTTCCTGAAAATATTTTGCTCTTGCCACAATGCGGGTGGAGTACCAGGTAACATATACCCAAAATATTAGCGCAATGATAAATGAAAAAAATTCAAGTAATGAAGTTTTGCCCTTTGGGTTTTCAAGTGTGATCACCATCAAATCTTTGCCCTGTGGCAATATCCAAAAAATAAAATAAGCCAATACGATAAATAATATGGCAGGGAAAAATAGCCAGAGTGAACGAATTAAATTTCGCCAGGTATGTGTTACAAAAAATTCACCTAATAAGAGCAGACGTCTGTTTTCTTTAGATAAAGGCATGGTATTGTTGTGCAGCTAAAATAGCAAATGGAATGAAGATTCCACTCCATTTATAAATGTATTTAAAAAAAGAAAGTATGTAAGCGCAATTTATTTTTGAATTTCTTTATTTAACTCCTTCCACAGTAAATCTTTTAATGCAGCAATCCCTTTTTGTGTAACTGCCGAAATGAAAATATGTGGAATGTTTTCCGGTAATTCTTTTTCAATTTCAATCATCAGTTCTGCATCCAACATATCACTTTTGCTGATGGCAATGATAAACTGTTTGTGCAACAGTTCCGGATTGTATTTTCCCAGTTCATTTACCAGTATATCAAATTCTTTTTTATGCGAATGGCTGTCGGCAGGTATTAGAAAAAGCAACAATGAATTTCTTTCAATATGCCTTAAAAATCTATGCCCCAGCCCTTTTCCTTCTGCCGCACCTTCAATAATGCCGGGCAAATCGGCAATGCAAAAACTTTTCCCATCACGATAGTCCACCATTCCCAAATTGGGCGTAATGGTTGTAAAAGCATAATTGGCAATTTTGGGTTTGGCAGCTGTAATAACGGAAAGTAATGTGGATTTACCGGCATTGGGAAAACCAACCAATCCCACATCGGCCAATACCTTTAGCTCAAGAATTTTCCAACCTTCTTTGCCGGGCAAGCCTGGCTGTGCATACTCGGGTGCCTGGTTGGTTGCTGTTGCAAAATGAGAATTTCCCAATCCGCCTTTACCACCCGAAAGCCAAACAACCTCTTGCCCATCTTCTAAAATTTCTACTTCCAGATTTCCACTTTCCTCATCTCTTGCAATGGTACCCAGGGGCACGTCAATAATGATATCTTTTCCATCTCGCCCAGTACTGTTATTGGCGCCGCCTTTTTCTCCATCTTCTGCCAGTACATTTTTATAATATCGCAGGTGCAATAATGTCCAAAGATTCCGATTGCCCTTTAATATGATATGTGCACCACGACCACCATCGCCGCCATCGGGGCCGCCCATGGCAGTAAATTTATTTCGCATAAAATGCTTGTTGCCGGCACCGCCATGGCCACTACGACAAAAAATGCGTATCTGATCAACAAAATTGCTCTTTTCCATATTTAAATTGCAGCGATAAGCAAATATACCTTGTCAATGTCGCAAACTGATTATTATGAAACTTATTTTTCTGCTCATGTCTGCAGCTTTGTTTTTGAGTGGCTGCGCAAAAAATTATACTGATTTCTCGTGCATCAATAATAAAATAGCGAAAATAAAAGCCCAAAAGAAATGGAATCCGCCTGCACAGGTTGACGAATATCTTTATCAAGGTAAAAAAGTTTTTCTGTTTTCATCCGACTGTTGCGATCAATATCATTATTTGTATGATGAAAATTGTAATGTGATATGTGCACCATCAGGAGGGTTTTCGGGGCATGGTGATGGTAAGTGTGCTAATTTTTTTAACGAAGCACAGCATATCCGGTTGGTTTGGAAAGATGATCGATAAAAAAACACCGGCGATAAAGCCGGCGTTTTCTATAAAGTGTGAATGTATTATTGTACCACAATTTTAGAATCTGCAACGGCCTTCCCTTTTGCGTCAGTTACTTTTACCATATAAATCCCTTTGGCAGCGGTAGCAGGAAGTTTCATAATCTGCAATTGACTTTCGCTGTTTACAACGAGGTCTTGTTTTATGATTTGCCTTCCGGTAACATCCGTAATTTGAATACTATAATTTCCTGCATCTAAACTATTAAACTGAATTGTAAATTGATTATTGGTAACAGGATTGGGATAAACGGAAATTTTATCATTGCCAATCAGATCAACTGGATTATTTTTTGAAATCAGGTCAATTTTATTTTCGCGGGGTTTATTGCCGGAGGCTAATAAGTTGCTATTGGCCAAATCGGAACTATGCCATTCGGCATTGCTGCCCAGTGCCATTGCTTTTAAACTATTAATATCTAAAGTATATAAAGATGCTGTAAGTACAGCACTGCTTACCACTACCTGATTTTTTTCATTTACCGCAGCACCATTTATAGTAAAGCCGGCTGGTAAACCTGTAACTACTCCCAAATGTGTAGCCATACGGGTTTCCAGGTTTACTTTAAAAACATGATTGCGAACCGTGAAAATATAAATATTGCCATCATCATCAGCTACTACATCGCCGCCATAGCTGGAGCAGGAGTTGTGTACAGAAATATTTTTATTAGCAGGATCGTCAACCAATGAGCCTAAATCTTCGATTTGAGATTTTTTGCCGGTAGAAAAGCGAATGAGTTGTGTGCCGTCATTCGTTAAGGCATAACCGTTTCCGTCGGAAGCAATAACCATGCGTGTTACTATATTTCCCTGATCGGGTGATTTTTGTGGCTTGCCGGTAAACGACTCGCCATTTACAAAATAAACCCGCATAGTTTTTAAATCAATATATCGAAGCTGATCGATAAACATAGGTGTATAATAAAGCCGGTTGTGTGCTTTATCAAAAGCCAGTGCAGCTACAGACGTACCAAAGGCGGCATTGGCCCATTGTCCAAAGCGGGCATCCAGTAGTGGTGTGGTCATTTGTTTGCGGGTGGCGGCATCCCATGCTTTTAAGTTTTGATCGTTACCGTTTAATAAAACATCGCTGTACTGACCTGTATTTAAATCAATTTTTCTAAGATAAGTCCAGTTGGCCGTTTGCCCGGTAATGTCGGTAATGGCATAAGCCGAACGATCGGCCTTTTGTGCATTAAGAAGTGTAGCCGAAAAAAGTACTCCGCAAAGGAGTGAAGCAGTGCGTAGATTTTTCCTCATAAAAATCAGGTTTAAGTTATTAAGATTTAAATCTGATGCTTAAGGTACTATTTTTCCATTTAAAGAGGATGGTTTTTTTATAAAAGGTAAAAAAAAGCCCCCTCCGATGTGCGAGGGGGCAACTATTAAACCCTGAGCAATTAGTGTTTAACAACTTTTTCAACAAACTTTTGATTTGTTGTATTTACTTCTACGATAAATACTCCGGGCTTGAGAGATGCAATTTCAGATGAAAGAACGATAACGTTATTTCCTTTTTGTACTGAAATATTTTTATTCAGAACAACCTGACCAGCATTATTGCTGATGCGCAGATTGATAACTTCTGACTGATCAGCATTTAATTCTAATTTTAAATTGCTGGTAAAAGGATTAGGGTAAGTAGAAAGGCGTTTTACAAATCCACCATTCAGTTTCAAAGAAATAATCTTGCTATAGGAGCTTTTTCCGTCAATATCAAGTGTTTTCAGGCGGTAGTAGATGTTGCCTGTAGAAACAGTGATTGGGTCAGTATAATCGTAAGTAATATCTGTTGCAGAATTACCGGCAGCTTGCTTAGTACCCACAGCTACAAAATTGACACCGTCAAAGCTTCTTTCAATTTCAAAATGGCTACTGTTAAACTCGCTGGAAGTATTCCATTTTAATAAAGCATTATTGCCATTTTTTACAACTGTAAAGTCTTCAAGTTTTACAGGTAATAAAATGGTGTTAGGGAAGAAATTGGATGCCAAATCGGTAAGGCCAGATACAGAACGTACTAATGCACACTGAACAGTGCCCGTCGTGTTATTAACTGTTGATTGGCTTATGTAATACAGTCCATCTCCAGTTGAAATATGCAAACCGCCTGAGTTGTCAAAGGCAACACCGTTTACACTTACGTTAAAAGGATTACCATTTTGGTCTTCAAGGTCCCATCTTTTGGTTAATGTGGTTGAGCTACCATTGGGAGCGCCAATGAATATTTGAGTTTGACTGCCATTGTTAGCAAGTGCAAACATGGTTCCGTTTGAAGAAAAACAAATGTCTCCATTGAAGAAAGTACTGTTTGTTCCACCAGAAAGGGAAACATTAGCGTCAACAATTGTAATAGTAGTAGGATTTACTCCATTGGGAATAAAAGATGCCAGATATAATGTATTAGCATTATTTTCAGATCTTGCTAAAATCCAGCCAGTACCATTTCCATCAAAACCCAGACGTACAAAACCTAAGTCTTGGTTACTACTACTACCATTAAAATCATAAGTAGCGATAAGGGTTTGATTATTACCTGTAGCAGATGCACCATAAACGTTAACTACACCGGCATTACCTGAGAAATTATTTGGCATCCAGTAAAAATACCCTCCGCTTTGGCTGGGGTTGGCAGAACGGCCTAAGCCAGCTGTACTTGTACCTGGTGATACATTTGGTGTGAAAATATTAGTAGGACCACTTGTCCAGGTAGTTCCGGAAACAGTAAATGAAGAAACTCTTGTACCAGTGGAAGAAGTAGCCCAAAGATTGGTTCCAGTAATCATTTTCACAGTTAATTCATCAAAAATTGTTCCGTTAACTGTAAGTCTGAATACATAAGTAGAACCATTAGTAAGGCCATTAACAGCCGTTGTTGCACTATTGGGCGTAGAAAATGTAACACCACTAGGGCCCGATGTCTTTGTCCACGCAAATGTTGGAGATCCTGATGCTGTTGTTGTACCTGCTAAATTGATAGATGTGGTTCCTACAAGCCTGTCGGGACCCACATCAACTGTTTGTCCATAGCTTAACAGGCTGAATAATAAGCTGCTAAGCATAAAAATGCTGAAAATTAATGTAAATTTTTTCATTGCTCGGTTTTTATTGTTAGTTAATAATAAACTTGATAAAACCGGTCATCATGGTTATTGTAAAATAGCCATCAGTAGGAATGAATTTTTACAGTTTTCAGTTAAGATGAGGAAGAATAAAATAAGGAAATTCAGGGGATTGTGGATGAATTGGGCAACAAACATACAATCGTTTTTTTGCAAATGCAAGTAATTGATACTTTTTTCTGAAAGTTTTTAATAATAGTATTGATTTTTTAATAGGCTAAAACTATTGGCTATTAAAGTTTTGTTCGTTCTGTTTTTCATGAAATTATTTCATCAGTAACATTATTGATATATTTTTTGGGAATATTGATAACTACTGTGTAATAAATTTATTAATGTCAATACACCTTCAATGCATTCATCACCCAATATTTCATTGTCCATTATTACGACATTCATACCAATCAAACAGTTTCTGCCACTAGTAGCGCAATGAATGATAGCGCCATGACCGATGTGTGAATTCTTTCAACAAAACGGTAACAACCGGAAATATGTGAATGGTACAGTTCTCATTCACATATCTTTTGTCATCTAAAACATTTTGAATAAATGACAGAAAAATATGAACTAAATCTATTGAAAGTGATTGAAAAGAATGAGTTTTTTGAATTACATTTAATCTGATAATTATTTGTGTTGAAAATTCGTCTTTTTTTTTAATCAATAAAGTATGAAAGGAGTTTATACAATCGGCTTACTCATTGTATCCAATATTTTTATGACAATAGCGTGGTATGGCCATTTAAAGTTTAAAGAAATGAATTGGTTTAATAGTCTGACATTACCCGCTATTGTATTGATAAGTTGGGGGGTGGCCTTGTTTGAATATTCTTTTCAGGTACCAGCCAATAGAATCGGTTTTAATGAAAATGGAGGACCATTTAATTTATGGCAACTAAAAGTTATTCAGGAAGTAATTACACTATTAGTATTTACTTTTTTCACCATACTTGTTTTCAAAAATGAAACTTTCAGAATGAATCATGCCATTGGCTTTGTCTTTTTAATTCTTGCTGTTTATTTTATTTTTAAGAAATGATGTGTGTCTGCAAAATGTAGTACCGGGTTATGATGAAGTTATTTCAACTACACCCATTTTTTTTGATGCGCCAGGCTTACCGCCTGGGCTTTACTGTTGATGTGTAGTTTGCCGTAAATATTTTCTACATGCTTGCGTACGGTGCCATGGCTGATGAAGACATCGTTGGCAATTTGCTGATAAGAAAAACCTTTGGCCAATAATTTTAAAATTTCGGTTTCTCTTTCGCTTAGATTATAGTCTTCGGGTTGTTTTTCTTTGTTTACCGTTGTTTTACTTCTCAACAGCTCCAGTGTTTTTGAGGCTATATGCGGACTCATAGGTGCACCACCCATCAGCACATCTTCAATGGCCGTGAGTATGCGGTGGGGTTTACTGTCTTTTAATAAATAACCCGATGCGCCGGCTTTGATGGCATCAAATACTTTTTCATCGGTATCAAAAACGGTGAGGATTAATATTTTTATTTCAGATTCTTTGGTGATAACGGCGGTGGCTTCAATGCCATTCATTACCGGCATTTCTATGTCCATTAAAATTACCTGCGGCAGTTTTTTTAAGGTGGGCAGTTTCTGCAATGCTTCTTCACCATGGGCAGCGGTAAACAATATTTCAATGTTTCCGGCCCCGGTTAAATTTTCTTTTAGCTGTTGCAGTAAAGCAGCATTGTCGTCCACAATGCCTATGGTTATTTTTTCGCTCATATACTTACCTCCATTTTTATATTGCTGCCCCCGGCCTCTGATGAAGTGATGGACAGCTTTCCATTCAACTCTTTTATTCTGTTTTCTATATTTTTCAATCCATTGCCTGTTGATTGTTGCTCGGGGTCAAATCCCTTTCCATTATCACTAATGCTGATGCTGAAACTATTTTTTTCAGCATTAAATAAATAGTCAGCCTTATCGGCTCCCGAGTGTTTGATGATATTTTGTGTAGCTTCCTGTACACAGCGAAACAGGTTGAGTGTTTGCTCCGTTGTCAATTCCTTAGTTAAAGTGCCGCTATGGTTATAACTACATTCAATGTTGGTGGCTGCATACGTTCTTTGTAAAAAATTGCTGATGCGGCTCATAAAATTTGCATAGCTGTGCGATTGTTCCTGCACCGCCCAAATGGTTTCCCTAAGCAGGTTCATTGTTTCCCGGCTTTGGTCGGATAGTTGGGTTGCTTTTTTCAAAGCTTCATCTGCCTGGTGGTTTCTTAGTTTGGTTTCAATATTATCGGCCTGTGCTATCATGGTTACCATGCTGCTACCCAGGTTATCATGCAACTCCCGGCTTATTCTTTCCCTTTCGTTGAGCAATTGTTTTTCCAGCAACAGTTCTTTTTCTTTTTGCTTTATTTTTCTTTTTTGTAAATAGGATGCGAGCCCATAACTAATGCCTGCTGTTGCAAGCACCAGTAAAGCGATAAACCAGGCTTTTTGCCACAGCGGTTTGTTTACAGTAAACCGGCTGAGTATTACTTCTTTTCCTGCTATTCCGTTTTCATCAACCAGTTTAGCAATTAAAGTATAATTGCCGCTGCCGAGTTTAGTAAACGAGATGCTCAAAGAATCTTTTAACTCAGCAAATCCGGTGTTCAACCCTTCCAACTTATAATACAAAACCGATTTTGAAAATGGATTGTTGCTGTAAGGTTGAAGCTGAAATTTTATACTGCCATATTGTGGCGATAAAGTAAAACTGCTTTTGTTGAAAACAGGTTGGTTGTTTTTAGT
>WBZR01001049.1_pt2 | contig 11012 bp, 8 predicted proteins | sample 5204231 | NCBI WGS metagenome assembly WBZR01 (sample SAMN12412403, study PRJNA552823) | activated sludge metagenome | isolation source: activated sludge from anammox sidestream of wastewater treatment plant... | place: USA: Virginia | collected 2017-08
GACGCTCTCGGTGAACTCGGGCAGCTACCTCGAGCAGCATCTGCGCAAGGTGATCGCGGAGATCGAGACACGCTCGCCGGTCGAGCTGATCGCCATCGGCATCGGCCACGACGTCACCCGGTACTATGCCCGCGCCGTCACGATCTCCGATCCGGGCGAGCTCGCCGGCGCCATGACCGACAAGCTGGTCGAGCTGTTCGAGGAGCCGCCGAAGGTGCCGCCGACGCGGGCCGGGCGCCCGACGCGCCGTCTGCATTAGACGATGATTCCGCCAGGCCCGATCAGCGTGAAGCGTGAACCCTAGCTCTCATCAGAGAGACAGAGCGTGATCCCGGTTCAATCGAAAAAGATCACGCTCTGAGATCGAGACTACGCCGGCCCGCAACCCATCCGGACCCCATGCCCATGCGCCCGATGGCCCCCGTGCTCGCAGCCTTGTCCCTCGCGGCGGCGCTTCTCTGGAGCAATCCCGCGCCCGCACAGGTGAAGCCGCAGTCGGCCGACATCCCGACCCAGGATATCGAGGTCCGCGCTCGTCCGATCGCCCGCTTCGCGAAGGGACCGGGCACGCTCGTCGTGAGCCCGAGGCTCGTCTGGCGCGGCGGCCTCGAGCTCGCCTCGCCGTCCGGGGATTTCGGAGGATGGTCCGGGCTCGTCCTCGATGACGACGGCAAGGGCCTCCTCGCCGTCTCCGATTCCGGCATCTGGATGACGGGGCGCCTCACCTATGACGCGGGCCGCCCGAGCGGCCTTGCCGCGGCTCGCATCGGCGCGCTGCGCACCCAGGACGGCGGCCCGCTGGTCCGCAACCGGGATCGCGACGCCGAATCGATGACGCGCGCCGGCGGCACGCTCGCCGCTGGCCACGTCTACATCGGGTTCGAGCGCAATGCCCGCATCGGACTGTTCGAGATCGGCCGCGAGGGCCTCGGTGCGCCGGCCTCGTATGTGACGATGCCGCCGGAGGCGCGCCGCATGGGCAACGACGGCTTCGAGGCGCTGGCCGTTCTCGCCGGCGGCGCACGGAAAGGCGCGCTCGTCGCCTTCGCGGAGCATCCGTTGCGCGGCGAGGCGCTGCACCGTGGCTGGATCTGGAGCACGGAGACGCCGCAGCCGTTCTCGGTCGCCGCCAGCGAGGGCTATGGCATCACCGATGCGGCGAGCCTCGCCGACGGCAGCGTGCTCATCGTCGAGCGCCGCTTCCGGTGGCTCGAGGGCCTGCGCGTCCGCCTGCGCCTGCTCGAGGCGGAGGGCATCCGGCCCGGCGGGACGGCGGCCGGCGAGATCCTGCTCGAGGCGAGCAACGCCAGCGCGGACATCGACAACCTCGAGGCTCTCGCGCTGTCCCGGGACGCGCACGGCGAGACCGTGATCACGCTGATGTCCGATGACAACTTCAATCGCTTCCTGCAGCGCACCGTGCTGCTGCAGTTCACGCTGAGGGACACGCCGGCCGCCGAGGCGGCGGCCGCAGCGGGAAACGCGCCGAAATAGGAGAGGGGAAGCCGCCTACATCGCCGAGCCGATGACGAGCGTCCAGAACGACTTGAACTCCGTCTTGGGGTCTTGCACGAGGGCCAGCCCCATCTCGCGTCCGTCGGAGAGAAGCAGGTTCTTGTTGTGCCCCGGGCTTTCCTTCCAGCCCTTGAGCACCTCGTCGAACGAGGCTTGGCCCGTGCCGACGTTCTCGGCCGCCACCTTGGGTTTGTAGCCGGTGCGCTTCACGCGGTCCCATGGGTTGGAGCCGTCGGAGCCGTAATGCGAGATCCGGTCCCATTTGGCGAGGTCGCGGCTGTGCTCCTTGGCGGCCGCCGTCAGAGAGGCGTTGAGCCGGAGCGGCTTCAGCCCGTTCTCGGCGCGGTACTGGTTGATGAGGTCGCGCGCCCGCTCGGGATCGAGCGTCGTGCCCGAGTAGTCCCGGTCCGAGAGCGCGCCGCGCGGCGCCTTTTCGAACGAGCCTTTGGGGGCGTTGTCCGGGGTGTAGGCGGCAACCTGTGTGCCGGTGAGCGAGGAGCGCGCGCTCGTGTCGATGGAGCCCGTGGTGTGTCCGAAGCCCGAGCTGCCGGCGGGCTTCAGCGACGCCGTGTCGCTCGTATCAGCGAAACCCGAGGAGATCGCGCCCGAGTTGATGCTGCAAGCGCCTAAGCCGAGAGAAGCGGCCAGAAGGACCGGAAGGGCGAGGCGATACATTCCCGAAACTCCCGCAAAGTTACGCGCGGTCACGAGCCAACATCGCAGCAAGGAGTTAACTCCCCGTTAAATATTTGAGGCCCGGTTGCCCCGAGCCGGCGGCGAAGGGAGCGTGCGGAGCGCGATCGACCCCCGCGCCCCCCGTCCCTCGGCGCTTCGCCAATTTTCCCGAAGGAAGGTGTCGCCAATGGGGCGGCGGCAGGCAGCCGCGCGAATTCCCGTCACGGCATCTGCAACCCGTCAAAAAATGACCGGCCCGTGCCTCCGAATCCCTTGGATCTCAAGGCATTCTGACTCATTCTCACCGAATCGAGCCGGTGATTCGTGCGTACGGCGTCTCGTCATCTTCAGCCCAGGGAAGGAGACGTGGAAATGTCGGCGCTTACGAGCGGTGTCCCCGTTGCCGGGCCGCGGCGCGGAGGCGCGTCCGCGGCCGGTCAGGTGATCTTGGTCAGATTGGCCGCTCCCGGCGGGGCGACACGCGCCGGGATCGCCGCGGATCTCGCCCCCCTGTTTACGCACAAGCTCGCGCCGGCCGACTGGCGCCGCCTCGCCGAACGGGAGGTGGCCGGGCTCGTGTCCTCGGGGTTGGCCGATGAAACGAAAAACCGGCTGACGCTGACGGAGGCCGGTGCGGCCGTCGTGGCGCGCTACCTCGGCCAGGCGGCGCTGGAGCCGGCCTCCTGGGCGGAGCTGCGCGATATCGCGCTCGTCGCCAAAGCCCTCGGCCTCGAGGCGGAGCCGGCTCAACGTCTGAAGCCGCTGGCCCGTGTCGACGGCTTGCGCATGCGGATCGTCCAGAAGGCGTTCGGCCTCTCGATGAAAAGGAACGTGCCGCCCACCAAGTTGCGCGCCCAGCTGGCCGTCGTCGCGCTGGAGCGCGCCTTCGGCAACCGCATCAAAGCCGGCTTCGGCAAGGGATCGGCGCTCTCCGCCAAGGCCGGCCGTCTGCTGGCTGGCCAGCTCTCGCAAACCCCGCGCGCCTACCCGACCGACGCCAAGCTGATCGCCGAGCTCGCCGCCGAGCATGCCGGCGCCAGGGACGCAACGCTCGAAGGTCTGCGCGCCGGTCTCCTGCGGAGCTTCGGCGCCCGCGTGCTCGAAGCCGCCGCGTCAGATGCCGCCTTCGACGCTGGGGTCGAGGCCGGCCGCCCCGCCGTCATGCCGGCGCGCGTCACCGTGCCGCCCGCGGCCCTGAAGCCCGCCGCCAACGATCCCGAGCCTGCCGCGCCCGCCCCGCCCCGCGCGGCGCGCCCCGACCTCGCCGAGTTCGCGCGCGCCGTGAAAGAGGCGGCCGCCGCCCGCGCGGAAGGCTGGGCGGGAAGCCGCAAGGCGTTCATTTCCCACGTCTGGGACACCATCCGCGTCGGCCAGCCGTCCTGGCAGGTCTCCGAGATCGAGTTCAAGTGCATGCTGGCCGAGGCCCACCGCGCCGGCGCCGTCGTGCTCGCCAACGCCGACCTCAAGGACAGGAGGAGCCTGAAGGAGCTCGAGAGCTCGGCCGTCCCTTACAAGAACACCGTTTGGCATTTCGTGCGGGTCGAGGAGTAGCCCCCGCTCAATGGGGCCGCTCAATTTGGCTCCTCAATTGGGCCCATCAATTTGGCCCCCTCAATTTGGATTGCGTTGGAGACCGTTCACGCATGCACCACGACGCCGTCGAAGCCGGAGGCACGGACAAGCTGTCCCAGGCTTTCGAGCACAGCATCACCTGGGAGGACGACATCTGGCGGGCGGATCCCGTCGACGTGCCGGAGGTGCATCTCAAGGCGCGCCGCAAGTTCGCCGACCTGCTCGCAGAGGTGACGGGTGCACGTGACGGCGCGGTCACGCAGTCGCGCATCCTCCTGTTCCACGGCCAGTCGGGCGCCGGCAAGACGCACCTTCTGCGCGCACTCCGCACCACCGCGCATCGCGAGGGCAAGGCGTATTTCGGTTACGCCCAGATGACGCCGGACGTCGCCAACTACGCCGACTACTACCTGCGCCGCCTCATCCATTCGCTGGAGAAGCCCTACGATCCCGACGCGGAGGGCGAAAGCGGCCTGTCGCGTCTCACGCAGCGCCTCGTCGGCGATTCCGAGGTGCTGCCCAAGGCGGACCTCAAGGAATTGCGCGACGGCTCGCTCTCCGACGAGGCGCTGGCGGGGCTCGTCCTGCGCCTTGCCGACGAGATCGTGGCGAGCCCGAAGTTCCGCGACCTCGAGCTCGATATCAACATCGTGCGCGCCCTCCTCTATCTCGAGCGCAAGGACCCGCGCATCGACCAGCGCGTCCGCCAGTACCTGTTCGGGCGCCCGCTGACCGCACTCGCCCACCAGGCCGTGGCCGCCCTCGACCCCAACACGGGCGAGGACCGCGCCTTCGACATCATCACCGCGCTCGGCACGCTGATGTGGACGGTGGAGCGCGCCGCCCTCGTCTTCTCCATCGACCAGGTGGAGGATCTGCGCTTCTTCGACGACGCCGAGGAGCGCTTCCAGAAGGCGGCGCGCGACCTGATCCAGATTGCGAACCGCCTGCCCAACGCCATCATCATCATCTCGTGCCTCGAGGATTTCTACGGCCAGGTGCGCGGCGTCCTCGCTCAGTCCTACGTAGACCGCATCGAGAAGTCGGGCCCGGTGCCGCTCTTGGAGACACGCACGCCCGAGGAGGCGCGCCTGATCATCGCGCGGCGCCTCGAGCACATGGCCGAGCATGGCGAGGGCCTCGGCTTCCCGGATCCGGCACAGTACTTCGGCCCCGATTTCTTCGAGGAGTTCGGCGGCCTGTCGACGCGCCGTCTTCTCGAGCACGCCCAGAGCCGCCTGCGCGACAAGACGGCGCTCGAGGCCGACGACGGTCCGGCGGCCGCGGAGGCGGGCGGCTCGTGGACATCGACGCTCGCTTCCGTGCTCGGTGGCATCTTCGGTCCCGGCGACGCGGGCGACGCGCCCCGTCCCCTCGCCCCGTCTGTCGATTATCGCGACGCCTGGGAGCGTTTCCAGTCCGCCTCCGAGGCCGAGATCCCCTCCGACGAGAACGAGCTGATGGACGTGTTTGCGTCCGCTCTCACGCTTGCCAAACAGGAATGGGGCGGCGCCATCAAGCTCGCCGTCGGCCGCCTCGAGGTCTCCGACGAGGTGCCGGGCATTGACGTCCGCGTCAGCCACACGTCCGGCCACATGAGCGACCTGCGCGTCTTTCTCTGCAACCGCCCGACGCAGGGCGGGGGCCTGAAGCGCCAGCTCGACAAAGTGCTGCCCATGACCGCGGGCAAGACCTGCATCATGCTGCGCGCGAGCGATTATCCGCCGAACAAGAAGAACCAGACCGCGCAGGCGTTCCGCAAATTCCGCGAGGGCGGCGGCCGCCTGTTCACCATTCCGATCCCGGAATGGGAGCGCATGATGATGGTGCGCGAGTTCCAGGCGCACTACAAGAGCGACCCCGGCTTCCAGGCCTGGTTCGAGGACGCCAAGCTGCTCTCGAACATCATCTCCATCATCAACATCCTCAGGCTTGACCTCTTGGGCCGCGCGTTGCCGCGCAGCGCGCGCGTCGCCGAGGTGGCCGAGGAGGCGCCCTCCGGCGCCGCTTCGCCCGCAACCGCCGATCGCGCGCAGGATCCGGCGTTGCCGCCGCCGTGGTCGCTCGGCGGGGCCGCCGCCGAGCCCTTGCCTGCCAATGACGACGAGCTGCCCCTCTCCGTCATCCTCGACGAGACCGGAACCCACGGCAGCAGCATTCTCGCCGGACGCGAGATCGGCCGCGGCGCCAAGCCCGTGAGCCTCAACATGAACGTGTTGAAGCGCCACGCGGCGGTGCTCGGCGGCTCCGGCTCCGGCAAGACGACGCTCGCGCTGTGCCTCATCGAGCAGCTGCTTCTCAAGGGCATTCCCGCCGTCTTGATCGACCGCAAGGGCGACCTTTGCAGCTACGCCAACCCGGACGTCTGGCGTGCCAGCGACGACGAGTACAGCGAGCAGCGCGGCGAGCGCGAGCGTCTCGCGGATGCGATCGACGTCGCCGTCTACACGCCCGGCCGCTCGTCGGGCCGGCCGATCTCGATCACGCTTCTGCCGAACGGCATCAACGAGCTTCCCGACCACGAGCAGCAGCTCCTGGCCAACCTGTCGGCCGCAGCGCTGGGGGACATGCTGCATCTGAAGAACTCGGCGACGCATCAGAAGCAGTCGGGAACGCTGTCGGTCGCGCTCCGCATTCTCGGCTCGCGCCACAGCCGCGAGGTGACGCTGGGCGATCTCATCAATCTGCTCGAGGACGAGGATCCGGAGCTGACGGATCTGACGCAGCGCATGGACCCGTCGGGCCGCATCCGCCGCGATCTCGTTGCCCAGCTCGACAGCTTGCGCCACCGCAACTCGGCCTTGTTCGAGGGCGGCGGCGAAAGCCTGCAGATGGAAAGCCTGCTCGGCCTCGGCCCCTACGCCCGCGATGGTCGCACGCGCCTCTCGGTCATCTACACGGGCTTCCTTGGCGACAACGAGAACATCCTGTTCTGGGTCTCGCAGTTCCTCTCGGAGGCGCTGCGCTTCTGCCAGCGCAACCCGAACGAGGAGCTGCAGGCCGTCGTCATGTTCGACGAGGCCGACCTTTACATTCCCGCCAACGCCAAGCCGGCAACGGCGGAGCCGCTGCAGAGCCTCCTGAAGCGCGCCCGATCCGCCGGCCTCGGCCTGATGCTTGCCACCCAGTCGCCGGGCGACCTCGACTACAAGAGCCGCGACCAGATCACGAGCTGGTTCATCGGCCGCGTGCGTGAGGACACCGCCTTGAGGAAGCTCAAGGCCGCCTTCCAGAGCGAGAGCGGTCTCGATCCCGCAGCCGTGCTCCCTGGCCAGACCGTCGGCGAGTTCCACCTCGTGCAGGAAGGCCTGGTGCGTGCGATGAAGGCGCAGCGTTCGCTCATCGAGGCCGAGCAGGTGCCTTTCGACCGCATCGAGCAGCTGGCCCATGAGACCAAGGGGCAGGACGAGCGACAGCTCCGCCTGTTCGATGCGCTGCGGACCTGGTCGGCGCGGCGCGGATAGCCCGACCAGAGTGCTGCCCCCAGAAAAGATCTGTGGCTAATAAGCAACAAAAAGGCGTGGACATGGCGCATCCGGAGGGTGGTCCGTTCCAGGAGGCACGATTCGGTCTCGCCCACGTTTGAAGGCCAAAGCCTTTGAATAATCACTCAGAACGATAGGGGAGACGCCCCTGGTTTTGCGGTGCAGAGCCTCCGGCTCGCGTCAGCAAAACAACTTTGTGGCCAAATTGGGAATAAGTCGTGAAGAAATAAATTTCCTATTGTATTATGTCCCGGTTTCGTGGGTGAGCGGCAGGCCACGAGGCAGGAGGACACCGGCGAAAGCGGATGGTTCGCGGGTGGGTGCGTAGTGTGCGGGGTTTGTAGTGTCATGCTTGGCAGATCGTTTCTAATGTTGGTTGCGGCCACCTTGTTGGGTCCCGCCGTGGGTGTTGGGCTCTTCGTCCTCCTCAACACGATGTAGCTGTTCGGGTTCGGACGGCACGCGACCTAAATTTCGACCACCATTGCGCCACCGGTCAGTCCGGCGCCCGCCGCCGACATGAGGAGGCGCGTGCCCGGCGGGAGAGGCTGCGGCTCGGCTGCAAGCGACAGCGTGAGCGGAATGGTCGCTGCCGAGCTGTTGGCGAAGAGCGCAACCGACGACAGCAGCTTCCGGTCTGGCACGCCGAGCTGGCGCTGCGCCGCTCCGATGATGCGCGCGTTCGCTTGATGCGGCACGAAATAGTCGATGTCGTCGAGGGTGAGCCCCGCGAGCGCAAGCGCCTTGTGGGAGGCCTCCGTCATCATCTTCACCGCGCGCGTGAACACCGCGCGCCCGTCGCGGATGTGCATCAACGTGGCGTCCGGCCCGAGCCCGTCGACGAACGGTTGGCGGCTGCCCCCGGCCGGAATCTGGATCAGGTCGTAAGCCGCGCCGTCGGAGGCGAGATGCAGCCCCCGCACGCCGGCCGTCGCCCGATCGGAGGGGACGAGCAGTGCTGCTCCCGCGCCGTCGCCGAACAGCACCGCGCTCACCGGATCGTCGAGGTTGAGCCGCCGCGACAGGATGTTGGCTGCGATCACCAGCGCGGGCGCCCGGGCCTGGCGCACGAATCCGTCGGCGAAGGCCAGCGCATAGAGAAAGCCCCCGCATGCGCCCGCCATGTCGATGGCGCCGGCCCCGCCCGCGCCGAGCCGGTGCGCGACCAGCGGCGCCGTGGGCGGCAGCAGATGGTCGGGCGTCGAGGTTGCGAGCACGATGAGTCCGATCGTGCGTGGCTCGAGGCCGGCCCTTTCGAGCGCCATCGCGCCGGCCTTGACCGCGAGGTCGGACAAGGCCTCCGCAGGCGCCGCGAAGCGCCGCTCGAGGATCCCCGTACGCCGCGCCGTCCAGCCGGGCTCGAGGCCGAGTCGCGCCTCGATTTCTGCATTTGTCACCCGCCGCTCGGGCGCATAGTGTCCGAGCGCAAGAAGTGCCGAAGACGCTGCCATGCCCCTCCCGTCCATGGCCTTCCTATAGAGTGCCTCCGGCAAAACGCATACCCGTTTTGCAGCCGGCGGCGCATCAAGGACAAGCGGCCGTTCCGTTTCCACAAGGTCCCGATCCCCTCATGACCAAGCCGATCCTTCTCGTTGCCGCCGCGGCGCTCGTCGACCGGGACAACCGTGTCCTCATCTGCAAGCGGCCCGAGGGCAAGACGCTGGCGGGGCTGTGGGAGTTTCCCGGCGGCAAGATCGACCAGGGCGAGACGCCAGAGGCGGCGCTGCGCCGGGAGCTCGCCGAGGAGCTCGGCATCGACGTCTGCGAGACCTGCCTCGCGCCCTTCACGTTCGCGAGCCACACGTACAAGGATTTTCACCTCCTGATGCCGCTCTTCCTGTGCCGCAACTGGGACGGCGAGGTGGAGCCGCGCGAGGGGCAGGAGATCGCCTGGGTGCGCGCCAAGCGGCTCGCGGACTATCCGATGCCGCCCGCCGATACGCCCCTCGTCCCCTGGCTCCGCGATCTCTTGGGATAGCGCTCGCATGCGGGTCGAGCTCGACAGCGGCCTCTGGCGTCCGGCAACGGAAGATGACCTCGCGGCCATTGTCGCCATCGCCGATAACGTCCACCTCGCTTATCCGGAGGATGCCGCGATCCTCGCCGAGCGGCTGCGTCTCTACCCCGCGGGCTGCGCGCTGTTCGAGCGCGACGGCCGCCCCATGGCCTACGCGCTCACCCATCCGTGGCACGATGCGGCCCCGCCCGCGCTCAACGTTCTCATCGGCGCGCTGCCTGATCGGCCGACGACCTATTACATCCACGACGTCGCCCTGCTGCCCGAGGCGCGTGGCGCGGGGGTCGCCGCTGCCATCGTCGCGGCGATTATCGGCGAGGCGAAACGGATCGCCGCTCCGAACCTCTCCCTGGTCGCCGTCAACAACTCCGTCCCGTTCTGGCGCCGTTTCGGCTTCGCGCCCACCGCAGCGCCCGGGCTCGCCGCCAAGCTCCGGACCTACGACGCCGACGCCCGCTTCATGGTGCGCCGGCTCTGAGGCTCGCTTCCGGATGCAGGCGCACGGGCCGCGATTGAACTTGGACGAACGCTAAAGCTTCCGCTCCGCCACCCCCAGGGCCTCGGCGAGGCGCACCTCGGCCGAGCCCGGTTTGAGCGGCTTCTGCTGGCTCTCGTGCGGCGCCCAGGCCGTCAGGGTCAGGATCTCGAACGTGGCCGGCACGCGCCCGTCGCCGAGCGCGAAGCGTTCGGCGTAGATCTCGGCAGCCCGCATCAGGAGGCCGCGCGTCACCGGCACGCGCCGCCGCTCCGCCAGCATGTTGGACGCCCCCATGGCCTTGAGGTCGCGCATCAGGGCGATCGGATCGGCATAGGTCACGGTCACCGTATCGGAATCGACGACGGGAAGCGCAAATCCGGCCCGCTGCAGAAGCCCGCCCAGATCGCGCACGTCGGCGAACGGGGCGACGCGCGGCGAGGCGCCCGACAGCACCTCGTCCTCGGCCGCAAGCCATGCCGTGCGCAGCTCCTGCAGGGTGCGTCCGCCGAGCAGTGCGGCGAGGAGCAGCCCGTCCGGCTTCAAGGCGTGCCGGATCTGGATCAGCACCCCCGGCAGGTCGTCGACGAGATGCAGCGAAAGCCCGGAGACCACGAGATCGAGGGAGGCCGGCGCCAGGGGAAGCGCATCGAGCTCTGCCAGGACGCGCGGCGCGGGCGCATCGTCAAGGAGGCGATAGGCCGGATCGAGCGAGATCAGACCGCCGACGTTCGGGAGCGCCCCGATCCGCCGCCCGAGCACGCCGTGATGGCAGCCGAGGTCGACGGCCGTCTCGAATTCGCGCCGCACGATGGCGAGCCGTTCCGCCAGGTCGTCCGCCACGCGGTCGAGCAGGAAGCCGTGCGCCGCGGCCGCGCCCGCGGCCCGGTTTCGCCGCTCCGTGAGCAACGCGCGGTCGAAGATGGGACGAGGTTCGGACATTTTGGATGTCGAGGCTTTTCGTTGCGCCGCGCCGGCTGTGGTAGATTTGAGTGTAGCATGTCGAAACGCGGCCGAGGGAGGCTTCGCCGTGGCCTCAGGAAGCGGAGACGAGGACGCCGATCCATCGGGGCCGGCTCGGAAGGCGGGTTTGGTGCGCCTGGCCTTGTGCGCGCTGTCGGATCTCGTCATGCCGCCCGTGTGCCTGGTCTGCCGGACCCCCATCGCCGGCCACGATGCGCTCTGCGCCCGCTGCTGGCGCGAGATCGATTTCATTCGCCCGCCGCTGTGCGACCGGCTCGGCATTCCGCTCGCCTACGCGGCGGACGGTCCG
>WBZR01004691.1_pt1 | contig 11010 bp, 8 predicted proteins | sample 5204231 | NCBI WGS metagenome assembly WBZR01 (sample SAMN12412403, study PRJNA552823) | activated sludge metagenome | isolation source: activated sludge from anammox sidestream of wastewater treatment plant... | place: USA: Virginia | collected 2017-08
GATCCCAACTGATGTCCGCGTCGCGCCCCAATTTCCTCATCTTCATCACCGACCAGCAGCGCGCCGATCATTTGGGCTGCTACGGGAATGCCGCGATCCGCACGCCGCATATCGATGCGCTCGCGGGGCGCGGCGTCGTCTTCGATCGCTTCCACGTCGCCGCGCCGGTATGCATGCCCAACCGCGCCGCGCTTGCGACGGGACGGATGCCGTCGATTGCCGGCGTGCGCATGAACGGCGTTCCGTTGCCGCTGGCGGCGCGCACGCACGTCGACGCCCTGCGCGAAGCCGGTTGGCGCACCGCGCTCGTCGGCAAGTGCCACTTGCAGAACATGACCGAGAATGCGCCGGCGTGGCAAGTCGGGGGCGCCGATGCGGCGCCGCTCCCGGCCGTACGTGATGCGCGCACGGGCATCGCGTACGAGCAGGAGAGTGTCGCGCGCTGGCGCGATCCGTCGCACGACGTCACGCTGCCGTACTACGGCTTCGATCACGTCGAGTTCTGCCTCGAGCACGGCGACGAGGTCGCCGGGCATTACGCGCGCTGGCTCGCGGCGCGCGGCGTGCATCAGGCGACGGCCACGGGTCCGCAGCGTCCGGGGGCGAGCGACGGCATCGTCGCGCCGCAGGCATGGCGCACGGGCCTGCGCGAGGAGGACTATCCGAGCGCGTACATCCGCGATCGCGCGATTGCCTGGCTCACACATCATGCCGCCGAGGCTTCCGACGCGCCGTTCTACCTGCAGTGCTCGTTTCCCGATCCGCACCACCCATTCACGCCGCCCGGTCGCTGGTTCGACGCCTACGGGCCGGACGACGTGACGCTGCCCGCATCGTTTGCGGCGACGGATCCGCACGACAATCCGATCAAGACCGCATTGCATGCCGAGCTTGCCGCGGGCCACCGCAACGCGGCACGGTCGAGCCGCGCCATTGCGGTGCACGCCGACGAGGCGCGACAGGCGATCGCGCTCAACTACGGCAGCATCTCTTGCATCGATGCGATGGTCGGTGACATCACGCGCGCCCTCGATCACCTCGGCCTCGCGCAGGACACCGTCGTCGTCTTCCTGAGCGACCATGGCGACTTCATGGGCGATCACGGCCTGCTCCTCAAGGGGCCCCTGCATTACCGCAGCCTCATACGCATGCCGTTCATCTGGAGCGATCCGGCGTTGACATCCGGTCGTCGCGCTCAGCTCGCCAGTGCGATCGATTTCGCCCCGACGGTGCTGGCCCGCGCGGGTGTCGCGCCGTACTTTGGCATGCAGGGCATCGACCTCGCACCAGCGCTCGCCTCGCCGGACGCGCTCACGCGTGAGGCGCTCGTCGTCGAGGAGGAAGGGCATCGCACCGTACCGGGGCTCTCCGGCGTGCCACGGGTGCGCACGCTCGTCACGGCTCGGTGGCGGCTGTCGCTGTACGCCGGACAATCGTGGGGGGAGCTCTACGACCTGCGCGACGATGGTGACGAACTGCACAATCGCTTCGGTGATGCGGCGTTGGCGCGCGAGCGCGGCGACCTCGCCTGGTGCCTCGCCGACCATCTGACACGCCTTGCCGACGATTGTCCGCGGCCGACGCGGATGGCGTAGGCGGCCGCGATCGCGTATCGCCTTCGTCCCGCACCCTGCACTCCCATCCTCCCCGCCAGGACCCGTTCATGCCCCCAGCCACGCACGACACGCCACTGCCCGACGCCGTGGTGATCCTCGATGACCGGGCCCGCGACATCTTCGAGCGCGGTGCGCCGCTGCGCCGGCTCGCCACCGGAGCACGCTGGAGCGAGGGACCGGTGTGGATCGAGGAGACGCGCTCGCTGCTGTGGAGCGACATCCCCAACGATCGCATCCTGCGCTGGTCGCGAGAGCGCGGGCTCGACGTGTGGCAGCAGGGTGTCGAATTCACCAACGGCCACACACGCGATGCCGCGGGCCGGATCCTGCACTGCTCGCACGGCCTGCGTGCGGTGTATCGGACCGGGATCGAGCCCGGTCCGCGCGAGATCGTCGTCGATCGCTATCGCGGCAAACGCTTCAATTCGCCCAACGACGTCGTGGTGAAGTCCGATGGAACGATCTGGTTCACCGACCCGCCGTATGGATTGATCGTTCCGGAGGAGGGGCATGGCGGTGTCCCCGAACTCGACGACTGTCACGTTTTTCGCTTCGATCCCGCGACGGGCGAACTTTCGGTCGTGACGAGCCTGCCGCAGCATCCCAATGGACTCGCCTTCTCGCCGGACGAGTCGGTCCTCTACGTCTCCGACACGGCCGCCGCGCTCCCCGGTCACGGCACGCAGCACTGCATCCACGCCTTCGACGTGCAAGGCGGCTCGCAACTCGTCCGCGGGCGCGTGTTCGCCGAGATCGCGCCGGGCGTGCCCGACGGCTTCCGTGTCGACGTCGCGGGGCGGTTGTACACGAGCGCTGCCGACGGCGTGCACGTCCTCGCCGCGGATGGCGCGCGGCTCGCGCGCATCGCGGTGCCGGAGAAGGTCGGCAACGTCTGCTTCGGCGGCAGTGGGCGCGACACGCTCTTCATCACCGCGTCGACGTCGCTGTACGCGATCGACCTCGCCACGCGCGGATGCTAGACACGCTCGTCGCCTGGATCGCGCTGCCGTGGAGTGGCGCGGCCGACCATACGATCGATCCCCGCATCGCCTGGCACGCCCGGACGATGGTCCTGGCGTGGGGGATCCTCCTTCCCGTCGGCGCGCTCGTCGCGCGCTACGGCAAGATCCTGCCCGGCCAGGACTGGCCCCGCCGCCTCGACAACCCGCTGTGGTGGCACGTGCATCGCGGTTGCCAGTATTCGGGCGTCGCGCTGACGCTCGTGGGCGTGTATCTCGCGTGGGGGGCGGGAGCGCGTCCGCTGGGCAGCCTCCACGCGCTCTTCGGCTGGGCGGTGGCGTTGGCGGGCGTCGCGCAGGTCGCGGGCGGCCTGCTGCGCGGGTCGAAGGGCAGCGCCACCGAGCCTTCGGGCGACCACTACGCGATGACGCGACGCCGCGTACTCTTCGAGCGCACGCACAAGGCGCTCGGCTGGGGCGCACTCCTCGTCGCGATCGTCACCCTCGTGCTCGGCTTGCAGCGGGCCGATGCGCCGCGCTGGATGGCGCTGATCCTTGCGTTGTGGTGGGTGGCTCTCATCGGGATCGCCGCGGTGTTGCAGCATCGCGGCTGGTGCGTCGACACCTATCAGGCGATCTGGGGGCCCTCGCTCGAGCATCCCGGCAATCGCATGGCGCCGATCGGCTGGGGCGTGCGGCGTGGCGCCCCGACGCGGGCGCGATCGCCCACGACGCCGTAGTACAATGGCAGGCTTTTCTCGCGCTGCCTGCGGGCCGCCCCGGCCCGTGGCGGCGCCCGCCCGGATCCGTGCCATGACGCCCACTCGCGGCGAGCTACGCAACATCGCCATCATCGCCCACGTCGACCACGGCAAGACGACGCTCGTCGACAAGCTCCTGGTGCAGGCCGGCACCTTCGCCAAGCACCAGCACGTCGCCGAGCGCGTGATGGACAGCAACGACATCGAGCGCGAACGGGGCATCACGATCCTCGCCAAGAACTGCTCGATCGCGTACGCCGGGCATCACATCAACATCGTGGACACCCCGGGTCACGCCGACTTCGGCGGTGAGGTCGAGCGTGTCCTCGGCATGGTCGACGGCGTGCTGCTTCTGGTCGACGCGGTCGAAGGGCCGATGCCGCAGACCCGCTTCGTGACGCTGAAGGCCCTGCAGCAGGGATTGAAGCCGATCGTCGTCGTGAACAAGGTCGATCGGCCCGGCGCGCGCCCGGAGTGGGTGGTGAACGCGACCTTCGAGCTCTTCGACAAGTTGGGCGCCAACGACGAGCAGCTCGACTTCCCGGTCGTCTACGCCTCGGCGCTCAACGGGTGGGCAACCCTCGACGTGGCGCAGGCGAAGTGCGGCACGCCGGGCGCCGATGCGTCGATGCGCGCGCTCTTCGAGACGATCCTGGCCGCGGTGCCGGCGCCGGCCGGCGATCCCGAAGGGCCCTTGCAGTTTCAGGTGAGCGCGCTCGATTACTCGAGCTACCTGGGGCGCCTTGGCATCGGTCGCGTGCGCCGTGGCCGGATGAAGCCGGGGCAGCCGGTGGCCATCCTCAACCGGCCGCTCGACGAAGGCGCCACACCGCGGACTGCCAAGGTGGGCCAGGTGCTGGGCTTCAAGGGCCTGGAACGCACGCCGGTGGACGCGGCCGCGGCCGGCGACATCGTGCTCGTGACCGGCATCGACGAGCTTGCCATCGGCACGACGCTCGCTGCGGTCGAGACGCCCGAGGCGCTGCCGCCCATCATGATCGACGAGCCCACGCTGTCGATGTATTTTCAGGTCAACACCTCGCCGCTCGCCGGTCGCGAAGGAAAATACGTCACCTCGCGCAACCTGCGCGAGCGCCTGCAGCGCGAGCTCCTCACCAACATGGCGTTGCGCGTCGAGGAGACCGCCGATACCGATGCCTTCCTGGTCTCCGGCCGCGGCGAGCTGCATCTGACGATCCTCATCGAGAACATGCGCCGCGAAGGCTACGAGCTCGCGGTGTCGCGACCCCGTGTGGTGCTGCGCGAAGTCGATGGCGAGGTCTGCGAGCCCTACGAGCAACTCACGGTCGACGTCGAGGAGGGCCACCAGGGCGCGGTGATGGAAGCGCTCGGCACGCGCCGCGCCGATCTCACGCACATGGAATCCGATGGCATGGGCCGGGCCCGGCTCGAGTACCGGGTGCCGGCGCGCGGGCTCATCGGCTTCCAGGGCGAGTTCATGAACCTGACGCGCGGCACGGGGCTCATGAGCCACGTCTTCGACGCGTACGCGCCGGTCAAGGGCGATATTCCCGAACGGCGCAACGGCGTGCTGATCTCCGCCGAGGACGGCGCCGCGGTCGCGTATGCGCTGTGGAAGCTGCAGGAGCGCGGGCGCATGTTCGTGGTGCCGGGCGAGCCGCTGTACGAGGGCATGATCATCGGCATCCACAGTCGCGACAACGACCTCGTCGTCAATCCGATCAAGGGCAAGCAGCTCACCAACATCCGTGCCTCGGGCAAGGACGACGCCATCGCGCTTACGCCACCGATCGCGCTCACCCTCGAGTACGCGGTCGAGTTCATCGCCGACGACGAGCTCGCCGAGATCACGCCGAAGTCGATCCGCATCCGCAAGCGGCACCTCAAGGAACACGAGCGGAAGAAGGCGAGCCGCGACGCGGCGTGAGTCGCGCAGCGGACACCCCGGTCGATCTCCTGTCGGCGACGCAGGCGACGGCGTTCGCCCAGGTCGCGCTCGCCAACGTCGTGCGCGAATACCCGGCGCGGCAGGACCATGTCCTGGGCGGCCCGGAGGACATCGCCAGTCCGCGCGCGTTGCATCCGAGCTTCTACGGCGCCTACGACTGGCACTCTTGCGTGCACATGCACTGGCTCCTCGCCCGCGTGCGTCGCCTCTTCCCGCAGCTCGAGGTGAATGGGGCGATTGCCGAGGTGTTCGACGCGCACTGGACGACGGCGAACGTCGCGGCCGAATGCGCGTACTGGAAGCGACCGCTCGCGCGCACTTTCGAGCGGACCTACGGCTGGGCGTGGCTGCTCGAACTCGCGCACGAGCTCGCGCGCGCCGACGATGCCGCCAGCCGGCGCTGGGGTGCCGCGCTGCGACCCCTGGTCGACGTCGTCGTCGCGCGTTATCTCGACGCCCTGCCGCGGCAGCGCTACGCGCTACGCCATGGCCTGCACGGCAACAGCGCGTTCGGCATCGCCTTCGCCCTCGACTGGGCGCGCGCGATCGGCGCGCCGGCGCTCGCCGGCGCGTGCATCGCCGCGGCCCAGCGCTGGTTCGCCGCCGATCGCGACGCTCCGGTGCGGTGGGAGCCCTCGGGCAGCGACTTCCTGTCGCCGGTGCTGATGGAGGCCGATCTCATGCGCCGCGTGCTGAGCGCCGACGCCTTCGACCGCTGGCTCACCGCGTTCCTGCCCGACTTGCACGGCGACGGTGCGCAGTCGCTCTTCCTGCCGGCGCAGGTCGACGACCGCAGCGACGCCCAACTCGTGCATCTGGACGGCTTGAACCTTGCCCGCGCCTGGAACCTGCGCGGGATCGTCGCCGCGCTGCGGCCCCACGATGCGCGGGTGGCGCCGCTGTCGCACCTCGCCGCATTGAACCTCGCCGCCGGGCTCGGCGGAGCGGAAAGCCGCGACTACGCCGGTGCGCACTGGCTTGCGACGTTCGCGCTGCTCGCGCTGACTACGCGCGTCGATGCCGCTCGCGCGTCGCCTATACTCGGGACACCATGACCGAGCCGTGGCTCATCGCGAACCTCGCGATACTCGTCCTCGTCGCGCTGCTGGCCGTGGTCATCCTCGTGCGCTCGGCCGCGCTCGCTCGCGCGCGCAGGAGCGAATGGCACGAGGCGCTGCGCGAGTCGGCAGCACTGCGCGGAAGGGTGGAGGCGATCGCGGCGCAACTCGCCGAGGTCGAGCGCGACCTGCGCCAGGACCTCGCCAACACGCGCCGCGACCAGGGCGAGGCCGCGATCGGGCTGCGCACCGAGCTCGGAGCGGCGATGGGGCGCATCGGCGAGCAGATCGCGGTGCTGACGCGATCGAACGAAGAGCGCCTGGACGCCGTGCGCGGCACCGTCGAGCGCCGTCTCGATCTCCTGCGCGACGACAACGCGCAAAGGCTGGAGCAGATACGTGCGACGGTCGACGAGAAGCTCGCGACGACGCTCGAGCAGCGCCTCGGCGCCTCGTTTCGACAGGTCTCCGAGCGGCTGGAGCAGGTGCATCGCGGCCTGGGTGAGATGCACGCGCTCGCGGTCGGCGTCGGCGACCTGAAGCGCGTCCTCGCCAACGTCAAGACGCGGGGCGCGTGGGGCGAGGTCCAGCTCGCCGCGCTCCTCGCCGAAGCGCTCGCCGCGTCGCAATACGCGGCCAATGTCGAGACGGTTCCAGGCTCCGGCCAGCGGGTCGAGTTCGCCATTCGATTGCCCGGCCGCGAAGCCGGCGCGCAGCCGTGCTGGCTGCCCGTCGACGCCAAGTTCCCCCTCGAGGAGTGGCAGCGGCTGCAGGATGCGCTCGAGCGCGCCGACGCCGCCGCTGCCGATGCCGCGCGCAAGGCGCTCGCCGATCACCTGCGCGCCGAGGCGAAGACGATCCGCGCGAAATACGTGGCGCCGCCGTTCACCACCGACTTTGCCGTGCTCTTCGTGCCGACCGAAGGGCTGTATGCCGAGATGATGGCGCGGCCCGGCCTCGCCGATTCGCTCCAGCGCGAGCACCGGGTGACGCTCGTGGGTCCCACCAACTTCCTGGCCCTCCTCAACAGCCTGCAGCTCGGCTTTCGCACGTTGGCCATCGAGCAACGCTCGCACGAGGTGTGGCGCGTGCTCGCCGCGGTCAAGACGGAGTTCGCGCGACTCGGCGAGCACATCGCCCGCGCCCGGGAGCGGGTCGAGCAGGCGAGCCGCACGCTCGACGAGACGGGCGTGCGCAGTCGCGCGATCTCGCGTCGGCTGCGCGACGTCGAGGCGCTGCCGGACGCCGACGCGCAACACGTCCTCGCCTCCGGTGCCGTCGCTGCCGACGATGCGCCGACGACGCCACCGGAGGCGCGGTAGCGCACCCACGCATGTTTGCCGCCCTCCGCCGCTTTCGTCGCCGTCGCGCGCTGCGCACACTCGCGATCCCCGATGCGATGTGGGAGGGGGCACTCGCGGCCTTGCCATTCCTTGCGATCTACACCGAGGCGGAGCTCGCGCGCCTGCGGGAGAAGGTCGTGCTCTTCCTCGATGCGAAGAGCATCGTCGGCGCGGGTGGCCACGAAGTGACTCCACTGCAGCGCGTGGTCATCGCGCTGCAGGCCTGCGTGCTCGTGCTCAACCTCGATCCCGATTACTACGCGGGGTGGGAAAGCGTCGTCGTGTATCCCGACGAATTCGTTCCGCGCTGGGAATGGGAGGACGAGGCGGGCGTCGTGCACGTCAACGACGATCCGTTGGCCGGTGAAGCGATGGAGCGCGGGCCGGTGATCCTGTCGTGGGCCGACGTCGCGGCGAGCCAGGACTGGGACGCCGCCGGCATGAATCTCGTCATCCACGAGTTTGCGCACAAGATCGACATGCGTAACGGCAGCGCCAATGGCTGCCCGCCGCTGCCCCCCGGGATCGCACCTGCCGAGTGGCAGGACACGATGCAGCGCGCGTTCGCGGATTTCGAGCGCCGTAGCGCACGCGATGCCAACACCGCGATCGACCCCTACGCCGCGGAGAGTCCGGCCGAGTTCTTCGCGGTGCTCTCGGAGGTGTTCTTCGTCGAACCGCGGTTGCTGCGCGACGAGTACCCCGAGGTCTACGCGCTCTTCGCGCGCTTCTATCGACAGGACCCGGCCGCGCGCGGCGAGCTACGGCGCGCCAACGCCTGACGGGCGTTGCGCACTCTTCGGCCGGAACGCTTTGCACACCGCCTCGTGCGTTTCGACGTACGGCCCGCCGATGAGATCGATGCAGTAGGGGACGGCCGGAAAGATTCCGTCGAGGGTTTCCTTGATCGCCTTGGGCTGCCCGGGGAGGTTCAAGATGAGTGCGCCACCGCGGACGACGCCCACCTGGCGCGAGAGGATCGCAGTGGGCACGTAGCGCAAGCTCACGGCCCGCATCTGCTCGCCGAAGCCTGGCAGGACCTTGTGCGCGACCGCGAGCGTTGCCTCGGGTGTCACGTCGCGCGGCGCGGGGCCCGTACCGCCGGTGGTGAGCACGAGGTGACAGCCGTCACGGTCGACGAGGTCGATGAGCGTGCGCTCGATGGCCGGCTGCTCGTCGGGGATGAGGCGCTGCTCGAATTCCCACGGTGTCTTGAGCGCCGCGCTGAACCACTCGCGCAATCCCGGCAATCCCTTGTCCTCGTACACGCCCGCCGCGGCACGATCGGAGATCGAGACGAGACCGATGCGCAAGACGGCCTCGACGTTCACGACGCCTCCGGCGGGATTGCGGCGGCCGGTCGCGCGCTCGCGAGCGCCTTCAGGCGACGGAAGAGTTCGCGGTAGCGGTGCGGCGGCCCGCCGCGGGTGCGCTCGACGCGGGCATCACGGACGAGCTGGGCGAAGGCGCGGCGGTCGGCCGTGGGAAACGTGTCGACCAGGCGGGCGAGCGCGTCGTCGTCACCGAGGAGCGCCTCGCGCCAGCGCTCGGCGGCGGCGACTTCGGCGGCATCGGTGGGCTGTCCGCGGGCGCGCTGCGCGAGCGCATGACGGATCGGCTCGGCGTCGATCTCGCGCATGAGGCGGCCGACGTATTGCAGCGCGCGTCGCCGTCCCTCGTGGCTGCGCGTGCCGCGCGCTTCGGCAATGGCATCGGCAAGGCGCTCGGGAAGGTCGAATTCGGCCACCCGCGCGGGATCGAGCGCCACCAGCGCGGCCCCGAGATCCTGGAGCTCATGCATCGCCGCCTTGCGGCGCGTCTTCGACGGGCGCTCCACCGACGCGACATCGGCAACATCGGTACCGGGCAGATCGTGCGACGTCGTCGTTCTTCGCATGGGGTGGACGGGTGCGGCGGCGGTCAGCCGTGCAACCCTTTGCTATGATAACCGCAGCCCGAAGGCCGGGTGCGTCGTGCTGCGCGGGCGGCACGGCCCTCGGTGTCTGACCGTTCTCGTGGCGCCGACGAACGTGCCTTGACCGACGGCGTGCTCGAGGTGCGGCCGCTCCTGTTCGATGACCGAGTCGCCTGCCGATGCCCCCGTCGCCTGCCGCCGCTTCGCGCCTTCCACCTGCCGCCGCGCGCTCGACGTCGCCGCGCACTGCCTTTCCGGTCGCGACCGCCGAGTTGGAACGCGTCGCGGCTGCCACGCTCGATGCCGCCCGGCAGCGCGGCGCGACCGCCGCCGAGACCGCGGTTTCGCAGGGTGTCGGCCAGGACGTGACCGTGCGCCACGGCGAGGTGGAGACGATCGCCTACCATCGCGACCGGGGGGTGAGCATCACCGTGTACGTGGGCCAGCGCCGCGGCCATGCGAGCACCGCCGATTTCTCGACCGCCGCACTGGCGGCCGCGGTCGACAAGGCCGTGACGATCGCGCGCTACACCGCGGAGGACCCGGCGGCCGGGCTCGCCGATCCTGCGCGCCTCGCGCGCACCTGGTCCGACCTCGATCTGTACCATCCGTGGGAGCTCACCGTCGAAGCAGCGATCGCGCTGGGCCGCGAAGCCGAGCGCGCAGCGCTCGCGGTCGACCCGCGGCTCACCAACAGCGAAGGCGCGGCGGTGGTGCGTGGCGAGTCCGAGTTCGTCTACGCGAACACGGCGGGATTCTGCGGGGGCTACCGCAGTTCGCAGCACCATGTCGGTTGCACGGTCGTCGGCGAGCACGACGGCACGCTGCAGCGCGATCACTGGTACAGCGCAGCGCGTGCACCGCAGGATCTCGAATCGGCGGCGCACGTCGGGCGCATGGCTGGTGAGCGGGCGGCGCGGCGCCTGGGCGCACGTCCGGTGAGCACCCGCGAGTGTCCCGTGCTCTTCGAGGCGAGCGAAGCGGTCGACCTCATCGGCTTCTTCGTGCAGGCGGTGTCGGGCGGCAGCCTTTATCGCAAGTCGTCGTTCCTCCTCGACTCGCTCGGGCGCGAGGTGTTCGCACCGCACATCCAGTTGCGCGAGGAACCGCACCTGCGGCGGGGACGTGGCAGCGCGCCGTTCGACGCCGAAGGCGTGGCCACGTTCGCGCGCGACGTCGTGCGCGATGGGGTGGTGCAGGGCTATTTTCTCGGCTCGTATTCGGCGCGCAAGCTCGGCATGGCGAGCACCGGCAACGCCGGCGGCAGCCACAATCTCGTGCTCGCATCGGGCAGCGACGACCTCGCGGCGCTTCTCGCGCGAATGGGTCGCGGCCTGTTCGTCACCGAGCAGCTGGGGCACGGGGTCAATCTCGTCACCGGTGATTTCTCGCGCGGTGTGGCCGGGTTCTGGGTCGAGGACGGGGCTC
>WBZR01004694.1_pt1 | contig 11007 bp, 10 predicted proteins | sample 5204231 | NCBI WGS metagenome assembly WBZR01 (sample SAMN12412403, study PRJNA552823) | activated sludge metagenome | isolation source: activated sludge from anammox sidestream of wastewater treatment plant... | place: USA: Virginia | collected 2017-08
CAAGTACGTCAGGTTCCTCAAGCAGGTGTACGACTTGAAGGCGAAGGGGCTTGCGGCCGCGATCTACACCCAGACGACCGACGTCGAGACCGAAACGAACGGGCTCTTGACGTACGACCGCGAGATCGTGAAGGTCGACGTCGACCGTGTGTCGCGAGCCAATCGGGGCAACTTCGACGGTCTGAAAGAGCCGGCCGTGGTTGTGCCAACCTCCCAATTCAAAGCGGTCGATTGGCACTACACCTTCCAGCAGCCCGCGGACGGGTGGGAGAAGCCAGGATTCAGCCCAAATGGCTGGCAAATCGGCCCTGCCGGCTTCGGGACAACCGTGACCCCGGGGGCGATCGTGCGAACCACCTGGTCGTCGAGCGACATCTGGGTTCGCCGATCGTTCGTGCTCACCAGCACTCCGCTGAAGCGGCCGATGCTGCGACTGCACCATGACGACGACGTCGAGGTGTTCATCAATGGGGTGCTTGCCTTGAAGCGGCGCGGATGGACGTCAGACTATGAGGACTTCGAGATCAGCGCCGAGGCGAGGGCTGCCCTGGTCGTAGGCTCGAACTCGCTCGCGATCCACTGTCACCAGAACCAGGGTGGGCAGTACATCGACGCCGGCATCGTGGACTACTGAGTCAGGAGGGTCGCGCTCTGTCGCGACCAGCGACACCCAGATCGGGAGGGTCGCGCTCCGTCGCGACCTCGGATTGGCATCGACATAGCGATGCCCTCCCAGACACCGATGGCACGCGGGACCGGGAGGGTCGCGCTCCGTCGCGACCAACTTGGCATCGACGGAGCGCCTCCCAGACACCAATGGCGCGCGAGACTGGGGATTGGCATCGACAGAGCGATGCCCTCCCAGACACCGATGGCACCGTCACACGTCAAAATGAAGGACATGATTACCGCGATCGCAGCCATCGTTCTCTCGACTTGGACGGCCACTCCCGCCAGTGACGTGTGGGTCTATCCCCACTCGTCGGACCCGGGCGGCGAAGAGTACATGCGCGTTTGGGGGGATGGAGAGAAGGCGATCGACTCCATCGTCCCACCGGCCGACAGCTTCTCCTACGGCTATATGCAGTTCGACCTGAAGGACTTGCCCAAGGGCGAGCTGAAGGCGGCGAAGCTCACGGTCTGGAACGTCGCGAACGAGGAGCTCAAGGACGAGGTGCTGACCGCGGCCCCCTTGGAAGTATTCGGCCTCAAGGGAACGTTCGTCGAGAAGACCTTCTCGTTCCTCGACGCAAAGTGCCAACCGGTCGCTCCATCGTTTGGCAAGGCCAAGAGTGAGAAGGGTGCGGATGGAATCAAGCTCGAGTTCGATCTGCTGGACGCGAAGGGCGAGTTTGCGAAACTCGTGGAGGCTTCGAGATCGACCGGTTCTCTCGGGCTCGCCCTCGCCAGCAAGATCTCGCCCGAGGACTCCCGAGGCATGATCTACAAGGTCAACACGAAGGAAGGGCCGGAGAAGCTCCGACCCTCCTTGTCCCTGACGTTTGCCGACTAGCGGCGAGGCGTCAAGGAGTGACGGTCACCGTATCGGTCCGCACTGCGCCTCGATAGGTCGCCGTCACCGTCGCCACGACCGGCGCCACCACATGGATCGAAGTGATCGTGCTCGACCCGAACCACTGCAGGCTCGGGATCAGCGCGGTCGCCGGGGTCACGATCTCTGGACGGTTGTCCCACATCGTGATGAGGACGCCGCCTGATGGGGCCGCCTTGTTGAAGTAGACGGTGGCGGTCGCGGTGGCTCCTCCCACGATCGAGCCTGGGGCCACATTGACCGCATTCAAGACCGGCGGCGTAATGATCGTAACCTGAGCGGTTTTGATCACACCCTTGTACGTGCCCGTAAGGGTCGCCACATGGTCGGACGCGGGCAGTGCCGTCGGCAGGTTGAACGTGGCGCCAGTGGCCAGCATGTTCACGAGCACGGAGGCGGGCGGGATCAACGAGCTCGAGTTGGAGCTGAGGTTGACCGTCGCCTCGATCGGTGCTGGGTGGTTCATGACGACGCCACCGTACAGCGGCGTACTCCCTCCGATCACGCGGGTCTTCCCGATCGTGACCCGAACCAGGGTATAGGGAGCCCAGACGTTCAACACCTTCGTCTTCGTCACCGCTCCATAGGTCGCCGTGATCGTCACGTTCTTGTCGGATGTCACCGCCAAGGTGTTGATCCCGAACGAGGCGATCGACTTGCCCTCGGGGATCAGTACGGTCGCCGGAGTCGAGACGCTCACCGAGTTGTCGGTGAGGGTCACGTACGTGCCGAAGAACGACGACATGTTGAGCTCGGCGATTCCGTCGGCCGTGTCCCCTCCGTACAAGGCCGTCGGGTTGAGTGTCAAGTTCAACAGGGTCGGTGTCACGGGCTCCGCGTTATCGAAGACCAGCGCGAAGTTGACGGGGTCCACCAAGACCCCCTTATGGGTCACCCTCACCGTGTACGTTCCCACCGCCGGCGTACCGATGTACACCTGCTCGACGTTGTCGACGGTGTTGTCAGCCTTCCAAGCTGGATTCGCGGGGCTTGCCGGATTGAGCTTCCACGGATAGTACGTCGTCCCACTCGGGGCGATGATCCGAAGATCGAGGTCGTTTACGAGCATCTTGTTCGTCGGGTCGACCGACCAAGGTGGAGGAGTCCCGGGCTTGTCGGTCCAGCAGAGCGTCACCTTGATTGGGTCGGCGGTCGAGCGCTTGATCGGCCACTCTCTGACGTCGCTGTTCATGATCCTGCCGTAGCGCATCCGAGCGTAGCGACGGGGACCGGCGGCGGCGTTGTCGCTGATGAGCGCACACGCAGCCTCCGTGTTCATCAGGCCCCAGCCGAACATGTAGTCGGGACCAGGGTTTGGCCCGCACTCGTCCGCCGTGTGGATGATCAGACCTTTCAAGAGGTCGGCTCGCGGCGCGTTTCCGCCGGAGAAGCTCTTGAAGTGCTGGATGATCAACGCAGCCGACCCGCAAGCGTTCGGGGTCGACATCGACGTTCCGGACGCGAACGTGTAGGCGTTGTCAGCGGTGGAGTAAGCCGACCACAGCATGTCGCCATCCGCAACGATGTCCGGCTTGATCCGCCCATCGTCGGTGGGTCCCCAGCCGCTGAAGGTGGTCATGTTCACGCTGCCAGGGCCGGTGTAGGCAGGAACGTCCTCGACGGCTCCGACAGTCATCAGGTTCTTGGCTACGCTGTAGTACGAGATCGTGTCGTACCCGATCGGTGCGCCGTCGAGCGGCCGCACGTTACTGACGCTCGTCCAAGCAGTGCCATTCCACTCGTAGTGGGCGATCGGCTGGGTGTCAGGACCCTCGAGTCGGTCGTTGCCCGCGGACTTGAAGATCAAGTAGTACGGGTGGTTGTAGGCGATGTCGTCCCAGTCATGGGCCGTGTCGTCGTAGTAGCCGAAGCCGGCATCTTCCGTATGCCCGGCGACTCGGTCGCCATACCAGTACCAGGCACTGCCACTCCAGTACCAGCCCGTGATGTAACCGTAGCTGTGGTTGGATAGCCTAAGTCCAACGGCCGCCTCATTCGCCATCTCGACCGCGTCGTTGGTCCAGTCGAAGCAGTTGAGCAGGGCTCCCCAAGCCATGCCCTCTGCAGCTGCGTCGACGCCGGATCCGATCAGCGTTCCGGCGACGTGGGTTGAATGCCAAGCCATCGCTGCACCATCACGCACCGTGACCCGACCGCCAAACTCCTGATGGGTCGTTCGAGCGGCTCCACCATCCCACTCGGCAATCGTGATGCCGGCTCCCGTTAGGTTGAGGCCAGCTCCACCTCCGGGGTGGACGCGGCTCGCTCGGGTGGTCGCGGCAGCAGCGAGGTTGTCGGTGGCCTGATAGATCGGCTGCCCATGTCTGAACTTGACCAGATCGACGATCGTCCCGTCAGTCAAAACCTGGTGCATCGGCAGGCCGTACGCCATGGCAAGAGCGATCGCTTCCGTCCGATCAGCCTCCATCTTGAGTCGCAACTGGATTAGCAGTTGCTCGGGATTGGACGCTTGAGCGGCGGCGATCCCGGCCAGTGCCAAAGCAGTGAGGGTGCCAAAAATGCGCGTGCGCATCAGAACCTCCTCGAGCCTTGCCCAACCGCTACTCTTCTTCGGATGGGCGGCTCTCTGACCTCCAGTCTGGAGTAGGCCCAAAGACCGGCCGTGTGGGCTCTTAAGCGTCAGCCAAAGCTCGGACGCAGAACTGGGCACGGGCAGGACCCGCTGGTTGTGGAGGTGGAGATTACGACCTTATCGGGCGTAGAACTCGACGACCTGCTGCTCTTTGAAGAACTTCGGGAAGTCCTCGCGCTCGGGCAGGGCGACGATCTTGCCGGACATCTTCTGAACGTCGGCATCGATGTAAGGTGGAAGCGCGGCACCCTCGAAGTGGTTTCCGCGTGCGATTCCCTTGCTCGAATCGCGATCTCGAACCGCGATCACGTCGCCGACGCGGAGTTGGTACGAGGGGATGTCGACCACCCGGCCGTTGACCGTCACGTGGCCGTGGGAAACGAACTGGCGAGCCTGGAAGATCGTGCGGGCGTAACCGAGACGCCAAACCGCCGTCTGCAGGCGAAGCTCGAGGAGGCGGAGGAAGTTCAGGCTGGTATTGCCGTGCATCCGCTGCGCCTTCTTGAACGTGTTGTGGAACTGCTTCTCCAGCATGTGATAGTAACGTCGAATCACCTGCTTCGCGAGGAGCTGTTCGCCGTACTCAGACTGGCGGCGATCCTTGAGGTTCGGGCCATGCTGCCCGCTGGGATAAGGCCGCTTGCTGCTGGGATCCTTTGCCTGGCCCCAGATATTAAAGCCGACCGTGCGGCAAATGTCGTTCTTTCTTCCTCGATAGGTCGCCATGTTCAGAAGGAGCACTCGTCGTGCTAACGTCGCATTATACCTACGGCGAAGTCATCCGATTCAAGGGGCGACTTGACGGCCGCCGCTCCAGACCGCAACCGGCTTCATCTTGCCCCAGTCCGGGTTCCGATCGAACGGTGACGCATTGAGCACCGAGAAGTCGGCTCGGAACCCAGGAGCCACCTGTCCGATCTCCTTCTCCATCCGCATAGCGAAGGCGCCATCGACGGTGTAGGCCTTCAGCGCCTCGTCGACCGTGATGTTCTGATGAGGCATCCAGACCTTGCCGCCTTGGATCCGTCCCGTTACCGCCGCCTCGATCCCAAGGAATGGGTTGAGCGTGACGACGGGCCAATCCGAACCGAACGCCAGTTTCGCACCACCGTCGAGAAGCTGTCGATAGGCGTAACTCGACCGACTGCGCTCAGTCCCGATGACCTCTTCGCAGTACCGGCCGTCGTCCGCCTTGTGATAGGGTTGCATCGACGCGCTGACTCCGAGTTTGCCGAACCGTGGGATGTCCGCGGGAGACGTGTGCTGGGCATGCTCGACCCGGAATCGCCGAGATGGCAGATTGTCGGCATTGGCCTCATAGAGGTCGAGGATCGTGCGATTCGCTCGGTCGCCAATTGCGTGAACGATCACCTGCAAATTAGCATCGGCGGCAGCGTGGATTCCCTTCGCATAGGTGCCGTCGGTCACGCCTGGGCGAGGCAGACCGGTGAGGCTCGTTTGATCTGGCAGTGGCTTCGTAAACGGTTCGAGCATCCAGGCGGTGCGCGACCCGAGCGAGCCATCCATATACGCCTTGACACCTTGAACGCTGACCCACCCGTCGATCGGCTGGAAGTGCTGGCTCGCCGAGATTTCCGATGCCCAGAAGACTGCGACCGGATAAAGGGCGAAGCGCATCGTCGGGGACGCCGAAGCGTACTTGCGATACTGCGAGAACGACCCGGGCGAGGCGATCTCGCTCACCGCTGTGATCCCGTACGAGTTGGCAAGTCGAACCGCCGCGAGGAGCCCTTGGTAGGTCTTCTCCGTAGAGGCGGACGGGATCACCCGCCCGGCGATGCTCATCGCGGTCTCCCGTAGGAGCCCGGTAGGCTCGCCGTTCTCGTCGCGGTCGATGGAGCCTCCCGACGGATTCGGAGGTCCACTACGGTCGATCCCTGCCAGTTTCAGGGCGGCCGAGTTCAGCAGGACCGAGTGGCCGTCCATGCGGTGGAGCGCCGTCGGTCGACTGCCTGTGATCGGGTCCAGCCACTCCTTGGTCGGCTGGGTCTTCTCAGGCCAGCTCTCCGCCGACCACCCCGACCCCACGATCCACTCACCTGGACGCGTCTTCTTCGCCCAGGCTTCGATCCTCGCTAAGAAGTCCGCTTTGTTCGTCGTCCCCTCTAGACGCAGTTCGGCGAGCGAGAGCCCCCCGGAAAGAAGGTGAATGTGGGAGTCGATCAGTCCAGGGAGAACGACCCTTCCCTTGGCGTCGAACCGCTTGGTCGACGGGCCAATCAGATCTGCCTGCCTCGCACCAACGGCGACAAAGCGCCCATCGCGTACCGCGACGAAGGCTTTCTTGGAGAGTTTTCCGTTAGTCCAGAGGGTGGCGTGCTCGACCACGAGGTCGGCTGGAGCAAGATGGGTCAACAACAGCAGAGCGGGTAGCGACATCCTGGGTTCATTGTACGACCCGACGCAGCCCTTGCCGACCGTGAGGCACCGTCTTTCGCGTGCCGATACTTTGATTGGCGACGCGCGCGTCGCTGGGAACCCGAGGATGTCTGAAGCCGCACCAACTGAAGAGAAGAAGAAGAAGAAGGGGAAAGGCCCCGTTCTCATCGTCGTCATCAGCATCTTGTTCGCCGGCGGCTTCTTCGGGATGAAGATGAAGGGCGGCGGCGAGAAGGTGAAACCCGCCGTCGAACTGGGAAAGACCGTCGACATGGACGAGATGCTCGTCAATCTCTCGAACGTCGAGACGTACCTCCGGACGACGATCGCGCTCCACCTTCGGAAAGATTTCGAAGAGACCAAGCTCAAGGACTCGATGGCCGCCGTTCAGGATGCCGTTCTCTCGGTGCTGAAGGCGAAGAGCCCGAACGACCTTCGATCGGCCAGCGCGCTACCCAAGCTCAAAGTCGAAATCGCGGAGAGGGTCAACGAGGTGCTCAAGTCGGTGACACCGGCCGAGCATGGGGAAGCCGAACCCACCGAGAGTGCCGAGAAGCCCGATCCCAAGGCCAAACCCGAGAAGAAGAAGCGCGAGCACCCAGACTGGGAATCGGACGAGGGCCCCGTCCTCAAGGTCTACTTCAAGGCCTTCGCAATCCAGTAGTGCCGCGCTATCGACCGCTTCGGCGGTAGAACTAGGGCATGTATCATCGGTTTCGCTCGCTTCATCGCTGGATCGGAGCGGGAGTCGCGGTCGCGCTCCTGTTGATCTCCGTGACCGGCTTCCTGCTTTCGACCAAGAAGACGATCGATTGGATTCGGCCTCTCGAGCGGGAGGGCGCGGCAGTCGAGGCGCTGACCGAGGTGGTTCCGGTGCACCTGGCCGCAGAAGCCGCGTTCAGCCTCGGTCTCCCAGAGCTGGCGACCCGCAAGGATATCGATCGCATCGACTATCGCCCGAAAAGCAATGTCTACAAGGTGCTGTCGAAGAAGGGCTTTCACGAAGTCCAAGTGGACGGCAAGTCGGGCAAGGTGCTCCATCATGCGAGGCGCAACGATCACTTCATCGAGGCGCTGCACGACTTCAGCTGGTTTGCCGACTGGACGAATCTTTACGCCCTGCCAGTGGCAGCGTTGGGGTTGTGCTTCTTGGCCGCGAGCGGCATCGGGATCTTCTTCGTCCCCGTCGTGCGTCGCTGGAAGTTCCGGAAGAGCCGTCCGTCGACCAAGAGCCCGGTCTAGCGGGCCAGAAGAAGCAGCTCGGCGGGACACTCCCGCCCAGATGCCCGCAATGCCTCGACCATGAGCTTGGCGACGCCTCGGACCGTCCAATCGGACGAGAGACGAGGCGCGAGGTCGTTGCCGTCGACGTCGACCACACGGACTACCGGGTTGTTCCAAGCGGGCTCGCCGAATCGCGCGCAGGTCCGCTCTGCTTCGTCGCCGGTCGTGTTGTTCTGGATGAAGACCGGGACGAACAGATTTTCGGCGAACGCTTTGAGGTCGGGGTGGCTCAGCACGTGAGCACCGAAGTCTTTGCACGTCTGTCAGCCGGGGACTTCCTGGAAGAGCACGAGAATCGGCTTGTCCAAGCGCCGTGATTCCGCCTGGGCGCGCTCGAAGCTGCGCTCCCATCGGATCGTGCCAATCTCGATCGGGTTGTTGGGAGTCCCCGTGCGCAATGTCAGGACTGCCCCACAGATTGCGACAGCCACTGCGATAGCTTTAAGCATCCCAACTCCGCGCTAGCCGTTCAGGGCTTCTGCGCCGGATACGACTTCGAGAATCTGGGTCGTAATCGACGTCTGCCTTTCGCGGTTCGCCTTCAACGTCAAGTTCTGGATCATCTTGCCTGCGTTGTCGGTCGCACTGGTCATCGCGCTCATGCGTGCGCCATGCTCAGAGGCGGTGGCCTCCATCATCGACTGCCAGACAAGACCCATGAAGTAGCGCGGTAACAGAGCGTCCAGCACGCTCGCCGCATCAGGCTCGAAGGAGTAGTCGGGCGTCGGGCCGGCAGCCTCGGTGTCGGGCGCGGAGATCGGAAGCAGTTGGACGATCTGCGGTACCTGGCGGATCGCAGAATAGAACTTGGCGTAGCAGACGTACACTGCGTCGACCTCGCCCGCCTCATACATCTCGCGGATCTTGTTGCCGATGAGAAGGGCGTCCTCATAGCGTGCACCCGCCGACGGAACGGCATGGGTGTACACGACTTGCGTCCCTCGCCGCGAGAAGAACATGCTTCCCTTCTTGCCAACCGCAAGCATGACCCGCTCGTGCTCAAGTTCCCGAAGGAAGTCGCCTGCCCTTCGAATCAAGTTCGTGTTGTACGAACCGGCAAGTCCGCGCTCGGCGGTGATCAGCAAGAGCGCGACCTTCTTGATCTCCCTCTTTGCCATCAACGGATGGGACGGCAGCTCGCCCGCCTTCGAGAGCGACAACATGATCTCGCGCAGCTTGTCGCTGTAGGGCCGCGCCTCGAAGACGCGGTCGGTCGCTTTGCGCAAGCGCGCCGCCGCCACCAGCTTCATCGCGCGGGTGATCTGCTGGATGTTCTTTGCGGACTTGATCCGCTGACGGATTTGCTTGAGATTTGCCATGCTGCCTGGTAATGGGTCCTATGGGTCAAACAGGTCCCATACGTCTTACTGGGCGAAACTTCCCGCGAACGCCTTCGCCGCCTCTGCCAGCTTCTCCTCGTTCTCCTTGCTGATCACCTTGGTGGACTTGATGCCCTCGACGACGTCGGGATACTTCTCGTGCACGTACTTGATGAAGCCGTCCGCGAAGGCGGCCACCTGCTCGTTCTTCAGGTTGTCGAGAACACCGGACGTACCCGAGAAGATCGCGATGATCTGGTCGACGACTTCGTACGGCGAGGCCAGGTCTTGCTTGAGCAGCTCGGTCAGCCTCTGGCCGCGGATCAGCTGGAGCTGGGTCGCGCGGTCGAGGTCGGAAGCGAACTGTGCGAACGCCTGCACGTCGCGATACTGGGCCATTTCCAGCTTCAGCTTGCCCGCGACCTGCTTCATCGCCTTAATCTGGGCGTTTCCACCGACGCGGCTAACTGAGATGCCGACGTTGAGCGCCGGACGGACACCGGCGAAGAACAAGTCAGGCTCGAGGTAGATCTGGCCGTCGGTAATCGAGATGACGTTCGTCGGAATGTACGCGGACACGTCTCCGGCCTGGGTCTCGATGATCGGCAGAGCCGTCATGGAGCCGGCACCGTTCTCGTCCGAAAGCTTCGCGGCGCGCTCGAGCAGGCGGCTGTGCAGGTAGAAAACGTCGCCCGGATAGGCTTCTCGTCCCGGCGGTCGGCGAAGGAGTAGCGACAGGGCGCGGTAGGCGACCGCATGCTTCGACAGGTCATCGTAGACGACCAGCGCGTGCTTGCCGTTGTCGCGGAAGAACTCGCCGATCGTGGCGCCGGCGAACGGGGCCAGATACTGCATCGCGTTCGAGTCGGACGCGGAGGCGACGACCACCGTCGTGTACTCCATCGCGCCGTACTCCTTCAAGGTCTGCACGACACGGGCGACGTTCGACATCTTCTGGCCGATCGCCACATAGATGCAGTAGACCGGGCTCTCGCCTGGCTGGTGGGTGTACTTCTGATTGAGGATCGTGTCGACGCAGATCTGGGTTTTGCCCGTCTGGCGGTCGCCGATGACGAGCTCGCGCTGGCCGCGGCCGACTGGGATCATCGCGTCGATCGCCTTGATCCCCGTCTGGAGCGGTTCCTTAACGGGCTGGCGGTCGACGACACCCGGTGCGTTGACCTCGATGAGCCGGAACTCTTCGCTCGCGATCGGGCCCTGGCCGTCAACCGGCTGGCCGAGCGAGTTGACGACGCGGCCGAGCATCGCATTGCCGACCGGAAGCTGGATGATGCGGCCGGTCTCCTTGACCGAGTCGCCTTCCTTGAGGTGGGGAGCGTCGCCGATCAGAACCGCACCGATCGAGTCCTCCTCGAGGTTCAGCGCCATGCCCATCACGCCGCCGGGGAACTCGAGAAGCTCTCCCATTTGGCAGTCCGGCAAGCCGTGCACGCGGGCAATGCCGTCTCCGACCTGGAGCACGGTTCCGACGTGCTGGGTCTCGACGCCTCGCTCGAATTTCTCCAACTCTGCTTGGAGAATGCTGGTGATTTCATCGGGTCGAATAGCCATAGTGGTGATCAGTTCTGCTTAAGCAAGTCGTATTTCAGTCGATCGCGCAGCCGGTTGAGCGAGCCGCGCACGGTGCCGTCGAGGACGTAGTCGCCGATCGCGACCTTGACCCCTCCGATCAGGTGGGGGTCGACGGAGAAGTCGGCCTCGACCTTCTTCCATGAAGACCGTTCGAGTTTGCCGACGATCGCCGCCTGCTGGGCGCCGTCGAGCACGGCGGACGAGATAACCCGGGCGTAGAGCACGTTCCCAAGCTCGCGCCGCATCCGGATGTACTCTTCGCGAAT
>WBZR01004696.1_pt1 | contig 11002 bp, 10 predicted proteins | sample 5204231 | NCBI WGS metagenome assembly WBZR01 (sample SAMN12412403, study PRJNA552823) | activated sludge metagenome | isolation source: activated sludge from anammox sidestream of wastewater treatment plant... | place: USA: Virginia | collected 2017-08
ATGCCGCAAATAGTTCAGTATATAACCTATCTAATTCCGTTAAGATATTTCATTACTATTCTACACGGAATTGTGCTTAAAGGAACCGGCTTCTCGTCATTATGGCCGGAAGCTTTGATACTTTTTGGAATGGGTGTGGGTATTTTAACATTAAGTGCTTTAAGATTTAGCAAGAAAATTGAGTGATGAAATAATTTATCCTTATATCTGAAATAAGCTCAGCTAATTAAAAAACTGTTTTTGTATCTTTTTGTAATCTCAATAATCATTTCTAATTTATTGTTTCTGGTAGTTAATCTTAAGTTATTTATTGAAAGTAATTGATCAAGAATAACAACAAAAGAAGCAAATAATGATAATAGATGAAGCTATCGAGATAATTTACCCCGGAGGTTATAAAGCATTATCAATAAGAGAGATTGAAATCCAAGTTGTTGAAAAAGCTGTGGGTGAAACTATCGATTCTAAAAATATTTATATCTCCTTATACATTAATAAAATTATTGTGAGTTCAAATATTAAATTCCATTTTTCTTATTAAGATAGTAATACCGTAAAAAATACGCTGCTAAAGACCTACGTGGTTTTAGATTTTTTGTAAAGCGGAAAATTCCTTCTTCTGTTTTTATTCTGGTTAGTTCTTTTTATTGTAGTAATTAAAGCATATAGCAACTAAATAATCTTTTTTGACATTAATTTCAAAACAATTACGACTTATTCTACTACCATTAAATATGAAGTTAACCGTTTTATCAGGTTATCTTTCATTTCAAAAGAGATTTTACTTTTGTCCGGCATTCAAACAAATGAACTCCCGAACTTAATATAATTTGTGCGATTTGAATTATCTCTTGAATAATCAAGTGTAATATCAACATCATAAAATACTATACGCATAATTATCTCTTGCAAAGATCAGATCTCTGAATTCATCCCGGGATTTCTTTTCCATCTTTCTTAGAAATTCGTCTTGGTGATTGGGATTGTGAGTGGAAATAATTAATTGTTTTGCATTACTTCTCTCCTCAACTTCTATAGTTTGACTATTACTACTGTATCTCCATCCTTTATGTGTCTCTAATTCTTCATCTGAACATTGAGTATCGTGAATCAGAACATCTGCACAATCATCATTAGCGAAATAAACAAGCAAGTTGTATTTCCACTTGATTCCGTGAAATCATTATTGCTTACATCTATTCAACCACGTGTTCTCAAGAATTTTGCTTTCAAGTTTTTGATGGACAACATTTAATTTTTATCAGAAGTAATTATGAACTGCCTTTTGATATTAAGTTTCTTCATCTTGGAGCCAAGAGTCTTTCCATTAATTCCCAGAAACTGGGCAGCACTATTTTCACCTGTAATTTTTCCCTTAGAAATTTTAAGTGCCTCTATTATATGTTCTTTTTCTAATTCAATAAGTGTTTTGAAAGTATCAGGATCATAAATTTCTTTTGGTACAAAGCCAGTAAAAACATTTTCAAAATTCAGAATTGGACCATCCGATAGAATCAAAGACCTTTCAATCAGATGTTCTAACTCCCTTACATTACCTGGCCATGTATAGTTTTGTAAAACATTCAAATCTTTTTTACTAATTGCTTTTTCTGTCTGTCCTATCTTTTTTGACATTTTGTTAATGAAATATTTAATTAACAGAGGTATATCTTCATTCCTCTCTCGTAAAGGAGGTACAATTATCGGGAATACATTAAGCCGGAAGAAAAGATCAGATCTAAATTTTCCTTTACTAACTTCTTTTTCTAAATCACGATTTGTAGCTGCGACTATTCTAACATCAGAATAAATTGTGTTTTTGCCTCCTAATCTTTCAAATTCTTTTTCTTGTAAAACTCTGAGCAATTTAGATTGAAGTTCAAGTGGAAGTTCACCTATTTCATCTAAAAAAATAGTACCTTTATTTGCGACTTCAAATTTGCCAATTCGTTTATCTACTGCTCCGGTAAAACTTCCACGCTCGTGTCCAAATAATTCTGATTCAATTAGTTGTGACGGTAATGCGGCACAGTTAACAGTTATAAAGGCATTTTCTTTTCTGGAAGATAAATTATGCACGGCTTTAGCAACTAGTTCTTTACCAGTTCCCGTTTCACCTTGAATGAGAACTGTAACATCCAATGGAGCTACTTGTTTTATTTTGTTTAGTGTCTCCTGAATCTTTGTACTATTTCCAATAATCTCCTGAAAGCTATTAGTTATGTTTATTTCTTCAACAAGGTAACTTTTTTCTTGTTCTAATTTATTAGTGAGAATTTTTATTTCTTCATACCCGTAAAAATTAGATAATATTAGACCAATGTTAGGTAACATATCCAATCCCAGCTCAATATCCTTTAGTGTAAAAAAGGGATCTATCAGATTTGCAAATAAAAATTCAACTCTGTCTAAACTATTCAACTCTTCAAATTGTTTTTTTCTACCAATAACTAAATTCATCGTTCCAACATTCTCAGATGAGTAGCTCAGAACTAACAGTGATTTTATATTGTGCTTGTCTTTGATTATTCTTAATTGGGTAAATTCGTTACACAATTTATTTAATACTTCACCACTAATAACTCTAAAGTTGAGTTTGTTGGAGCCAACATAATCAATCTTATTAAATATTGAAGTGGGCAAGGAGATTCTTGATTGAGGTAAGATGCTAAATTTATTATCTGTACTCTTTATAACAGAAAAGGTTGTTGGGAATTTAATCATATCTTTTTCTATTAATACTGCCAGGTAATCACAATATATCAATGAATCAATTAGTTCACTGAGTTTTACATACAGTTTTTCTTTATCCTTTAATTCTACAAGATCGCTAAAAAATTTTATTTGCACCTCTTTCTCTTTTTCCCTCTCTTGAATTTTCCTATACGCCCAAGTCTGTTTAAAGACAGAACCAATCAAATTAGAAATCATAATAGAAAATGTGACATTTTGTTCAGATTTTTTATCCTCATCTTTTGCAAACAGTAAATATCCTAATTCCTCGCCGCCTGACTGCATTGGCACAAGATCAAATATCGATATTTTTAATTTCTTAATTACAGAATCAAAAAGTGGCTGTTGAATTTTTAAATTTTTGAGGATTGGAAAATCACTTGAGTCTATCACAAAGATTTCGGAATCTGATCTTTTGAATAGTGAATTAAGCCTATCAACAGGTACTTTATCCAACCACACCGATAATTCATCGAGACTCACATCATTTTTCCATTCCACAACTATAAAACCTATTTCTTTTTTGTCCTTACTAAATAAACCTAGCCCCATAATGTGTGCATTATAAAGCACATTTAAATTTCTGAAAATCTTTAAAAACAAAGTTTTGCTATCCTGGATAGTAGCAATGTCTTCAACCATTGAAGTAAGGGATATTAAATCCTGGTCATTTATTTCCATATCGTCTTTTTTCCTTATTGCTGATATTTAAGCAATTAAAATAGGTCTTTGCTGATATTTAAGGAATAATAATTTAAAAAACAACAAAAACAGAAGAATTTCAAATTCGTGATTGTGGTACGAATATTTAACTGTTAAGCTGAATTTTTATTGAACGGAGACTATGTGAAAAAACAAACAAAATTTTCTATTCGTCAGCTTCTATTGTTATTCTTATTTCAAATTGCAATTCAAGGACAAACCAATTTTCAAACATTATCATTATCAGACTGTTTAAACTATGCGTTGAATAATAACCCTGACATAAAAAAAGCAGCTATATCTGTTGAGCAATCGAAAGAAAAAGTAAAGGAGGTTATTGGAACAGGTTTACCGCAGATAGGCGTAAATGGATCAATTGTAAATAATCTGGAATTACCTACACAATTATTACCTGGAGATTTTTTTGGAGCTCCTGGCACATTTCAGCAGGTAAAATTTGGTACAAAATACAATTTCAGTTTAACCGGAGAAATCAACCAATTGCTTTTTAGCGGTTCATTTTGGGTTGGATTAAGTGCTGCAAACCAATCAAACGATTATTATCAACAAAATAGCATTTTGGTAGAAGAAGAAACTAAATACAATGTTTCTAAAGCCTACTATCAGACTTTAGTTGTTCAAGAACAAATAAACTTGTTACAATACAATCAAAGACTATTACTTAAATCACTAAGTGACACGCAGCTTAAATATGAAAATGGTAAAGTTAAACAAGTTGATGTAGATAGAATTAAAGTTAGTTTGAATAATGTACTATATCAGATTAAAAAGGGAAATGAATCTTTAGAACAAGCTTATAACAATCTTAAGTACAGTATGGGTATGCCGGTAGGATTACATATCTCACTTTCCGATAGTATTTCTATGGTGCAAAACTCAATTTTAAAAAACAGCGAGAATGATTTTATTAATGAAACTGCTATTGATTTTTCTTTTGATGATAGGATAGATTATAAAATTCTTCAGACAAATCTCTCTTTACTTGAGTTAGATAGAAAAAATCAACTCGTTCAATTCCTTCCTACTATAAGTGCATTTGGAAATTATACACTGAGTGCTTCGAGGACAAGTTTTGATCTATTTGATAAAGGAAAGGATTGGTTCAAATCATACTCAATAGGATTAAGAATTCAATTGCCAATATTTAGTGGCGGACAAAGACTTGCAAAAATAAATCAGGCGTCATTGGAAATCGAAGGAATGAAAGAGACAATAAATAAAACTGAGAATGGAATAAATATGCAAGTATCCAATGCTAAGCTCAAGTATAGCACTGCTTATGAGAATACTAAAATTAATAAGATGAATGCTGAACTTGCTAATAAGGTTTATGAATCTACATTGCTGGAATATAAAGAAGGTATTACAAATACTGTAATTCTGGTCGATGCAGAAACAAAATTGAGAGAAGCACAGACAAATTTTATCAATTCACTATTAGAATTATATGTCGCAAAACTTGATTTGGAAAAATCAAAGGGAACGCTCTTAACCTATTTAAATAAAATTGCTAACAATAATTAAACTGAAAGTATAATATGAAAAAGAAAACAATTGGAATCGTAGTTGGTATAATAATCTTGGGAGCAATAACAGCCAAGCTAATTGCCAACAAGGTGGAGATTGACAATAATTCACTGAATAAATCTGATATAACTACAACGGTTAAGGTTGTAAATGTAGAAAAAAGAATTCAAAACTCAACACTGTCAATAACTGGAGTAACTGCTGCAAGACAAGAAGTTACACTGAAGTCTGAGACAGGTGGTCAAATAGTGGATATAAATTTTAATCTTGGCGATTTTGTTTCAAAGGGTAAATCACTTGTTCAGATTGACGATAGATTAGCAAAATTATCATTGGAATCTGCAAAGTTAAACCTTGTTAGATCCGAGGATGAGTACAATAAAACAAAAAACCTGTATAACGGTGATGCGGCAACAGAAACAACATTACGCGATGCAAAAATTGATTATGAAAAAGCCAAACTCAGTGTTGAACAGGCTGAAAAGCAATTAAGTTTTACGAAAATTTTAGCTACGCAAAGCGGGTATATAGTATCCAAATTTGTAGAGAAGGGTACATATTTAACATCTGGCACTTCCATTGCCTACCTGGTTGATATCTCACAACTGAAAGTAAATATCAAAGCCGCTGAAAAAGACGCCTATAAAATAAAAGTTGGTCAGGAAGTTAAAATCAGCTCGTCCATATTTCCTGATGTTATTTACAACGGTAAAGTCAGTTTTGTTAGCCAGCAAGGCGATGATCTTCATAATTATCCGGTAGAGATTCTTTTAGAAAATAAATCAACATCACAATTAAAAGCAGGAACATTTGTTAATGTAAATTTTCAATTCAAATCAGTTGAACCTTCTTTACTTATTCCAAGAGAATCATTAGTAGGCAGTTTAAAAAATGCGAAGGTTTACACAATTCATAATAATCAGGCTCACTTAAAAGATATAACTGTAGGAAGAGATTTTGGTAATCTTCTTGAAGTAGTTTCAGGCTTAAATGAAAATGAAAAAGTTGTTGTTGCTGGTCAGATAAATCTTACTGATGGTGCAACCGTTGATGTTATTAACTAGGGATGCTGAGGATAAAATGATTGAACTTTCAATAAAAAGACCATTAATAGTTTTTGTAATCTTTGCTTTAATAGCTTTGCTTGGTGCAATAACTTTTTCAATGCTGAATATAAATTTAACTCCAAAAATTTCTCCAAATGTTATAAGCATTACAACCATTTATTCCGGAGCTTCAGCTTCTGAGGTGGAGAATTCAGTTACAAAAAAAATTGAGGATGCAGTTTCTTCACTGGAAAATATCAACACAATAAAATCTTCATCTCAGGAAAATTTTTCAACTACAACAATTGAACTCAAAAGTAGTGCTGATGTTAATATTTCATTGCAAGAAGCACAGCGTAAAATTAATGCAATCAGTGCAGAATTACCTGAAGGAATTAGAACTCCAACATTAAACAAGTTCTCTACAGATGATCTGCCGGTAATCCAGTTTGCTGTATCAAGTAATATTACTGCACAAGAATTTTATAAGCTTATAGAAGATAGGATTCAACCAAGATTTGCAAAACTTCAGGGTGTCGGTCAGGTTAGTATGATCGGCGGAGTTGAAAGGGAAATTCAGGTAAATGTTGATCAATCCAAACTAAAAGCATTCAATATTTCTATTCTGCAAGTACTGCAAGCAATTCAAAAAGCAAATATGGATTTTCCAACTGGTCAAATCGAACAAACAGATAAGAGATACACAGTTAGACTTTCTGCTAAATATTCTTCAATGGATCAGTTAAGACAGACTGCTGTTTTTTACAATCCTGATGGCAGTATAGTTAAGGTGCAGGATCTTGCGGATGTTGTTGATGGAACTGTAGAACAAAAAATGATCAGCCGGTTAAATGTTGAAGATGTAATTGGAATAAGAGTGCAGAAACAATCTGATGCAAATGCAGTTGCAGTATGTGAACTAGTAAAAGAAGAGATGAATGCTATTGAAAAAGAATATGAAAAAGAAAACATAAAATTCAATATTGCAAGCGACTCATCAGTTTATACAATGGAATCAGTTTATGCAGTTGTTGAAGATCTCCTGTTAGCTGTGCTTATTGTTTCCTTAGTCAGCTTAATATTTTTACATAGTTTAAGATCAGCACTAATAGTTATGGTTACTGTTCCTCTTTCAATGCTGCCTTCCTTTATCTTTCTTTACGCTTTCGGATATTCATTAAATGTAATGTCTTTGATGGCTTTATCACTTGCTGTTGGAATCCTGGTAGATGATTCCATAGTTGTTGTGGAAAATATCTACAGGCATTTAGAAATGGGCAAAACAAAGTTACAAGCAGCTTTAGAAGGTAGTAAACAAATATTTTTTACTGTAACATCTATCACTTTAGTAATTGTTTCCGTATTCTTCCCATTGTCTCTTACTGGTGGAATAATTGGCGGGATACTGAGAGAATTTGCGCTACCATTAATAGTTTCAACTCTTACAAGTCTTTTAGTTTCATTCACATTAACACCGTTATTATTGTCAAAATTCGGACGGATTGAAGAATTTCATACCTCGACATTGGCGGGCAAATTTGCAGAAAAATTTGAATCAATGTTTTCTAACGTGAAAAAGCTTTATGAAACTACTTTAAGATGGAGTCTTGTTAACAGAAAAAAAATATACGCGACTGTAGTTATTCTGTTAATGTTTTCTATTTCATTGATGGGATTCGGATTTATCGGTTCTGCTTTTGTACCAGAAATCGATCAAAGTGAATTCAATATTAATTTTGAGCTGCCCCCGCAAACATCGGTTTATGAAAATAATCTTATTAGTAAGGAGATAGAAAATATTCTTCTATCAAAGCCGGATGTAATTACAGTAATGACAAGTGTCGGAATGTCAAGTCAGATAGCTTCCTCATCCTCAAGAAACAATATTACTCAGATGACCGTAAAGATAGCAGATAAAAATAAACGAAATTTGAACGTTGTCGAATATGCTGAACAAATAAAGAATAAGTTGCTATCTAAAATTCCAGGGACAAAAATTACAACCGCACCAACTAATATTATGGGTTCCGCTACAGATGCACCAATACAATATGTTGTAAAAGGGACAGATAAAAACAAAGTCGATTCAACTGCAAACTTATTATTAAATATCATCAAGCGAATTCCCGGAGCTACTGATGTTAAATTTTCTATCGATGACCCGAAACCAGAAGTAAATATTAAACTTGATAGAAGCAAAATGGAGCAATTTGGATTGTCTGTTGCTGATGTTGGTACCACACTAAGAACAGCCTTAGCCGGAAATACTGACTCTAAATTCAAAGATGGAGCTTATGAATATGACATAAATATTGTATTAGATAAGTTCGACAAAAAAGATATTTCTGATGTTGAAGCAATAACCTTTATCAACAGCCGGGGTCAACTTATCGAATTAAATCAATTTGCATACGTAACCCAGACATTAGGGCCAAGTATGTTAGAAAGATATGATAGAATGACTTCGATAACGGTAAAAGCAAATGTTATCGGACGTCCATCCGGTACAGTTGGTGAAGAAATTGAAACTGCTTTAGTTGGAAAAATACCTGTTGGAATTTCAATTGATACGGCAGGTATGCTAAAGCAACAAAGTGATGCTTTTTCCAGCTTGGCGATTGCACTTGTTGCCGCAATCGTCCTGATATATTTGATAATGGTTGCTTTGTACAATTCACTTCTTCACCCATTCGTAGTTTTATTCTCAATTCCAACTGCAATGATAGGATCATTTATCGCACTTGCAATTAATATGGAAATTTTATCAGTGTTTTCAATCATCGGCTTAATTACACTATTAGGTTTAGTTGCAAAGAATGCAATTCTATTAGTTGATTTCACTAATGAACTAATTAAGGAGGGGAAAACACTTACTGATGCAATAGTAGAAGCTGGAAAAGAAAGATTGCGCCCGATACTGATGACTACTTTTGCTATGGTTTTTGGAATGCTGCCTCTTGCAATTGCAACAGGTGCTGGTGCAGAATTAAAAAATGGTTTAGCCTGGGTAATAATCGGTGGATTAATAAGCTCGCTTTTCTTAACACTTGTACTTGTTCCTTGTGTCTATTACACTGCTGAAAGTATTAAACGATCAATCAAAGAAAGAAAATCAAGTAAAGCAGAGTATGCAGCAGCAATTAAGTAAAAATCAATATTGGTTTTTAAGAGATTTCAAATGAAAACAAATATTAAAGAAAATATAGTAGGTTCAGTGATAAGCCCTCTTTTTATAGAAAAAAGGCAAAAAGTATTTAATAGCAATTCAACCTGTAAAAATAAAAGTTATTCAATGCGTAAACTGATCGATAATATAATTCTCGTGTTTTCTACATTCTTTTTTATATCAGTTATTGTTACTGGAATAATCGTATGGCTAATAAGTTAAGTTTTTCGCTGAACTTACCTGTAGGTAAGCTGTTATTGGATGTAGATAATTCAATAAATTCAAATATGATCAACAGAAACAAAGATTCAGTGATGACTTCTGTCTTTGTTGAAATGAAACCCATGATTTATGTGTCCGGATTTGCATTTCCTTTAGAAAACATACAGAATTTTTTTCAAAACATAAGGTACACAATTCCATTGCCGTACTTCATTATAATTTTAATTGGTGTTGTATCAAATGGAATAGATATTCCATCATTATGGATGGAGGCTTTAATATTATTTGGATTGGGTGCTTTACTGTTAGTTATTAGTTCAATGAGATTTAGTAATAAAATCGAATAACAGAATATTAGAATTTTATTTGGAGTGTACAATTAACAAATAATCTTTTTTTCAAACTAAACAAAACACAAACTTTTAATAAAGATTAGGAGTTTGTAAAAACAATAAACAAAAGGAGTAATAAAATGAAAACGAAATCAATAATCTTCGCAGCAATGCTGATATTATTCAGCACAAATATGTTTTCGCAAACAGGCAGAGCAGGTAAATTTGGCGTTGGTGTAGATGATATAACTTCATCACCTAATTTCCTGTTCAAGTACTACGTTTCTGATCAATTCTCAATGAATTTAATAACCGGAGTAAACCTGGAATTCTTAGGTGAAGACGCACCTGCTGGTTCAACAAAACTTGATGGTTATAACCTAAGATTCGGATTGGGTGGTATGTACCATTTTAATCTGGATAAACTTTCACCTTATCTTGGACTTGAAGCAATCTATGGTATAAAACAGAATGCCGGATATTATACAGTCGAACCAGATCCCAAAAACAGTTTAACCTTCGGTTTAGTACTGGGTGCAGATTATTTTCTTTTCGAAAAATTCAGTCTTGGAATAAAGCAGAATCTAAACTTTGATTTACAGCTTTCAAGAGATATACCTGTTGAAGAGACCGATATGCTAATAAATACCACAACGCAGTTTACAGCCAGATACTATTTTTAATTAATGTAAACATTTCAACGGGTAAGTTTTCCGGTTGTTCTTTTGAACAGCCGGAAATCATATTTAATCAGATTATTAAGGGCAATAGAAAGCAGAATATCAATGAATATAAATTTACAAAGCAATATAAGGTCTTTCGGTTTAAAGATATTAAGCTTAGCACTTCCTGACAAAAAAAGAGCATTTAGAAGCACAGTAATTTCTCTGTCCAAAATTTTGATTTCTTCAACATCTTTGATTGTACAAATTACTAACAACGAATATCTGCCTTCAGATTTATCTGATTGCTATTCAGATAATGATGATACATCTAATTCTATTATGCCGAATCAAGTGGAAAAAGATTATTTGCTTCCTCCAGTTGGAATAGCTTTTTAAGATAGTGAAGAAGAAATATTCAGAAAAATGAAATAGTAATAAACATGATGAAAAGAGTTAAAAACTTAACCGCAAAACTTGATTTGGGAATTATTGCTGCCGGCGAAGGCTCAAGATTAAAAGCTGAAGGAATTCAGCTATCTAAACCCATGATTCCAATTTACGGTAAACCATTAATTCAATGGATTATTG
>WBZR01004701.1_pt1 | contig 10999 bp, 10 predicted proteins | sample 5204231 | NCBI WGS metagenome assembly WBZR01 (sample SAMN12412403, study PRJNA552823) | activated sludge metagenome | isolation source: activated sludge from anammox sidestream of wastewater treatment plant... | place: USA: Virginia | collected 2017-08
ATCCTCCATGGCCTGTGTTTCCACGCAATACATCCGCGTGGCGGCCAGGTGGGCGAAGCTGATGGAATCCCCCCATACCCGCATCGGCCCGAACATCCGGTTGCAACCTGCGAACCCGTTGACCTGCTGGGCCAGGCTATCGATCATCAGGTAGGGCATTTCTTTCCCCTCCGACATGCTCGCGGCCTTGCCGTTCAATTCCGCCAGCACCCATTTGCCTTCCAACTGACCCTTGGCATCGCCTTGGGCACCGTCCTTCGTTTGGCAGGTGTGTGCGCTCAGGACCAATCCCAAGGCGGCGGCCAGGAGCGGGAATCGTGTCATCTTCATTGTAGGATGGGGGAATGGGCCGCAGCGCCGATCAGTTGTTCAGCATCACGGGCATCACCAGCATCAGCACATCCTCGCCCTGCTCGCCGCCCTCGCCGGGCAGCAGGATGCCGGCCCTGTTCGGTGCGCTCATCTCCACGATCACGTGCTCGCTGTCCAGGTTGTTGAGCATGTCCATCAGGAAGCGCGAGTTGAAGCCGATCACCATGTCCTCACCGTCGTAGGAGCATGTCAGGTTTTCCTTGGCCTCATTGGCATAGTCGAGGTCCTCGGCGCTGAGCGTCAATTGGCTCCCGGTGATCTGCAGGCGCACCTGGTGGGTGGTCTTGTTGCTGAACAGGGCGACGCGCCGGATCGCATTCAGGAAGCCCTGGCGGTCGATGGTGAGCTTGTTCGGGTTCTGCTTGGGGATCACGGCCTCGTAATTCGGGTACTTGCCGTCGATGAGGCGGCAGACCACCTTGAGGTTGTCGAACGTGAAGGATGCGTTGTTCTCGTTGAATTCCACGTTCACCTCCGCATTGGTGCCCGCGAAGGCGTTCTTCAGGAGCGTCAACGGCTTCTTGGGCACGATGAAGCTCGCAGCCCTGGGCGAGCTGAGGTCGGTGCGGGTGTAACGTACCAGCTTGTGCGCATCCGTGGTCACCAGCCGCACCATTTCCTCGGAAAGGTCGAAGAAGATCCCGCTCATCACCGGCCGCAGGTCATCGCTGCCGGTGGCGAAGAGCGTTTTATTGATCGCCGTGGACAACGTGCCCGCAGGGATCATCAGCCGCGTCGGGTCCTCCAGCACCGGGCTCTTGGGGAACTCCGCGCTGGAGAAACCGGTCATCTTGTACGTTCCCTGGTCGCTGGTGATCTCCACCCCGAAGTGCTTGTTGTCCACATTGAAGGTCAACGGCTGCTCGGGAAAGGCCTTCAGCGTGTCCAGCAGCAGGCGGGCCGGAATGGCCACACTGCCTTTTTCCTTGGCCTCCACGGACATCTCCGCGGTGATGGTCGTTTCCAGGTCACTCGCGGTGACGGTCAGCTTCTTGGGCTCGATCTCAAACAGGAAGTTCTCCAGGATGGGCAGGGTATTGCTGCTGGCGAGCACGCCTTGGAGGCTTTGGAGCAGCTTCAGCAGTGCATTGCTGGAGATGATGAAATTCATCAGCGATCGTTATGCGGGGTACGTGTTTCGACGCGCCGCTGGAAATGCGGCATGGGCGGCAAATATACCCGGGGGCGTTGCTGCCGGACCTGCGTGTTATCAACACCGGCAATGCGTTATCCACACTTGGCACCCAAGCTGCCCTATGGCTGCCGTGCCTCCAAGGACGTGATCGGGCGTGCCACGCGGTCCCACCAGTATCGCTGCACGCGTACCAGCGCCGTGTCGTCCACCAAAGCGTACATGCGGTTCACATCCTCTTCCAGCGGGTGGAATTCCATGTCCTTCTCATCGGGTCCGGGCTTCCGCCGCCAGAAGGGGACCCGTTGCACCCCTTGGGTGCTGGTGATCTTCAGGATGTACCAGGGCGTGGAGGACAGCAGGGAATCCTTCTCATGCGCGGAAAGCTCGCGCGCGAACCCCTCGAAGCTGCCGTTGCGAAGCGCCAGCATGGCATCCTGCACGCCCAGGGTGTCCATGGGTACCGCTTCGCCGTGGATATTGGACAACGAGAGGTCGTCCCCGCCGCCGAAGTGGATCCGGTAACCCATTTCGGGATTGCCGGGGACTTCCAATTCCACCAGGGAGACCTCGGCGAGCTTCGGGTAGTAGGTGACCCGGCTGCTCCGCCAGTCGTCGATCACGGTATGGAACCGCGTGTTCAGCACGCCGGTGAAGGCGGCCATGCCCATTTCGAAGGGCACATTGCTGCGCCCCTTGCCGGGGATCTCCAGAAGCATGAAGGTGCCGTAATGGTCCGGGGCGGACCCGCCGATCCACCAGATCTTCGAGGGCTTGTCGCCGCCTTGGAAGATCTCCACCTTCTTGGCCGTGCCCGCCATCACGCGCAGGACATTCGCTTCCATGCTTTTGGCCACCGGTGCCCGCACCTCCACGCGCTTGAAGGTCTTCAGCAACAGGTCCACCTGATAGGTCTTGGCCGGCATGCCGTTAACGGTCCAGCCGCCCGGCACCCGGCGCAGGTCTGCCGTGCCACCGGTCTTTTCGGCGATGAAGATCCGGTCCACCGAGGCCGTGTCCGGTATGGCAAAGTCGGTGAGGGGGCCCGCCAGGGTGCTCCCGGTATTGTTTCTCCAAAGCCACCATGCCACCCCGGCCAGGGCGGCGAAGACCAGCACCAGTATCCCTCGTTTTCTCATTGTTTGCCTCCATGGCGCCGCTTTCGCAGCAGATAAAACCCCGCGCCGCCGGCCAGTACGGCCAGGATGGGCAGCAGCACGTTGGCTACCTGGATCGGCAGGCGGCCGGCCTCCACCCGGTGCGGGTCCAGCTGATGGAGCTGGATCGACCGCGACCGGATGCTGATCAGCGCCTTGTCATCCAGCAGGTAGTTCATGGCGTTGATGAAGAACTCCCGGTTGCCGAAGATCTTCGCACCCGCGGTGCGGTCGTAGCCCAACGGGTAGAACATTCCTTTCGTGCGGTCCACGATGTTGGCCAGCGCATCACCGTCGCTCACCACCACTTGCGCCGTGGGCCGGCTCCATTCGCGGTAGCCGATGTCGCGCAGCACGCTGTCCGGCATCGCCATCCGGTCCGCAAAGGCCGACCGGAACTTCCCCTGCGTGAGCACCGCCACCGGCCGGTAGGGGGTGTTGTTCTGCTCCAGGCCCAGGTCCATGTCCACCACCGCCAGGCTGATGCGCACCGGGTTGCGCATCACCCGGGTGTAGCGCGAGGTGGTGAGCAGGATGGTGCTGTGCGCGCTGTCCAGGCCGATGGTATCGATGCTGCTGGCCATCTTGAGGTGGACCGGATCGATGTTGGCGACGATGGGATGGTCGCCGTTGGGCATCACCAGGGGCTCGAAGGGGAAAGGCAGGTTCTCCAGTTTCGGCTTGTCGCCGTACGGTCTGGTGAACACCGGGATGATGGCGCATTGGCGGTCCAGCAGCAGGTCCTTGTTGATCCGTACGCCATAGGCGAAGAACAGGTTGTCCAGGCCCAGGTCCAGCGGGGTGGCCATGGAGAACTGGTGGACCCGCAGGCTGTCCAGGTGGGGGTCCATGGCATCCACGGCCCACAGCACTTTGCCGCCGTTCATGATGAACTGGTCCAGGATGAAGCGGTCCTTTTCGGAAAAGAGGCTGTCCGGCTTGGCCACGATGGCGGCCGCGTATTTGTTGATGCGGTAAACCACGTCTTCGGGGCGGTCGCTCAGGGCGTTGATCCTGCCGTCCAGCCGCACGCGGTCCACGTCGTACTGCTCGGCCAGCGCGTCGTGGAGGTCCTTGGTCGCCAACCCGTCCAACTCGCCATGGCCCTCAATGAAGGCCACGCGGGCGCGTGTGGTGGCGGTGAGCTGGCGGATGGCACTGGCCAGTTCGTATTCGAGGTTGTTGATGGACCGGTTCACCACTTCGGCATCGGTGGCCCGCAGCTGCGATTTCAGGAGCTGCAAGGGGAGGGTCTTTCCCCGGTAGGACAGGATGGCACCGGGCCACACGATCAATTCGCTGCGCGAGCCCTTGCCGCGCGTGCGGATGCTGGTGTACTGCAAGCCGCTTTCCTGCAATTGCTGGTATGCCTTGTTCCGCGATTGCTCATCCAGGCTGGCGCTCGGATCGGTGAATTCGTACTGGAGCATCTCCGGGTTGTACACCCGCATCTCATCCAGCAGGTCGCGCAGGCTGCCCGCCAGTTGTTGCAGGTCGGCAGGCAGCTCGCCGGCCAGGTACACCTTTACGAACACCACGTCCTTGAGGCTGTCCACCAATTCCTTGGTCGCAGGGGTGAGCGTATACCGCCTCTCGCTGGTGAGGTCGGCACGCACCCGCGTGAAGGACCCGATGAACAGCACCAACAGCACACAAGCGATGCCCAGCCCCAATTCCATCAGGCTGCCGGCACGTTGCGTGGTTCCCCGCCCCAGCCTCATGCCCACGTGCGGCTTTGGACCACCGTGCGGGTGGCCAGGATGAAGATGGCATCCACGCCCAGGAAGTAGAGCACGTCCCGCAGGTCGATCACACCCCGGCTCATGCTGGTGTAGTGGGCCTCAATGCCCATGTTCTTCACCGGTCCTTCCCAGGCGCCCAGGGCGCTGAAGTCAGCCATGAGGCCGAAGCCCACATACAGGGCGAAGCACAGCAGCGCCGCGATGAGGAAGGACACGATCTGGCTTTCGGTGAGCGAACTGGCGAAGATGCCCATGGCCGTGAAGGAGGAGGCCAGGAAGAACAGGCCGATGTAACTGCCCCGGATCGCCCCGTTGTCCAGGTTCCATGGCGGCACGGCCAAGGCACCGATGCTGTACCAGTAGATCAAGGTAGGTAACAAGGCCAACAGCACCAGCAGCAAGGCGGCCACATACTTGGCCATCACCAGCTGCAGCTCCGTGATGGGCTTGGTCAGCAGCAGTTCCATGGTGCCCACGCGGCGCTCCTCGCTGAAGCTGCGCATGGTCACCGCCGGCGCCAGGAAGAGGAAGACCCAGGGGGCCACCTCGAACAGGGGGCCCAGGTTGGCGTAGCCGGAATCCAGCACGTTGCCGGGAAAGACCCACAGGGCAAGCCCGGTGAGGAGCAGGAAGACCACGATCACCATGTGGCCGATCAGGGAACCGAGGAATACCTGGACCTCCTTGCCGATCAATGCACGCATTCGCCCTTGTTGTCCGCTTGGCCGGCCCGGCCGGTGCGGTGGCCCGCGAAGTTAACGCGGTTGCCACCACCCCGTGAGCGATTCCGGGCAACGGCACCCCCGTTGGAAAAGTTTATGAGCGTGGTGCCGGCCGGACCCGCCGCCCCGGGTCAGAAGCGGATGGTGGTCGTGCGCCGCTTGCGCTGGGGCTTCCGCGGGATCTTCTTGGCCTCCGTGTCGCAGTAATTGCGTTTGATAAAGGCCGCATCCTTGTCGCCCAAGGCCATGCTCCGCCTCCAATCGGCGCAGGCGCTTTCCTTGTCGCCCAGGTTGTAATGGCAATCGGCCCGGTAGTAATACGCCGCGGCCAGTTCCGTGGTGTCGCTCGCGATCACTTGGGTGAACTTCGCGATGGCCTCCTCATAGCGCTTCCCTTCGTACAGCACCACGGCCAAGCTCATCAGCCCGCCGGGGATCGACGGCATCAGCTCCAAGGCTTGCCCGATCTCCTGTGCACCTTCCTTTTCGTCGTACCGCGCCCCCTTCACCACGCCCGAGAGATAGAGGGCCTCCGCGAATTGCGGCTGCAGGTCCAGGGCCTTGCGCACGCTCTTGAGCGATGCATCCAGATCGTTGCCCAGGTACAAGGCCCACGCCCGGTTGTACCAGGCATCCGCGTCCTTGGGGTCCAAGGCCAGCGCCTTGTCCGCATCGCGAAGGCCCGCCTTGGCATTGCCCATGCTGATCTGCAAGGCACTGCGGCTCACGAAAAGACGCGGGTCCTGGTCGTTCAGCTTCGCCGAGGCCCCGTAGTCCGCCATGGCTGCCGCGAAGTCCTGCTCCCGCTGATGGATGTCGCCGCGCAATTTGTAGGCGGCCGCCAGCGCGGGATCCAGCCCGATGGCCCGGTCAACAAGGACCATGGAGCTGTCGAGGTGCCCGGCCTGGTAAGCCAGGAGGGCTTTGTCCAGCACGGCCGGCCCATCGCCGCCTTGGGCCATCAGCATGCCGGCGATCGGAGCCAGGGTGAGGAGGGTAAGTGTTCTTTTCATTGGTCGGGAGCATCCTGCCCAGGTTCCGTTTTTCCATCCATCAATTGCTCGCTGCACAAGGACCATGCCTCGGCCTTTTCAGCGAACATGGCCTTCACCACGGGCCAAACCTCGGCAAAAACGGGTGATCGGCGATAGCCCTCCAAAAAGTCGGCGGAAGCCCACTCGCTGCGGGTGAAGAAGATCCGGGGATCCTTCGCGTCATGCAGCAACTCCAGCAGAAGGCAGCCCGGCGAGGCGATGATCCGGTGGCGCCAGTCTTCAAAAAGGGCCTGGAAACGTTCCTCCTCCCCGCGCCGGAAAGTCATCTTCACCAAACGGACGATCATGCGCGGCTTATGCTTGTTCCGGTACCCGCTCAAATTCCAGGCGGATCACGTCATTCACGCGCAGGCCCAGCAATTGTGCGGCACCACCCCCGTTGCCGACCGCTCCTTTGTTGATGGCGATCTCCAAGTGCCCGGAATCGGCGAAAAAGGCCACGCGCTCTCCGGGGATCACATCCCCGTATGTGCGGTGGATCTTTCGGATGTTGTTGGAAGGATGGCCGATGGACAAGGTGAAGGCCCGGTCGCCTACCATGGCATCGAATAGCTCGCGGGTGATGTTGGTGATCACATTCCCGTAATGATCCACATGGATCACTTGGCCGCGTATGGAATCACCGGTGACGGCCGGCCGCACGATGTATTGCTCATTCACCGATGTCCTTTCGGGGCCCAATTGCCCGGGCGCACCGCCCCGGGCCAAGTGGCAGGCGGCCTTTACGAACACCTGTTTGACCACCGCGCCGGGCCCGCTGGCGTCCGGTCCGCCTTGCAGTTCGTGGATGGCCTCCACCGGGCTGTCGAACAGCAGCGAGAAGATGCCGTTGTCCGCACCGATGAAATACTGGCCTTGGGCCTTCACGGCCACATGGGGGATCTGCTTGCCGCCCTCGGGGTTCACCCCGATCACATGCACGGTGCCCGCCGGGAATTCCCGCCATGCATTGCGAAGCACGAAGGCCGCATGCATGTTGTTGAAGGGTGCCACGTGGTGGCTGATGTCCACGATGACCGCCTGTTCCCACAATGATAGGATGGCCCCCTTGAGCGCCGCCACGTAATGGTCGCGCGTGCCCATGTCCGTTGTCAGGGTGATGATGGCCATGGAAGACGGGAACAAGTAACGCTTACCTTCGACCGGTCAAAATTAACCGCCCGCCACCAACAAGGTATGCCGCGGGTTTACCGACAGGACCTTGAACCAACGCATCATCCACATCACCGCCGACCCGGTGATCCTTTTCGGGCCCAACGACCGCCACTTGCGGACCATCCGGGAGAAATACCCGGAGCTGAACATCGTGGCCCGGGGTAATGAGGTCCGTGTGGCGGGGCCCAAAGCGGAGCTGGAGGACTTCCTGGGCCATTTTGAACAACTGCAGCACCATGTGGCCAAGTACAATGAGCTGCCTCGGAAGGTGCTGGATGACATCCTGGACGGCGACGGCGGCGAGGAGCCGGAGCAGGGCGGCAACGGGGTCGGTGACGAGGTGATCGTCCACGGCAATGCCGGCCTGCGGGTGAAGGCCCGTACCCGCAACCAGCAACTGCTGGTGGATGCCGTGGCGGGCCACGACATGATCTTTGCCGTGGGGCCTGCCGGAACAGGGAAAACCTATACCGCCGTCGCCTTGGCCGTCAGGGCGCTGAAGGACCGGCAGGTGCGCCGCATCATCCTCACACGGCCGGCGGTGGAGGCCGGTGAAAACCTGGGCTTCCTGCCCGGGGACCTGCGCGAAAAGCTCGATCCCTACCTGCAACCGCTCTATGATGCCCTGCGCGACATGGTGCCGCCGCAAAAGCTGATGGACTACCTGGACACCGGGGTGATCCAGATCGCACCCTTGGCCTTCATGCGCGGCCGCACCCTGGACCACGCCTTCGTGATCCTCGATGAGGCCCAGAACGCCAGCCTGCCCCAACTGAAGATGTTCCTGACCCGCATGGGGCGCGATGCCAAGTTCGTCATCACCGGGGATACCACCCAGGTGGACCTTCCCGACCGCATCCGGTCCGGGCTTACGCCCGCCATGATGCACCTGCGTGGCGTGAAGGGGGTGGCCGTGATCGAGCTGGACGAACGCGACGTGATCCGCCATGAACTGGTGACGCGGGTGATCGCCGCCTTCAAGGAGATCGAGGAGGGGCGCGCCCCTTCGCATGGCCGGTCCACCGGCCCTACAAACCATTGAAGCCATCCCATGGGCCTTCCGCAAACATTGATGCAGTCGCAACTGGACCTGCCGGGCGTGGAAGAAATCCACCGGGGCAAGGTGCGCGACGTGTACCACTTGAAGGATGGACGCACCCTGCTGGTGGCCACCGACCGCATCAGCGCCTTCGACGTGGTGCTGCCCCGCGGCATCCCGCACAAGGGGCAAGTGCTCAGCCAGCTCAGTTGGCACATGCTGCGGGCCACCGCGGGGGTGGCCCCCAACTGGGCCCTGGCATCCCCGGACCCCAACGTGGTGGTGGGCCGGCGCTGCACCACCATCAAAGTGGAAATGGTGGTGCGGGGCTTCCTGGCCGGCCATGCCTGGCGTACCTATGCCCAAGGGGTGCGAAGCCTGTGCGGCGCCGCCATGCCCGAGGGCCTGAAGGAGAACGACCCCTTTCCGTCACCGTTGATCACCCCCAGCACGAAGGCCGATGCCGGGCATGATGAAGACATTACGCCGGAAGAGATCCTGGACCGTGGGCTTTGCACGCGTGGGGAATGGAACACGATGCGCGACCATGCCTTCGCGCTTTTTGCCGAGGGAAGCCGCATGGCCAGGCAGCGTGGATTGATCCTCGTGGACACCAAATACGAGTTCGGACGGACCCCGGAGGGCGAGGTGCTCCTGATCGACGAGGTCCACACCCCGGACAGTTCCCGCTATTTCTATTCGGAAGGCTACCGGGAGCGCCAGGCAAAAGGGGAGCGCCAGAAGCAACTGAGCAAGGAGTTCGTGCGGGAATGGCTGATCGCCCATGATTTCATGGGCCAGCAAGGTCAGCAGGTGCCCACCATGGATGATGCCTTCGTGCAGAGCGTCACCGACCGGTACGTGGAGCTGTATGAGCGGGTGACCGCCGAACGTTTCGCGCCTGCCGATACCACGGACATCAACGCCAGGATCCAAGGCCGCCTGGCCGCCTTCCTGCAATGACGCGCAGTGGTCGGACTTGAACGGTACGCGAGAGGGACTTTTCAGGCTGATCGGGAATCCACGTGCCGGTGGGCATAACTAACCCGGCCGTGCCGTGGAAGGGGTGCCGACGGCGCGCACATTGCATCAGGAAATCCACACCCGATGCACCTTCCCCGGAGAACGGTCCTGCTCTTGGCGATGGCCGCGGCCTTGCTCATGAGCATGCTGATCGACCTGCACCTGACCACCAGCTACCCCGGCGTGGACCTGCGCGACAAGGTGGTGGGCAGCCGCAGCCTTTTGGCCGGGCGTTCGCTTTATTACGATCCCTGGCGCCCCGGTGATCCGGAGGAATTGGCCGATCCCATGTTGCCGCCCGGCACCTCGTTGACACGCTTTACCGGTACCCCGTTCCAAGCGCTGCTCACCGCGCCGCTTGCCCCGTGGCCATTCCGTTCCACGCGCCTGCTCTGGTTCGTGCTGCAATACGCCCTGCTGATCGGTGCGGTTTGGATGGTCGTCAAGGTGTACGGAAGCAGTGAAGAGCAGCGCACCATGGTGATGGCGGCGGTGCTGGTGGTGATCCTGGCCTCCCGGCCATGGCACCTGCATGTGGAGCGTGGCCAGGTATACGTGCTCGCCATGGCGCTGATGGCGGGCCTGTTTGCCGGCGTGGCCCGCAAGCGCGACCTGTTGGCCGGGGTGCTGGCGGCGGCACTGGTGCTGCTGAAGCCCACCTATGGGTTGATCGCCCTGCCGCTGGTGGTGCAGGCCACGCGACGGCTATGGATCGGCGGCATCGGCTTCCTCCTGGTGATGGCAGGCGTTTTCGCCTTGATCCCGGATGGCCTGCGGTCCTGGGTGGAATATGGCGAGGCCATGAAGGTGTGGAGCAGCCAGCCGGGCATGGGTGAACCACCCGTGACCGGGCCGGCCGATTATTCCTATCCGGCCGTCATCGAAGGCATCACGGACATGCAAGCCATCCATCCCATGGAGTTTGAGGACGGCTCCGCACTCTCGATCTTGTCCGGCCTGGGCAAACCGGTCGGCGCAGGGGTGGCGTGGGCCTTGTTCGCGGCCTTCCTGCTGGGTGTCCTGCTCCTCACTGCGCGAAAGTTGCGCCGGCTGCGGCCCTCCGATCTCCTGCTGCTGGGATTCTGCTGTTGGTCCGTCCTGATGATGCTGCTGCCCACCCCGCGTTTCGACTATCAGGTCGTGCAATGGGTTGCGCCCATGGCCGTTGTCCTGCTCACCTATCCCAAGCGTCCTTTCGCCTGGAACGTGATGGCGGTCTTTGCCGCAGCCCTGATCATCGGGGCCTGGGAGGTGCTTCCCGTGGATACGCTGTTGGCCGAGGCCATCATGTTGCTGTTGACCGGTGCGCTGCTGTGGGAACGGATGCAGACACCTGCGGACATGGAACCGTTCGCGCATTGACGTGCCCCCGGCAGGTCCGGGGCCCAGGCCGGCAGGAAGCGATCAGCCGGGGCGGTTCATCCCGGTTCCCTGAAGGTGAGCTGGTCCACAATACAATCGCACCCCGGGCCATTGCATCGGCTTAGGCCATCCCTTCCAAGCGCTCCCGCAGGTGGCCGATCACATCATCCAATAGCGCTTGCCTGTATGGATCCCGAGCGGAAGCCTTGGCCAGCACGGCCAGGCTTTTCCGCACCACGG
>WBZR01004184.1_pt1 | contig 10997 bp, 14 predicted proteins | sample 5204231 | NCBI WGS metagenome assembly WBZR01 (sample SAMN12412403, study PRJNA552823) | activated sludge metagenome | isolation source: activated sludge from anammox sidestream of wastewater treatment plant... | place: USA: Virginia | collected 2017-08
CAATAAAAAGGCGACTACGCGTCGCCTTTCTGATTCATGTTGCGTTGCAGAGTTCCCTGCGTGCAGTGATTAATGCAAGCCGGCAATGTAGTTGGCGACGGCATCAATTTCTTTGTCGCTCATGCGAGCCACACTGGCGCGCATAATTTTGATGTCACCGTCATTGTGACGACCTTTGTCGGTGTATTCAGAACCGGCGCGGAAATCTCGCAATTGTTTGGCGATGTAATCCGCGTGTTGTCCACCCACGCGCGGGAAACCGGCAGGCGCATTGCCAACACCAGTAGGTGAGTGGCAGCCGATACAAGCGGGAATGCCCACTTCTTTGTTACCGGCGCGATAAATTTTTGCACCCAGCGCCAACATTTCTTTGTCATCTTTCGAGCCGGACAATGACATAGTGTTTTGCGCGTAATAAGCAGCAATATCAGCCAGATTGGTGTCAGTTAGTTTGTCGAGTTGCCCCGTCATTTCTGGCACTTTGCGCTCGCCACTTTTAATGTCTTGCAATTGTTTCAACAAATATTTTTTGCTTTGCCCAGCGAGTTTAGGAAAAGTCCCCATTACGCTATTGCCGTCAGCGCCGTGACAGGCAGCGCAGGCCTCTGTTAATGCTTTGCCGGCAGCAGCATCCCCTGCCATCACGGGGGCGGCCATCATCAAGCCGAGCACAAGAACACTTTTTCCAATCAGCGATTTCATAGACTCACCACAAGTAGAGCGAAGTTGGCAGATAGCGAACAGCGTCGCGATGCCCCCAAAAAACCGCAGCATTATATACTGCTCCTCCGCTGAACGGAAAAGCACTGTGGTGCTTGGTTGATAGAGATTCCTCCCCCATGACAGTCATTAGCCCCACCGATTTTCGCCGCGCACGCTTTCTTACCAGTGCCGCCAAGCTCTCGCAATGCCCGCCGGATACTGGTGCGGAGGTTGCGTTCGCCGGTCGCTCGAACGCAGGCAAGTCCAGTTGCATCAATGTGCTGACTGACAACCGCCAGTTGGCGCGCGCCAGTAAAACGCCGGGGCGCACGCGCTTGATCAACTTTTTCGCGCTGGATGAAGCGGCAGCACAGCGCTTGGTGGATCTGCCGGGCTACGGCTACGCCAAAGTCTCGCAAGAGATGAAGGAGGAGTGGCAGCAGCATCTGGAAAATTACCTGCGCGAGCGCGAGACCCTGCGCGGTTTGGTATTGCTGATGGATGTTCGCCACCCGCTGAAAGACTTTGACTGCAATATGCTCGATTGGGCAGAGAGTGCCGCGCTGCCCGTGCATTGCGTACTGACCAAGGCGGACAAGCTCAATCGCGGTCCCGCGCAGCAAGTGTTGCTGCAAGTGCGTAAGCAGTTGAGCACACGCAGCGTGCCAGTCAGCGTGCAGTTGTTTTCCGCGCCTTCAAAGCAGGGTGTAGGCGAGCTCGCCGCCGCGCTGGGGCAATGGCTCGCGGTATGACAGCAGGGGAACCGCCCCGTATACTGCCAAGCTACTTCGCTTAACTATCGGCAGCGATCATGTTGCTCAAATTCAGCAAAATGCACGGACTCGGCAACGATTTTGTCGTGTTCGATTTCATCTCTCAGCGCGGCTACCTCTCGTCAGAGCAGGTGCGTTTTATCGCGGATCGCCGCTTTGGCATCGGCTGCGATCAAGTCTTGATCGTGGAAGCGCCCGAGCAACCTGATGTCGATTTCCGCTACCGCATCTTCAATGCCGATGGCAGCGAAGTGGAGCAGTGCGGCAATGGCGCGCGCTGCTTTGCGCGGTTTGTGCGTGAGCAAAGACTCACCAACAAACGCCGCATCCGCGTGCAAACACTTTCTGGCATCATCGAACTGAATGTCTTGGCGGATGAAAGCGTGCAGGTGAACATGGGCGCGCCTATTTTTGCGCCTGTGCAAATTCCGTTCGAAGCGCCAGCCGAAGCAAGTGCCTACTCACTGGAAGTCAATGGCAAAACGGTGGATGTCAGCGCCGTGTCCATGGGCAACCCCCACGCCGTGCTGCGCGTGGACAATGTCGATACCGCCGAGGTCGCCAGTTTAGGTGCGGCTATCGAACGCCACCCGCGCTTTCCACGGCGCGTCAATGTCGGCTTTATGGAAGTGGTTGATGCCCATCGCATCCGCCTGCGCGTGTTCGAGCGCGGCAGCGGCGAAACGCTGGCTTGCGGCACTGGCGCTTGCGCGGCAGCGGTGGCTGGCATCCGGCGCGGTTGGTTGCAAAGCCCCGTGCAGGTCGCGCTCCCTGGCGGTGAGCTAAACATTGAATGGCAAGGCGCAAATCAGCCAGTGCTGATGACGGGGCCTGCCACTACCGTGTTTCGCGGACAGGTTAGGCTTTAAGTCAAAGCCCGTTTTTTATCTTCGCCATACCCCAGTGAGTAATCGCCCACTTCAATATCGTGGCTGGTGATTCGTGCGCTAGCTCTGCTGGCGGGGTTTGCCCTAGCTGCGTGAGCGCAAGGTGGAGATTGGCAGAAGCGCGGGTGTTATCCAGCGCGGGAGCGCGATTTTGCTTGCTGAGTTTTTGCCCATCGGCACCTAACAACACGGGCACATGGGCGTAGCGCGACGGGATTCCACCCAACAATTTCGTGAGATGTATTTGAATGCCGGTGGCGGGCAGGATGTCGCTGCCGCGCACGATGTCGGTGATGCCCTGCTCGATATCGTCCACCACCACGGCAAGTTGGTAGGCGAACAAGCCGTCTTTGCGGTGGATGATGCAGTCGCCTGCCTCTGCCAAGTGCTGGCTTTGCGCACCCAAGATGCGGTCATCAAAGTGAACTGTTTTGTTTGGCAGTTGCAAGCGCAGGGCGCAGGCTTGCTCGTCAGGCGGTGGGTACAGGTGGCAGTGGCCATCGTAAACATGGTTCAACCCTGCCAAGCGCGCGCGTGCGCAGGCGCAGCGGTAGGCGAGCTGACGCGCTTGTAGATCCGCCAGCACCTCGCGGTAGCGCGCGGCGCGGGTGGATTGGTACAGCACTTCGCCATCCCAATACAGCGCGTGTTGCTCGAGGGTTTGCAGGATGAGGTGGTCGGCTCCCGCCATTTCACGCGGCGGGTCGATATCCTCCATGCGCACCAGCCAGCGCCCATTGCGCGCACGCGCATCGACAAAGCTGGCGACAGCCGCTAACAGAGAACCTGCGTGTAGTGAACCAGAAGGCGACGGAGCGAAACGCCCCGTCAATGAGCGGGTGCTCACACGCCTGTCTGTTTTTCCTTGATTTCAGAGAGGGTTTTGCAATCGATGCACAGGGTGGCAGTCGGGCGCGCTTCCAAACGGCGCACGCCGATCTCGATGCCGCACTGTTCGCAGTAGCCGTAGTCGTCCTGTTCGATCAGCTCGATGGTGCTGTCGATTTTTTTGATCAACTTGCGCTCACGGTCGCGGGTGCGCAGTTCGAGGCTGAATTCCTCTTCTTGCGTGGCGCGGTCAGCGGGGTCGGGAAAGTTGGCAGCGCCATCTTTCATGTGCGTCACAGTTCTGTCCACTTCCTGCATCAACTCTGCTTTCCAGTCGAGCAGCAATTGGCGGAAGTGTGCTTTTTGCTCATCGTTCATGTAGTCCTCACCAATTTTTTCTTGGTAGGGCATGAACTCTTGTTTGTCAGCCGCTTTGCGTGTTTTTGCTGCACTGGCGGGTGCTGCTTTGCTAGCGGTTTTGCTGGTGGTGGATTTTGTCGTACTGCTCACAGGTTTACTGCTCGACCCCTTGGGTGATGGAACGGGTTTAATGGGTGCTGCTTTTGCCGCCGGTTTGGTGGTGGGCTTTGCAGCTGGTTTTACAACGGATTTTGCAACTGGCTTTGCAACAGGTTTTGCAACTACAGCCGGTTTAGCAGCTGCTTTTGCAGGAACTTTGACAGGTGCTTTTGCTGGTGCCGGTTTAGCAGCAGCTTTTTTTGTAACAGGTTTAGCTACGGGTTTAGTAGCTACAGCTTTGGCTGCCGCTTTTACCGGTGCTTTTACTGCTACGGGTTTTTTCGCAGCTGGTTTAGCAGCAGCTTTTTTTGCAACAGGTTTAGCAACAGCTTTGGCTGCCACTTTCGCCGGTGCTTTTACTGTGGCTTTTACTGGCGCCTTTGCTGCTGCGGGTTTTTTCGCAACGGGCTTAGCTGCAGGCTTTGTTGTTTTGCTGGTGCTTTTTTGTGGTTTTGCAGCTTTGTTTTTTGCAGGCATCGTGTCCGCTCCTGTATTGGGGCGCGTATTGGCACCCTGACCTGTAAAGATACGCTTGATGGTTTTAAGCATACTGTCCTTTGAACTCTATCGACAATGAATAGGTGATTGCAAATATAGCTGGAATCATTGTGGATGGGGTGATGGTGTGTTGAAAAAAGCGGGCGCACGCTAACAGAAAGACCACAACAGTGCCAGCAAAGTGCAGCAATAAACCAGTAACATAAGCACGGTTGCACCGTCCATCTTTTCACGCCAACGAATTTATTGATTCCTATGAAAGATTTACACACCGATATCCCGCTGCTAGACGATGTATTTCACGAGCGCAGCCACGCTGAGCTGATGGAGGAACAGGCTTTGAATCCTGATCGCGTCGCCGACTATTTACGCCAACATCCAGATTTCTTTATCGAATATGAAAGCCTGCTTTCGGAGTTGGCGCTGCCACACCACACCGGTGAACACGCGATTTCGCTGGTGGAGCGTCAGGTGAGTGTGCTGCGTGCACGCAACCGCGATGTGCGCCAGCGTTTAGGACGCTTGTTGGATATCGCACGCGATAACGACCGCCTGTTCCAGAAAACACAGCGTTTGGTACTCGCTCTGCTGGAGCAGCGCGATGTGCAAGGTGTGGTCGATGCGGTGGAAGCCAGCTTGCGCGACGACTATCAAGTGGATGTCTGCCGCTTACTGTTGCTGCAAGGCGATGCCTTGCAAGAAGCGCAGCAGCAGATCAATGCCTTGTTGATGGCGCGTCAGCCGGTTTGCGGGCATTTGCGCCCAGAAGAAACCGCATTTTTGTTTGCGCAGGCATCACAGCCAGTGCAGTCGGCGGCAGTGGTTAGCATTGCGCGACCTCATGCGGCTGCAGGTGAAAATTTGCTGGCTGTGCTGGCCATTGGTAGCTTTGATCCCGAGCATTATCGCAGCGGCATGGGCACGATGTTTCTGACTTATATCGCCGATGTGGTATCGCGCACGCTAGTGCGTTGCGAAACTACTGCGTAGCGCAACGCGATGCAGGCGCAGTTCGATCGCTACCTGCAATACCTCGCCAGCGAGCGCAGGTTGTCGCCGCACACCGTGTCGGCGTATCAACGCGATTTGGTTTTGCTCGCGCAACACGCACAACAAAATGCGCTGAGTGATTGGGCGCAGTGGCGCGAATTTCATGTGCGGCAGTTGGTGGCGGCGCTGCATCACAAAGGTTTGTCGGGGCGTAGCTTGCAACGCTTGCTTTCAGCGTGGCGACAATTTTTTGCGTGGCTGGGTCGGCAACATTTGGTTGATAGCAATCCTGTCGCGGCAGTACGCGCACCGAAAAGCGCCAAGAAATTGCCGAAAGCTTTAGATGTCGATCAAATGAATCGCTTGCTGGCGATTGATGACGACAACTGGATAGCGCGCCGCGATCACGCCATGTTCGAATTGTTTTACTCCTCTGGTTTGCGTTTGTCGGAATTGGCGGGATTGGATTTGAACGCAATCGATTTAGCCGAGGGTTTGGTGCGCGTTACGGGTAAAGGCGGCAAAGTGCGCGTGTTGCCGGTTGGGCGCATGGCGATCAAAACACTGCAACAGTGGTTGCGTGTGCGCGGCGAAAAAATTGCCGAAGGCGCGACGGAATATGCACTGTTTATCAATCAAAAAGGTTTGCGTTTGGGTGTGCGCGCTATTCAATTGCGCTTAAAACATTACAGCGTGAAACAGGGTTTGGATGAGCCGGCGCATCCGCACATGTTGCGCCACGCGTTTGCCAGCCATATGTTGGAATCCAGTGGCGATTTGCGCGCAGTGCAAGAATTGTTGGGTCACGCCAGTATTTCCACGACGCAAATTTATACGCATTTGGATTTTCAACATTTGGCCAATGTCTACGATGCCGCGCATCCGCGTGCACACAAACGCGCACCGAAAGCTGGCGATGAATAATCGCGCTATTCGTTTAATTACTTTCGATTTGGATCACACGCTGTGGAATCCTGATGATGCTTTGGTGCGTGCCGAAGCAGCAAGTTATCAATTTCTGTGCGAACAGTTGCCGGCGTTTGCACAAATATTTTCTGCGCAAGGTTTTTTTGATCTGCGCGTACAGGCGCGCGAACATTATCCCGCGTTGCGTTTTCGCGTGAGTGAGCTGCGTCGTGTGACAACGCGCGATGCGTTGTTACAGGCTGGCGCAACAGCACAACGGGCAGATGAATTATCCAATCAAGCCTTCGATATTTTTTGGGCGCTGCGTCAACAAGTAGCGATCTTTGATGAAGCGCCCGCGCTGCTACAAACGCTGATTCAGCATTTCACTTTAGGCGCAATTAGCAATGGCAATGCCAGTTTGCGCGCCATCGGCCTCGATCATTTCTTCGCTTTTCATTTTGCGGCGGACGATTTTCCGCAGGGAAAACCCGCGCCCGATATGTTTCTCGCTGCATTAGCGCGTGAAAACCTTGCGCCGCAACAAGTGCTGCATATTGGCGATCACCCTGTAGACGACATACAAGGCGCGCAAGCGGTGGGTATGCAAACACTGTGGGTCAATCTGGATAGGAAAACTTGGCCAGAGCAAGTGCGGCAGCCGGATTTTATTGTGACGGATTTGCAGCAGATTGTTCCGCTGTTGTTGCCGTAGCTGGCGCAGCCTGCGCCGCTAGATGTTGCGCAACGCGCGCAGTAAATTGCGCTACGCCTTCATTATTGAAGTGACAGACATCGCCAAACCACGCGCCGTGATTGCTCATTTGTTGGTCGATATCGATTAAAGCAATTTTGCGCTGTGCAGCAATCTCACGCAGCGCAGTATTTTCTTTGTCCAAACCTTCGCGCACATAAGTAGGCGGCCCCCAGTTGTAGACATCGCGGCTGTCGTAGTTGTCGGGGTTGCGGTAATCCAATTGCTGATTCAAAAACGCTTGCCGCGAATAATTTGCAGGTAAGTGGTAGGCGAAAGTGAGCAACACAGGTTTTGCGCCGATCTGTTGGCTGATATCGATAAGGGTGTTGATGTTGTCGCTAAAACTGTTTTGTGATGCAAAGTCGGCGGCATTGATGTACGGTTTTTTTGGAAACACAAATTGATAGATAGGAAAAAAAGCTTCGCTCATTTTTGTATTGAGTACACGAATGTATGTGTAGCTGTTGTTGTAAATATGGCGCGCAATCAAACTGTGATCGAGTAAAAAACTTCTGCGATGCCAAGGATCGGTGTGGCGGTAATCGGCATAAAAATCTTGCGGTCGCACATGGTTGGCCCACAAATCATTGATGCCGTTGTAAATTAGGACGAAATCCCAAGCGTAGTGTTTGAGATATTGTAGTTTGATGACATCGGCGCGCGTCGTGTGTGAGCGAATACCGGCATCCAATAATTCAATATTTTTATTGGGTAAAGATTTTTGTAGCGCGGCTTTCATTTGTTCAGCCATGTGGCGATTGAACATCGTGGAGGAGCCGAGAATTAATACGCGCACGGTATTGGATGATTTTTGTTGGCTGATCACATCGCCGGTAAAACCCATGGTATTGATGCGTTGCCCGTCAATCACTTCGTTGGGTTTTGCGTTAAAACCCAACAGTAATAAGTCACGCGGCATGCCGAATAATCGTGGCAGCAAAACAAATTCCGCCAATAAAACGGCTGATAACAGCAGCAGTGTGCAATACAGAGCGAAAGCGTGGCGGCGGACAAACATCTTGTTGTGTTTTTCGTGCGATGGAATCGTGCAGTGATTGTAAGGAGCTGCGCCGCGCTCTGCTATCATGAGCATGATTTTCTCGCTGGATTTTTAGTCGTGAATACCACTGCACCGCGCTTGCGCATCGCCACTCGCCAAAGCCCGCTCGCCCTGTGGCAGGCGGAATTCGTGAAGCGCGAATTGGAGCGTCATCATCCGAATATCGTCGTCGAATTGCTGAAGTTCACTACACGCGGCGATCGCATTCTCGACACACCACTCGCCAAAATCGGTGGCAAAGGGCTGTTCGTCAAAGAATTGGAGCAGGCGCTGTTGGCGGGCGAGGCGGATATCGCCGTGCACTCCATGAAAGATGTGCCGATGGCGTTTCCAGAAGGGCTGGAGCTGGGCGTGATCTGCCCGCGCGAAACGCCGTTTGATGCGTTTGTCAGCACGCGCTACGACAGCTTCGCCGCGCTGCCGCAGGGCGCGGTGGTAGGTACTTCTAGCTTGCGCCGCCAATGCCAGTTGCGCCGCCTGCGACCGGATTTGGATATCCGCGATCTGCGCGGCAATGTCGGTACGCGCTTAGCGAAGCTGGATGCCGGTGAGTACGACGCCATCATTCTCGCTGCTGCGGGTTTGAAGCGCTTGGGTCTAGCTGATCGCATTCGCGAAGTGCTGGCGCCAGAAGTGAGTTTGCCCGCTGGTGGGCAGGGTGCGGTGGGTATAGAGCTGCGCAGCAATGACAGCACAATCGCCGCCTTGATCGCGCCGCTGGCTTGCGCGAGTACCGCCGACCGCGTGATCGCGGAGCGCGCCTTGAACCGCCATTTACAGGGCGGCTGCCAAGTGCCAATCGCTTGTTATGCCATCGAAGAAGGCGAATCGTTGTGGCTGCGCGGGCTGGTGGGCAGTGTCGATGGCAGTGAAATGCTGAGTGCCGAAGCGCGCGCGCCGCGCCATGAAGCAGAAGCTCTGGGTGTGCGCGTGGCGGAACAACTGTTGGCGCAGGGTGCGGATCGTATTTTGCAGGCGGTCTACCACGCCGGTAATCAGGCGGGCGATGATGCCTGAGGTATTGTCGTTGGCGGGTTTGTCCGTCGCGGTAACGCGTCCGCTCGGGCAGGGCGATGCGCTCGTGCAGCGCTTGCAAAGCGCAGGCGCGCAGGCGGTTTCCATTCCGCTACTCGCTATTGCGCCATTGACGGACGAAGCCGCTAAACAGCGCGTTGCCGATTGTTTGCAGCAGTTGGCGCGTGTGGATGTCGCCATCTTTGTCAGTCGCAATGCCGCAGAACAATTACTGGCAGCGTTGGCTGCACACGGCATCGCTTGGCCAGAACACATCGCCAGCATTGCTGTGGGCAGCCCCACTGCACAGTTTTTGCGTGAACACGGTATCGCCGCCATCAGTCCCGCACGCATGGACAGCGAGGGCATGCTGGCTATGCCCGCTTTGCAAACAGCGCAGGGAAAACATTGCGTAATTTTTCGTGGTTGTGGTGGGCGAGAAAAAACGGCGCAGACTTTACGCGAGCGCGGCGCGAGCGTGGATTACTGCGAGCTGTACCAGCGTGTGTTGCCCGATGGTGCAGCGGCAGCGTGGGCGGCGTGGATCAATGAAGATACCGCGCAAAAACTTGCGTGCATCAACAGCGTGGAAACGCTGCAACATTTGCTGCAGATCGATCATCATGCAGCAGCGCGTGCTAACCTCGCGTTAGTTGTTCCGGGTACGCGCGTCACCGAGCGTGCGCAGCACGAAGGTTTTGCGCAACTTTGTACGGCAGTGAACGCAACTGACGACTGTATTTTTCAAACGATTACACATTGGTATTCATTATGACCGATACAACACTCCCAGCAGCAGAAACAACAGCCGCTCCGCTCGTTGAGACGAAAAAACGCGGTGGCTCGTGGTTGCAATACGGCGCATGGTTTTTTTTATTGTTGCTCAATATTACAACTGCCGCTGGCGGATTGTGGCTGTGGCAGCAGTGGACACGGATCGACCATGAACGCGAACTTACGCAACAGGCGTTGACGACACAAACCGAGCAAACAGCTGCATTAAAACTGCGCTTGGAAAAACAAACGGCGGATGAAAAACAGTTTCGTCAGAGAACAACAGAAATTTTACAAGACAACAATGAGAAACTGCGCGGTTTGGATCGTATCGATACCAGTTATTGGCGCTTGGCAGAAGCAGAATTTTTATTAAAACAGGCGCATCAGCGTTTGTTTATCACGCACGATGCCGATACCGCCGATTTGCTGTTAGCGTCTGCGGAAGCAGCCATCATGCAACAAAAAGATCCAGGCTTATTGCCGGTGCGCAGTGCGATTGCTAAAGATCGCGCTGCTTTAAAAAGCGTACCGCGTGTTGATCGCGACGGCATTTATTTGCGCTTGCAAGCGTTATCTTCACAAACCGGTATGCTCACCAGTGAAAATCGTTTTTTACAGGCGGGTGATGATGCTGCCAGCGAAGAAGAAAAAAGCTACAGCGATGTGTTGTGGGATAGGTTGTCGTCAATCGTGCGTGTGCGTCACTACGATCAACCGGTAGAACCGCTGCTGCCGCCAGAACAGGAATTGTATTTCTCGCAGAATTTGCAGCTAGCCTTACTGCAATCACAGTTGGGTTTGTTGCAATCACAACAAGAAACTTACGCCAGCAATTTGGCGCGTGCCCACGCTTGGGTGAGTCAATACTGCCAAACTTCCGACCCTGTTGTACAAGAGTGGCTAAATGAAGTACAAGGTTTGATGCGGATAGAAATTGCGCCGCCGATGCCTAGCGTTTCTGATTCTTTGGCGATTGTGCAAAAACAAATTGAACAGCGCGCAGAAGAGATTCGTAATGCATTGATGTTGGGTGATGACAGTGACGCAGGTGATGCTGTGCAGGAGTTGCCTTGATGCGCCGCTGGATTTTATTGTTTGTAGTGGGCTTGGTTGGCCTGCCGCTGTTGTTGCGTTTAATTGCGTTGGACAACAGCTTTGTGGTTTTTGTTTTCGGTCAAACCACGGTGGAAATGCCTTTGTGGTTTGTAGTGGCGGCGATGGTGCTGGCATCGGTAGCGGGTTACTACGCTGTGCGTGTTATACATACCGTTTTTTTTACACCGCGC
>WBZR01003495.1_pt2 | contig 10993 bp, 12 predicted proteins | sample 5204231 | NCBI WGS metagenome assembly WBZR01 (sample SAMN12412403, study PRJNA552823) | activated sludge metagenome | isolation source: activated sludge from anammox sidestream of wastewater treatment plant... | place: USA: Virginia | collected 2017-08
CGTGGTCCTCAAGCCCAACGTCGGCTGGGAACGGACCCCGGAGCAGGGCGCCAACACGCACCCGGAGGTCGTGGCCGAGGTCGTGCGGCTCTGCCGCGAGGCCCGGGCCTCCCGCGTCGTCGTCAGCGACTGCCCGGTCCGCCGGTCCCGCGGCGCCTTCGAGCGGAGCGGGATCCTCGTGGCGGCCAGCGCGGCGGGCGCGGAGGTCGTCCTCCCCGAGGAGAGCCGCTACGTCCCGGTCGAGGTCTCGAAGCGGCTCGGGACGTGGGACGTCCTCGAGCCCTTCGTCCTCGCCACGAAGCTGATCAACGTGCCGGTCGCCAAGCACCACGACCTCACCGGGGTCACCTGCGGCCTGAAGAACTGGATCGGCATCACCGGGAAGCTGCGCGTCATGTTCCACGACGACATCCAGCGCTCCATCGCCGAGCTCGCCGCTCTGATGCGGCCCACCCTGACCGTCGTCGACGCCTCGCGCGTCCTGATGCACCACGGCCCCGTCGGGGGCAGCCTCGACGACGTCAAGCCGGTGCGCGCGATCGCGGCCGGGCTCGACCCGGTGGCCCTCGACGCGTGGGCGTGCAGCCTCTTCGCGGGCCAGCCGCTCCCCGGGAACCTCCACCTCGCCGCGTCCATGGGCCTCGGGCAGGTCGACTTCGCCGCCCTCGGGCCCGTGGAGGTCCTCGCCGGCTGAGCCGGACCGGAGGAGGACGGTCGCGGGCCCTGGCGTTCCGGGACGATCGAGGGGCCTGGGCCATCGTCCTCGCGCAGGGCTCCCCGCGCGAGCGTCTCTTCGCGATTCCCGTGGGGGCCGGGCCGGGCTTCTACTCGCCGCCGAGGATTCGATCGACGACGGCCCGGAGCCGGGGGAGATCCTCCTGCAGGATGTCCCACACGATCGCGTTGTCCACCCCGAAGTAGTGGTGCACGACGACGTTTCGTGTCGCGTAGATCTCGTCCCACTCGATCTCCGGATGGACGCGCTTGAAGCCCTCGGAGAGCCGGTGAACCGCCTCGCCGACGATCTGGAGGTTCCGCTCGACGGCGCGCTGCGTCCTGGAGTCGTCCTCTTAGGCTTCCCGGGACATTCCGGCCGTGTGCTCGGCGATCTCCCGGGTCGCCCGCTGCACGTGGAGAAGGTACTCGCGGTCGTCCAGCACGGCGGTCAGGGAAGAGCGCGGGCTTCGCGCAGGATCCGCGCGTGGAGCGTGGGATCGAGCGACCGCTCCGTCACAACGTCCACTCTCAGGCCCAGCAGCCGGGAGGCCTCGAGGCAGAAGCGGACGAGCCGGCGGCCCACGCCCCGCTCGTAGTCGACGCGGACGAGGAGGTCGAGGTCGCTGTCGGGGCGAGCGTCACCCCGCGATCGGGAGCCGAATACCCGGATGTCCCGGACGCCGTACCGGACGGCCAGCTCCCGCAGAACCTGGGCGCTGGCCGTGTCGAGCGGGCTGGGCTGGTCGCCTGCCATGGCGCGTGAATTCTATCGACACGGGGTAGGCCCTGCCGCCGAGATGCTTCGCACAGAGAGACGTGGGAATGGTCTCGCTCGCGGCCTCATCCGCCTGGGCCCGTACGAGGTCCTCTCGCCCCTCGGCTCGGGGGGGATGGGTGAGGTCTGGAAGGCGCGGGACACCCGGCTGGACCGCGAGGTGGCGATCAAGGTCCTGCCGGAGGCGATGGCGGGTCCGGAGTCCCTCGAACGGTTCAAGCGCGAGGCGAAGGCCGCCTCTGTCCTGAACCACCCGCACATCTGCGCGGTCTTCGACGCCGGGGAGCACGAAGGACGTCCCTTCCTCGTCCTGGAGCGGCTGAGGGACCAGACGCTGAGGGAGGCCATCGGCGGGAAGGCGCTGCCGGTCGAGCGGGTTCTGGATCTGGGGGCGCAGGTCGCCGACGCGCTGGAGGCGGCGCACGGGGCCGGGAGCCGAACGGGGAGACTCTCGCCAAGGGGGCCTCGGGGGCGCTTTGAACCGCGCTCGGTTGCGACTGCTGCAGCGCCTCCGCGCTCGCCGGGGTTCGCGCACGCGCGAGCGGCAGCTCAGAGGTCGTCGGGCTTCAGCCCGGTCTCCTTCGCGATCTGGGACAGGATCCTCGGGCCGATCTCCTCGTCGTCGTGGTAGGCGAAGATGACGTTCGGCCAGCCGGGTCGTGCGAGCTTCTCGTGCGAGCCGGTGATCTTCACGACCGTCCAGCCAATCCGCTCGAGCGCGGAGAGGACCCGACGTGCCTTCGTGGCCTTGAAACGCTCAGGCAGCGGCGGAAACGACGAAGGAAACGCTCGCCGCCTCCTGGGCCGTGACCTCGCCGTCCTCCAGGCGATCGGCGACGGCGTGCAGCGCGAGCGCCTCGACCCTGGCGAGGGCTTCTTCGCGCGTGGCGCCGTAGACGTGACACCCGGGAATGCTCTCCACCAGGGCGATCCACCGCCCGTCTTCCTCGCGGTCGAAGTCCACCGTCAGCGTCACGGTCGTAGGTTGCCGTGGCCTCATGTCGGGTGCTGCTCGGGATCCCCAGCGAGGAAAAGGAGCTGCACGTCCAAGGCGGCGAGGTCCCCGGCGCTCGACGGGGCGTCGAGCCTCGCTCGCGGGCGCGTGGCCGTGAGGACGTCTCGTCGTCGGCGAGGTCGCGAGCACCGGCTCCGTCGCGAGCCCTTCGTCCCGTCACCCTCGAAACGCGAAACCCCGGGAGCGTCGTCCCGGGGCCTCCGTCAACCGCTCACTCGGGTCGAGTTCGCGGGGAAGGGTCAATGGCTCTGCACTAGCTCGGCCACGCGAACCTCGATCTCGGGGCGGGAAGGGGGCGATTCGAATCGTCCTCGGCCGAGGAAGACGTCGGAATCGTGGGACGTCGGGACTCCCCGGCGAGGACCGACGGGAATGCCAGCCCGTTCAACGAGGGGGCGTCGGTGCCCGTCCGGACCAGGGGGCGCTGCTCGGGCCCCCGTCCACGTCGAGCCTGCATCCCTGCGCGGCGACGAGGCGAGAGGGAGCGCTGAGCGCGGCGCGCCGATGACCCGCTCCGCAGGGGGCGTGCCCGGGGGCCCTGCCTCCGAGTCCGCCCCGCCCTCGGCCCGAGCTCAGAGGTCTTCGGGCTTCAGGCCGCTGTCGCGGGCGATGCGGCGGAGGGCGGCGGAGCCGACCTCGGCGCTGTCGTGGAAAGCGAAGGTGATCTGCCGCCAGCCTGGACGTGCGAGGCGCCGGTGCGAGCCGCGAGTCCCGACGATCACCCAGCCGATGCGCTGCAAGGCGTCGAGGACTCGCCGGGCCTTGACGGCCGGCCACTCGCTCACGCGGCCGTCGGCAGGGTGAAGACGACGCTGTCGATGGGCTCGGGCAGCTCGCCGTGCTCCAGCATGTCCGCCACGACGTGAAGCGCCAGGGCCTTCACCTTCTCGAGCGCCTCCTCGCGCGTGGCGCCGTAAGCCATCGTGCCCGGCAGCGCGGGGATGTCCGCCAGGAAGCGCCCGTCCTCTTCGCGTTCGAATTCCACGATCAGCGTCACGGCCGGAGAATACCGCCTCCGCACTCGGGAGGGGGCCACGTGGACGAAGCCCTGCCACGTCGCCACGTACGTCAGGTCGGCCCCCAGGGCCGGTTCGGAGAATCCGATTGAACTCGCGCTCGACCAGATCGGCGAGGTATGCCGCGCCTCGTCCGGCGACGTCGTGACCTCGAGAGCCCGGCCGCTCTCATCGTTGACACCGTGCTCCTCGTCCTCGCTGGTTCCGCGTCAGCTTACAGCTGGGGGTGTCGCCGCCAACGGCGAGATCCTGGTTGCTAACCGCCCGGAGCGATCCCGCTCGGAGCTGTTACCGCTCTCTCCCTGGAACGTGCTCCCGAGAGCGGTCCGGCGACCCGAGAAGGTCCGGCCAGGGGCCGTGGCGTTCTCTGCGCCCCTCCGAGGGATCGCGGTCGGAAGGGCCAAGCGAGCGCAAACCCATCGTCCCGTGGCCCTTGAAACACGAAACCCCGGGAGCGTCGTCCCGGGGCTTCCGTCAACCGCTCACTCGGGTCGAGTTCGCGGGGGAGGGTCAATGGCTCCGCAGGTAGGGCTCGAACCTACAACCCTTCGGTTAACAGCCGAATGCTCTACCATTGAGCTACTGCGGAACGTCTCGAAAGATCACGGCGGGGCCGCTCCCCGCGCGGGACGGGGAGTCTAGGGAGCCCGCCGGTTCCCGTCAAGCCGCCGATTCGGCCGCGGACTCGGCCTCCGATTCGCCGGCCGTTTCGTCGGGTTCGGCGAGGCCGGCGGAGCGCTGGATCGGGGCGGGGCGTGCCGGGGCTCCCTGGGGCGCGGCCTTCTCGTCCCGCTCCTCTGCTCTCCGGAACAGGTAGACGGCCAGGACGGCCAGCAGGGCGAGCTGGAAGGCCTGCGACACGAGGAACGCCACCGGCTTGAGGGGAGCGAAGCCGGGGTGGACGAACCGGACCAGCCAGCCGGACGCCTCGTTGACGAACGCGGCCGCGAACGTCCCGGCGATGCCGATCGCCTTCAGCCGGCGCGGGGCCGGGACGAAGATCGCCAGGTGCGTCAGGAGGAGGAGGACGAGGGCCATCATCGCCATGTGGCCGTGCGTCACCTCCACCATCGAACCGAACGTGCGGGCGGGCTGGAACGTCTCCTCGGAGCCGCGGTAGTACGAGACGACGCTCGAAGGCGAGAGCGTGAGGCGCGAGAAGTAGACCCCGAAGGCCGAGACCCAGAGGCCGAGGAGGAAGACGAGCGCCCCGCCGAGCGTCAGGCGCATCAGGGACTGGTCGCGGAACCGGCCGTTCTCGAGGTACTTCATCGCTTCGTCTCCGTGGGGGCCGCTGCGGGGACGGGAAGGGGGAGGAGGGCGTCGAGGGCCAGGACGCGCCTGACGGCCGCGGCGATGGCCCGCGTCGTGAGCGTTGCGCCGGTGACGTGCGAGAGGGCCCGTCCGACGAAGAGGCCGTCCTCGGCCCGCTTCCCCGGGATCCGCCTCAGCCAGCCCTCGCGCGGCAGGTAGTCCTCCGGCTCGGCGAAGGCCAGGACGTCGACGCTCCGGAGGGTCCGGTCGGGCGCGACGACGACCATCAGGACCTCGGGCTGCGTCCGCACGACGTGCTGGTCGAAGTAGGCCGTGCCGAGGTGGCTCCCCGCCGGGGCGAAGGCGGGGTACCGGGTGACGACCGCGGACTCGACCGGCGCCTCCGCGGCCTTCTCGGCCGCCGCCTTCTGCTCCGGCGTCAGGTACGAGGTGGTCCGCTCGACGCGCGCCGGGGGCGGGAAGGCGCGGGCGAGCGCCTTCTCGCGCGTCTCGTAGACCGCGGCGCGGCCCTCCCCGGCGAGGCCGAGGAGGGCCGGGAGGGCCGGGAGGGCCGCGAGGAGGAGCGCGGTCCTCAGAACAGGTACCCCAGCGCCACGTTCCACTGGTCGACGCCGCTCCCGGCGGCGTTCCGGTAGTCCTGGTAGTCCACCTTCACCGAGACCTGCGGCAGCGGCTTGAAGTCGAGGCCGAGCGTCCAGATCCTCCGGTCGTTGGCGCCGTCGCGGGCGTAGCCGTCCGGAACCTCCTTCTGCGTGTCCAGCTCCTCGTACCTCGCGAACGGGGTGAGGGCGATCGAGCGCTTCCCGGTGACGAGGGGCCCGACGTCGTACCCGGCCTGGAGGTACCACCCCTCGATCCGCTCGCCGACCGACTTGCTCCCGGTGAAGCCGTTGGCCTGGTTGACGAGGTCGGCGTCGTCGACCGAGACGGTCGCCCAGAGGCCGCGCAGCCAGAGGCCGCCGATCCGGTACTCGGCGTGGACGTCGAACGTCGTCGTCCGCGCGTCCACCTCGACGCCGCCCACCGACAGGTCCTGCCCGGTGTCGCCGGTGAAGAGGGAGACGCCCGCGAGGAGGCCGGGGACCGAGACGAGGTCGACCCGGCCCGTCACCGCGAGGTCGTCGGCCTTGGCCTTCGCCCCGCTCTGCCGCCCGCCGCGGATGCCGGTCGAGGCGGTGAAGCCCTTGGCGTAGAGGCTCTCGACGACGTAGAGCTTGTAGGCCACCGGCCCCACCTCGCCGAGGGCGCCGAGGCCCCCCATCCGCCACGTCGAGGGGAGGACGGCGGTCTCGACGTCGGGGCGCCTGGCGCCGAGGAACGTCGGCGGCTCGTGCATCTCGTTCACGAGGCCGACGGGCGCGAGCACCAGCCCGGCCCGGACGGCGACCTCCTTCCGCGCGAGCCAGTCGAGGGTGGCGAACTCGACGGAGACCTCGCCCCCCTTCCCGGTGGAGCCGTGCTCGTACTCGATCTCGGCGTTCAGGACGAACTTCGGCGAGAACTTCCACCCGACGTAGAGGACGGCGCGCAGGTAGTCCCACTCATTCGTCTTCCCCGAGGCGGCGCCGGAGTCGGTCTGGGCGTCGAAGTTCTGGTAGACGCTCTCGCCGTAGCCCCCGATCGAGAGGCCCGACTTGACGCGGTAGACCTTGGAGGCGCCCGGCCCGAGGCCGAAGACCGTGGTCTTCTCCGGAGCGGGGGACCCCTCCGTCTTCCCGGCCTCGGCCGCGGGCTTCTCGGCGGGGGCGGCCACCTCTCCCAGCTTCAGCGACTCCAGCTCCTGGGTGAGCGCCTCGATGCGGCGCGCCAGCTCCTCGTTCGTGGGGGCGGAGGCGGAAGCCTCCGCGGGCTTCGGGGGCTCGTCCGCGCGGGCCGAGAGCGGCGCCGCGAGGAGGAGGGCGGTGGCGAGGGCGGGGCTCCGGCGGCGGAGCCAACGTCCTGGGTTCATCTGCTGTTCTCCTGTCGTTCGTCGGGACTCGGCCCGTCGGCGCGCGCCGGGGCCGGATGGAAGACCGGGTCCGCGAGGGCGCGAGCGCCCCCGGGGGCCTGGACGAGGAAAGCCACCGCGATGTCGCGGGAGCGGCGTCGATCGGCGTCGCGGTGGAAGGAGTCCGGGCCGAGGACGAAGAAGGCGGTCGAGAGGGCGTCGGCCTCGGCCGCGGTGGGGGCGAGGACCGTGACGCTCCCTCGGAACGCGGCGAAGCGGCCCGTCCTCGGGTCGAGGAGGTGGCCCGCGGGGCGGCCGTCGACGAGGCGTCCCCGCTCGGAGTCGGACGAGGTCGAGAGCGACGCGTCGCGGAGCGGGACCGCGAGGACGGGGCGGCCCTCCCCGTCCGCCGAGGCGACGAGGCCCTCGAAGGGGGGCTCGCCCTCCGGGGGGCCGATCGCCAGGAGCTGGCCGCCGAAGTTCAGGAGCGCGCGACGGACGCCCTGGGCGCGGAGCCTCTCGGCGGCGCGGTCGAGGGCGATCCCCTTGGCGATCCCGTCGAGGTCGAGACGGACGTCCGGGCCGGAGAGGGCGAGGAGGCGGGCCTCCCCGTCCCAGGCGAAGGCCCGTGGTCCGGCGAGCGAGAGGGCCCGCGCGACCTCGGTCTCGGACGGCCAGCGGCCGGGGCCGCGGAGGCCGTAGGCGGCCACGAGAGCGCCGAGGGCGGGGTCGAACGCATCGCCCGTCTCGTCGCGAAGACGGGCGGCCGTGCCCAGCGCCTGTGCAAGGACGTCGGACACCCGTTCCGGGCCGGTCCCGGCCCGGCGGTGGAGCCGGGCGAGCTCGGTGTCGTCCCTCCAGGTCGAGGCCGCCCGCTCGACCTCCTCGACGGCGGCGAAGGCCGCGTCGGCCAGGGCGTCGGCACGCGGCGAGGCCGGCAGCCGCACCTCCAGGAGCGTCCCCATCAGCCACCGGGCCCGGACCGAGTCGATCACTCCACCGGGCGATTGCGCCACACCCTGAGCCATTGGCACGAGGAGGGTTGCGGCGATCCCATGTATGAGACTCCGTCTCATTTACGGGAGAAAGATAGCCCACGCCCTCCCCCCGCGCAAGGGAATCAGATGATCCACGTCATCCCGGACCGCGGATTCAGCGTGCGGGTCCCACCTCGAACAGCTCGATCGAGTCCCCCGCCCGTCCGACCGGACGCGGAGACCTCGCCCGGAGCTCGGAGAGAGCGCGCGCGACGCGGGGCGCGCCGCCCGGGAGGATGGCCGCATCGCCGCCCAGGAGGAGGTACTGCCGGGAGACGGCGACGTACCGCCGGAGCGGAGCGTCGGCCTCGAGGTGGTCCAGGCAGCCGGGGATCCTCATCGCGGGAAGGTCGCCGCCGAAGTAGACGATCGAGACCTCGCCGGGAGGAATGCCGCGCGCCCCGAGGAGGTTGCGGAGGCGCAGGAGGTCCTGCCCCCAGTCGAGGTTCGAGTCCGAGAGGACCGGCCGGCCCACCACCCGCCCGACGAGGCCGTTCGCCCCGAGGGACCGGTCGATGGCGAGCGGCGAGAGGACGACGAGGAGGAGCGCTGCGCGAGCCCAGGCCGACAGCCGCGCGACCCCTGGACCGAGGGCCGCGGCGGCGCCGAGCGTCAGGAAGGCGACGGTCGGGAAGACGTGCCTCACGCCGATCCGCGGCCCCGGGAGCGACCCGGCGAGGAGGAGGAGCCCGGCCGCGAAGAAGAGGCGGGCTGCGCGAGGCCCTCCGCGCCGCGCCGCGAGGACGGCCCCGGCGAGCGTGGCGGCGAGCCAAGTCGCGGGGGACTTCAGGACGAGCGCGACCAGGTGGTAGTGCGGTCCCGGGTGGGACGTCGCTCCGTCGAAGAACGTCAGCCGCCCCGCGTCGGCCTGCCGGAGGTGGAAGAGGATCCCGAAGAGCCAGCGCGAGAGGCCCCGGCTCACCCCTTCGACGCGCTCGCAGAGCCCGACGTCCTCCGGAGCCATCTGGTAGACCCGGCCCAGGACGGCGACGGCGCCTGGCGCCTCGCCCCGGACGGACCAGGCGAGCGCGAGGGCGAGGAGGAGGACCGCCGAGGCCGGGACCGCGACGGCGAGGACGAGCCGGCGTCTCCTCCCCTCCCGGTCCCGGGTCGCGCCGGCGGCGATCCAGAGGAACGCGAGCGGGAGGAGGAGCACCGCGCTGTACTTCGTGGCGAGGGCGGCCGCGAGCCAGGCGGCGGCCAGGATCCCGGTCGAAAGCCGGGACGCCTCGTCCTGGCGGCGGAGCGCGCCCGCCAGGAGGACGGCGAAGAGCGTCAGGGGGACGTCGGTCGTGACGAGGTGCCCGTGGGGGAAGAGGGCGGTGTTCCCGAGGACGAGCGCGGCGGCCACGAGGCCGGGGACTCCTCCTCCGACCGCCGCGTACGACGCCAGGACGAGGCCCGCGAAGAGGAGCGACGCGGCGGCCCGGGCCGCGAGGAGGACGCCGTCCGGGGCGACCCCCTCCCGCGGCGCGAAGAGCCAGCCTCGCGTGGCCCGGAGGAAGTCGCGGTACGGCAGGCGCGGGCCCTCGGCGCCGGTCGACAGGACGGCCGCGAGGCCGTAGAGCTCCTTGGCGAGCGGCGGGTGCTCGACGTTGACGAGCCACGTCCCGGTCCTCACCTGCGCCACGCCGGCGGCGGCGTGGATCGGCTCGTCCGCGACGGCCGAGTCCACGCGCGCGTCCCGGAGCGAGAGCGAGCGCGACGAGGAGCGCGAGGACGAGCCGGACCCGGCCGCGCGGCGTCACGACGGGGCCTCCTCGGCCGCGGGACCGAGCGCCTCCTCGGCGGCCTCGGCGGCGGCCGGGGCCAGGCAGGCCGCGGCCAGGAAGAGGACCCGGTCCCACGACCAGCGGACGTGCCAGCCGACGTCGAAGCGCGAGAAGCCGTACGCCGCCGCGAGCGCCGCCAGGAAGAGCGCCACCCCCAGGATCAGCGCGCTCCGAAGGCGCCGCGTCCCGGGAGCCAGCGCGAGGAGGAGCGCGAAGGCCGCGATCCCGGCCCACGCCCAGCCCGTTTCGGCGGCGACGGCGACGAGCGCGGCGCCGAGCCGCGCCGGCGTGAAGGCCCCCGCGTCGAAGGCGGAGGGGAGCGGCCCGCCGGTCAGCGAGCGGACGTAGAGCCTCCACGGGAGGACGCCGACCAGGACGACACAGAGCCCGGCGAGGGCGCCCGGCCGGAGGCGACGCGCCGAAAGGAGGAGCGCGGCCACGACGAGCCCTGCCAGGGCCCCCTCGGGCTTCGTCCAGGCGGCCAGGACGAGGAAGGCCGCGAGGCGAGCCGGCGCGAGGCGCTCCGTCTGCAGCCGGTCCAGCTCGCCGACGGCCAGGAGGAGGAAGAGGACGAGGAGCGCCTCGGCGTAACCGGGGTACGCCCGGTAGTACGGGAGGAGAGCGACGATCGCCCCGGCCAGGAGCTTCGCTCCGGGCCCCCCGCGGGTCGCTCGGGCCGCCGCGAGCGAAGCCAGGAGGGCGAGCGCGGGCCAGAGGGGCGTCAGGAGCAGCTCGTCGAAACGGCCGATGGCGACGGCGGCCCCGGCCAGGACGCACGGCCAGAGCGGAGGGTACTCGGGGTGGGAGAACTCGCCGGCCGGGTCGACCCGGACGACGGAAGCGAGCGAGCCCGAGGCGTGGATCGCGCGCGCCTTCAGCCCCCAGATCGCCACGAAGTCGCCGGTCCCGAAGGGGCGCCGCAGCGCCACGAGCGAGGCCGAGAGGAGGCCGAGCGCGAGGAGGAGCCCGGCGGCGGCGGCGCGCGTCACGGCGACCCCCGGACGGGCGAGAGGCGGAAGGCGGGAACGTCTCCCGTGGCGACGGCGACGCGCCTCGGGGCGAGCAGGTACGCCGCGCGCCTGCGGCTCTCCTCGACGGCCTCCGGCGGAGCGCCGCGAGGCAGGACGAGGAGGACGTCCTCCTCGGGGCCGAGCGTGCGGCCCAGGCGGAGGGCGGCAGCCGAGAGCTCCCTGTCCGCCGAGAAGAACGGGACGTTCAGGAGGCGCGTCGTCTGGTTGGCCGCCCAGAACCTCCGCGCCGCCGACAGCGACGCGGGGAGGGGGAGCGCGCGCCAGACGGCCTGCGCCGCGAGCGCCCCGAGGCCCGCGGCGAGCAGCAACGAGGCCGCCACGCGCCGGTGACCGGCGCCGGACGCCGCCCGCCCTCGCAGAGGCACGCGCGATTGTAGGCTTGGGCCGTGACGCCGGCCGGACGCTTCGCCCCGAGCCCCACGGGCCCG
>WBZR01004703.1_pt1 | contig 10990 bp, 9 predicted proteins | sample 5204231 | NCBI WGS metagenome assembly WBZR01 (sample SAMN12412403, study PRJNA552823) | activated sludge metagenome | isolation source: activated sludge from anammox sidestream of wastewater treatment plant... | place: USA: Virginia | collected 2017-08
TGCCCGATCGTGCCAACATTGCAGTGCGGCTTCGTGCGCTCGAATTTCTCTTTGGCCATGGCGTTTCCTTGAAACGGGAGTTTGCACTTCGCGCAGCACCTCGCGGCGCGCTGCAAAAGCGGCGTTTAGATAGGAATATTCGGCCGTTTGGGCAAGAGCTTGCTCAAAAGGACGGATGCTCTTGAGTCAAGCAAATAGTGGACATTCGTAAGCCAATAGCTTACGTTGCTGCCTTGTGATCAAGAGCTTCAAAAGCAAAGGCCTTACAGAACTCTGGGAAAGAGGGCGAACAGCAAAGATCGATACAAGAATGCACGAGCGGGTTTTGCGCCGACTGGATCGGCTGGATGTCGCTACAAAACCCGACGAAATGAATCTTCCTGGTTTCGAGTTTCATCCTTTGCGGGGTTTCAAACCGACACGCTACTCGATCCATGTGAATGGGCCATGGTGCATCACATTCGAATTCGATGATGGGGATGCGTGCCGCGTCGACTTCGAGCAATATCATTGAGGAGAAGATTTATGGCCTACAGCGCCAAGCGCAACCCGGATCACTGCCCCACCCATCCTGGCGCTTTGCTGCGGGAGGATATTATCCCGGCGACTGGCAGGACGAAGGCCGAGATTGCGCAGCTTCTCGGCATCTCCCGTCAGCACCTCTATGACATTTTGCGCGAGCGCAAGCCGGTTTCTCCGGCGGTCGCGGTCCGGCTCGGCAAGCTGTTTGGGGATGGCGCCGGGGTGTGGGTACGTATGCAGGGCGCCTACGATACCTGGCAAGCCGAGCGCGTAGAGGACGTAAGCCGGATACCCACTATTCGGGGGAAAGCCGCTTAGTCCCGAGAGAGCAATCGTTTCCCCCTCGGAAGAATGGAATTGGAGCGGGTGAAGGGAATCGAACCCTCGTCATCAGCTTGGAAGGCTGTTGCTCTACCATTGAGCTACACCCGCAATCAGATGACGGAGAACGGATGTCAGATGACGGAAACGACAATCCTCTCCGTCGTCTGTCATCCGACCTCTGTCCTCTGGATGGTGGGGGAGGTAGGACTCGAACCTACGAAGGCGTCAGCCAGCGGATTTACAGTCCGCCCCCTTTGCCGCTCGGGACACTCCCCCGCCGGATTGCGATTGTCTTGCCGACAGATAGTCGAGGAAACCGCCGCCGGCAAGAAATCGGCCGCGTTTATGCGGATCGACCCCGGTGAAGTCAACCGCGAATGGCGGCGTCTAATTGGGCGGACGCGGGCGATTGCCAAGCGCAGCGGCGCGTGAGATTGACCATCCGTCATGCGCGAGCGCAACCGGCACGGGCCCGGCAAGCCGAAAAGCGGACGATTCGCCGGCGGCAACGCGGCCGCCCGGCAGCCGCATGCCCGTTCTCCCGCATCCAGAACCGCGGCACGAACCGAACACATCGTGCTCTACGGCTGGCATACCGTGAGAGCGGCACTCGACAATCCCGCACGCCATATTCGCCGGCTTCTCGCCACCGAAAATGCCGCCCGGCGCCTCGTGGAGGACAATGTCCATCTGCCGATCCAGCCCGAACTCGTTCGGCCGGACGTGATTGCGAAGATTCTGGGGCCGGACGCCGTGCACAACGGCCTCTATGCCGAAGCCGATTCCCTCCCCTCGCCGGAGATCGATGAGATAGCACCGGAAGGCATCGTGTTGCTGCTCGACCAGATCACCGACCCGCATAACGTCGGCGCCATCCTGCGCTCGGCCGCCGGCTTTGCGGTGGCAGCCGTTGTCACCACCGCGCGCCATAGCCCGGAGGCGACCGGCGTGCTGGCGAAATCGGCCTCGGGTGCGCTCGAATATGTGCCGATCGTGACTGTGCAGAATCTCGCCCGTGCCCTCGATGCGCTGAAAGAGCGCGGCTATTTCATCATCGGCCTCGACAGCACGGGCGATAGCGACCTCGGCGACGTCCCCCTGCGCACGCCCATCGCGCTCGTGCTGGGCGCGGAAGGCAAGGGGCTGCGGCAACTGACACGCGCGACCTGCGACGCGGTGGCGCGGCTCGACCTGCCGGGGCGGATCAAGAGCCTCAACGTATCGAACGCTGCGGCACTGGCGCTCTACGTTGCGACCCGGCGGCTTGCTGCGATGAAGCCGCCTGGCATGGCGTAAGTGCAGCGCGGCTCGCGCGGTCAGCGATACAACACACGCCCCGGGCGTGGCCCGATCGTCGCCCGTATCGCAGGGCGTCCAACATAGGGGCGCCGGAAGCCATAGACAGGGCGACCGATATAGCGCCGTCCGGCCCAGCGGCGATAGAATCCCGGACCGCGGTAGAAGGCGGGCCCGCGATAGAAACGCGGTCCACGATAAAATGGATGGCGGTAGACCGGCTCGCTCGGCAGATAGCCGACATAAGGATAGCCGACCGGCGCGACCTGGTCGCCCTCGATGTAATTGCGCTGCGTGACGTAAGGACCGGGACCGGAATAGACCGGTCCCTGATTCACCACATACATCTCAGGCGTGGCGCAGCACGGACTCACCGGCAGGGGCGCCACCACGACAGGCTGAACTACCGGCGCCGCGCAGCAAGGACTCACCAGCGCCGGACAGCATTGCGCCGCGGCCCGCGTGACGGCCGCGAGCGTAGCCGCCGCGCCGATGGCAAAGAGACGAAACTGATATTTGAACATGATACTCCTCGAGTTTGGTCTGCTTCTGACGATTTGACGGTTGCTCGCGCCTCTTTTGCTGCTTTCTCTTCAGTGATGACCGGGACCAAGCGGCCGCCAATGGGGACGCCGACGATCCCAGTTGCGGCCCCACAGGTTGACGCCGACATCGATCGGAAACGGGTTTGGATTGTCGATCGTGGCCGGGAGCGGATCGGACGAGATGCCCCAGCCACGCGAATAGCTTTCGGCCGGACGCGGCCGGCGGCTGCGCGGCGGCACGACCTCATAACGGCCGTATCCAGGTTGCCGCCCGGCGCCTGGAAAGTAGGGCGGCGGATAAAACGGCGCGGGCAGGACGTGCGGGCCGCCGACGATGATCGGGTTGACCTGCGCCGGACGGTCAAGGCCGAAGTCGCCCTCGACCACCGTGTAAGACGCGTCAAATCCCAGCGGATTAACGATGACGGGGACGCCCCGTTTGCCCGGGACCACGAACCACGTGCCCTCGGCCGCCGCGGCGATTCCCACCGCAGACCCGAGCAAAATCACTATCAATGCGGAGATACCCGCACGCATCAGCCGAATTCCCCAGCCCTCGTGAGGGTAATCTAGGCTGAGGGTTCTGCCGCGCTGGTTAAGCCTAACCGGAAATTGTCCGATAACATTAATCAGTTACTACCGGCCGCAAGACCGGCGGTGGTGAGCCGCCCCGATGAACTTCACTCCGCGGCCGATCGGATATCGCGGAACCGTGTTAGGCTACCTTGAGCGTTTCTGTCAGTGACGCCTGCATGGCGGCGACGCCGTTGGCAGCTCGTTCGCGCATCCATTTTTCGAATTCGGGAGCGGGCATGGGGCGGCCGAACAGGTAGCCCTGCACCTGGTCGCATCCGACCTTGTCGAGGAAGGCGTGCTGTTTGAGCGTTTCGATGCCTTCGGCGATGACTTTATGGCCCATGGCATGTGCCATATGGACGATGGCGGTGACGATCACCTCGGACTGAGGATTGTCTCCGATCATATCGATGAGCGATTTGTCGATCTTCAGCACGTTGAAGGGCAAGCGGGTGAACTGGGACAGGTTGGAATAGCCAGTGCCGAAATCATCGATCGAGATTGTCACCCCGGCTGCATGAAGTTGATCCATTCGCCATTTGCACATGGCGAAATCAGACATGACCATGGTTTCGGTGAGTTCCACCTCGATCAGCGAAGGATCGATGTCATGACGATCGAAAACGTCGAGGATCTCCGACACCAGAGCGGGCCGCTCGAACTGTACCGGAGAGACGTTCACCGCGATCGGGATGCGACGTCCGGCATCATGCCAAGCGCGAGCCTGTTGTGCAGCCATGCGCAAGATGCTTGAGCCCAGCGCCGGCATCATGCCGCTTTGCTCAGCGATCCCGATGAATTTGTCCGGCGGGATCATTCCCTTCTCGGGATGATTCCATCGAACCAGCGCCTCCACACCGCGTAATTCCAGCGTGCGAGTGTCCAGTTTGGGCTGAAAGTAGAGACTGAGCGTTTCCGCTTCGATCGCCTTGCGCAGGTCTGCCTCGATCTGGCTCCGCTCGACGGCGATTTCCCTGAGAGACGCATCGAAGAAACGATACTGATTCCGGCCCGCTTGTTTTGCTGAATACATTGCAATATCAGCATAACTCAGCAATTGCTCGGGATCATCGGTATCGACAGGCATGCGGGCGATGCCGATGCTCGCTCCAATCTTCAATTCGTTGCCATAGATCGTGAACGGCTTGCCGAGCGCCTCGACGATGCGGGTAGCGCGCTCTTCCAAAAGGTCTCGATCTATCATTCCAGGCAGCAGCGCCACGAACTCGTCTCCGGCGAAGCGGACGAGAGCAATGGCAGTAGGGTAAGTCTGGCACAGCTCTCCGAACGTGGTCGTACAGCTTTCGATATCCTCCCGCGTCAAACCAAAGCCATCCTGAATAATACGCTCGCTCACCTGACGCAGGAGTTCGTCGCCAGCCTCATGGCTCAGCGTGTCGTTGACGCGCTTAAAATTATCAAGATCGATGAACAGGAGCGCGCTATTGCACCGATCGGTGTCGCGCATCTTGCTGGCGAGGCCGAGGATATGAGTGATCACCGGACGGTTCGGCAGGCCTGTGACAGCGTCCGTATACGCCAGGACATTCATTCGCAGAATGTTGGAGTTGAGACGGCTGACCATCGCGCGGAAGCTGTCGGCAAGACCACCAACCTCGCAGGCACAGTCGATGTCAACGGGGCTGTCGAAATCGCCCGCGATGATAGCATCCGTGCTCTTGCGAAGCGCGCGGATCAGATCTGCCAGCTTGTTCGCCGCGAGGAAGGTGACCATCGCGGGCAACGCGATCGTCACCGCTATCATGGCGATGGCGGCGGGTTGCGGGGCCTCGGCCCCACTGGGCCGGAGAATGAAATACTGCACCACCGCGCAGACGGCGGTGAACACGGCAGACATCAGCGAGAAACGAATGGGAATGCTGTTAAGCCCCTTCCCTTTGGCTTCAGGCAGAGCGGATTTTGTGTCAGCCGCGAGCCGCTGAGTAAGCTCCGTCTGCGGGGCCTTCATGGTCATATTTCCTTCTGGATGACTTCGGAGCGCAAGCGGTTCGCGAGGGCGTTCTGCCCGTCCGTTGGGTGGGTATGTGACAAGAAAGCAATACGATCGCTAAATCGCCTTGCCGATGAAAGCGGCGATTATTGCGGTCGACGCCACAGTCACGCCCCCAGAGCCCGGCTCGGAGGGTAGGCTTGAATACGCTGGTACCACCTAACGCTCTTTGAATAGCGGATGACGCATAGCAAAATTGAAGACTATTCTTAAATTCGTACTAAGTCGCGCAAGGACAAGATTGATCAAAAATCGACAGCGACGATCGTCAGATGATCGACAGGACTTCGTGGTCCCTGCAAAGATTCTGAATCGGAAAAACAACGGCTTATAGCGACTTCCAGAACGCGCATTTGTGGTCGGACGAAGAAATCGAATGGCCGGATGCGTCCGGGCTCGAAACGGATCGCCGTGGCACCCTTTATAAGGCTTCCAGGTCGGCACGCCCTTCGCGGTCGGGCGGCCGGTACGAATGAAGCTCGCCAGGCGGGAAGAAGACCTTCAACTCCGCGGAGTGCACCGCGCCGAGTTCGAAGCCGGGTCGGGCTGGATCGCGGCATACCGGTGCGCAAACTGACGGCGGTGCATATTGAGGCCTTCGAGGTCGAGCTACAGCGCGAAGGATGGACGCATGGCTTCGCTAGGAGCTAAAAGGGCGACACCAGAGGCACCCGGTGGGAATTGGGCGGGAGAATCCCGCCAAGCCAATGGGAGCGTTCCAAGTAAGCACCTGAAACCAAAAAAGAAGCCGGGTTAGCTCAGCGGTAGAGCAGCGGTTTTGTAAACCGTTGGTCGGGGGTTCAAGTCCCTCACCCGGCACCACCGCCCTTGAAATCAATCGGTGCAACGCGCCGGTTCGCAGCGGGGCCTCGCCGCCTCGGAACCATCCAATCAGGCGCTTACGCCGCCAGCGGCTTGAGCCGCTCCGCGGCCTCACCGAACGCTTCAGCCAGCGCGTGCAACGCCTTGGCGCGGCCGAGAGAATTCAGCACGGGGTTGGTCAGCTTGTCAGGGCTCCACGGCTCCGGCAACTCGGCGATATGCGCCGTAATATCAAGCCTGCTCTCGACCTTGGCGAGGAAGACAGGACCGGTCGCCGCAAGCTGCCGCGCCTGTACCTCCGCCTGCTCCACCAGCTTCTCGACTTCCGTCGTGAGATCGATCGGATGGCGCAACTGATACTGCGTCGCGATCATCTGACACCGCCAAACCCACTGCTCCACCAGGCCCCCAAGAACCGCCGCGTTCATGGATCCCCTCCATGGCGTCCGACCAGCCGAATCGGCTAATCTATGGCTAGTTTAGCAGGGCGTGGTTGGTTGTAACGTATTGCCAAAGTGAAATGAGTAATGTGAATCGCTTAAAACTTCAGTTCGTAGCATTCCAATTTTGACTTGTTGTATTGGCGCTACAGCATAGCGCCAGTGTGTGGTGTTGTGCGCTCTATTACTGCGTTGACGCGACCATTGCTCTTTAGCCGTTTTAATTCCGGCGGGCACAGTGCTTTTGGTTTGGGTTTGGTTCGTTCGCAATGGCGGATCGATCGGTCAGAACTTCAGGCCGGCCTTGGCCATAAAAGTTCGTCCAGGCAGCGGGTAGGCGCTGTAGGTTCCGACCGACGGCAGTCCGGTGATGAAGTCGATGGCGCTGATGGCGTACTCGTAATACTTCACGTCAAACAGATTCTGGATCGAGTACGACCAGAACAGGTTGTCCTTTTCGCCGCCGATACGAATATCCACGAGGGTGGCGCCCGGGATGAGCACCTGTCTATTGGCCGAGTCGTTATCCATCCGGCGCGGTCCGAAATTACGTGCGGCAAGATCGAACACGAGCTCCTTCCCGACGATGTTCCAGGAGAGGCCGGCGCTTCTCGTCCAGCGCGAGATCAGCGGGATGTCGTTGCCGGCAAACGGACCTTCGCGGAAGACCGCGCGCGTGTAGGCGATGCCGCCTTTCAGCCGCAGCGTATCGGTTGCCTGCCAGGTCGCCATGGTCTCGCTGCCGTAGCGCCGCGTCGGATCGAGGTTGATGTTGGTGAAGGTTGCCGGACTGAAGAAGATTTCGTTCTGCAGGTTCATCAGATAGGCGCTTGATTGCAGCGCAAAGCGGCCCGCCGTGACGCGGAAGCCCGCCTCGTAGTCGTGCGAAATCTGCGTCTTGAGATCGAAATTGGTCGAGACACCGAACGGCCCCTGCCCCACGCGCTCGTCCACGTTCGGCACGCGGAAGCTGCGCGCCATGCGCCCGAACAGCGCGAAGTATGGACTGAAACGGTGCTCCAGGCCGAGATGCCAGGCCTTCTGCGTTTGCCATCCGTCGAACGGCAAGCCCTGCGGTGTTTGAAACAGGCCGCCGGGCGCATCGGGGGCGTAGATGTCGCGCGCCGTCACGCCGATCTTCTGGATGCGGCCGCCGAACCCGAAATCGGTATTGGGAGTGATCCCGATCGTCTCCATGGCGTAGGCGGCGACCGAAAGCTGGCGCAGATCGTAGCGGTGGTAAGGTTCGTCGATCTGATGGTTGGCCCGATTGGAACCATAGATCGCATCGTACACGTCGACGCCGGTCAGGAGCTTGCCCGTCGTCCCCCAGAAAAGATTGTGGTTGCTGCTCAGCCGCGGCGTGAGCGAGAGCGTGGTGAGGTAGGTACTGACGTAGGAATCGAAATCCGGTCCAAACGCACTGAAGAAGCCCGACTGCTGGTTCTTCTCGCGGATGCCGCCGTCGACGATCAGCTCAGTCCCCGGAGCGAACGTGCGGGTGATACCGGCGGTGGCGTTCTTGCCTTTCTTGATGCCGTAGTCGAACGGAGTCGCCGCCACCTGCGGAAAGGCGTCGAGCAGGCTGAACGCCGGCGTGACAAGCCGCCCGCCGGGGAACCCGAGCCGCTGGTCGTCGCCGGAGAGCGTCAGATAGGCGCCGCCCATATCGCCGGTGTAACGGAAATCGCTGGTCGCGATCTGCTGGTTCAGGACGTTGTTCTGGCGATAGCCGAGCGAGCTGATGATATTGGCGTAGACCGAGACCGCCCACGGGCCCGATGAGGTATTCGCGGCGTAGCTGCCGTCGCCATAGCGGAAAGAACCTGCCGATACGGCGAGACGCGAGGAAGGCGGAAGGTTTGCGCCGGTCTTGAGGACGACGTTGATCACGCCACCGACCGCGCCATCGCCATAAAGCACGGCGCCACTGTTGCCGCGCGTGATCTCTATATGATCGATGCTCTCGCGTGGAATGGTGCTGAGATCGACGCCTGCCAGGTCGAGATCATTGATCCTTCGGCCATTGATCAGGATGAGCGTATTGTTTGAAGCGGTCGCGCCGAAGCCGCGCATGTCGACCGTCGAGGCGGCGCCGTTCACGCCGCCGAACAAGCTCGTCACCTGAACCCCCGGTTCGCGCGCGAGGATGTCCTGAACCGTGACGCTCGGCGCACGCTGGATATCGGCTGCGGTGATCACCGTCGTGGACGAGCCGGTGACCGTCGTGTTGGTCACGATGCCGGAGGATGCCGCGGCGACCGGGGCGCCTGGACCCGCAGGTTCGGCCGGCCCGCTCCCGACCGATCCACTTGCCGGCGCCGTCGGAGTGGCGCGCGGAGTTGCAACGCGGGCCGGTGGCGACTCGGGTTCGCGTTCGCGTGCCGGCGCGCGTGGTACGCTCGTGCCAAGCCGGCTCGACGTCGAATTGACGTCAATCGCTTCGAGCGAAATGGTTGGAGCCGGTTGCGATGCTGCGTCCTGTGCTCGCACCGGCGTGCAGCTCAAAATCGCCACGCATCCAAGCAATGCGGATCGCAAAGCAGGCCGTCGAACGAAAGTACTTCCCATGACACGCGTCCTTCGTGTGGGATGCCCGCGCAAGCGGCACAACCCCGGGTGAACAGAGCCCGACACGAAGGACGCATGAATGTTGCACTGATCGAACCCACCCCACCGGCACGCTTCGCCGACGGCCCAAGGAGCACGGCCGCACACCACTCATGCTGAAGTCGTGGAAGTATCCCACGGCCTTCGCATCAGCCATGTGTCACCGCTGCGAAAAGCCGCTCCGTATGGTGCTCCCCGCCCATCGGTTGGGTGACCGCGCTGGCAGGTCTCCTGGCTCGCGGGTCGTTGCCTGTCGTCCAGCCTTCCCAGTTTCCCAGTGGCCGACGCGAACGAAGGCTCGCCGCTTACAGTTGCGGGGGCAGCCACGGCTTCATCCGCACATCGCAGAAGACCCGTGTTCCCTCTTGCCTCCCCGGTGCAACCCGGGGAACCAGCACGATTGTAGATTTCCCCGCGGACGTGCGGGGGTCAAGTTCCGAACGCCGCTCGCGGCGGCGGTTAACGCGCATTAACGATGATTGTTGCCCGGCCGCTACAGACTAAGAAAGCACCAGTGCGATAGTTGGACCGGCTTGCGGGCCTCGCGAGAGACTCCGCAAGCCGGCTGCCGCTACCCGAGCCGGTTACGCATACTGCCAGCTACGCGAAACACAGACTGTCAGTACAAACCCGGCTGGGGTGCGGACCCCGGAAATGCGTCGGCGCTCTTGTCGGCGGCCGGTCTTTTGCTTTTGCTCTTTGCGTGCGTGGGCTTCTTGGCCGGCTTGCTCGAAGTCTTCGATTTGTCCGGCTTGCTGGCGAGCTTGGGCTTGCCGGCTTTTTTGCTGCTGCTCTTGCTCGACTTGCTCTTGCTGCTCGACGGCGCGGCCGTCTCGCCTGCGGTCGGCGTCGCGGCGACTGCGAACACCGGCGCGGCAACGAAAGCAGCAGCGATCAACGCGACAGCGATTCTACGCAACATGAATTTTCCCCTTCCACGGTTCCGTTCGGGCACGAACGGAATCCCCACGGCCTTTGACGATAGATGGACAGGCTTAACGCTTGCTAAACCACAGCCGGTGTGCCGCCGCGCGGAGCCAACTTTTTTCCGCGCAGGATGACGCGCGGCGTCTTGATAAACCGCGGCCGCGGGCCAGCGCTGCGGCAGGAAGCCTTTTCAGACAAGGATGGCGGTGCTCAGCCGACCTGCGATTCTCCCCCCGGGTCGGTCTCGGCCATCAGCCAGGCAAGATAAGTCCGGTCGATGCTCTCGACCGGGATCATGAGGATCGCGGGCGTGGTGTAGGAATGCATCTCCTTCACGGCGGCGCGGACAGCCTCGTAGAGCGAAGCGCGGGTCTTGATGATCATCACCACCTCTTCCCCCCGCTCGATCGCACCCTGCCAGCGGTAGTGCGCGATCATGCCGGGCAGAATGTTGACGCAGGCGCACAGCCGCCGCTCGACCAGGGTACGGCCGGCTTTCTCCGCCTCGACAATCGAGGGATAGGTTGTGTAGACGAGAACCGCGCGCTCCATGATCATCCTCCCCATCCGCCCGGCGTCGCGAACCGGCTTGTCGATACGTCACAACCAGCGCACCCAAGCGCCCGGACACGAGGCTCCGCCCCATGAACGCCGCGACACCGAGCTACGGACGGATTGCCTTCGTTGCAAGCCCCATCCCCGAGGCCCAGGAGGCGCGGCGCCAGCTTGCAACGCAGTATGGCGACGTAGCGCCGGCGGACGCCGACATCATCGTTGCGCTCGGCGGCGACGGCCTCATGCTGCAGACGCTGCACAGCTTCATGCATGCCGACAAGCCGATCTACGGTATGCATCGCGGCACCGTCGGCTTCCTGATGAACGAGTACCAGCTCGAGGGCCTGCGCGAACGCCTTGCC
>WBZR01004704.1_pt1 | contig 10989 bp, 9 predicted proteins | sample 5204231 | NCBI WGS metagenome assembly WBZR01 (sample SAMN12412403, study PRJNA552823) | activated sludge metagenome | isolation source: activated sludge from anammox sidestream of wastewater treatment plant... | place: USA: Virginia | collected 2017-08
ACGGATTTGTCACTATACTCTATGGGAAGATTAACCATAATGGTGAATTTCTTTTATTTGATAACTTAGTCAAAGTTAGTCAATTATAGTTATAATTGAAAGCCTATTGCATAATTCAGGTTTAATAAAATTTGCTTCACTAACAAGATTTCGCGGCTCAATTTTAATTTTTAATGTATTTTTCTCATTAAGTTTTATTTCAAATTCTGCTGCATATTGATATGTCCTGACATAGAGTTCATCTTTAATCTCGATAAAATCAATAATAGGATTAACGTCTTCTTTGTTTAATTTTGCTTTATGATAATTGTTTATTTTGGCTGTTTCAATAACGATACTATTTCTATGCTCAAACAAAGATATGATGCTCTGAATATTCTCCTTATAAATTATTTTTAATTCATTCCGATATTCCTCAATTTTAATTGCATGGATTTCTTTTTTTTCTGTTATTTTATTTCTTTTTGAAATTATTTTCTTTAATTCTTCTTCATTGTTGGAACTTATATAATTCTGAACATTTAATTCGATTATCGAATCATCATCTAGTTTTACATAATTATTACCTGCTCCAATCCATTCGCTTAAAATCAATTCCATTTTATTTGATTTTTGCAATTTTTTCTATGGTAAAATTTATTGGTAATGATAAATCATTTTCCTTTCCAAGTTTATTCGTAAATAGTTCTGAAAGCATAGTTTTGTTAAAACTACAATATTCTTCAAGTAGCGGGATAATTGAATAAAACCAAATGTTTTTCAAATCGCTAAAATTTGGCTCTATTTCGTCTCCATTTTCATCTGTTTTAATTAATTTTAGAAAGTATGAATGACCAATCTTTAATTCTGAAGCATCATCTCCCAATTCTTTTAAAATACCATTTTTCTCATCATTTAAAAGTCTAAATAATTTGACAGCCATTCTTTTAAAATTTTCAGCGTTATCTTCGCTATTTACTTTTTTATCGGCATCTATTTTAAAGAGACTTATTAATACACTTTCTTGAGGTTCACACCTTACAAACCAAAACCTTCTACGTAATGCAACATCTAATAATGCGATACTTTTGTCAGCAGTATTCATTGTACCTACGATGAAAAGATTGTCTGGAATTGAAAAATCACATCCAGAATAATGTAATTTGAGTGATTCATTTCTATATTCAAGCAAGTACAATAATTCCCCAAATATTTTATCTATTTTGCCTCGATTTATTTCGTCAATAATTAAAATAAATGATTTTTCATTATTTATTTCATCATTAGCAACATTTACGATTTTTTTAAATATACCATCTACAATTTTCAATTCACCATTTATTTGTGGTCTCATACCTTCAATAAAATCTTCATAAGAAAAGGATTGATTAAATTGTACGATATCCCAAATAACATTTTTGTCTTTTAAGTTTCTTATAAGTTTGTATTCACTTTCTTTTTGTGAATCTGCATTTTCTATTTGAAACTTATAATCATTTAAATCATCCTCACTTATTTCAGAAAATGAATTATTATGAACTTTGATAAATTCCTTAATCAATTCTTTTGCATTATATGTTTTTCCAGTACCAGGTGCACCATATAAAATAATTTGCTTTTGATATTGTGTCAGAATTTCATAAGAATTAGCCACATAACCACCCTTCCATTTGCTTACAATAGGTTCGTGCCAAAAAGCTTTGAAATCTGGAATTTGTTTTTTTATTTCATTTTTTATCTCAAGGATGTATTCATCTATTTTGTTTAACGATGTATAATCACTGGGCAAGTCTTTTTTTAGATATTCTTTATAAAGATTCTTTACAATACTGATTTTGTGGTTTTGAATAGCTATAGGTTCGTATTTCTCCTTATTACAAAGATGTAACAGCATATTATGAATTGGTAAGTGTTTATTTATATCAATTCGCCCGTCCCATTTTGTATTTTGATGTTTAATGTTTTCAAAATACTTTGTTTTACAACCTTGTACATCATCTGACTTGTCCTTATTATCAAAAATCCAGTTGATTATTAAGTCATTTACCTTTTTAATGTTATTAATACTTTGTTCTTCTTCAGTTACTTTTGATTGCAAATAAGAGAACAAACATACAAGATGCACCATTTCATTGTCGATTTGCTGTTGTGCCATACCATATGAAGCAATACCATTCGGAAATAAATCTTCGTTTACATCGATTCCAATAAATGACTTGATTTTTTCTTGCTTGGTTTTTGGCTTAGTGTCAGCAATTGGTAAGTATCTCAACCAAATTAAATGAGCAAATAGCTCCTTTGTTTCAGCATTTGTGTTTTCAAACTGCTTTTTTATTTTATCAAAAAAGTCAAGTTTATACTTTTTTCTGTTAGTCTTTTTTAATTCTTCAATTAACTGAAAAGCTTTAATATCAATATCATTATTATCGTCAATTTGTTTTGAATCTTTCTTTTTACCTTCATTTTCGCTTCCAATTGGATTGTTGATGAAGCCATTAATTATACCCTGAAAATTGTCTTGTGTGAAAATGTCAGTACTGATATCATTGAAAAAAGATTTTTTTTCAAATAATATTTTCTTTAAAAAATTGCCAAATAATTCAATCATGTCTTTATGGATTTTTTCAGTTTGGTTTTTAGATGTTTCTTCTGTCATTTTGTTGTCGTTTAAATTTTCATTCTTGATTCAGCGGGTTACTTGGTTTTCTTGCATTGGGGCTAACTCATTTATATATGCAACAAATATTCACAAATATCATGTAAATAGTTGGCTTGGTATAGTTTTTTACTACAAATCATCAAACGGACTTTTGATATTTTGCAGACTTTTGATACTTACATGTGTGTAAATTTCGGTGGTTTTACTGCTGTTGTGACCTAATAGTTCTACCATCTACGGATACTATTTTGTAAACCGATAATTTTTTCATATTACAATATTCCCAGTCAAATATAAGGTTTAATACATTCATATCGTGCTGATTATGTTGATGAAAGGAGTATTTAGCGAAATATTACGATTATAGTGAAAATTAATCGTAAGTTTACGGTAAATGTATGCTTATTGCTGTGTCAAGCAGGCTTGGCTTCAGGATAATCTACTTTAACCCAAAAGCTCAAAAAACCTAGTTCACTGCGCTTCCTTTTTTATGGATTTTTGTACTCATCACTTTTTTCAAAATTCCTATTGCGTTATCCGGGTATTATAAATCTACTGCTTAATGGTTCAAAAAATGCCGAAAAATAATGTGTCATAACATCTCACATTTTACACACCACTCACCATTCACCACTTACCACTTACCATTCACCAAAGCCGCGTGAAGGACAGAAGCGAACACGAAGTAAAGCGGATGGCCTGACCCGACAGGGGCACGCCCTACTCACAGTATCCTTCATTGTTAAGGGGTCTGTTATGTTATGTAAGGAACTTTATGCTATACTCTGGTGGTCTAGGCACTACACTGTCATCAGATAGGTTGGCGTGAAAGCTACATCGCCGGTTTGTTGTGTTGTAGGTATTGTGGAAAGATCGGTGAGCCTGCCTGGTGAAAGTAGATTTTTTGCACTATTCTGCGAAAGTTTTGAGCCCAATGATGGATACAATTAAGCTGGTAATGAAAAACATACGCCAGAATGTGACTGGTTCTTGAAAGTAAAGGATACCGGTCAATACTGTGCCTACTGCGCCTATGCCGGTCCATACTGCATAGGCTGTACCTATGGGTATGCTTTGTATGGCTTTGATGAGTAGCAGCATACTTGCCAGCAATGAAATGACAAAACCCAAATACCAAAGGTACATCTCAGTACCATGGCTTAGTTTGGCTTTGCCGAGGCAAAAAGCGAATGCTGTTTCGAATATTCCGGCAGCTATTAATATTATCCAGGACATGGTTTATCTTTATTTTGGAACGAATATCGGAAAATTGTATGGATAAAATGTACTGAAAGCTTACCGGGACGAAGTAAAGCCAAAAGCAAACTATGGTTTTTGAGCTTTTGCAATGGATTTGTAGTAATCATTATTGGCAGTAAAGAGCCTAATGTGCTATTTGGGTTCAATACAAAGTCTGTGAGCTGAACAGTAATTTGGACATTTTGTTAAACTTAAAAAAAATAGTGGCAATATTTCAAATCAGGCATTATCTTTAGCTTATGAATGAAAGACTGAAAGTTCTGAGGTTATTGTTTTATAGCATCGTGAGCCTGATGTTTTTGCCGGATATATATGCTACGCATAACCGTGCCGGAGAGATCATCGTAGAGCAGACGGGCGACTGCAATGACCTGACGGTAAAGGCTACCATCGTCACTTATACTAAGGCGAGCAGCGCAGCAGCCGACCGCGACAGCCTTACCATCTGTTGGGGAGATGGCACCTGTCAGGTGATAGCACGTACCAACGGGCCCAAAGGCGGACTAAATGGTGTGCCACAAGGCCAGTTTATTGGCAATGACACCAAGAAGAATCTCTACGTGGCCGTTCATACTTATCCGGGGCGTGCCACTTACGTGATATCCATGACCGACCCTAACAGAAATGGTGGCATACTGAATGTAAATCCGCCGGCATCTGATGTGGTGCCATTTCACATACAGACGACCTATACGTTCCTCAATTCGCAGTTTCAGGGCTGCAACAGTACACCGGTATTGTTAAAGTCGCCCATTGATTTTGCATGCGTAGGGCAGCCATTCAAGCACAATCCTTCAGCTTTTGACATCGACAAAGACAGCCTCAGCTATCACTTGATCGTTCCGTTGCAAGGTGTAGGTAGCCCGGTGCCGAACTATTTTTTTCCGCATCAGATAAAACCCGGAGTCAATAACAATATAACACTCAACCCTAAGACCGGCGACCTCATCTGGAATTCGCCACAGCTTGAAGGGGAGTACAACATAGCGATGATCATCGTCGAATACCGGCAAGGGGTGGCCATAGATACTATGGTACGCGACATGCAGATATTCGTACAGACATGCGACAACAAGCCGCCCGATATAATGGCACCTTCAGAATTATGTGTGTTGGCAGGCGAAAAAATAGCTTTTGACGTGACTGCCACCGACCCAGATGTGCCTTTCATCCAGAAAGTAAAACTTAGTGCCGTCGGAGGTCCGTTCGTAGTGAGCAAAAGTCCTGCTACCTTTACGGTTGCTGCCGGCCACGTCGATCAGCCCAACATTGGTAAATTTGAATGGCAGACTGCGTGTGAACATATCTCTGAGCAAGTGTATAGCCTGATATTCACTGCCGAAGATAATTACCTTTCTCCGACATCAGGCTTTACCAACCTCAAGACCGTACTTATTAAGGTGGTAGGGCCGCCACCCTTAAACCTGAATGCAGACAGCCAGAATGACGTAGTAAAACTCACCTGGGACGATCCGTATGCCTGTGATGAAATCGACGACAATTATTTCTTCGGGTTCTCGGTCTGGAGGCGAGAAGGCAGCAATCCGTTCGTGCCCGATAGTTGCGAAACAGGCCTCGCAGGTAAAGGTTATACACGTATAGCCTTTAAGCAGAAAGCTGCAGATGCCGGAAAATATTTATACGATGACAAAAACGTAGAGCCGGGCAGAAATTACTGCTACCGCATCGTAGCAGAATTCGCCAAACTATCGGCCGGTGGTAATCCTTACAATATCGTCGAAAGCATTCCCTCTAAGGAAGCATGCATACAGGTAAACCGCGATGTGCCCCTGATGACTAATGTAAGCATAAGTACCACAAGTAACACTGCCGGTGTCATAGAAGTGAGGTGGTCTAAACCAAGTGCCACCGACCTCGATACCTTGAAATATCCGGGTCCGTACCGGTATCAGCTGCTACGGGCAGAAGGTCTTTCAGGTGGCAGTTTTGTTGAAATACCCGAAGCCAATTTTATAAAAAACCAGTTCTGGCAGGCGAATGATACCATTTTTACAGACAATAATCCGCTCAATACACTTCAGCAGGCATATTCTTACAAAGTGATTTTCTATGCTGATGCTACGGGTAATCCTGTCGGAACAACCCAGCCGGCTTCTTCGGTATTCCACAGCGTTGCTTCAAGTGATAAACTGAATGTACTGAGCTGGCAGGCAAATGTGCCATGGCAAAACTACCGTACCACAATCTATAGGCTGAACGACATTACAGGCCTATTCGACAGTATAGCCTCAGTGACAGATGCTGAATATACCGATACCAAGCTCGTGAACGGTAAGGAATATTGCTACAAGGTAAAGACAAGTGGTACTTACGGCATAGGTGGTATTGCGAGTCCGCTGTACAACTTCTCTCAGGAAGTATGTGGAACGCCTCTCGATACAGTACCTCCTTGTGCTCCTCAGCTTGCAGTAAGTAATCCTTGTGCAGAAAATAATCCGGAGCTGCCTGAAGATTTGTTCAATAACCTGCTTACCTGGAATACATCACCGCAAGGTTGCCAGAATCAGAACGATGCAGTCGAGTTCAAAATCTATTTCAAAGGCCCGACGGATGATACATTTGAATTGATAGAAACTTTACCTAACAACGGTGTGTATCAATACAGCCATAAGCCAAAGACTGGTATTGCAGGATGCTATTATGTGACAGCTGTAGATTCTGTCGGGAATGAAAGCCATGCAGGCTACACAGTTTGTGTTGATAACTGCCCTGTGTATATACTACCCAATACATTTACACCAAACAACGACGGCCAGAACGACATCTACCACCCAAGAATCAGCCGCTTTGTAGAAAGAATCGATATGAAGATATACGACCGATGGGGTGTACTTGTGTTCGAAACTACCCATCCGGAAATCAACTGGTCTGGTACGGATATGCAGGGAAAAGACCTGGCCGAAGGTGTGTACTACTACATCTGTACGTATTTTGTCAATGGTCAGCCCACAATTATCGTTAAACAAAATGTGCTAAACGGGTTTATACATCTAATCAAAGGACAATGACGGTATGTTTACAGGCATCATAGAATCAACCGGTAGCGTAGAAGAAATAATACGTGAACAATCGAATGTTCATTTCCTTATTGCTTCCAATATTTCAGCACAACTGAAGGTTGACCAAAGTGTGAGCCATAATGGAGTTTGCCTTACTGTCATCGAAGTGGGTGAATATGCGCACCGTGTCACTGCCGTGCAAGAAACCCTCAACCGAACCAGTCTGGGACAATGGCAGACCGGTGGGCTCGTCAACCTCGAACGCTGCCTGCAGATGGGTGGCCGCCTCGACGGACATATAGTACAAGGGCATGTAGATACTGTGGCAGAATGTGTGTATGTGAATGATAAAAACGGTAGCCATGAGTTTGGTTTTTCCTTTGATGAAAGATTTGCACACCTTCTGGTGCCAAAAGGGTCGGTTTGCATCAATGGAGTTTCACTTACGGTCAACGAACCAACACTGAAGCAGTTTCACGTGGATATCATTCCCTATACTTTCGAGAATACAGCTTTTCGTACACTGAAAGCCGGTGACCTGGTCAATATCGAATTCGATATCATCGGAAAATACCTTGCACGTTATCAGGAAATCTTGCAAAACAAATAAAGATGAACCATCCGGCCATATATGTTATAAAAATTTTGCTGACAACTCTTATTGTACTCGGTTCGGCCGCTTGCAATATAAGCATCGGGCAGCATCTTCTACTTGACCGGCTCACCATCGGCCAGTCGGATGGCAAAGTCTATATAAGCTGTATAGTGAAGGCAGGCAATACATGTAACGGGATAGTTTTGTACCGCTCTTTGAACAATGTTGATTATGAAGTGATTGACAAGATACTCGGTGTCTGTGGCAACATCACCAGCCCACAAGCTTATGATTTTGTAGATAAAGACCCCGTGAAGAATGCCGTAAATTATTATAAACTCGAGCTCGGCGGGTACGGGTTTTCTGATGTATTGAGCATCCATATCCTTGACCTGAGTAAAGACGGACTACTGGTGCGCCCCAATCCTTCCAATGGCATGACTACCCTGAATTTCAAAAATGAATCGCAGGGCGAATCCGTCATCAGTTTGTATGATTCGTATGGCCGCACTGTTTTTACTAAAAGCACTTTTGACACTTCGGTCCAGCTGGATGTATCCACTTATGCACCGGGTATGTATTATTTTGGAGTTCTGCAGGATAAAAAATATTTCAAAACCGCCGGCCGGCTTGTAGTAATCCGGTGATCCGGTGGCAATCATTTGCGTCCGTTAAACAAAAAATCAAAAACCACCGCTGAGCTGAATATTTAACTGAACAAACCTATTATTAATTGAACCAAATAATTATTACATGAAATCTACGCCCAATGTATGGCTCGTTTTGACATTACTACTTATTGCATGCCAGCCCAAACCGATCCAATACAACGACCCGGTACCTGACCACGAGTCCTTTGCCCTTGCTTCAAAGATACTGAACGAAACACGTACACTCAACGTTTGGCTGCCACCACAGTACAAGAGTGGCGATGCAAAGTATCCGGTCGTGTATATGCCAGATGGCGGTATAGTGGGTGAAGATTTTCCGCATATAGCCAATACTTTGGCTGAGCTCATCTCCGCAGGTACGATACAGCCAGTCATATTGGTGGGCATACAGAATACCAACCGTAAGCGCGACCTTACCGGGCCTACGGTGGTAGCCAAAGATAAGGAATGGATACCCGAAAACGGTGGTTCTGATGCATTCAGACGATTCATCCGCGACGAGCTATTCATGGAGGTAAACAAGCGTTACCGCACCACAGATACACGTACCATCGTTGGCGAATCGCTGGCAGGCTTGTTCGTAACCGAGACATTTCTGCTTGCTCCCGACATGTTCAACAATTACATAGCAGTCGATCCATCACTCTGGTGGAATGACCAGTATCTTGTAAAGAACGCCGGCCGACTTCTTGCCACAGGCGAGATGAATGGCAGAAAATTCTGGTTTGCAGGATCTTCAGCTAAGGATATTCAAGAAGCTACCTCCAAGCTCGCCGATGTACTTACTAAAGTAGTGCGCCCCGGTCTGCACTGGAAATATTCGCCCGAACCAAACGAAAAACACAACACCATCTTCAAGGCTGTCAAACAAAATGCTTTCCTTTGGATGCTTGGGAAATAACACACAACATTCCCGACAAATCTTGATAAAACTTTCACATTTTGTTGCATAACACATCGAAATAATGTAATTTTAGCGCAGCAAAGAGGTGTTTCTTTTTTGCGTTTAGGTATCATTCAAGCATCAAACATTCAAGCCATGCCAAGAATTGCATTATTTCTTGCTGTTATTTGCTTATTCGGCAATATTGCCCGTGCACAGCAAAGCTCACAGACACAACAACTCATCCTCCAACTCAAGAACGAAGTAGCCGACAACAACCAACAGCAGGGCGAAATAAGTTCTATCGGACATCCGGTACTTGATCAACTGGCACGTGATTATCAGGTTTTGAAGATAAATATTTACCGCGCAGGTATCCATACCGGAAAATATTTCTACACACTATCGTTTCCAACAGATACAGATATGGATAGGCTCGCCGAAATATTCGTACACACAGGTGAGGTAAGGTATGCCGAACCGGATTATACAGGTACGTCGGGCGGTCAACTCGGCACTGTACCCAATGATACCTACCACAACCGACAGTGGGGCTTGCACAATACAGGCAATTTTTCTCTTGCACCTTCCAAAGCAGGAGCAGATATCGAAATGCATAATGCATGGGACATAAGCCAGGGAAGCAGCGATGTGGTAGTAGCCATTATGGACAGTGGTATCAAATTGGACCACCCCGAATTATTGGGTCGCATCTGGCAGAATACCGAGGAGATCGCCGGCAACGGACTCGATGACGATAACAACGGCTATGCAGACGATACCCAAGGCTGGGATTTTGTCAACAACGACAACACTCCCGCTGATGACCTCGGGCACGGCACCAACATTGCAGGCATCATCGGTGCCAACGGCAATAACAGTATAGGTTACGCCGGCATCGACTGGCATTGTCGGCTCATGGCTCTCAAAGGCCTCAATAGTCAGAACAGCGGCCAGTATTCATGGTGGTCATCGGCGTTATATTATGCAGCAGACAACGGAGCCCATATCATCAACCTTTCAGTAGGTGGCTCCGGTTTTTCGCAGACACTCAAAGATGCAGTCGATTATTGCCTCGACAAAGGTGTATGCCTCGTAGTCTGTATGATGAACACCAATACCGAGACGCCTTACTATCCGGCCGCATTTCCCGGCGTCATCGCAGTAGGTTCTACCAACCCCGACGATACCCGCACTCAACCTTTCTTCTGGGATGCAGCCAGTGGCAGCAACTACGGCAGCCACATATCAGTTATAGCACCCGGCAACTACACATACGGTCTGCACCACTTGTCCAACACCAATTATAACACATACTGGGGTGGCACATCACAAGCCACACCACACGTAGTAGGCGTTGCTGCCTTGCTGCTGGCACAGGACCCTACACGTACACCTGCCGACATCAAGAACATCATCGAACTGACAGCCGAAGATCAGGTAGGCAATCCCAACCAAGATACACCCGGCTGGGACAAATACTACGGCCACGGCAGACTCAATGCCTTCAAGGCACTCAGTTACAAGAGCACCGCTGTAGCAGACCAAAGCACCACTACATCCATGCAAGTATTCCCCAACCCGGCACATGGTACCTTCAGCATCCAATTGCCGCCGGAAGCCGGAGAGCTAAGCATTATCAACCTACTCGGCCAGACGGTACTCAGGCAGCCCACCGGCAACGACCATATACTCCAACTGACACTTAGGCAGAGCGGCATCTACTACATACATATAGACACCCGCCATAGCCACATCGTACAGAAGCTCGTCATCGAGTAAACGAACCGATCCGGCTATTTCAGCTATTTTTGTCATAAGACAGAGCCGGTTTTTTTATCAGGGCGTGCCCCTGTCGGGTCGGGCTATCCGCCTTACTTCGTGCCGGCTTCTATCCCTCACCTTTACTTTGCATTTGAGAT
>WBZR01004026.1_pt1 | contig 10984 bp, 10 predicted proteins | sample 5204231 | NCBI WGS metagenome assembly WBZR01 (sample SAMN12412403, study PRJNA552823) | activated sludge metagenome | isolation source: activated sludge from anammox sidestream of wastewater treatment plant... | place: USA: Virginia | collected 2017-08
GTCACGCTTGAACGAGCGGAGCCCGGCGTGTGGCGCTCGACCATCCTCGCCAAGGATCTCGGACTGTGGCGCGCAACGGACGGCAAGCTCAATGCGCTCGTGAATGTCGGTCCCGCCAATCCGCGCGAATACGCCGAAGTGACCTCCTCGAGCGAGATGCTGGCGCCGCTCGCCGGCGCGACCGGCGGGAGCGTTCGGCGTCTTGCTGATGCGACCTCCGCAATCAGCGTCCCGCGCGTTCTCGGCGTGCGCTCGAGTCCGACCTATTTCGGCGGCGATTGGATCGGGTTGAAGATGCGCGAGGCGAGCGTCGTGCGCGAGATCGGCGTGCTGCCGATTTTTGCGGGTCTCCTCGGCCTCTTGCTCCTCCTTGGCAGCCTCGCCGCGACCTGGCTTCGCGAGGGGCGGTGACCTTCACGTCTGCGCTGAATCGGGCCAGCGCGGCTGGATCGGCCCGCAGACGCCCGCGAGCGCTCCGTCCACCAATTCGGCGATCAGCAGCCGACCCGGGTCGACGGGACCCGGCATGCTGGCCAATCCTTTCTCAATGGGTTTGAAGCCGCAGCGCTCATAATACGGCGCGTCTCCGACCAGTATGACAAGCCTGTGGCCCTTCTGCCGCGCATTGGCCAGCGCGCGTTCAATCAGCGCCTGCCCAATGCCGCGGCCGCGAAACGGCGGCTCGATCGTTACGGGCCCGAGAAACAGCGCCGGCGTTTCCCCGATGCGAATCGGGGTCAGCCGCACAGAGCCGACAAGCAGCGTGCCGATACGCGCGATCAAGGACAGCTCGGTCTCGTGTCCCACGCGCTCGCGGATGCGGAAAGCGGTGCGCGCAAAGCGGCCTGGCCCGAACGTGCGTTCATGCAGCCGCTCGATGGCGGTCGCGTCAGCGGGTGTTTCCGGCGTGATGGTGAGCGAAACGTCGGACATGGGAAGGGTCTGCAATAACGAACGTCCGCGCTCTACCACTTGGCGCTTGCAACGTCCAATGCCGGCGCTCATGCAAATACGATTTGCGGAAATGGAGGTCGAAATCCGATCGACGCGCGCCCATTTGAATGGCCACCTTGAATGTCGGCTATAGGCGAGGAGCGATCGCATGGGCCTCTTGATCGAAGGCGTCTGGAAGGATCAGTGGTACGACACCGGCGCGACCCATGGCCGTTTTGTGCGCAGCGCGACGCGATTCCACAATTGGATCACGCCGGATGGAGGCGCCGGACCCACGGGCGAGGGCGGCTTTGCCGCCGAGCGCGGCCGCTATCACCTCTATGTTTCGCTCGCTTGCCCCTGGGCTCACCGCACGCTCATCTTCCGTAAGCTGAAAAAGCTCGAGAACCTGATCTCGATCTCCGTCGTCGATCCTCTGATGGGACCGGAGGGCTGGGTTTTCAGCGCGGCCCCGGGGGCAATACCCGACGTCGTGAACGGAAAAACGCGGCTTTACGAAATCTATCTGCTCGCCGATCCGCGCTATTCCGGACGCGTCACGGTTCCGGTGCTGTGGGACAAAGCGCGGAGCGCGATCGTCAATAACGAATCGGCCGAGATCATTCGCATGTTCAACTCGGGCTTCGACCCTCTGACCGGCGAGGAGACCGACTACTATCCCGCCGCGCTGCGCGAGGACATCGACCGCATCAACAGCCACGTCTATGAGACGGTGAACAACGGCGTCTACCGGGCCGGCTTCGCCACCACCCAGGCCGCCTACGAAGAAGCCTTCGCCGCGCTGTTCGAGAGTCTCGACGGCTTGGAACAGCGGCTCTCACGCCACCGTTATCTGCTTGGAAATCGTCTCACCGAGGCCGACTGGCGGCTGTTCACCACGCTCGTGCGGTTTGACGCCGTCTACTACGGCCACTTCAAATGCAACCTGCGACGCATCGCCGACTATCCCAATCTGTCGAATTACGTCCGCGAGCTCTTTCAAGTCCCGGGCGTGGCCGAGACGGTGAACATGGATCATATCAAGCGCCACTATTATGCGAGCCATCGCCAGATCAACCCGACCGGAATCGTCCCGCTTGGGCCGGAACTCGATTTCATGGCGGCGCATGATCGCGACCGCTTCGGCGACGCGCCGCGCTTGCACCATGAGACGCTCACCAGTGCTCAGTGACCTCTGCCCCGCCGATCACCTCGGCGATACGCGCCCGTGTGGAGATTGTCGTGTCGGGCGGAAGCGCCCGAGGATGGAAGAACCCGTGGGCGACGATCTCCTGGTTAGGCTTCGGATCGCGCTCTTGCCGGAAGGCGCGCACGACGAAAACGGCCACATGATCGCGCCGTGAGACCCGCCGGTTGAAAAAGACGGCGTGCAATTCGGGCGGGCCAAGGAGGGTGATCTCGCCTTCTTCGCAAAGCTCCCGGGTGAGCGCCTCTCGGAGCGTCTCCCCTGGCTCGACGCCGCCTCCGGGCAAATGCCAGCCCGAGACGTAGCTATGCTTGACCAGGAAAACCTTCCCCGTTTCGTTGATCACCGCCGCTCGCACGCCCAGCGTCAGCCCGCGCGAGAATCGCCAATAGACGTGCAAGGACCGGCGGATCGCCGGTTCGAGCGCCCTTCTCAGCCTGCCCAATGTCATTCCAAGCCGCCCAACTCCGGATGGCCTTGCGCCAGATGCATGGCTGCTCTCCTGGTTCCTCAATTGCAAAAAGACGCATATTAGCCTATTTGTGCGACGCACAATGAACGCGGCGGGCGTCCTCCCTCGCCTGCCGCCGATCAGAACGGCGCCTCCGCCCTGCGGGGGCGCCGTTTGCTTTTGCTTCGCCGGCTCGGCCTGGAATTTTCCCAGGCCGCCGTTCGCGCCTATATACGGTGGTTCACGGAGGTAAGGGCGTGAAACGATTCGCGGATCTAACCGAGCAAGAGATCCTCGCCTTGGCGATCAGCAGCGAGGAGGAGGACAGCCGGATTTACCGCGGCTTCGCCGAAGGCCTGCGCGCATCCTATCCCGCCTCGGCCAAGGTCTTCGAGGAGATGGCCGAAGAGGAGATTCGTCACCGCGGCATGCTGTTCGATCTCTACCGGGAGAAGTTCGGCGACTACCTGCCCCTGATCCGCCGCCAGGACGTGAAGGGCTTCATCCGCCACAAGCCGTTGTGGCTGGTGCGTCCGCTCGGCCTGGATGAGGTGCGCAAATACGCAGCCGAAATGGAGTACGAAGCCGCGCGTTTTTACCGCAAGGCTGCGGAAACCGCGCGCGACGCCTCGATCCGCGAGCTTCTCGTCCGCTTGTCGGAAATCGAGGAGCAGCACGAAAGTCTCGCCGAAAGGCTCGGCCAGGAAATCCTCACCAAAGAGGCGCGGCGCGAGGAGGACGAGACGGCGCGGCGCATGTTCGTGCTGCAATATGTGCAGCCCGGCCTGGTCGGCTTGATGGATGGCTCGGTCTCGACGCTTGCGCCTTTGTTCGCGGCGGCGTTCGCCACCCATAGCACGTGGGAGACGTTCCTGGTCGGCATGGCGGCCTCGGTCGGCGCCGGCATTTCCATGGGATTTGCGGAAGCTTTGTCGGACGACGGTTCGCTGACCGGCCGCGGCGCGCCGTGGCTGCGCGGCGTCGTGTCGGGTCTGATGACGACCGTGGGCGGTCTCGGCCATACGCTTCCTTATCTGATCCCGCATTTCTGGACGGCGACGGTCGTCGCCATCCTTGTCGTGATCCTTGAGCTGGCCGCCATTTCCTGGATCCGCTGGCGCTATATGGACACCCCGTTCCTCTCTGCGGCGTTTCAGATCGTAGTCGGGGGAGTGCTCGTCTTTCTCGCGGGAATCCTGATCGGCAATTCCTGACCGATGTTCGTGCTCGCGCATTTGTCCGACCCGCACCTTGGTCCGCTGCCCCGCGCGAAGTTACGGGAGCTGGCCGGCAAACGCGCGATTGGCTTCTTCAACTGGCATCGCAACCGCCACGGCCAGCACCTGGCCGACGTTCTCGACGCGCTCGTCGATGATCTCAGAGCGGCCGGTCCCGATCACGTCGCCGTCACCGGCGACCTCGTGAACATTTCGCTCGACACGGAATTCGCTCCGGCCCGCAAATGGCTTGAGCAGCTCGGCTCGCCGCAACAGGTGAGCGTCGTTCCCGGCAACCATGACGCTTATGTGCGGCGCGCGGTGCAGCATCCCGCGACCCATTGGGGCGACTACATGCGCGGGGACGGGGTGGGCGTGGGCGCGCCGGTCGAGAAAATGCCGCCCTTTCCCTATATCCGCCGGCGTCCCCCCGTGGCCATCATCGGTTTATCGACGGCCGTCCCGACGGCCCCCTTCATGGCGACCGGCTATCTCGGCGCGGATCAACTGATGCGCCTCGCCGATGCGCTGGCGCTGCTCTCGCATGAAGAGCTGTTCCGGGTCGTGCTGATTCATCACCCGCCTGTTTCGATGGGAAGCCGACTTAAACAGCTCGTCGACGCCGGTCAGTTTCGGCGCGTGATCGCCGAACACGGCTGCGAACTCATCTTGCATGGTCACGACCACGTCTACTCGACGCGCTGGATGCAAGGGCCGGACGGCCGTGTTCCTGCTTTGGGCGTGCCATCAGCCTCGGCCACCCTTCAGAGCAGCCGTGGTCCCGCTGGCTACAATCTCTTTCACATCACAGGCGATTCGCGCCGCTGGCGATGCGAAGTCATATCGCGCGGGCTTCGCGCCGGGGAGGCGAGCATCGCCGAATTGGCGCGCGCCGCCTTGCTGTGATGCGCCAGCCGGCTCTGATGTGCGGTCTACTTGATCCAGAGCCAGTGATTCCAGCTCGCCCGCGCCTTGCGAATTTTTTCCATGTCGGCCTGCATATGGGCCGGCCGCTTCCGGGCTATGGGCCGCCAGCGCCGTGCGAATACGCGAAACAGCGGCGGCTCGCGCAGGCGATCCTGTTTGCTCCACCAAAATCGTCGTTCGGGCGAACTCAACACGGGCTTCGTCACCTTCGCAAAGGCGAACAGACGCTGACTGACCGGCGAGAATGAAACGCTTTCGTCAAGAAAAGACGCAATTCACCGCTCGAATTTTAATCAAGTGATTTGGCGGGGCGGCGACGCCGCCGTCTGCTTTATTCAATCGTCGGTCGGGGCGCCGCCGAGCCGTTTCCTCCAACTCATCCACCCTCGGTGCGGCGCGACCTTTTACCTGCCCACTTGCGCGTGGGCCCTATCCCACAAATATCCAATGTGTCCGACTGGCGGCTCTCAGTGGAATCGCATAAGCTCTTCATTGTCCGCCCCGTTTTGACATCGGGCAGGTCTGCATCCCACTTCTGGAGTGGGACGTTTTGTGGTTGACGGATACCGTAAACAGGGCTTCGCTTGCATGTATGGCTTGCCGAAAGGGCGCGCTTTGAACGCCCGACGCCGGCTTGGGACTGGAAAAGATCGCGCAAGGGCTGACCAATGAGCACGGGTCTGCATGACGCATTGCTTCGCGAAATCACCGATTTCTGCCGCACCAAGGGGCTCGCCGAATCGACATTCGGCCGCCGCGCGGTGAATGACGGAAAGCTCGCTAACCGGCTGCGCAATGGCGGGCGCATCACGACCGAGACGCTCGAACGCATCCGCACCTTCATGATCGATCACCGCAATGGCGCACTCCGCCCGGCCGTCATTCAGGCGGCCGCGCAACCAAAGCGGGCCGACCCCGCCATGCTTTCTCCCCTCCCCGCCCCGGCGGAAGCATCCGCGCCCGGCGCTCCGGCGGCGCCAAGCGCGCCGGCGACCCCTGCCTTTGACCCGCTCGGCGTCCGGCCGAGCCGCGACCCGCAGCGCAATTTCCGCTTTTTCGACAACCGGCAGAAATATCTGCTTTTCGTCAACACCTGTAGCGAGAAGCAGGTTGTGGCTGAACGCGTGGCGCTCGAGATCAACAACATCCACCCGCGCCCGCCCGCGGTGCGCGTGTTCGATGCCGGCATAGGCGACGGCACCGTGCTCGCGCGCATCATGCGCGCCATGCACGACCGCTTCCCGACCATGCCGTTCTACGTCGCGGGAAAGGAGATCAGTCTCGAAGACGTCCGCCTCATGCTGCAGAAGATGCCGGACCGCTTCTTCGAGCATCCCTCGACGGTCCTGGTCCTCACCAACCTCGCCTATTCGAATGCGCCCTGGCTCGCTGTGAAGTCCTTGAGCGCGGCGTCGAGCCTGGTTTGGCACGAGCTCGTCTTGAGCGGGAATTCTTCGCACAAGTTCGAGCAGCAGATCACCGCCCTGGAGCCTTTCCTGGCTGAGAACTGGAAAGCAGGCGTCAGCGCGAAAACCGGCAATCCCGTCTATGAACGCCCGGTCGTGCTGGTGATTTATCGCGAGGATCATAAGTTCCTGCTCAACCCGATCATCCCGCAGCCTGGCGGCACGATTGCGAACTATGATCTTGTCATCGCTTCGCAGCCCTACCGCGCCCGCGCCTCGCTCGACTTTAAGGCGAAAAAAGTGATTGCGCCGCTGGCCCGGGCGCTTGGGCCGGGCGGCCGCCTGATCGCTATTCACTCTTTCGGGCGCGATCCCGGCATGGCCATCATCGAACGCGTCTGGCCGGGCGACAATCCGTTCACGCACGATCGCCACCAGATCCTCAAGGTCGTGAAGAACGAGCTCGGCCCCGCCGGCCGCGACCTCAACTTCAACGCCTATGCCGACAATCGCTCGATCTTTCGCTATAACATGCACACGCTGCCCTCCGAGGTCGCCGACTCGATCGGGACCTCGACGCTGTTCGCCGCCTGGAATGCGGCCATCTACGTCGCGCAGGTTGAGGACGATCGTCTCTCGGGCGTCGTGGGCGACAGCCGCTATCTCGAAGCGACCCGCGATGTTCTGCGCGAATATGGCGGGCTGTGGTTCAACGATGAATCCTATGTGATCTCTCGCCGGCGCGACTGAGCGCGCGCCCAACAGAGGACGAAGCCCATGCTGACCGCCGTCCCCTCTCCTCCCCGCGCGGATCCGGCGCTGGCGGTGCGCGATTTCATGCAAGGCTATTCGCTGGAGGCGACCCGGCCGCAAGCCGTCGAGCTCGACGCGCTCGCGGCCACGGCGCCGGCCGGGACGCGCGTGTATTTAAGCGCGGTGCCGCGCCTGACCTCGGATGAACTGATTGGTACGTGCGCGCGTTTGCGCGCGGCCGGGCTTGAGCCCGTGCCGCATTTCGCCGCGCGAGAGGTCGCGACGCCCGCTTCCCTTGCCTTATGCCTCAAGCGGCTGCGCAGCGAAGCGGACGTGCATTGCGCGCTTGTGATCGCCGGAGACCGCGCCGAGCCGGCGGGTCCTTTCAGCGCCGCCATCGAACTCATCGAATCGGGACTGCTGCAAGAGCACGGCGTTTCCGAAATCGGCGTTTCGGGCTATCCCGACGGCCACCCGCGCATTGCCGATCACGACCTCAGACGGGTCATGCGGGCGAAAATCGCCGCCGCCGAAGACACGGCGCTGCGGGTGCACATCGTCACCCAGTTCGGCTTCGACACGCAACGCATGATCGCTTGGCTCGACGACCTGCGCGACCAGGGGATCGATCACCCGGTGCGCATCGGCCTTGCCGGACCGACCCGCATGTCGACCCTCTTGAAATACGCGCATCGGTGCGGCGTCAAAGCCTCGACCCAGAATGTGGCGCGGTTCGGCGGTTTGGCGAAGCACCTCGTCGGCATGAGCGCGCCCGATGCGCTCGTTCGCGAACTTGCGCAAGCTTGCAGCGGCGGCAGGTTCGGAACGGTGCTCCCGCACTTCTTCTCCTTCGGCGGCGTGGCGCACACGGCGCGCTGGGCCGAAGCCGCCCGCAGCGAGGCCGCGAAAGCAAAGCCGGCGGCCGCGCTCTAAAGAGCAATGTCCGATCAAATAGACCCGGTCCGCTCGTCCCCGCGAAAAGCTTGCGCGGGAATGAACGGAGTGCGTCAAGCTGATCGGATTATGCGCTAACTTGGCGCTGAGAACTGGTTCGTCATTGCGGGCGCGCGCGAGCCCGCAATCAACCACAGATCAATGATATGGCGCGGGCAATGGTTGGATTCCGGACAGCCGCTTCGGCCTCCGGAATGACGGCGCAGGATGCTTCGATAGCCCTGTTAAACACAGGTCCGACGTAAAAAGCCGGCCGAGCTGTCGCGCATTTTGCCTTCGGCGGTTCGCATACTGCATCGCACAAACGCATCCGCGGCAACAGGATTAACCGATTTTGAGCGAGATGACGCAGGCTCTCGACTTGCGCACGAATTCTGTGGCGAAATGGGGCGTGGTTCAGTGTAATGCCTCCGATAACAACCGCTCCAGAGACGAATCGCTTCGCTTGCCTGTCGAGATCAGGGGGGACGATTGAACACCGTGCAGCTCGCCATTAGCGGGCTATCAAATGGCTGTGTCTACGGGCTCGTCGCGCTCGGGTTCGTGATGATCTACAAGGCGACCGAAGGCGTGAACTTCGCCCAGGGCGATTTCATGATGTTCGGCGCCTTCGTGGCGTTCGGCCTGACAACCAATTTGACGTTCCCGTTGCCGTTATGGGCGGCCATTCCGGTCGCCCTGATCATCATGGGGGCGCTCGGATATCTGCTTGATCTCATCATCCTGCGCCGCCTGTTCGGCCAATCGCAGATCGCGGTGGTCATCCTGACGATTGCGCTTGGGTTCGTCATCCGTTTCGTCGCCGGAGCCATTTGGGGGCACGAGCCGCATTCGCTCGACACGCCCTTGATCGGCAAACAATTGCGTTTCGGCGGCGTCGTGTTGGGGCTCGACGAACTGGCCGTCATCGCCGTCACGCTGTTGCTGACGGCGATGCTCTACGTGTTTTTTAGCCGGACGCGGCTCGGCGTCGCCATGCAGGCCGCCTCGCAGAACCAGCTCGCCGCCTATTACATGGGAATTCCGGTGAAGCGCATAAACGGTCTCGTCTGGGCGCTGGCGGGCATGGTCGCGGCGATCGCCGGGATTCTGTTCGCATCAAAGGGATCGGTCGACCCCTCCACGGGGCTCCTTGGGATCAAGGCTTTTGCGGCCGCCGTGATCGGCGGTTTCGGCAGCCTCCCTGGCGCGCTCATGGGCGGCTTGCTCGTCGGCGTCATCGAGCCGTTCGCCGCGCGCTATGTCGCCGCCGGCTACTCGCAGGTCGCGCCCTATCTGGTGCTTTTGCTCGTGCTGGTTTTGCGTCCGCACGGCCTGTTTGCGCAAGTGCAAGCGAAAAAGATGTAAGCACCATGCGCACGGTCTTCAAAACCTCCTACGACGCCGACATCCGCTTGTTCAAGCACGGCGCGCAGGCTTTCTGGTATGCCTTGCTGTTGTGCGCCGCATTGGCGTTGCCGCTCGTTATCTCCGCATTCCTCATCGGGGAAGCCACAAATGTCCTGATTTGGGCGCTCGCCGGCATGGGATTGATGGTGCTGACCGGCCAAGCCGGGCTGATCAGCCTCGGCCACACCGCCTTCCTCGCCACGGGCTGCTACGTGAACGTCATTCTGCAGATGAAGGGCGTTCCTTTCCTGCTCGCGTTTCCCGCCGCAGGTCTCGCGGCGGGACTCTTCGGCGTGCTGGTCGCGGTGCCGGCGCTGCGGCTGCACGGCATCTATCTCGCCATCGCGACGCTCGCCATGGCGGTCCTCGTCGAAGACATCATCGTGCTCGCCGAGCCGATCACGGGCGGCGTCACCGGCCTGATCGCGCCGACGATCACGATTTTCGGCAAGCCGATCGATCGTTACGGCGATCCGGCTCTTTTCTATTATCTCGTGCTCGGCATCGTGTTGCTGGTCGTCCTCGCCTATATCAACCTCTTGCGCTCGCCCCTTGGCCGCACCTTCGCGGCGATTCGCGATTCCGAGGTTTCGGCGCAGGCGATGGGCGTCCATCCGCTCAAGACAAAAGCTGCGGCGTTCGGCATTTCCTGCGCCATTACGGGCCTTGCCGGAGCGCTCATCGGACACTTTGCCGGCGCATTCAACCACGAGACCTTCAACCTCGTGATCGCCATCCAGCTTCTGTTGATGATCGTGGTCGGCGGGCTCGGCTCCATTCACGGCGCGTTCTTCGGCGCCATCGTCATCGGCCTGATACCGACCGCGCTCGCCTTCCTGCGCGACTATATCGGCCTGCTGACGGGGGCCGGCTCGATCGCCATGCCCGGCCTCGAAAGCGGCGTCTTCGGAGCGATCCTGATCGCCTTCATCCTATTCGAGCCCATGGGCATTTACGGACGCTGGATCAAGACGCGCACCTATCTCGAGCTCTTTCCGTTCTACCGCCGCGATATGTTCAGGCGGCAGAAGACCTATCTCAAGACGGAGCGGATGCGGTGAACCTGCTCGAGCTTGACGGAGTGACGCTTCAGTTCGGCGGGGTCACCGCCGTCGACGAGGTCTCCTTCGCCGTTCAGGAGGGCGAAGTGTTCGCCCTGGTGGGTCCGAACGGCGCGGGCAAGTCGACCGTCTTCAACCTGATCTCGCGGTTCTATACGCCGACTGCCGGCGACATCCGATTTCAGGGCCGCAGCATCCTCAAACTCGCGCCCGCGGCGATCCCCTCGCTCGGCATTGCCAGAACATCGAACTGTTCGAACGCTCGACCGTGCTCGAGAACCTGCTCATCGGCCGCACCCGCCACGTGCGCACGAATCTCCTCTCCGATCTCATCTTCACGCCCTTCACGCGCGCCGAAGAGCGGCGGCACCGCGAAGCGGTCGAACGCGTCATCGACTTTCTCGAATTGCAGGCCTATCGCGACAAATACGTCGCCGGCCTGCCGTACGGAGTCCGCAAGATCGTCGAGCTCGGACGCGCGCTTGCGATCGAGCCGACGCTTCTGTTGCTGGATGAGCCCGCCTCGGGACTTTCGGTCGACGAGAGCCTCGATCTCGTCTTCTGGATCGAGGACATCAAGAAGCAGATGGGCATCACGGTGCTGCTCGTCGAGCACGACATGAATCTCGTTTCCGCCGTGTGCGACCGCGTGCTGGCGCTGGCCGACGGGAAGGAGATTGCGCTTG
>WBZR01004706.1_pt1 | contig 10983 bp, 9 predicted proteins | sample 5204231 | NCBI WGS metagenome assembly WBZR01 (sample SAMN12412403, study PRJNA552823) | activated sludge metagenome | isolation source: activated sludge from anammox sidestream of wastewater treatment plant... | place: USA: Virginia | collected 2017-08
CGCCCGAGCGGGCCTGCGCCGCCGCGGCCGCACGCAGCTCGCGCCGACCTCGGGCGCGACGGGCCAGGCGCCGCCGGCGGCGGCCGCCGCGCCGCGCGAGCCCGCGCGCGCGATGGTCGGCATCGCTCGCGACGGCGATCTGTCGACGCCGGGCCGCGAGCGGGCCGCCGCCATCGGCGGTGCGATGTGCGCCGCCTGCTCGGCGTCGTCGTCGACAATGGCGCCTACGGCACGAACCGCATGCACCAGGAACACGAATGCCGCAGCCGCGTCAGCGGCAGCGCGCTCTTCAACACCAGCGTTGCGCTGCTGGCGTGCGCCTGCGGCTGGCATGCCGAGTGCGTCGAGGGCTCCGAGTCGTTCGCGCCGGCGCGCGAGCGTCGGCTGGCCGCCGCAAGGCCCGGCCTGTTGCACCTCATGGCCGACGCCGACCTGAGCACGAGCCGCACCCGCCTGCGCGCGATCCGGGCGGCAGCGCGCGCGACCGGGCTCTGAGCGCGGAGGGCTGGGCGATGCGCACGGCGGCAGGCGACGGCTCTGCGGCACCCGGCCGGCAGGCGGCGGACGCAACGGCCTGGGAAGTGGTGGACGAGGGCGCGTACGGCAGCGACCTGCAGGCCATCGCGCGGCGCTGCCGCAAGAAGGCGGCACGGCGTGCGCTGCTCGCTGCCGGCGTGGCGATGGTGCCGCTGCCGGGCGTCGACTGGGTCACCGACGTCGGCGTGCTGATCTCGCTGCTGCCGCAGATCAACCGCGAGTTCGGCCTCACGCCGGCGCAGATCGAGCGCCTGGCGCCCGACCGCCGCCTCGTCGTCTACAAGGCCATCAGCGCCGGCGGCGGCATGCTGATCGGCCGCATCGTCACGCGCGATCTGGTGCTCCAGCTGCTGCGCGCCGTGGGCGTGCGCCTGACGGCACAGCAGGCGGCCAAGTTCGTTCCGGTCGCCGGGCAGGCGGTGTCGGCCGTGCTCACCTACTCGGCATTGCGCTACGTGTGCGAGCAGCACATCCGGCAATGCATGGCGGTGGCGCGCCAGTTGCAGCTGCCCGCGCCGTCGGCGGCGGCCGGCTGAAGGCGCGATCCGGGCGTCGTTCGCATCGCGCACCGCACCACCGACGAGGCCGTCCGCGGCACGGGGTGCCGACTAGAATCGCCGGCTCGGGGTGTGGCGCAGCCTGGTAGCGCAACTGCTTTGGGAGCAGTGGGTCGCACGTTCGAATCGTGTCACCCCGACCAGCGCAATCGCCGAGGCGCAGGCGGTGCGCGGCCTGCCGGGCACGACGATCCGCGCCGAATGCGGCTTCGCGTGCCGAACCGCGTTGGCCGGTGCCGCGCGTTGTCTTGCCCGGGCGCCGCACCGGTCATCCGCCGTGTCGGCCGGCGCCCCGGGCGTCTCTCCATGCACGCGGCAAAGGACGCCGGATCCAGCGCGGGCAGCCCCCATGCGCCGCTCGGTCAGCCGCGCCCGTGCGAGCGCGGCGAAGGTCCGGCCGGGCGCCGGGGCATCCGGCATGGCGGCGATGCCCCAACCGTCCGCGCCGCAGCGGTGTGGCCGGCCCGCAGCGGCAGCGGGCCTGGGCCGGGCGGCATCAGCCGCCTTCGCGTTCGACGCGCGCGCGCTGTGCGGCGAGCGTCGCGTGCAAGGGCGTGAGTGCGGCGTGCAGATCCGCGCCGGGGATGCCGCCGAACGCCGGGTCGTACGCAAGCTGCCAGGCGCGCCGCCAGCCGGCAGCGACGGCCGTGCGCAGGCGCGCCAGCGCGGCCTGCGGTGCGTCGTTGAGCGCGAGCCAGCGCGCGCGCTGGTGCTCCAGGCTGTGCCAGGAGCAGCCGCCTTGCTCGGGGCCGTCGAGTTCGCTGCGCGCCAGCGACAGCCACTGCTCGGTGTCGCGGTCGCGCAGCGCGTGTGCCACTGCCGCCACGTCGAGCGCGGGCAGCCGGTCGTGGAACAGCGCGTACGGCCCCTGCAGCGCCCGGTGCTGCTGCGGCCAGAGCGTGCCGATGCGCTCGAGCGCGGCGCGTGCGGCGCCCTGCGCGCCGATGCGCACCGCGGCCAGCCCAGCCTGGATCTGTTCGCCGAGCTGTCCCTCGGCCTCGCCGACAGGCGGCGGCGGGGCCGGCTGGCCGAGCTGCGCGGCCACCGCGGCGCGCAAGGCCGCGGCGTCGCCCGCGACTGCGCCGTGCGTTTCGAACGCCGCCTGCGCGCGCTGTGCCAGCCTGGGCAGCCCGAGGTCGAGATGGATCCAAGCCAGTTCGTACCAGAGGTCCGCGCGGCGTGTGTCCAGCGCCAGCGCGGCACGGTAGGCGAGCGCGGCATCGTCGAGCCGGCCGCTGGCGTAGCCCACCAGCGCGCGGCCCCACAGCGGATTCGGGTGATGCGGGCCGAGCTCGCGCGCGCGTTCGAAGTGGCGGCGCGCGGCGTCGTGCAGGCCGGCGTGCATCGACTCGTTGCCCAGCCGGGCATGGACCTGGAAGTCCAACGGGTTGAGCTCGGCGGCCACCGCGTAGTGCGGCAGCGCGTCGCGCGGCCTGCCGGCGTTGGCGTAGCTCAGGCCGAGCCAGAAATGAGCCGCCGCCAAGCTCGGCCGGGCCGCCACCGCACGGCGCAACGGCGGACGTGCGCCGTCGTTGTCGCGCAGCTTCAGGTGCAGCAGACCCTGGGCGGCCAGGGCCTCGGCCGCTGCCGGGGCGCGCTCGAGCGCGCGCTGCAGCACGTGGCGCGCCTGCTCGATCGCCTCGTCGAACGGTGTCGAGCTGCCGTAGTCGGTCTCGGCGAGCCAGGCTACGGCGAGCGACACCTGTGCCGGCAGGTATTGCGGCTCGAGCGCGACGGCACGCTCGAAGTGCCCGCGCGCGCTGCGCAGCGCCTCCGGTGTGCGCATGCGCAGCGCCTGCGTGCCGCGCACATAGGCCTCGAAGGCCGGCAGCGAGGGCACGCCCTCCGCTGCCGTCGGCAGCGCTGCCGCGAGACCGAGCGCGGCCAGCGTCTGCGCGGCGACCCATTGCGGCAGCCGCGGCAACTCGGCCGCCGGCCGCTCGACGCTGTCATGCCAGCGCACGCGGCGCGCCGCGGCATCGTGCAGCACGAGTTCCAGGCGCACGCGTTCGGCACTGCGCTGCAGCCGGCCTTCGAGCACGAAGGCCACGCCGAGCTGGCGCGCGACGTCCTGCGGCTCGAGTGCTGCGGCGCGAAACACATGTGCCGATTCGCGCGCCGTCACACGCAGCCGTGCTTCGGCCGACAGCACGCCGATCACCTGCTCGGTGAACGCATCGGCCAGTCCCGAGGTGTCGGGCGGCTGCGAATCGTCGCGCAAGGTGAGCACCGCCAGCCCGAGCGGCGGTGCCGATGCGGCCTCGCGCCGCGGCCACAGCCGCCAGAGACCGGCGCCGAGCCCGGCCAGCGCGCCGAGTCCGCCGAGCGCCGTGCCGGCCAGCAGCCCGCGCCGGAGCCGGCGCCGCCGGGGCAGCGCCGCGAGCGGCTCGCGCGCGGCCGGCGGCAGCGTGGGTGAAGCGGGCGGCTCCGGTGCTTCGGGTTTCCCCGGCGGCGCTGGACCCGGGCCTCCTGCGGACGCCGGAGCGACCGCCGTGGCGGCAGGCGTCGTGCCCGCCGACGTCTCGGCCGCGCGCACCGGGGCGACCAGCCGGTAGCCCTTGCGCGGCACGGTGACGATGTAGCGCGGCCGACCGGGGTCGTCGCCGAGCTGGCGCCGCAACTGCGCGACGCTCTGGTACAGCGAGTTGGGCGTGACGACGACGTCCTTCCAGACCGTGTCGAGCAGTTCGTCGGCAAGCACCAGGCGACCCGGCTGCGCGGCCAATGCCATCAGAAGCCGCATCTTGCGCGGTTCCAGCTTGACCCGCTGCTCGCCGCAGCTCATTTCGTCGAGCGCCGGGTCGACACGCCACTCGCCGATCCAGATCGGCGGGCCGAGCGCGAGATGGCTTCGTGCCTGGGTCATCGGCGATCCCGCATCCGGCGGCGCCGACGGCTGCGGGCTGCGCGCCGGCATGTTGCGCAAGTGCTTGATTCTCTTCCATTCAGAGAAGCTTCAGACAAGCGCAAGACGGCCTTCAGGACAGCGCCGGCGGCCGGTGCTTCCATGCCGTCTCGGCGGCGCGGAAGGGCCGCGCCGCCACCGACCCAGGCAGGAGGAGTCATCCATGTCCATTTGCATCACCGTCCGCACCGGCACCCGCGTCGGCGCCGACTTGCGCACAGGCGTGCGCAGCACCGCCCGCAGCATCGTGCGCCTGGCGCTCGCGGTGGGCGCCGCCGCGCTGCTCGGCTCGGCGGCGGGCGGCGTCGCCGCGGCCGCCGAAGTCCTCGACGCCAACGGCGACGCGGTTGCCCCGGTGGCCGAGGCCTTGCCGATCGATCCCGAGACGACAACGCGGCCCGGTCTCTACGCGACCCCGGCGCAGGCCTACCGGGCCCAGCAGATCCATGGCGCGCGCGTGCTGCTGCTGGATGTGCGTTCGACCGCCGAGCGGCGCCGCTCGGGCGTGGCGGTGGCGACGAATCTGTGGCAACCGCTGCTGCCCGAGACGGCGGCAGAGCGCAGTGCGGACTTCCTGCCTGCGATCGCCCGCGCCGTGCAGGCGCTGCCGCGCGGCCGCTCGACGGCGATCTTCGTCGTCTGCGAGAACGGACGCACGGCCGCTGCGGCGGTCGACCTGCTGGCCGCTGCGGGCTACAAGAACGTCGTCCTGGTGACCGGCGGACTCAGCGGCGAAGTGGAAGGCGGCCGGTCGGGCTGGAGCGCCAGCGGACTGCCGCTGCGCAGGATCGGCTCCTGAGGCGACGCGCGGCGCCGCTGCGAAGCGCAGCCGCTGCCCTGCATCCGCCGCTCGCGATCTGCCGCCGCGGATGCGCCGGGCCCGGCTGCTGCTGCGGCGTCTGCGCGCCGAGCTGCACGTTGGGCGCGCGGATTCACTTGCGTGCCCAGGCGCAGGTCGCGGCGTGCGCAATCGCATCGCAGGGATTCGCGACGCAGCCGCGCAGGCGCAGGCGCGGCCTCATCCGTGCCGCGATCAGTGCGAAAGACTGCACTAGACTTCCCGGCGATGTCCGCTGCCGCGGCTGGAAGGGGCGCATGACCATTTCGACGTTTCGTATCGAGGCAGGCCGTACCCGGCGGCTCGGCGCCGCGCTTGCCGCGGCCGCGCGCCCTGTGCTGCTGGCGGCGCTGCTGGCGACGGGCTTGGCGCTGCCGGCGGCCGCGCAGCCGGCGCAGGGGTGCACGAACCGCGGCGAGCTCGACGAGCGCTACTGCGACGCCAACCGCGACCTGCTCGCCGACACCCCGACCGAGCGCAACCGGCACAAGGATCCGGCAACGCTGGTCTTCTCGTTCACGCCGGTCGAGGATCCGGCCGTCTACGAAGGCGCGTTCGCCGACTTCCTGGTGCACCTGGCGAAGGTGACCGGCAAGAAGGTGCGCTGGTATGCCGCCGAGTCCTACGCCACCCAGGTCGAGGCGATGCGTTCGGGCCGTCTGCATATTGCGGGCGTCGCCAGCGGCGCCACGCCCTATGCGGTGAACCTGGGCGGTTTCGTGCCCCAGGTCGCAATGCAGAAGAACGACGGCACGACCGGCTACACGCTGCAGCTCATCACCCGTGCCGACAGCCCCGTGAAGTCGCTTGCCGACCTCAAGGGCCGGCGCGTCGCGCATGTGGCGCCGTCGTCGAATTCGGGCGATACCGCGCCGCGCGTGCTGTTCGCCGGCCTGGGTGTGGTGGCCGACAGGGACTACACGGTGCTGTACTCGGGCAAGCACGACAACTCGATCATGGGCGTGCTGAACGGGGACTACGACGCGGCGCCGGTGGCCAGCAACGTCGTCGTGCTGATGCGCGACCGCGGCCTGTTCAAGCCCGATGCGCTGCGTGTCGTCTACGAATCGCGTCCGTTCCCGGGCGCTGCCTTCGGCGTCGCGCATGACCTCACGCCCGCGCTGCAGGCCAAGATCCTCGAGGCCTTCCTCGGCTACCCGTTCGCCGGCTCGTCGCTGGCGCGCGAGTTCAAGGAATACCGGGGCTTCGTGCCGATCGGCTACGAGCGCGACTGGGCCGACATCCGCGCGATCCAGAAGGCCTCGGGCGCGACCTACACGCACGAGAGCCTGGGCAAGCTCGAGCGCTGATGCGGCCGCGCGCGGCCCGCGTGCGTGCGCAGGGGGCCGGCCCCGGTCCGCCGCTCAGGCCCGCGGCGCGCGCAGCGCGAAATGCCCGCTGGCCGTGGCCAGCAGCCGCGCGTCGGCATGCAGGCGTGCTTCGAGGTAGGCCACGCTGCGCCCGGCGCGCAGCACTTCGCTTGCGCAGACGATGCGGCCCGCGCGCACCGCGGCGAGGAAGTTGATCTTGATCTCGATCGTCGTGCACGACTGCCCGCGCGCCAGCCGCGTGTACAGCGCGTGGCCCATCGCGGTGTCGGCCAGTGCGAACAGCACGGCACCGTGCACCACGCCATGCGGGTTGAGGTGGCTGGGCACGACCTGCAGCGCCATGCGGCAGCGGCCGTCGGCGGCCGACTCGACCTGCAGCGCCAGGTGCTCGGCGAAAGGGTTGGCGGCGAGCGAATGGTCGGCGTTCATCGGCGGCAGTGAGGGCGGCAGCGCGCATCATCGCGCAGCGGCCGGCCCGGGTGGGCGGCAGACCTCGCCGGGCCTGCGCTATAGGCCCAGGTGCCGCGCCAGCGCGGCGTCGCCGGCGAGCTCGCGCGCATCGCCCTCGAGCACGACGCGGCCCTTTTGCAGCACCAGCAGCCGGTCGGCGTGCGCGGCGACGCGGCGGTAGTCGCGGTCGACCACCAGGGTGGCGATGCCGTCGGCGCGGATCCGGGCGATGACGCGCCAGATCTCGTCGACGACCAGCGGCGCCAGCCCTTCGGTGGCTTCGTCGAGCACGAGCAGCAGCGGATGCGTCATCAGCGCGCGGCCGATCGCCACCATCTGCTGCTCGCCGCCCGAGAGCTGGGCGCCGAGATGGCCGAGCCGCGCCGCCACGCGCGGGAAGGTTTCGAGCACGCGCTCGAGCGTCCAGTCGCAGCGCCCGTCGACGCCGGCGCGTGCGGCCAGCATGAGGTTCTCGCGCGCGCTCAGGTTGGGGAAGATGCCGCGCCCCTCGGGCACGTAGGCGACGCCGCGCCGCGCCACCAGGTGCGGCGGCATGCGCGAGACCTCGGCGCCGCGCAGCCGGATGCTGCCCGCGCGCTGCCGCACATGACCGAGCAGCGTGCGGATCAGCGTGCTCTTGCCCATGCCGTTGCGCCCGAGCAGCCCCACGGACTCGTGCGCGCGGATTTCGAGGTCGACGCCGTGCAGCACATGGCTCGAGCCGTACCAGGCGTGCAGGCCCTGCGCCTGCAGCAGCGGCGCGGCGGCCGCTTCGCTCGGCGTCACGCCTGCGCGCCGGCGTTCGCGCCCGCGTGCGCCTCGGCGCGGGACATGCGCTCGAAGCGCTCGAGCCGGGCCCAGCCGGCGTCGATCTCGAGCTGCAGCGCGGCCACCTGTTCGGCGCTCATGTGCCGGTAGCGGCGCTGCAGCGCGAGGTAGTCGGCCACCGGGCGCGTCTTGCGCAGGTTGATGGTGTAGCGCTCGCCGTCCTCGACTTCGTAGAGCGGAAAGGCGCCGCTCTCGGCGGCCAGGCGCGCGGCCATCAGGCCGGCGTCGTCGTCCAGGCCCCAGCCGTCGATGCAGGGGATGAGCAGCGTGACGATGCGCGTGCCGCGCAGCGCCTTGGCCTTGTCGACCTTGCGCCGCATGTCGGCCAGATGCCCGGCGCTGGCGGTGGCGGCGTAGGGCACGCCGTGCGCGGCCATGATCTCGGTGAGGTTCTTCTTGCGCGTGGTCTTGCCGGCCGGCGTCGAGCCGGTGCGCGCGTACAGCGGCGTCGACGAGGACTTCTGCGCGCCGGTGTTCATGTAGCCCTCGTTGTCGAGGCAGATGTAGAGGAAGTCCTCGTTGCGCTCGGCGGCCGAGCTCAGGCACTGAAAGCCGATGTCGTAGGTGCCGCCGTCGCCGGCCAGCACGACGACCTGGGTGTCGTGCAGGCCGCGCACGTCGAGCGCGCGCCGGATGCCGCTGGCCGCCGCGGCGCTCGCCTCGAGCGTGGGCTGGTAGACCGGCACGGCGAGCGAGCTGTACGGCTGCGGCCCGGCGATGATGGCCATACACGAGGGCGGGATCACCGCGACCGTGTTCGGTCCGAGCGCGGCCAGCACATGGCGCGCCGACAGCGCGTCGACGCAGCCCGGGCAGGCGGCGTGGCCCGAGCACAGCATCGGGTTCTCGGCAGGGGGATGTGCGAGCAGCATGTTCAGCGCACCCAGGTCGATTCGGGTTCGGGCGTGCGCCCACGATACGCCTGTGCCCAGGCGACGAGGCGCTCGGGCGGGACGTTGACGCCGCCCACGCCCGCTAGCAGGCCGTGGATGCGCGGCGCGCCCTCCATGCCGTAGAGCGCGGCGCGCAGCTCCTGGTGCAGCACGCCGCCCAGGCCCGGCGAGTGGTTGCGGTCGAGCACCAGCACATCGGCCACGCCGGCCAGCGCGGCGCGCAAGGCCGCCAGCGGCAGCGGGCGCAGCAGCCGCAGCTTGACCAGCCCGACAGCCTGCCCGGCGTCGCGCAGCGCGTCGACCGCCTCGCGTGCCGTGCCGCACATGCTGCCCATGGTGACGAAGACGCTGTCGGCGCCGTCGCAGCGGTAGCGCTCGACGACGCCCCAGCTGCGTCCGGTGAGCGTGGCCCACTCGCGGTCGGCCTCGGCGGCCAGCGCCGGCACGCGCTGCATCGCCTCCTCGATGCCCTGACGGTGGCGGCAGTACATGTCCTGGCTGACGACGTTGCCCCAGCCCTCGGGTCGGGCCGGGTCGAGCCGGTGCGGCGGGTCGTACGGCGGCAGGTAGGCGTCGGCCAGGGCCTGCGCGGGCAGCGTCACCGGCTCGAGCGCATGCGAGACGTAGAAGGCGTCGAGGTTCACCAGCGCCGGCAGCAGCACCTGCTCGGCCACGCGGTAGGCCTGCAGCACGCTGTCGAGCGCTTCCTGCGCGCTCTCGACGTAGTACTGGATCCAGCCGGTGTCGCGCTGCGCGACGCTGTCGGTCTGGTCGGGCCAGAAGGCCCAGGGCGAGGCCACCGTGCGGTTGACGTTGGCCATCACGATCGGCGCGCGCGCGCCCGCCGCATAGTGCAGCAGCTCGTGCATCAGCAGCAGGCCCTGCGAGGCGGTGGCGGTGAAGACGCGCACGCCGGTGAGCGAGGCCGGGATGCACGCCGACATCACCGAATGCTCCGACTCGACGGTGATGATCTCGGCGGCGAATTCGCCCGCGGCCTGGAACTCGGTGAGCAGTTCCAGCACCGGCGTCTGCGGCGTGATCGGGTACACCGGCGCCACCTGCGGGCGCGCCAGGCGCGCGCCCCAGGCCACGGCGTGGTTGCCGGTGAGCAGCACGCGTTCGGACGGGTTCATCGCCGCTCCTCCAGCATCGTCATCGAGCCCGTCGGGCATTCGCGCACGCACAGCCCGCAGCCCTTGCAGTAGTCGAGCAGCACCTCGTAGTGCGGCGCGGCGGCACCGGCGGCCTGCACCTGCGCGGGGGCCAGGCGCTGCACCGCCAGGTCGGGGCAGACGACGACGCAGTTGTCGCAGTCGATGCAGGTGCCGCAGGAGAAGCAGCGCGCGCTCTCGGCCAGGGCCTCGGCTTCGTCGAGCCCGAGCTGCACCTCGCGCTCGCCCTGGCGCTCGGCCACCTCGAGGCGGCGCTCGGGTGCGCGAGCGGCCGGCTCGTAGTACCAGCGGGCGATCGCCTCGGCGCCCACCGGCGGGCCTTCGGCTGCCGGCAAGGCGCCCGGCTGTGCGCCGCGCCGGCGCAGCAGCTCGGCGTGAATCGCCAGCGCCGCGCGCTTGCCCATGCCGAAGGCGGCGGTGACGAAGCGCTCCATGCTGGCGACGTCGCCGCCGGCCCAGACGCCGGTGCTGCCGGTGGCGCCCCAGCGGTCGGCGGCGATGAGGCGCGCGCGGCTCTCGAGTGCGCCCTCGAAGGGCGCGAGTTCGGCGTCCTGGCCGATCGAGACGACGACGGCGTCGGCGGCCAGCGTGAACTCGGCGCCGGGCTGCGACTCGATCGTGAACTGCCCGCGCTGGGCGCCGGCGACGAAGCGCACCTGTGCGCATTCGAGGCGCAGCCCGCCGGCGCCATCGGCCACGGCACGCTGCAGCGCCGCGCCGTCGACCAGCGCGATGCCTTCCTCGAGCGCTTCTTCCACCTCGTCGCGCTGCGCCGGCAGCTGCGCGCGCGACTCGAGCGCGAGCAGCGTCACCTCGTGCCCGGCACGGCGCGCGCTGCGCGCGGTGTCGATCGCGGCGCTGCCGCCGCCCACGACCACCAGCCGCCGGCCCAGTGCCGGCGGCTGGCCGGCATTGGCTGCGGCCAGGTACTGCGCGCCCTGCATGAGCCAGGGCAGCGCGGCGTCGAGCTGCGGCAGCGCGCGCGGGCGTGCCGCGCCGGTGGCGACGAAGAGCGCGTCGTGGCGCGCGCGCAGCGCGGCAAAGTCCTCGGGGCTTTCGACGCGCACGCCGCAGTGCACCTCGACGCCGAGGGCGAGCACGCGCTCGATCTCGGCGTCGAGCACGTCGCGCGCCAGGCGGTAGCCGGGGATGCCGTGGCGCATCAGGCCGCCGAGCTGCCCGCTCGCCTCGTACAGCGAGACGCGCCAGCCGCGCCGGCGCAGCTGGAAGGCGGCCGACAGGCCGGCCGGTCCGCCGCCGAGCACGCCGACATGGCCGTCGAGCGCGTGCGCCGGCGCCGGAAACGGCCAGCCCGCGGCGAGCGCGCGATCGCCGACGTAGCGCTCCATGCGGCAGATCGCCAGCGGCTGGTCGTGCACGGCGCGGTTGCAGGCCGCTTCGCAGGGGTGGTGGCAGACGCGCCCGGTGATCGCCGGGAACGGGTTGTGGCGCACCAGCACGTCCCAGGC
>WBZR01000679.1_pt2 | contig 10982 bp, 7 predicted proteins | sample 5204231 | NCBI WGS metagenome assembly WBZR01 (sample SAMN12412403, study PRJNA552823) | activated sludge metagenome | isolation source: activated sludge from anammox sidestream of wastewater treatment plant... | place: USA: Virginia | collected 2017-08
GTTACGCTGATTTTGAAAAAAGTGTTTTAACGGAAGTAACCGAAATGCGTTCACGCGTGGGACAAATTAAGCTTTCTTCAGATGATTTAAGTGATGAAGAAAAATTTAAACAGTTTCAGGACGCCCAGGATAAATTATCGGGTGCGCTTTCTAGATTACTAGTTGTTGCTGAAAATTATCCGCAGTTAAAGGCAAACGAGAATTTCCTGCAGCTGCAATCACAGCTTGAAGGTACTGAAAACCGTATATCGGTTGAACGGAAAAAATTTAATGAAGCTGTACAAGAGTTCAACACATCTGTCAGAAGCTTTCCAACTATAATAACTGCAAAAATAATGGGCTTTAAGGAAAAGCAGTACTTTAAATCAGCCCCGGGCACAGATAAAGCTCCTGATGTAAATTTTGATTTTGATAAAAAGAAAGAAAATAAGTAAGTATTTTAATGCGAAAGTTAAAATATCTAATAAGAAACTTATCTCATATAAAAGATTAAAAATTTTTATTCATCTTCTATTTAAGAAGAGAAGTTTGAGATGAGGTTAAATAAATAAAAACAATATGCAGGCAGTAGTAATGGCGGGCGGTTTCGGAACAAGGCTTAGACCGCTTACAGCAAATATCCCGAAACCTATGACACCGCTTTTAAATAAACCTATTATAGAACATATAATAGAGCTTTTAAAAAAACATGAAATTTCAGATCTTATCCTTATACTTTATCATCAGGCAGAAATTATCCGTGATTATTTTAAAGACGGAAAGAAATTCGGGGTAAAGATACAATACGTTAAACCTGATGCCGACTATGGCACTGCAGGCGCGGTTTATTGCGGGTATGATTTAATAAAAGACCGTTTTATTATCATAAGCGGCGATGTTGTAACTGATTTTGACCTCTCACAGGCAATCAGGTTTCATGAAAAAAGAAAATCAGTTTCAACCTTGGTTTTAACCCGTGCTAAATATCCGCTGCAATTTGGTATTGTTTTAACCGATAAAGAGGGCAAAATAACCAAGTTTTTAGAAAAACCCTCCTGGAGCGAGGTTTTCAGTGATACAATTAATACAGGCATTTACGTGCTCGAAAAAGAAACCCTTGGGCTTGTTCCAAAAGCAAGAGGAAATAAGTCTGATTGTGATTTTTCCAAAAATCTATTTCCTTATTTGCTTCGCAATAAGATGCCTCTCTACGGTGCAACTCTTTCCGGTTATTGGCGTGATGTTGGCTCGCTGGATGATTATATTAAAACAAACCTTGAGGCCTTAAAAGGCAAAGTTGAACTAAAGGTTGCAAAAAATGTTATTAAAAATGGAAACATAATTGTTCCCTCAGCTAAGGTTTCTAGGTCTGCAAAAATAATTAATTCTATAATTGGGAATAAATGTTACATTGCGTCCGGCACTGTTATAAAAGATTCTGTGATTTGGAATAATACTTCTATTGAAGAAAACGCAAAGGTAAATTATTCCGTTTTGTGCAATAACGTCAAAATAAAATCAGGAAGCAGAATAAATGAAAATGTCTTTATAGGGTCTAATGTTGTTATAGGCAATAATGTACAGGTTCGCAGCGATGTTAAGATATGGCCCCAAAAAAATGTTGACAGCAATTCCATTGTTACCAAAAATCTCATCTGGGAAGAGCGCTGGAAAGATACAATGTTTACTGATTCCAGAATAACCGGCATTTCTAACATTGAAATTACTCCGGAGTTCAGTGCAAAACTTGGTATGGCTTACGGAGTGTTTGCGGGACTTGGTTCAAAAATATTTATCTCCCGCGATATTGATAATGTTTCGCTCATGATAAAAGGGTCTATTACAAGCGGTTTGCTTTCAAGCGGTGTAAATGTGCTTGATTACCAAACAACGCCTATCCCAATATTAAGGCAGGAGCTTTCAAGCGGAAAAGCAGAAGGCGGAATATTTGTACGTAAATCTCCGTTTGATTCATCAAGGTGTGATATTATATTCTTTGATTCAAACGGTAAGGATCTTTCATCTGCAAAGATAAAATCCATTGAACGGCTGGTAATTTCAAACGATGCTCGTCCTATACCGTTTGATAAAATTGGCAGTATAAGCTATGCGGAGCGTACATACGAAAGCTATAGTGAACGGTTTATTTCTATGCTTAACAAGGATGTGATAAATCAAAGAAAATTTAAAATTGCCATAAACTACTCCCACGGAATTACATCAACAATATTAAATAAAATACTCGGTGAGTTTAATATTGAGCTTGTTACCCTTGATTCTCATTTAGATTCGTCCAAACAAACCCGTTCGCCTGAAGAATTCCGTAATGACCTTCAGCAGCTTTCTTATATAGTTACTTCATTAAAATATGATGCAGGATTTTTGATTGATGCAGGAGGAGAAAAAATTTATTTAGTTGATGATACCGGAAAAATATTAAGCTATGACCGCTTTTTAAGCTTAGTTGTATTTATGTATTTAACTCTTTACCCCAAAACAAAAAAAATTGCCGTCCCTATTCAGGCATCAGGCGAAATTGATATTGCAGCAAAAAAATATTTTACTGAAATTGTAAGAGTAAAGGATTCTCATTTTGCAATAATGAACGCTACTGATGATCCCGATGTTGAACTTGCAGGCGGTACAAAGGGAGGAGTAATTTTTCCGCAATTTTCCTTTGCAACCGATGGTATGTTTTCAATTATGAAAATACTGGAACTCGCTGCGCGGTCACGCAAAAAGTTTAATGAAATAGAAAAGAAAACCCCTGTTCTTCACATGGCAAAAAATAATGTTTTCTGTACCCTTGATATGAAAGGCAAGATAATGAGAAAACTTGTTGAGGATTCAGAAGGCTTGAAACGCCAATTGATAGACGGCATAAAGATATATTTTGACGAATATACATGGGTATTGTGCATTCCCGATAGTGAAAGAGAAATTTTCCACGTTAATTCAGAAGCCCGTACACGTAAAAAAGCAGAACAGCTTGTTAAGGAGTATTCAGCTAAAATTAAAAAATACCACGGCTGATATAATTATAATAAAACTTTTGATAATTCATTTTTATTACATTCCGTTTGCTTAAAGTCGCTGTAAATAACTGGAAAGGCAAAAGAATGCCGGTTATTGGCAATTCTGCTGTTAAGGCAGATAGGCAAAACATTTTATACAGCGAAAATTACATTAAAGCAGATCTGGTTTTAAGTTTAAAAGCGCGTATTTTAGCTCTCGGCATCTTTCTTTTCTACTTCATTGAAAACGGTACAATGGGAATTATTCCTCAGAAATATTATACCGTTTACCGCAGTATGAGATTATCAGACCTGCTGCTGTATGCATTAATTATATATTCTTTTTTTAAATATAAAGAGTATAAAAATTTATTCAACAGCAAATTATTAATCATAATTAAAATATATCTTTTTTATTTATTGTTTCAGTTTTTTGTAAGCTATTTAAGGTATGATTTTAACCCAATTGAATATTTCTTCCGCTTAAAAGGTATCTGGACATCATTTTTAATTTTCCCTTATTTACTCCTTTTAAAAAGAGGCGGACTGCCTTTCTTAATAAAAATTATTTTTCCGGTTGCGCTAATATCCAATCTGCTCTATATTATTACAGCATTAACCGGGGTTCCTTTTTTGCCTGATGTATCTATTATAAAACAAAGATTACCCGGTGACATTGAAGTTTACAGGGTTTTTGGCGGTACTTTCTACGGGGAGCTGTACTTTCTGGGTATTGTTTACTATTGGATAACAAAAAAATTCCGATTCTGGCAAATTGGGTTGGTTGCCCTCTTTATTATTCCGCATATTCTTGCTTTTGGCAGACTTGCATGGATTGGTTTTGCCTTCACTATTATTTTAATGATTCTCCTTAATTCACTTAACAAAAGAAATTATCAAATCCTTTTTAAACAAGCTGTCATACTTATCATAATGGGTATTGGTATTACTATAATTTTTATGAAATTTATTCCGGAATCCGACTTTTATATAGATGCTTTAAGTGCAAGGATTTTCCAAGGTCAAGAGGATGTTAAACATGATGAAGGTACCTATGGTACGCGGGTAATAATGCAAAACAACGCACTTGTAAATCTATGGCGTAATTCTGATATTTTCCTTGGCGTAGGTTTTCATCCAATGTGGGTTATTGGACCGGACTCAAAAGAAGAAGTTATTATATACAGTGCGTTTTGCGATGTAACGTGGCCTTCGGTACTTGCTGCTTACGGAGGAATTGGAATATTTTTAGCTGTTTTTATTCAGTTTTATTTTATTTTCTATAGTTTTAAAATTATTAAGAAATCATCCCAGGTAAATATTTATACTTTTTTAATTATTTTATTGTTTGCAAAACTAATTTTTGATTTAACTGTAGGTTTTTCTATCGTTTTTGTTTCCACTGGTTTATGGGGCTTTTTTTCCGGGTTAAACATATATATACCTGTTTTGGTTTATATATATGATAATTATAAAAAGCAGGGAATTTTAAATTAATTTTAAATAATAATTTTTAATAGATTGGTAGTTAAACTAACTAATAACTTCAGAATATCATCGGGTAAAAATAACTCCCGCAATCATAACTTCAGTGAAATTCTGGAAGAAAAAAATTATTTAACTCTTAATGCAAAACTACTTGCATGGGGAATATTTTTAATTTTCTTTATAGAAAACGGAACTCTTGGTTTAATACCCAAACAGTTTTATTTTGTTTACAGAAATATGAGGATTTCTGATTTTCTGCTCTATGGATTAACTTTATATTCTTTTTACAATGTAAAAGAGTACCGTGAACTTTTTTCAAGCCGGGCTATGATTATTGCAAAGCTGCTGCTGGTATTCTATCTGCTGCAATTTGTTATAAGCACAATAAAATATGAATATAATTTTATTGAGCTTTTCTTCAGATTAAAAGGTATCTGGATGTGTTTTCTGCTTTTTCCTTTTCTGCTGCTTATAAAGCGAAGAGCACTGGGATACCTTATAAAAATTATGCTCCCTGTTGCAATTGTTTCTAATATACTTTATATCTTAAGTGCGTTAACAGGAATTGCTTTTCTTCCCGATATTGGCATTGCAGAGCAGAATTTACCCGGAGATTTAAAAGTATTCAGGGTTTATGGTGGCACATTTTATGGTGAATTATTCTTCCTTGGATTCATTTATCAGTGGATGGTAAAGAAATTCCGGGTTTATCAGCTTTTTTTAGCAATTCTGTTTATAACTCCGCATATTCTTGCATTTGGAAGAGCCGCATGGTTAAATATTGCTCTTATAATTTTAATTATGTTTATATGGTATTCTGTAAAAAACAAAAAATTCAGACTGGTTTTCAGACAAATTGTTATTCTTACCGTTTTTGCCGGAGCTTTATTTTACGCTTTCATAAAATTTGTTCCGCAATCTGATTATATTTTTGAAGCTATTAAGGCAAGAGTTGAGCAGGGGCAGACTGATTATAAATATAAAGAAGGCACTTACGGAACCCGGGTTGCAAATATTGCTGCTTTAATAGGGCTTTGGAGAGATGGAAATATTATAATGGGAATCGGTATGCATCCGCTTTGGGTTATAAGACCAGAAACAGAAGAGGAAACTATTTATGCCTGGGGCTTTTCTGATGTTGGATGGGCATCTTTACTTGCTGCTTACGGTATTGTAGGCTTTTTACTTGGGGTTACCTACCAATTATACTATTTTATTATTTCGTTTAAAATACTGAAAAAAACAGAGTTCAATGATCTTTTAATATTTTTTATCCTGGTATTTATTTCCAGGTTATTTTTTGATTCGGCAATAAATTATTCTTATGGCGGGTTATCTGTGGGTCTGTGGGGTTTCTGGTCAACTACGTTTTATTTAGCTGCCCTGGTTTACAAGTATGAAAACTTGAATAAAAAATATGAGTTATAGTTTTGCAGAATTAATAAAATTCTATAATATTTAACAATTCAAAATGAAAAATGGGTTTTTGAAAAAAAAACAAATTTTAGTATTTACAGGTACATCTGTATTTTTTTTAATATTGTTGCTGCTTTCAAATATAATACCACCTCATTTAGTTTTATTTAAAGTATTTAGTTTTAGTTTTAATAATCCCCAAAAGATTAACAAAATTATTAACAAGCAGCTCTTAATACTGTCCTGTTTATCTTTGCTTTCTCTTATATTTTATTCAATTTATTTCAGCTCGTTTTATAACTCAGTATTAAATTATCTAAAAAATATTTTTAATGGAGTGCTGCGTTATTTTACAATAAATACACTACTGTTTTTCTTAATTTTATTTTTATTAATTCTGTTCCCAATTTCAATTGTACATTATGATTTGGGATATGATGAAGCGGTATATATTGAATATGCAAAAAATTTTGCTAATACCGGAATTTCTTTTATAACGCTTAATGAAAAAATATTTTTAATAGATACAATTGCAATGTTGCCTCATTATATTTTTGCAGTCCCAAATTTTATATTTAACTTTACAGATGTATGGAGTTTTAAATTAATTTCATCAATTATTTCAATTTTTACACTGATAGTAATATTCTTAGTAACTAATAAAAAATACGGAAAAGAAACTGCAGTTTTATTTCTGTTTTTTCTTTGCATACAGCCGGGATTTGGATTTATTTCATCTTCTTTTTTTGGAGAATTATTGCAATCAGCTTTTTTGATTTATGGACTCTATATTGCATTCCCAATCAGCAATAATAAGATTCCTATAAAAAATACAATTTATGGCTCCTTATTACTAAGTTTAGCTGTTCAAACAAAATTTCAAGTTGCAGTTTTAGTTACCATCACCCTTCTTATTCTCTACATAACAACTCATCAAAAAGAAGTGTTAAAGCTGCTTGGTTTTACTATTCTTATTTCCGCGTTGTTTACAATAATAAGAACTATACCCGTTATTTTATTTGATTATACACTCCTCAGAAAGATGATTATAATTACAGATATATTTGCAGGTCCGCCTACTGCTTCAATAAATTTAATAATTGAAAAAATTCAACTTTTTAACAGATTTTTTCCCATTTCACTCTTCTTATTGATTTGCAGCAGTTTCTTTTTTTATTCAAAAAATCTTTTTGAACGGGCAATACTTTATTTTTCAGTAGTAACTGCAGTATGGTGGATAACTCTTTACCCTTTATCCACATACCGTAATCCATTTATGGGCATAATTTCAGTTTGCTTAATGGCATCTCTTCTGGCAGTTAAAGCATACCAAATCCTTGAAACTAAATATCCTTTATATAAAAACTCAATTAAACTAATTTCTATTTTTTCTATAATAACTCTAATGGGATACGGTTATTCTGCAAATTTAATATATGCATACATTGGTTATAATGATGGGGTACAATTTGATTTAGACGGATACAAAAACAGATTATTTGATAAAATAGAATATAATTCATCTCAAAAAAAATTTTATTCCGGTTTAAAGCAATATGTAACTCCTGCAGATACAATTTATAACGGTACATGGGTATCTCAGTATTATTTAACTAACCCTATATGCACGTTTGATAAACTGAAAGAATCACTTATTGCAAACCCCGCTCCTAAATTCATATTGGTAACAAGAGATTTATACCCCTTAGGTTTTGAAAAAATATATACTCAAATAGATTCCCTTGGCATAAAAAAAGAATTGGTTTTTAAAACAAATCAACATGAACTCTACCGCCTAACTAAATAAGATTTTTGCTGAATGTAAATTCCTGTTTTAAGGGTTTAATTTTAATTATATTGTTGTAAGTTTTTGATTTATTTACATTTTGTGATGATAAACTAAGATAATTTTTTAATGAAAAAACCTCTTTATGTAACTAAATCATTTCTGCCTCCATTAAATGAATATACCGAATTATTAAAAGATATATGGAAAAGCGGCGTATTAACTAATGATGGTAAATATTTAAAGCTTTTTGAAAAAAAACTTCGTAAAAATTCGGGATGTAAGTATGCTCTTTGTGTTTCTAATGGGACTTTGGCTTTACAGCTGGCACTAAGATCACTTAAAATTAATGGTGAGGTTATTACAACACCATTTTCGTTTATTGCAACAGCATCATCAATAATCTGGGAACATTGTAAACCAGTCTTTGCAGATATTGAACCCGATACGTTTAACATAGACCCGTTTAAAATTCAAAGGAAAATTTCAAGTAAAACAAAAGCTATTATGGCTGTTCATGTTTATGGAAATCCGTGTAATATTTCAGAGATACAAAAGATTGCAAATGAATATAATTTAAAAGTAATCTATGATGCTTCTCATGCATTGGGTATAAATTATAAAAATAAGTCATTATTCTATTTTGGTGATATTTCTACCACAAGCTTTCATGCTACAAAGATCATCAATACCGCAGAAGGGGGAGCGCTATTTACCAACAATAATAATATCGCAAATGAGATCCGTCTTAAACGAAATTTTGGATACGAAAACTATGTCATACGTTCATTGGGTGTTAATGCTAAAATGAGCGAGCTTAATGCGGCTCTTGGAATTGCTGAAATGAAATATCTTAGTGTTAACCTTACAAAAAGAAAAAAAGTGTTTTTGCTTTATAAAAAACTCCTTTTAAGTAATGAATTCATTAAATATCAAAAATTTAATGCTGAGCAGAATTATTCATATTTCCCTGTTTTATTTTCAACCAAATCACTAAAAGAAAAAGTCGTAAATAAATTAAACAAAGAACACATTTTCCCAAGGGAGTATTTCAGTCCGAGTTTAGAGCTGGTATTTGGAAGCAAAATTACTTGTCCGGTAACTTACGATATTTCTCAAAGAATACTTTGCCTGCCGCTTTCTTTTCATATTACTGTTTCACAGGTTAAACGGGTTTGCAATATTGTTAATAAAGTTTCTGGGGTGTAATGTTTACGAAAAATAAAAACACAGGCAGAATAATATTAATGGGAGCCGGTGCATTTGCCCGTGAAACATATTGGGCTATAAGTGAAAATAAAGAGGAGTTTGGTAAATATTCAGTTGTTGGTTTTCTGGATGATGATATTAACAAAATTGGCACACCAGTACTTCCTGAAAATAATGGTAAAATTACAAGTGGATTTAAAATTCTTGGTAGTCTTGATCACATTTTGAACTTAAAAAATATAGAATTTGACTATATTTTACCTGCTATTGGTTCTACGGAGAGCAAAAAAAAATTTACTGAAAGATTGTTAGCTTCTAAATGTAAATTACCTGGTCCTGTTATTCACCGTTCTGCAGAAACTGGCTTTGACAATACTTTTGGTGATGGGACTATAATATTTTCATTAAGTACCATAACTGTTAACTGTGTAATTGGCAGACAGGTAAATATTTATCATCACTGCTCAATTGCACATGATGTTATCATTGAAGATTTTTGCAATTTATCTCCCGGCGTACACATAACCGGAGGAGCTCATCTTGAAGAAGGCGTAAATATCGGAACCGGAGCAATAGTGCTTCCGCGTATCCATATTGGAAAATGGTCTGTTATTGGAGCTGGTGCTGTAGTTACAAATGATATTCCGCCTTACTCGGTTGCTGTTGGTATGCCTGCAAAAGTTATTGAAACTAAAAAGAATAATTGACCTCCAAAAATTTAAAATATTATGGAATTACAGTATAGCAAACCGGAAATAAACTGCTCAATTGTCATACCTGTTTACTGTAATGAGCTGAATGTTGAGCCAACTTTTAACAAAATATATGAGGTTGTAATAAAACAAAATCCAGGTATGACCTTTGAAGTAATTTTTGTTGATGATGGGTCGTATGATAATTCAATGGAAAAACTTATTAAACTTAAAGAAAATCATAACGACCTAATAAAAATTATAAAACTTACTCGTAATTTTGGACAGGTAAATGCAATATATGCCGGTTATTCAAAGGCTAAAGGTAAGTGCATTGTTAATATTTCTGCAGATCTTCAGGATAACCCCGAACTTATTAATGATATGTTCAAATATTTTTACGAAGAAAATTATCCTATTGTTATTTGCACAAGGTCTGACCGAGAAGAAACTTTTGCAAGAAGAACAACATCAAAATTGTTTTATGCGGCTATGCGAAAACTAAGTTTCAGTGATATGCCTTCCGGCGGTTTTGATTTTTTGCTCATTGATGCCAAAGTAAAAAACCTGCTTCTGAATAATATGGAAGCTAATGCTTTCTGGCAGGGACAAATTTTATGGACTGGATACAGAGTTAAATATATTCCTTACACCAGGCAAAAAAGAGAACTGGGAGAGTCCAAATGGACTTTTTCCAAAAAGATGAAATATCTTATTGATGGAGTTTTGGGTTACAGTTTTTTGCCTATAAGAATAATTTCAATACTTGGTATAATTATTTCGCTTTCTGGCTTTTTATATGCAATTTTTATTGTAATAGCTAAATTTACAGGTAATGTCCCGTTTCAAGGCTGGGCACCTCTTATGATTATTGTTCTGCTGTTATCCGGTTTTCAAATGCTTATGCTTGGTATTATTGGTGAATATCTGTGGCGAACCCTGGACGAAGTAAGACGAAGGCAGGCTTATGTTATTGAAAATATTTATGAATAAAATTTAGTTGAATTAATTACTCATAATTAGAATTTATCATCAAAAAAGCCGTTTATAAAAAAACGGCTTTTTGTTAAATTACTATCTTGTTATCCTTAATGTTACATCCGGTATATTTTGCCTTTGCGTAAATAAATTATCCACTCTGTTACATCCTAAATCAGTTATTATATTATTTTGATAATATATCTTTAAAACAAACGGAGCTAATGTTTCAGATCTACCTTCGGGCTGCAAGGTAACAAATGCTTCGTGGTTGCCGTCATCAATTTTTGTAATCGAACTGCAGTTTGCTTTTGCCCAATCCTGTCCTGGTTTTGAATATGCAACCCCAAATGTATCTGCACAAGAACCTGCGCCATCCATATCCGACATTTCGGGGTCATAAAATCTTCCGGTTGAATA
>WBZR01004708.1_pt1 | contig 10980 bp, 3 predicted proteins | sample 5204231 | NCBI WGS metagenome assembly WBZR01 (sample SAMN12412403, study PRJNA552823) | activated sludge metagenome | isolation source: activated sludge from anammox sidestream of wastewater treatment plant... | place: USA: Virginia | collected 2017-08
GGCCGCCATGGAGTACGCCGAGCACGGCGTACGCATCAACGCCGTCGCGCCCGGTCGCGTCGTCACCGAGATGATGCTGGCGTCGAAGATCATGGACATGAGCGCCGTCGCCGCCGGTCTGCCGCTCCTGACCGCACTCGAGAACGTCGCGCTGCCGCTCTTGCTCGATGGGGAGCCTCCGCGGCGTGCCCGCGCGCGCGCGCTCGCCGCGCTCGCGGCCGTGGGCCTCGCGGAGCGCGCCGCCCGCACGCCGGACCGGTTGTCGGGCGGCGAGGCGCAACGCGTGGCGGTCGCACGCGCGCTCGTGGCCGACCCACCGCTCGTGCTCGCGGACGAGCCGACCGGCAGCCTCGATGCGAAGAGCGCCGAGGGGGTGCTGACGCTCCTCCGGGACGCGACCGCCGGCGGTACGGCGATCGTGCTCGTCACCCACGACCCGCGCGCGGCGGCGCGTGCGGACCGCGTGATCCGCCTCGTCGACGGTAGGATCGCGGCCGAGCTCGGGGAGGACGCGTGCGCGCGGGCGGCGTCGTGAGCGCCGTCCTCGCGCCGCTGGCGCTCCGGCACCTGGCGCGACACCGCGGGCTCGTGGCCGTGACGATCGCCGGCCTCGCCTGCGGCGTCGCCTCGACGAGCGCGACGCAGATCCTCTACGGCGCGAGCGTCCGGGCCTACGAAGCGACGACGCTCCGCTTCGCGGGGCGCGCCGCCCTCCTGGTGAGCAACGGCGAGAGCGGGGTGCCCGAGGAGCTCGGAGACGAGCTGCGCGCCGTGCGAGGCGTCCGCGCCGTCGCCCCCTCGGTCGGAGGCTTCGTCGCGGCGCCCGAGTACGGCGGGGAGCGGCTGTACCTCTACGGCGTCGACCTCCTCGCGGACCAGCAGGTCCGCGACGACGGCGCGGGCGCGGGCGCCGGCGCCGTCGTGCGCGACCCGATGGCCTTTCTGGCCGCGCCGGACTCGGTGGCGCTCCCCCGCGCCTTCTTGCGCGCCCATGGCCTCGGGATGGACGATCGCCTGTCCGTCCGGACGCCGTCGGGTGCCGCCACGCTCGTCGTGCGCGCGGTCCTCGGCGCGCCGGCGGGTCCCGCGAGTGCCCTCGACGGTCGTCTCGCGATCGTCGACCTCCCGGTCGCGCAGGAGCTGCTGCGGCTCGACGGCCGGGTGTCGCAGCTCGCGATCGACGTCGCCGAGGGAGCGGACGTGCGGGACGTCGCACGCCGGCTCGCTGCCGAGGTGGGAGCCCGCGGCGTGGTCGAGCGGCCGCGGGGGCGCGCCGCGCTCTTCGCGCGTCTCCTCGCGAGCTATCGCAACGGCCTCGCCCTCGCGGCCGTCGTCGCGGTGGCGGTCGCGGCGTGCTTCGTCGCCAACGTCGCCGCCGTCGCCTGCGAGGAACGACGCGCCGAGATGGCGCTCCTGCGCCTGCTCGGCGCCTCCGGACGTCTGGTCGGCGCCCTGCTCGTCACCGAGATGCTCGTCGTCGCGCTCGCCGCGACCGGCATCGGCGCGCCGCTCGGCCTCCTGCTCGCGCGCCTGTTGCAGGCGCGTTACGACGCCGGAGCCGCGGCGCTCCACGGCGACGTCGGGGGCGCGCCGCTCGTCGTCGACGCGGCCGGCGCTGCCGCGAGCGCCGGGCTCGGCGTGGCGCTGCCGTTGCTGGCCGTCGTCGGCGCGCTCCGACGGGTGCGCGCCGTGCGCCCGCTCGATGCGCTCCGCCCGGAAATCTCCCGCGGGCGGACGCGCGCGCGCAGGAGCGGGGCGTGGATCGGGGTGGCGGTCGTCGCGGCGGGACTCGCGGTGTGGACGGCGCGGGAGCGCCTGCCGATTGGCGTCGAGGCCGCGGGCATGAGTGCGATCCTCGCCGTGCTCGCGGGTCTCGCGAGCGCGCTCCCGACGCTCGTACGCCGGCTCGCGGACGCGGCCGACGCGTCGGCGCGACGCGCCGGTCGCGGGCTGCCGATCCTCGCGGTGCGGCTGGTCACGGAAGAGGGGAGGCGCGTCGCGATCACGTGCACGGCCCTGCTCGTCGGCATCGGCGGCGCGATCGGGATCGCGACCTGGATCGCGAGCCTCGATGCGACCCTGCACGACGCGTTCGATGCCGTGTTCGCGCGCGTGGATCTCGTGGTCAGCGGCGGCGCGGAGCCGTTCGCACCGACGGCGGTCCGAATGCCGGGGCGCGTCGTGGAGGACCTGGCGCGCCTGCCGGAGGTGGCGGCCGTCGATGCGCTCCGCGTCGACACGGTAGCCTTCGAGGGCTCGCGGGCCGCCATCGTGGCGCGCGACGCCGCGCCGTACGTCGCCGGGCGCCGGCGGCTCTATATGGTCGAGGGCGACGCGGACGAAGCCGCCCGCGCGCTCGCGAGCGGGACCGGCGTCGTCGTCAACCGCGTGTTCGCGCGCCGCTTCGGGCGCCGTCCGGGCGACGAGATCGCGCTCGCGACGCCCGAGGGCCGGTTGCGCCTTCGGATCGCCGGTATCCACCTGGAGCTCGCGCCCGGAGACCTCGGCGCCGTGCAGCTCGATCGGAACCTCTACCGACGCTGGTGGCGCGACGACTCGGTGACGCTGGTGGAGGTCGCGGTGCGGCGCCCGAGCGACCGGACGCGCGTCGCGGCCGCGATCCGCGCCCGCTGGGGTGACGAGTATGGGGCGATCGTGTTCACGGTCGAGCAGCTGCGCGCCGCCTACCGGGGGATGCTGGATCGACTGACGGCGTTGGTCGGACCGCTCCTCGCGGCGGCGCTCGCGAGCGCGATCGCCGGCGTGCTGAGCGCGGGAGCGGCGGCGATGCTCGCCCGTCGACGGACCCACGCCCTGCTGCGCGCCGTCGGGCTGACCCGCTCCCAGCTGGCGCGCACGACGAGCCTCGAGCTCGCGACGATCGGGGCGATCGCGGTCGGCGCGGGCGCGATCCTCGGGTGGGGACTCGGCCGCTTCCAGGTGGAGGTGGTGCTGCGCGGGATGCTCGGGATGTCGGTCCGCTACGCGTTCCCCCACCGCGTGGCGGGAAGCGCGGCCGTCGCCGTCCTCGCGCTGACGGCCCTCGGCGGCTGGTGGCTCGGGCGCCGCGCCGCCCGGCGCCCGCTTGCCGAAGCCCTGCGGTGGGAATGACGACGAGCTCCCGAAAGGAGAGGTCATGACGAGCATGCGGAAAGAGGACGCGCCGGGCGCGCGTCCGCGGGATGCGACGCTGGTGGACGTGCTGTGCCGGCGCGCCGCCGACGAGGCCGACCGGCCGGCCTACACGTTCCTGCGCGACGGGGAGATCGAGGAGGAGACGATCACCTACGGCGGCCTCGACGCCCGCGCGCGTCGCGTCGCGGCGGCGCTCATGCGCGACGATGCCGCACCGCGACGCGCGCTGCTGGTGTTCGAGCCCGGGCTGGACTTCGTCGCGGCGTTCTTCGGGTGCCTCTACGCGGGGGTCGTCGCGGTGCCGGTGTATCCGCCGGAAGGTCGCGATCCCGCGGGCGGGGCGGCGCGCATCGCGCGCATCGCGGCGGACGCCGGGGCGTGGCGCGTGCTGACGACGGGCGTGCTCGTCCGCGCCCTCGCGCCGGCGATGCGGCCGGCGCTCGGCGAGGAGGGCTCCCGCATCCTCGTGGACGAGCTTCCGGTCGGCACGGAGGCGGCCTGGCGGCCTCCGGCGGTCGGCGGCGCCGACATCGCCTTCCTGCAGTACACGTCGGGATCGACCGCCACGCCGCGCGGCGTGATGGTGACGCACGCGAACCTGATGGCGCATGGAGCGCGCGTCGCCGTCGTGCTCGGACTCGACCCCGATGCCGTCGCGGTCAGCTGGCTCCCCGTCTGCCACGACATGGGCCTCGTCGGAACGCTGCTGATTCCGCTGCAGATCGGCTTCCGCTCGGTGCAGATGGCCCCGCTCGCGTTCCTCGAACGGCCCGGGCGGTGGCTCCGTGCGATCACGCGCTACCGCGGCACCTTGAGCCCGGCGCCCAACTTCGCGTACGACCTGGCCGCCCGCAAGGTCACGCCGGAGGAGCGTCGCGGCCTCGACCTCGGCGCGTGGCGGGCGGCCATGAATGGCGCCGAGCCGATCCGGGTCGGAACGGTCGAGCGGTTCGTCGCGGCGTTCGCGCCGTGCGGGTTCCGCCACGAAGCGTTCGTGCCGTGCTACGGCCTCGCGGAGGCGACGCTCATGGTCGCCGGAGGACCGGCGGGCGAAGGGCCCGTGCGTCTCGCCGTCGACGCCGAGGCGCTCGACGACGCGCGGGTGGTCGTCGTGCCCGCGGCGGAAGCCGGCGCCCGCGTTCTGGTGGGGTCCGGCCGCGCGATGCCGGACGTCGCGGTGCGGATCGTCCATGCCGCGAGCGGCGCGCCGGCGCGGGATGGCGAGGTCGGAGAAATCCGCGTCGCGGGTCCGACGGTGGCGGCCGGCTACTGGCGCCGGCCGGCGGAGACGGCCGGCGCGTTCGGCGGCCCGCCCGGCGGCGGTCTCCGCACCGGCGACCTCGGATTCGTCCACGACGGCGTGCTGTTCGTGACCGGACGGTGCAAGGACCTGATCGTCGTCCGCGGCCGCAACCATCACCCCCACGATCTCGAGGACGCGGCGGTCGCGGCGCATCCCGCGCTCCGTCCGGGCGGCGGCGCCGCGTTCGCGTGCGACGCCGCCGACGGCGAGGCGGTCGTGGTCGTGCACGAGGTCGATGCCGAGGACGCCGCCACGATGCAGGCCGCCGCAGCGGCGATCCGGGACGCGATCGCGCGCCGCCACGGCCTCGCCGTGGCGCGCGTGGTGTTGATCGCGCCGCGCACGCTCCCGAAGACGACGAGCGGCAAGGTACGGCGAAGCGCGTGTCGCGCGGCGCTCGCGGCGGGGCGGCTCGCCGTCCGCCACGAGGCGTCGGATCTCGTCACGCCCGCGGCCGTGCCGCCGGCGCCCCCGGAAGCGGGGGCCCCGGTCGACGCTGCGGCGATCGAAGCGTGTCTGCGCGCGCTCGTCGCCGAAGTGCGCGGCGTGCCGCCGGAGACCGTGCATCGCGACACCGCGCTCGCCGCCCTGGGCGTCGACTCCGCCGAGGCCGCCCACGTCGCGGCGGCGCTCGAGGCGCGACTCGGCCGGCGCGTTCCGCTCGCGGCGCTGCTCGAGGCGCCGACGCTCGGCGCGGTCGCGGCGGCGCTCGGGGAGGGACGCGCATGACCGCTGCCGCCGATGCCTGGTACGACGCGCTCGCCGATCGCGCCGAGCTCACGCGGCGCCAACTGCTCGTGTGGGCGGGAGACCGCGTCGCCGGCGGTGCGCCGGTTTTCGTCGAGGCCGCGCGCTGGCATCTCGACGGTGCGCTCGACGCCGGGCGGCTGGCGCGCGCCTTCGCCGTGACGGCCGCGCGCGCGGATGCCTTGCGCACGACGGTCGTCGAGATCGACGGCCGGCCCGCGAGCCGGTCGTCGTCCGGGAGCGCGCCGGTGCTCGAGATCGTGGACCTGGCCGGCCACGCGGCGCCGCGCCGCGCCCTCGACGACCTCGCGCAGGAGAGTATCGCCGCCTGCGCCGTCGGCAAGGCGCTGGTGGTTCCGGTCCTGGCGCGCCTGGCGTGGGGTCGCCACGTGCTCGTGCTGGCGCAGCATCAGCTGGTGTCCGACTCCTGGTCGTTCGCCCTCCTGCATCGCCGTCTGGAGGAGGCCTACGAGCGTCCGGTGCCGGACGCCGACACGACGACGGGCTGGCCGCAGTTCGCCGAGTACGTGGCATTCGAGCGCGCCTACCGGAGGTCGCCCGCGGTCGGCGAGGCGCGGCGACACTGGGAGCGGGTGCGCGCAGGCGGACGGCCGGCGGGCGCGCCGGCGGCGGGCGAGCGGGAGAGGACACGCGTGCGGCGGATCGTCGTTCCGCTCGGCACCCCGCGGTCGGCCGCGGTGCGGCGCGCCGCGGCGGAGCGCGGGTCGGCCGACGTCGGGCTCTTCGTGTTCTTCGCCGCGGTCGTGGCGGCGCATCTCCATCGGACGCTCGGTACCGACGACGTCGTCCTCGACGCGCCGTTCGCCAACCGGCCGTCGGCACGGTTCAAGGAGACGCTCGGCACCTTCATGAACGTCTGTCCGGTGCGCGTGGAGGTCTCGCCGCGCGACCGCTTCCGCGACCTGCGGACGCGGCTCGCGGCCGCGACCTGGGAGGCCGCGCGCCATCAGACGTTCACGGGACACGGGGGCGGCGTGCCGCACGCCTATGAAGTGCTGGTGAACGTCCACCGCCCGGCGGTCGCTGCCGCGCGCTTCGGCGCGTGCGCGATGCGCGTCGAGTGGCTCCCGCCGACGCACCGCTTCGGCGCCGCCGCGGTGGCGGTCCACGACTTCGGCGCGACGGGCGAGCTCACGCTCGTGGTCGATCTCAACGAAGCCGTGTTCTCGGCGGGCAGCCGCGCGGCGTTCGCGGCGTCGCTCCTGCGGCTCGTCGACGAGCAGCTCGTCGACGGCGACCGCCGGCTCGCCGGCGCGGAGCGGGCCGGCGCGGCGACGGCGCCGCCGGCCGGGGGCGGTGCCGCGTCCGCGGCGCGGGAGGCGACGCTGTGGTCGGGTTTCGTCGCGCGCGCGGAGGCGGCTCCCGAGGCGGTCGCGGTGCGCTCTGGCGACGCGACGGTGACCTACGGGGAGCTCTTGCGTCAGGCGACGGACGCGGCGAGTCGCCTCTCGGCGGCCGGGGCCGGGCGCGACACGGTGGTCGGGGTCTGGGGCGCGCGCGGACCGCGCTGGCTCCGCGCGCTGCTCGGCGTGCTCGCCGCCGGCGCCGTCTACTTGCCGCTCGATCCGAGCTGGCCGCTGCGGCGCGTCGGCGAGGTGCTGCGGCGGAGCGGCGCGCGGCTGTTCGTCGCCGACGGGGCGCCACCCGACCTTGCGTCGCGGGTCGCGTCGCCGGGTGACGCCTGGCGGGTGATCGCGATCGACGGGCCGGTCGTCGACGCGTCATCGGCGGCGCCGCCGCCCGGACCGCACGCCGGCGACGTCGCCTATGCCTTCTACACCTCGGGATCGACGGGCGCGCCGAAGGGGGCGCTCGTGGAGCACGCCGGCCTCCGCAATCACCTGGACGCGAAGGTGGCGCTCCTCGGGCTCGGCCCCGGCGATCGGGTCGCGCAGAGCGCGACCGCCGGGTTCGACGTGTCGCTCTGGCAATGCCTCGCGCCGCTGCTCGCGGGCGCGGAGGTCGACATCCTGCCCGATGACGTCGCGCGCGCGCCGGCAACGCTCGCGCGGGTCGCGACGGAGCGGCGCGTGACCATCCTGGAGGTCGTGCCGACCGTGCTCCGGGTCGTCCTCGATGCGGAGGAGGACGGAGCCGACGGCGACGGCGCGGGAGGCGCGCCGCTCGCGGCCCTGCGGTTCCTCGTCGTGACGGGCGAGGCGCTGCCGCCGGAGCTCTGTCGCCGGTGGTTCGCGCGCCGTCCGACGGTGCCGCTGGTGAACGCCTACGGGCCCACCGAGTGTGCCGACGACGTCACCCATCACGTGCTGCGCGCGGCGCCGCCGCCCGATGTGGTCGTGGTCCCGATCGGGCGCCCGATCCCGGGGATGACGGTGTACGTCCTCGATGCGGCGCTGCGGCCGGCGCCCGACGGCGAGCCGGGGGAGCTTTGCGTGGCCGGTGTGGGCGTCGCGCGCGGCTATCTCGGCGATCCGGAGCGGAGCGCGGCGGCGTTCGTGACCCGGCCTCTCGGTCCCGTCGGGGACGACGTGCGCGTGTATCGCACCGGCGATCGCGGCCGCCGTCTGCCCGACGGGACGTTCGTGTGGCTCGGGAGGCTCGACGCGCAGGTGAAGATCCGCGGCATGCGCGTCGAGCCCGCGGAGGTGGAGGCGACGCTCGGAGAGCACCCGGACGTCCGGCAGGCGGTGGTCGTCGCGCATGGATCCGCGGCCGCGGATCCACGGCTCGTGGCCTACGTGGTCCTGGCGAGGGCGGATGCGCGCGGCGCGGAGGCGCCGTCCGGCGGCGATCTGGAGCGGGCGCGCGTCCGCGAGTGGGAGCGGCTCTGGGACGATACCTACGCGCGCGAGTCGCCGGCGGCGTCCGACGCGGCGTTCGACACGGCCGGATGGCGCAGCCGCTACACGCGGCGTCCGATTCCCGCCGCCGAGATGCGCGAGTGGCTCGACGGCGCCGTCGGCCGCGTGCGCGCGCTCGCGCCGCGCATCGTGCTCGAGATCGGCTGCGGCTCGGGCATGATGCTCGCGCGCCTGGCGCCGACGTGCGCGCGCTGGCTCGCGGTCGATTGCTCGGCGGCGGCGGTGGACGGGGTGCGCCGCCGCCATCTCGCGGACGGCCGCCTGCCGCACGTCGCTGTCGAGCGCGCCGCGGCGCACGCGCTCGCGCTTCCTCCCGGGTTCCACCCCGATCTGGTGCTGCTGAACTCGGTGGCGCAGTACTTTCCGAGCCTCGCGTACCTGCGCGCGGTGCTCGTGAACGCGTGGGCGATGCTCGACGAGGCCGGCGCGATCTTCGTCGGCGACGTGCGCTCGCTGCCGCTCGCCCGGACGTTGCACACGAGCGTCGAGCTCGCGCGCGCCCCCGGCCGGTGCGCGGTCGGCGAGGTGCGCGCGCGGATCGAGCACGGCCTCGCGCGCGAGCACGAGCTCCTGATCGACCCGGCGTTCTTCGCGGCGCTCGCCCGCACCCACGGGGGAACCGTCGACGTGGAGCTGAAGCGCGGGCGCGTCCACAACGAGCTGACCCGCTTCCGCTACGACGTGACGTGGCGGCGGGGAGGAGACGCGGCCGGACCGGAGGACGCGGTGGTCCGGTTCGCCGCGTATCCGACGCTCGCCGAGGTGCGCGGGCGCCTCGTCGAGACGCCCGCGGCCGCGCTCGTCCTCCACGACGTGCCGAACCCCCGGCTGCAACGCGAGGTGCTCGCGGTCGAGCTCCTCGCCGCGGCGCGCGACGCCGCGCGCGTCGAGGACGTGCGGGACGAGATCGCGGCGCGTCCCCTCGCGCCGGGCCTCGATCCCGAGGATCTCTGGACGTCGCCCCTCGGGGCCGATCGCGACCTGGTGATCGGATGGTCGCGGGCGGGGTTGGACCGGTACGACGCGCGCTTGCGACCGCGCCGGTGCGGCGCGCGCGGCGGCGGCGCTGATCGGGCGGCGCGGGGCCGCGGCTTCCCGGGCGCGCCGCTGTCCGGGTCCGTCGAGGCCGCGGCGCACGCCAACGATCCCGGGGGGACGGCGACGATTGGGGCGCGTCTCGAGGCGCTGCGCGCGTTCGTCCGCGCCCGGCTCCCCGAGGCGTCGGTGCCGGCGACGTTCGTGGCGGTGCCGGAGGTGCCCCGCACGCCGAACGGCAAGGTCGATCACGCGGCGCTCGCGGCGCATGGGGAGGCCGGCATCCCGGTGCCGTGCGACGCCCTGCCGGCCTCGTCGCTCGAGCGGGCGGTCGCCGCGATCTGGGGTCGGTTCCTCGGCGTCTCCGAGGTCGGACGCGACGACGACTTCTTCGCGCTCGGCGGCGACTCCCTCCTGGTCTATCGCGTGCTCCGGGCGCTGCGCGCCGAGGTCGGCGTCGAGCTCGACCCGGAGCGCTTCCTGGCGCGCCCCACGGTGGCCGGCGCCGCCGCGGCGATCGCGGCTGCCGCTTTCGCGGGACTCGACGCCGCCGAGGCCGACGCGCTTCTCGCCGAGGTCGAAGCGCATCCGGATGGCGGAGCGGCCGCGCCGCACAACGGCGACGGCCCGGCCCGGGAGGACGTCGATGCGTGATCGGATCGCGCGCCTCGAGGCGCTCTCCGCCGAGCAGCAGGCGCTCCTCGTCCGTCGGCTCGGCGCGCGCGCGGCCGGAGCGCCGGGCCTCGAGCCCGTCCCTCGCCGGCCGGGAGTCAACGTCTTCCGGGCGTCGTTTGCGCAGGAGCGGCTCTGGTTCCTGGAGCAGGTGGCGGCGGGGAACGCCGCCTACACCGTGGCCGGCGCCTTCGAGGCTTGCGGCCGTCTCGACCTCGGCGCGTTGCGGACGAGCTTCGCGGCGGTGATCGCGCGCCACGAGAGCTTCCGCACGACCTTCGTGGGCATGGACGGCCGGCCGATGCAGGTCGTGTCCCCGGTGGCGCCGGTCGCGTGGACGATGCGCGATCTTCGCGACGAGGGCGCGCCGGAGGCGGCGCTCCGGGCGGAGATCGACCGCGAGGTCGCGCGTCCGTTCGATCCGAGCCGCGGACCGCTGCTGCGCCTGCGGGTGCTCGCGCTCGGCGCCGGACGACACGTCGTCGTTCTCACGATGCATCACCTGATCGCCGACGCGTGGTCGGTCGGCATCCTGGTCCGGGAGCTCTCGGCGCTCTATCGCGCCGCCGTGCGGGGCGAAGCCGCCGCGCTCGACGCCTCCGTCCTCCAGTACGCGGACTACGCCGAGTGGCAGCGTCGTGCCGCCGGAGCGGGGTGGGACGGTGCGACGTCCTATTGGCGGCGGCAGCTCGAAGGCGCGCCCTATCCCGACGTCGCCGCGGGCAACCGCCTCGCCTTTCGGGGCGGGGCGGTGCGCGGCGAGCTCGGACGAGGAGTGACCGAGGGTCTCCGCGCGCTCGCGCGCGCCGAGGGCGTCACGGCGTTCGCGGTTGCGCTCGCGGCGTGGAAGGTGGTCGTGGCGCGGGCGACGGCGCTCGACGACGTCACCGTCCTCTCGCCGGTCGCCAATCGCGAGCGCTCCGAGCTCGCGGCCGTCGTCGGCTTCTTCGTGAACCTGGTCGCGCTCCGGACGCGGCTCGACGACGATCCCCCGGTCGCGGAGCTGGTGCGGCGCGTGGGGCGCGTGGTGCGCGACGCCTTCCGCCACCAGGCGCTGCCCTTCGAGTTGGTGCTCGGCGAGCTCGGCGTCGACCGCACGCTGGCGCGGCCGCCGCTCAGCCCGTTCGCGTTCGCCCTGGAGCGTCCCGTCGACGGCGCGATCGACCTCCCCGGCGTCCGGCTCGCCGCGATCCCGCTCGAGATCCGCACGAGCCGGACGGACCTGGCGCTGATCGTGGTGGAGCG
>WBZR01001350.1_pt1 | contig 10965 bp, 11 predicted proteins | sample 5204231 | NCBI WGS metagenome assembly WBZR01 (sample SAMN12412403, study PRJNA552823) | activated sludge metagenome | isolation source: activated sludge from anammox sidestream of wastewater treatment plant... | place: USA: Virginia | collected 2017-08
AGGGTACAACGCCGTGGTGAAGCGTTACAACAGCCACCGGCTCACGATCCCCACCATTTTCATTGCCCGCTCCATGGGTTTCGGTGAGGCGCCGTACCTGCAATTCGACCAAAGTGGCGCGGTCGACCCCAACAGCCTGAAGGAATTCCGTACGGATGATGGCGAGCGGCTGCAACAATTGATCTCCGGGGCCGGCAACTCCATTGCGAAGACCACGCGCAACCTGGCACAACAGGCTGGGCAGGCCGGCAAGATGCTCGCTGAAAAGATCAAGGAGGCACCGGATGCCAAGTACTTCTATATGTCCGCAGGTGGTGCGCCAAAAGGCCCGCTGCCACTAAGTGAGATACAGGCCTTGGCCAGTGCCGGAACATTGCCCGCCGATGTCCAGGTGGCGGTGGCCGGGGCAGATGATTGGAAGTTGCTGTCGGATCTCAAGCCGGTGCCCGATGGGCGCCCCGAATGACCCGGGGTCCACGAGCGCCGTGGTCAATTAGCTTTATTACGTTTGCTTCTCTGTTTTGCCCACTGTATGGCATCCTTCTTGAAAGGCGGCATGGGCCGCTATGCCATCCGGCCAGGTTTGAAGATCCAAAATCACCCTTGAAAAAGCGTCCGCCATGAAAACAACCAGGCTCATTTTGACACTTGTCGTGCTCTTCACGGTCCGGGCTACCGCCACGGCCCAGCCCAAGGAGGTACTTCGCAATACGGATATCGTGAGCATGTTGAAACTTGGCCTGTCCGAGGACATCGTTCTCAGCAAGATCCAAACAACGCCGAATGATTTTGACATGTCCACGAACATGCTGCTCGCGCTGCAAAAGGACAAGGTGCCCAACAATGTGATCACGGCCATGATGGCGGCAGCCCAGGATCCCGGCCGGAAAGTCCAGAACCTGTCGGATCCGACGGCGGACCGCCCCGCGGGCATCTACTACAATAAGCCGGACGGAGGCATGGCCAGCCTGGAATACACGAATTATACCTCGGGACAAACCGATGCAGCAGCCCAGCACCTCGTCAGCGGCCTGATCAATGCCAAGCACTCCTTGATGATCGGAGGTAAATCCTCCCGGCAAGTGTTCAAGGAAACGCCCGTATTCCATTTCTACACTGAAGCGCTGGATGGTTCAGCCTTCAGCGGATATGGCGTGGCGAGCCCGAATTCCTTTGCCTGCGTGAAGTTTACCGTGAACAAGAACTCGAGGAAGCTCATCGTGGGAAAATCCAGCGCCTTGGGAAGCGAATCGGGGATCGATGAAAAGGCGGCGGTGGAGTTCCGCTTCGAGGAGATCTCGCCTGGGTCGAAGGTGTACAAGGTCACCTTCCCCTCCACACTGGAACCAGGGGAATATGGCTTCATCCATACCGGCACCTTGGACCTCGGGGTCGGAGGGGGAATCCATGGTGCCGCAGGCACCAACCGGGTCTTCGACTTCAGCGTCCAGTAGATTTGCCGAACCTTTCCGGTCCGATCTCATCAGGTTGCAGGCAAGGGGAGCATTGGCCGACACGGTTTGCTTTCCAGGGGCACTTGAAAGTCGGCTTGGCCGGGGTCGGCACAGGTTCCCCTCCGGGTGAGCGCACACATGTCCTCCGATAGGAAGGGGTGGGGCATACGATCCCTTGATCGGGGGCAAATCCTTGCTCTTCTTCCGCCCCGAACTGCCGATCGGCCATTCAACTTCACCGATATCGATTGGCGGGAAGGGATTTGATGGTCATTCCCCGTGAGGGACGGGGCCTTGCATTGATGCCCTATTGGTTGGACCCCGTTCCGCAGGACAGGCTGTGCCATGCGCCCGTTGTAGCGGCGTGGGAAGGATCGGTTCACCCCGCAACCGAAGCTTCAGTGCGCATGACCCAAACCCGAAGGAGCGCCCAATCGCCACAACGGTGCCGTGGCAGGGAACATGCAGCCGGGGAAGCAGCATCCATCCGATCGTGATGAACCGCATGTGCCATGCGGACGGCATACGCTACCATCGGTGGGTTGCCCCTTCCCGTGCCGTGGCCAAAGAACCGAATCGTGGACGACGTGGCGAGGGAAGTAAAGCATGCATGGAAGGCCTTTTCCACCGATCTAACCCCCAACCTCATCCCACATCCTTCACCGGAGACCGTTGGCGCATGGCTGGCCGGTTCTTTGCACCGACCAGGTAACCGCTGACCAGGTGGAAGTAAACCGCCATATCCTCGGCCGGTGCCGCCACTTACTTGAAGTGGCCAACAGCAAGGATGACAGGGTGCCACTTTTGGAACCGGTAACAAGGCGAAGGATACACACCCCAACACAAGAACCAAGGATCATGAGGGCACTTACCTTTCTGCGTTTCGTGGTCTGCGGCGCACTGCTGCTGGCCCACGGCCACACGACATTCGGCAACAACATCAGTGTGGGCAACACCACGCTGGGCGCCCAGAACCAAAGCGACCAGACCGTAGCCATCACTTTCGATGTGGCGTGGGAGAACAGTTGGCGCACCTCCAATAACGAGGCCAACTACGATGGTGCCTGGATCTTCGTGAAATACCGTGTGAACGGCACGAGTGATTGGCGCCATTGCACGCTCGCCCCGGCCCAGTTCACTGCCGGGACCGGTGCTACGATAGTTGTCTCCAGCGATAGCATGGGGGCCTTCATCCACCGGTCAACGAATGGCATAGGCAATGTGAACTTCAACGGGAACACGCTTAGCTGGCATTATGGAGCCGATGGCGTCATCAACGGGGACAATGTGCAGATCCGCTTGTTCGCACTTGAGATGGTATACATCCCGGAAGGTGAATATTACCTGGGCAGCGGAGGGAGTGAGGTGAACTGCTTCAAGAACGGGAATTCCGCATCGGCATTCCTTGTGGAAGGACCGGGTGCGATACAAACCGGCACGAACGCCGGCGACCTGAACCTGAATGGCCAAGGCACGAACGGTACCGTGATCCCCGCCGGATACCCGAACGGCTTCAACGCATTCTGGATCATGAAGTACGAATGCAGCCAGCAGCAGTTCGCCGATTTCTTGAACCATCTGACTTCCGTGCAAGCGGCCGCCAACAACACCTCCACCAATTTCGCGGGCAGTTCACATCCGGCCTTCACCCCATTGGTGGCGGACAGGGCCTACAACAACCTCAGTGTGGCACAAGCCACGGCATTCGCGGACTGGGCCGGGCTGAGGCCCTACTCCGAACTTGAATTCGAAAAAGCGTGCCGTGGCAAGAGCATCCTTCCCGTTCCGAACGAATACCCGTGGGGGACCACCGCGGCGGTGCGAATGGAGAGCAATCAGTTCTCCAACGCAGGCCAACCGGATGAAGCTGTCCTCACGGGTGTCCTTGCCAACGCGGCCTACCGGAATTCGAACTCATCGGGCAACGGAACCGGCAGACCTGTCCGGGTGGGCATTTTCGCGCGTTCCACAGGTTCGGGCCGCGAATTGAGCGGTGCCACCTACTATGGCGTGCTGAACATGGGTGACAACCTGATTGAGCTCACGATCCGGGCGGGGACAGCGATCGGCCAGAGCGTTGACGCCGCAACACACGGCGATGGCCATCTCAGGGCAGCCGGGGCCACGGATATCACCACCTGGCAGACATCCGCCTTCGGTGGACGCGGTACCCATTACGCAAGCCCGGCAGGAAGCATGGGCCACATGCGGGTATCCGACAGGGACAACATGGATTCCAATGTGGGTTCAACCTCCGCGGCCTATGGCATCCGCTTGGCCCGTACCGCTAATTGAAGGCAGGGGCCGGATCATTCCACCGTCACATGGAAAAGCACATTCAATTACTGGGCCTTTCATTGCTCATCGCGTTCAACAGCACTGCCCAACTGAACAATCCGATCTTCACCGGTGGAAGTGCGGACGGTTGGGCCACCGGCGATTTCGCGCAGCCTGACAACAACATCTTCACCGGTGGCGCCTCCGATGGATGGGCCAGCGAGAGCTTCCAGCAACCAGAGAACAACATCTTCAAAGGTGGCTCGGATGATGGCTGGGCGAGCGAGGTATCCAACATTGTGGTGATCGACCTCGGCACATCGGTGGAGGAGACAGCCCTTGGATCGGCCGTGCATGCCTACCCCAACCCCACCAGCGGCCTGCTGAACGTGGACCTCACCGGCGAATGGGGCCCGGTCACGATCGAGGTGCTCAGCGCATCGGGCCAGTTGGTGCGCACGGAGCGCTATACCAATACCGGCACCATGGTGGTCGATGTTCCCGGTGCCAGCGGGCAGTACCTCGTGCGGCTTTCCACCGGAACAGGGGAGCAAACGACGTTCAGGGTGCTGAAACGATAGCGACCGAGCTTGCTTGCCAGCGGTGCCTTCCTCGCCTTCTTCTGAAAAGACCTGGAAAGGATACGCCGTGTGCAACTCGTGAAGCAAATGCAGGTGTGGAACAAGTCCGACCCAGGACCTTCCTAACCCCAAAGCCTGGAGCCATGTGGATACTGACGACATTGCCGATCGGAGCGCGGCTGCCGGCCTCATGCCTCTGGTCGGGCTGTCAGGTGGGGAACCGACAGGTTTGGATGGCCGTACGGGATGGAGGCAATGCGGAAGGTACCGTGGTGAACGGCGGCAATGGCAGCTTCCTTTTTCGCTCATTCGGCCCCTCTTATCCATCGCCTGGTCGGCCGAGCCCGGTACCGGTAGCAACCCGGCCTCCAGTATGACCCCCCGGGCCGCCTTCAGCCCCATTTACAATTGACCCACCCCGTGTGGAACGCGTGGCCATTTCCCCCTCGGGGGCCGGATGGCTGTAACGGGCACTGAAAACGCGATGAACCAGGGTGAGGTCAAGGCGGAGGTCGACAAGATCGGAATTACGCTCGTGATGGAAGGCGGAAAACCAAAGCCCTGACGGACCCATGCCCCGGACCCAGGCCGCCTCATGTGAATCGTCGCTTTCAACCACCCCAAACCTGGTAAGAACGCCACCCGCCCCAACGCCGTAATCGAACTGGGCACAAGCCGGCAGGGCCGAGACCGCCGCATGGAGGCATGGCATGCGGGTGCGCATGGTACGGGAACGCAATCGACGACCCCCTTCATTTCTGCCAGATTGTCACACGCCTCTGGGTTTGATACCTTTGCCACCTTTCCATGGGCAAGAAGGTCTATATCGAAAGCTACGGCTGCCAGATGAACGTCAGCGACAGCGAGGTGGTCGCCAGCATTTTGGCCAAGCAGGGGTATGAGGCCGTGGACCGGGCGGAGGAAGCCGACCTGATCCTGCTGAACACGTGCAGCGTGCGGGAGAAGGCCGAGCAGACCGTGCTGAACCGGATCAATGAGATGAACCGGCTGAAGGCCAACAACAAGGACCTGAAGGTCGGGGTGTTGGGGTGTATGGCCGAGCGGATGAGGGAGAACCTGCTGGTGGAAAAGAAGGTGGTGGACCTGGTCGCCGGTCCCGATGCCTACCGCAGCCTACCACACTTGTTGGATGAGGTGGGCACCGGCCAGCGTGCGGTGAACGTGCTGCTCAGCCGGGAGGAGACCTACGGGGAGATCGTGCCGGTGCGGCTGAACAGCAACGGGGTCACCGCGTTCGTCACCATCATGCGGGGCTGCGACAACATGTGCGCCTTTTGCGTGGTGCCCTTCACCCGTGGGCGCGAGCGAAGCCGCGACCCCTACACCATCGTGGAGGAATGCGCCAAGCTGGTCGCCGACGGCTACAAGGAGGTGACCTTGCTGGGCCAAAACGTGAACAGCTACCGCTGGAACGTGGATGCGAAAGGCAACCTGAAGGACCCCTCACGGCCGGTGGTGGACTTTGCCGACCTGCTGGAGATGGTGGCCCTGGCCTGCCCTTCGCTGCGGATCCGGTACAGCACCAGCCATCCCAAGGACATGACCGACAAGGTGCTGGAGGTGATGGCCCGGCACGACAACATCTGCAAGTACATCCACTTGCCGGTGCAGAGCGGCAGCAGCAAGGTGCTGAAGGACATGAACCGCGGCTACACGCGCGAGTGGTACCTGGAGCGCGTGGCCAGCATCCGCCGCCACATGCCCGACTGCGCCCTGAGCACGGACATCATCAGCGGCTTCTGCGGCGAGACCGAGGAAGACCACCGGGCCACCCTGAGCCTAATGGAGGAGGTGGGCTACGACATGGCCTTCATGTTCAAGTACAGCGAGCGGCCCAAGACCCTGGCCGCGCGAAGGATGGAGGATGATGTGCCCGAGGAGGTGAAAAGCCGCCGGTTGACGGAGATCATCGACCTGCAGCGCGAGAACTCCGCCAAGCTCATGGCCCGCTACGTGGGTCAGGTGCAGGAGGTCCTGATCGAGGGGGTGAGCAAGCGCAGCGCCGGACAGATGCAAGGACGCAACACGCAGAACGCGATGGTGATCGTGCCCCGCTACGGCAGCGCCGTGGCACCGGGGCGCAGGGGGCTGATGCCCGGCGACCGCGTGCAGGTGCGCATCACCGCGTCCACGGCGGGTTCCCTGCAAGGTGAGCCACTGATCCCCTCGGGGCCCATACCGGCAGAAGCATGAACGTGCAACCCATCAAGCAGCGGTTCGGCATCATCGGGGCTTCCCCGTTGCTGGACCGGGCCATAGAGATCGCCGCCCAAGTGGCGCCCACCGACCTCAGCGTGCTCATCAGCGGCGAAAGCGGCAGCGGCAAGGAGGTGATGCCCCAGATCATCCACGCCTTCAGCGCACGCAAGCACGGCCCCTACATCGCGGTGAACTGCGGGGCCATCCCCGAAGGAACCATCGACAGCGAGCTTTTCGGTCATGAGAAAGGGGCCTTCACCGGCGCCCACGAGGCCCGCAAGGGCTACTTCGAAGTGGCCAACGGCGGCACCATCTTCCTGGACGAGGTGGGGGAGCTGCCGCTGGGCACGCAGGTGCGGTTGCTGCGCGTGCTCGAGTCCGGCGAGTTCATCCGCGTGGGCAGCAGCAAGACCCAGAAGACCGACGTGCGCGTGGTGGCCGCCACCAACGTGGACATGCTCATGGCCGTGCAGCACGGCCGTTTCAGGGAAGACCTGTATTACCGCCTGAACACCGTGCCCATCCATGTGCCGGCGCTCAGGGAGCGCCCCGAGGACATCCATTTGCTCTTCCGCTGGTTCGCCCAGGAAGCTTCTTCCCGCTACAAGGCACCCGCCATTACCCTCACCGATGAAGCCCGCCAGATGCTGGTCCACTACCGGTGGCCGGGCAATGTGCGCCAGCTGCGCAACCTGGTGGAGCAGCTGAGCGTGATCGAGCAGGTGCGCGAGATCGGCGCGGCCACCCTGGCTTCCTACCTGCCCAAGGAAAGCATGGCCCTGGTGCCTGCCGGCCAGATGAAAATGGCCGAGGGCGGGGAGGCCATCAATGAAAGGGAGCTCATCTTCAAGTTCCTTTTCGACATGAAGAGCGACCTGAACGCCCTGAAGGAGCAAGTGCACCTGATCAGCCAAGGCAGCCCGCCCGCCAGGCCCGCTGCAAGCCCGGTGGGCTTTGGCGAACACGTGCTTTACAACCCCGGGGGGACGCCCGGCATGAGCATCCAGCTGCCGGGCCAGGACAATGAGGACGTGGAACACGCGGCCGTGGAGGAATCGCTAAGCCTGCAGGACAAGGAACGCGAACTGATCCGCAAGGCCCTGCGCAAGCACAACGGGAAACGAAAGAAGGCGGCCCAGGAACTGGGGATCAGCGAACGGACGCTTTACCGGAAGATCAGGGAGTGGAACATCGACTAAAGATCGCGATGCTCGGCTGTGCCTTATGGGCCGCCGCCGGATGCACGGTGAGCTATTCGCTCAGCGGCGGTTCCGTGCCGCCTTCGGCCAAGACCCTGAGCGTGGCCATGCTGGATGCCAAGGCGCCCCTGTGCCCGCCGCAGGCGGCCCAGGCGATCACCGAAACCTTGCGCGATCTGATGTTGGCGCAGACACCCCTGAACCTGATCCAGCAGGACGGGGACATTGCCTTCGAGGGCGCCATTACCGGGTACGACGTGCAGCCCGTGGCCATCCAAGCCGATGAAACGGCGGCCATGAACCGGTTGACCATCACCGTGGGCATCCGATACACCAACAAGGCCGATAGCAAGGCGGACGCGGACTTCTCCGTCTCCCGGTTCGCCGATTACCCCAGTTCGCAGGACCTGGGCACCGTGGAGGGCGCGTTGGTGGAGGACATCGGCAAACAACTGGCGCAGGATATCTTCGACCGGACCTTGGGGAATTGGTAGGGAGGACCGGAAGACCAAAGAATCAGTAAATGACCTCCCCCTGTTCCGATCGTTTCATGGTCCAATTTCCGATCGTCTGATCCGCTGCCCATGGACCGCGAACACTTGACCGAACTGCTGCGCAACCCCGCGCAGGTGGCCAAAAGCGACCTGCCCGACCTGCGGTCCATGGCGGAACGGTTCCCGTGGTTCAGCGGGGCGCGGCTGCTGCTGGCCGTCGGCGAACACAAGGCCGGCGACCTGCTGGCCAGCGAGGGCCACAACCTGCCGGCTGCCTTCCTGCCCTCGCGGGAGGTCCTTTTTGAACTGACGCATCCCGAGGGACCGGTGAAACCGCCCACGCTGAACATTGTACACCCCGAACGGCAGGAAGACGGCGTTGGCACTCGGACGGGGGGGCAGGTTTCCGAGAAAGCGCCCGTGCCCATCCTGCCGACGGACCAACCGCATGATCCACCAGCGGGCATGCCGACGACGTCCTTGGACCGAGAGCCGGGAAAACCCGGAGACCCGGCCGCGATGGAGGTGGAAGAGCTGGAAGGGGCGGTGAAGGAAGAGGTGAAAGAGGAGGAAGAGGTTGGGACGCGGGAACAGGCGGGCCCGCAGGCGCAGGAAGCACCAACGGCACAACGTGAACAGCTTGACAGTGAGCGCGAACTGCTGGAGCGCATGTACCAGGAGGCGCGGGCCGGGCTGTACGACCTGGGACAATCCCGCCCCAGGTCCGGCACGGCACAACGTGAAGCCCCGCCCGAGGCACATCCCGAGGTGCCGGCCGCGCCCGTGGAGGTGCCGGGGATGGCGGCCAGCGCGTTGCCGGAACGGCTGGGCTTTACCGCTTGGCTGGAATTGGGTGCCCTCGCGGGTGCAAACGCTCCCGCCACCCCGCCCGGGGGGATGCCGGCGGCTGCGCCCACACCTCCCGCACAGGTCGTGCCCAAGGGCGCTCCCTTGGGCGAAAAGGAACTTCTGGACCGTTTCATCCAGATGGAAAACCCGCCCCCGCCGAAGGAAAGGGCGACCTTCTTCACTCCCCAGCAGGCGGCCAAGCGGAGTTTGCAGGATGAAGGCATGGTGAGCGAAACCCTGGCCCGGATCCACGAAAACCAGGGCAACTTGGCCAAGGCGAAGGAAGTTTATGACCGGTTGGCTGCCAGGGATCCGGAGAAAAGCGTTTACTTCGCAGCCCTTTCCAAGGCCGTGGAGGCACGAATGAACAAATAACAATGACCGCCATTTCCATCATCATCATCATCCTGTCAGTCCTGCTGGGCCTGGTCGTGCTGGCCCAAAACCCCAAAGGGGGCGGGCTTGCGGCGGGATTCACCGGTGCGCAGCAGATCGGCGGGGTGCAGCGGACGGCGGACTTCATGGAAAAGGCCACCTGGACCTTGGCCACGGCCGTCATGGTGCTGTGCCTGGTTTCGGCGTCCATCCAAGGTTCGGGCACGGCAAGCGACAATTTGGATGCGCCGATCGTGCTGGACGAGAACCCGCAAGCCTCGGATGCGGTGGTGCCGCAGGATAGCGAAAAGGTGGCTCCCGTCACCCCGCAACCGGTGCAGGCACCGGAAGATCATTGATCCGGGCACACTGTATTTCAGGTGGAACGGAGGCAGTTCGTTCCGGAGAAGGTCCGCGACCGGGCGTGGAACCTCGGGGATCAATAAGGTCACCGTCCTTCTGTCTTCAAATGGACAGCGCCGGGCCGTCCAATGGGTTCCGGTAAGGCTTGCCGTCAGCCTGTCAGCATGTGCCTGACACAAGACCTTGGACCAAGTGGTGTCGTGACCTTTTTGGCAGGCATGGCGGAATGGCACGGGGATCGCTAGGCGCGAGACCGCAAATCAATTCAAACCGAAACAGAACATGGCGACCAAAGTGAAGCCCCTGGCAGACCGCGTGCTCGTGGAAGCGGCGACCGCTGAGCAAACGACAAAAGGAGGGATCATCATCCCCGATACCGCAAAGGAGAAGCCCCAACGCGGCAAGGTCATCGCCATCGGCACCGGACGCATAGCCGATGACGGGAAGGTGACGCCGCTGAGCGTGAAGGTGGGCGACGAAGTGTTGTACGGCAAGTACAGCGGCACGGAGCTCAATTTCGAAGGCAAGGATTACATGATCATGCGCGAAAGCGACATCTATGCGATCCTGAACTGAGCAGATACGGGATTGGCCGTACGATTGATCGGAAACAACAGCAAAAGGGGATTGATCCCCACAAAAGGAAAAAATGGCAGCAAAGAACATTCAATTTGAAGTGGATGCCCGCGACCGCCTGAAAAAGGGCGTGGACCAATTGGCAAACGCGGTGAAGGTGACCTTGGGCCCCAAGGGGCGCAACGTGATCATCGACAAGAAATTCGGTGCTCCCCAAGTGACCAAGGACGGCGTGTCCGTGGCCAAGGAGATTGAACTGAAGGATGCCGTGGAGAACATGGGCGCCCAAATGGTGAAGGAGGTGGCCAGCAAGACCGCCGACATCGCCGGTGACGGCACCACCACGGCCACCGTACTGGCACAAGCCATTGTCACGGCCGGCCTGAAGAACGTGGCCGCTGGCGCCAACCCCATGGACCTCAAACGCGGCATCGACAAGGCCGTCACCGCCGTGGTGGCCGACCTGAAGAAGATGAGCAAGGCCGTGGGCGACGACAACGGCAAGATCAAGCAGGTGGCTGCCATCAGCGCCAACAACGATGAGACCATCGGTTCCCTGATCGCCGAAGCGATGCAA
>WBZR01004713.1_pt1 | contig 10960 bp, 5 predicted proteins | sample 5204231 | NCBI WGS metagenome assembly WBZR01 (sample SAMN12412403, study PRJNA552823) | activated sludge metagenome | isolation source: activated sludge from anammox sidestream of wastewater treatment plant... | place: USA: Virginia | collected 2017-08
GCCGGGACGATCTATTGAGGATATTCAGGCATGGGCCTATGAAGAAGTTACTGAAAAACAACTTGCCCTTGCTAAGGCGGCCCGCATCGAGGAATGCGAACTCAGGCGGGAATATCTGAATACTGCCTTTACAGATTTGATCATAGAACTGCAAGGAGAGCTTAATGATTTGCAGCAGGCACAGCTTTATGGTGATGAAAATGCAGAGGAAAGGGAAAGGCTCAGGAATAGAATTGATGACCTGAAGACCCGAAAAACCGAGCGGCTGAAGGAACTTGACCTCATGCTAAGACTGACTGCCAATCTCCCGGATGTTCTGACAGAGGCCATTGTCGTTCCAGCCCCATTTGCTACTATTGAAGAAGAAAAGAAACCTTCGAAGGGTATGCCTATGCGCAGGGATGACGAGGTTGAGGCCATTGCCATGGAAGTGACGATGCGTTATGAGCAAAGCAGGGGCTGGACACCGGTAGATGTGAGCAAAGAGGGTGAACACTATGATGTCCGATCCGAATCGCCCACCGGCGAGAAGAGATTTATAGAAGTCAAAGGCCGTGCACAAACCGGAGATATCGTTCTTACCGGGCCTGAAGTAGATAAGCTCATGCAGCTTGGAGAGAGGGCATGGCTTTACATTGTCACCTTTTGCAAAGAAGGACGGCCCCGCCTCCGCATTATCCAGGACCCTATCTCTAAACTGAATCCAGAAGTGCTCTATAGGCAGATCCAGTATCTGGTTGAGGAAGACGACTGGGAGCGGCAGGGAGAGGAATTGTCTGTATGAAACTCATCCCTTCTGATATTGTAGAACTGTATTTTATTACGGCAATTATTAATGTACAATCAATCCTTGAGCATGGTATTCTCTCTCATAATCTAATTGCCAAAAAAAAGATACAGCACACATCAGTAGCAAGTATAGATGTACAAAGCCGGAGGATGAACAAAGTCATCCCCGGTGGGAAAAAACTTCATGACTATGCTAATCTTTATCTTAATGCCCGAAACCCCATGCTGTACGTATTACTCAATAAACATAGGGAGTTATGCGTACTGCGGATAAGCGACGATGTTACAAGAAGTCCTGGTGTTGTTATATCTGATCAAAATGCAGCCCGTGGATGGGCTCGTTTTCAGCCATGGCCCGATGGCCTATCAATGATTGATAAGGACGAACTCTTTGTCTTGAATTGGGACGACCCTGACCCGTATAAGAAAGCCCGTCTCAAGGGCGTTATGTGTGCAGAAGTGCTTGTGCCGGACAAGATCGGGAGAAAGTTTATAAAAGGGGCATTTGTTTCCTGTCAGGAAGCGCTCGATACGCTTACGCCGCTTTGCACAGGGTTTCCGGTTTCTATTAATAAACAGTTGTTTTTCATGGAGGTGTAACATGGTAAAGGTGCTTATCGGCGACCTCTTCACATCAAAGGCACAGACCCTTGTCAACACAGTCAACTGTGTCGGTGTGATGGGTAAGGGGATTGCACTTCAGTTCAAGAATCGCTTTCCTGATATGTTCACAGATTATGAAGAACGCTGCAGGCGTAAAGAGGTAAAACTCGGCCGTCCTTATCTCTATAAGACTATGTTCTCCCTGAACATTCTTAATTTCCCTACAAAGGACCACTGGCGTTCAGTAACCAACCTTGCGGATATCGAGCGTGGGCTTCATTATCTTCATAATTACTACAGGGAATGGGGAATCACATCTTTGGCTGTCCCTCCGCTTGGCTGTGGAGAAGGCCAGCTCGAATGGCGAGTAGTCGGCCCTACACTTTACCGCTTCCTCAGCAGAATGGATATCCCTGTTGAACTTTATGCTCCTTATGGCACACCGCATGAAGAACTTCAGCTTTCATTTCTTGAGAGTGGCGGGACATACGATGCGTCTGCCACTCCCATGCCTGAGCCGAAATGGATTCAGCCGTCATGGTTTGCGCTTGTCGAAATAGTCAGTCTCATTGAAAAGCAAACCTACCGTCATTTTATCGGTCGAACTATCTTTCAGAAGATTGCCTATGTCGCCACAACTAATGGTTTGCCGACAGACCTTAAATTTGAAAAAAAGAGTTATGGCCCTTTCAGCGCCGATCTAAAAAAGGTCTATGCCCGACTCCTGAATAACGGGCTTATAGAAGAAGAGAGTGTCAATGAAAAAGCCTTTAGTGTCAAAGTCGGCAAAACTTATACTGATGCCTTTAAAGTATATAAAGATAAGATTGAGCAGTGGCGGGACATCATCAACAAGACTGCTGACCTGTTCCTGCGACTTGATTCCAAACAGGCGGAGGTCGTTGCTACGGTTCTATACTCGGTTGGTGAGTTGAAATCAAAGGGCATTGGTACACCATCAGAACGCGAAGTGCTTAACGCAGTGTTATCATGGAAACTCAAACGCCGCCCACCGCTCGAAACACAAGAGATTGCACAGACGATTAGAAACCTGGGTATCCTGTCATGGCTGAAGCTTCGGTACAGTGAGGATCTTCCCATTCCGGAGGATGAACTTGCCCATGTTTGAAAGATTTCTGAAAAACCACAGTTAGACAGTATGTGCAGGAAGATGTTAAATTTATTCTTCTGGTTCCTAAATTGCTTTGGGAGGCTGTGATGATTGAAAAATATGATGACTGCCGAGCAAATCTTGAAAAGTTACGAGATTTTTATAATGTCCAAAATAGGGATCGAAATGAAGCCACTACTCGCCTACACTTGATAGATAGACTTTTTTTTGAATGTCTTGGATGGAATAAAGACATCGTTAGATGTGAAGAATCTCTTGACAAACAATATGCAGATTATACGTTCCTTGCACCTCGACGCATTCTAATCGTTGAGGCAAAAAGAGAGGGAGATTATTTCGAACTCCCTGTTGGTATGACGCGATTAGAATATTCGATTCAATCAATAGCACGTGACAATGCAAATCTTAAAGCGGCACTCGTGCAAGTTGCTCATTACTGCCAATTATGGGGTGTATCAATAGGTGTTGTCACTAATGGTCATCAACTTGTTGCGTTTGTGGCAACAAGAGTTGACGGAATTCCACCTTTAGAAGGTAAAGCATTAGTTTTTCCATCCCTTGAATTTATGTCTGAAAACTTCCTCCAGCTTTGGCAGAATTTATCGATGGAGGGACTACAAGAAAAGCATCTGTGGAAAAGGTTACTGGGTGATGTAAGTCCAGAAATCCCACCTAAGTTATCAACAACACTATTAACTTATCCAGGTATAAAGCAACGAAACATTTTTCAGACAGACCTTCAAATTGTCAGCGAGCTTGTCTTGGAAGACATTGCAAGGTCTCGTGATTTAGAACCTAAGTTCTTGGCTGAGTGCTATTGTCAGAGTGGGGCTCTTTCTCAATATGCTCTTATAAGTAAATCTATCCTTGCCGCGCGATATGCCGCATTAGCAGATGCTGACAATCCTGGACCAACTCTTGTAGCCGCTGTTAAGAAAGAAGGTATTTCATCTGAATTACTTGCCGAAAGTATGAGCAGGCGACCTATTCTTATCATAGGCGATGTAGGGGTAGGAAAAACAACGTTCATTCGTCACCTTATCAATGTTGAAGGATCGGATTTATTTAACGATGCCATCACATTCTATTTAGACTTGGGTAGTCAAGCCACCCTTACTCAGGATCTCCGCGAATTTGTTTTAAATGATATAACGATGCAGTTACGTAATAAGTATAGTATAGATACTTCTGAAAGGAACTTTATCAGAGGAGTTTACAACCTCGATTTAAAACGTTTCTCCAGAAGCCTTTACAGTGATTTACGAGAGTCAAATCCTGCTGCTTTTCTTGAAAAAGAAATTGAATTTCTTGAAAAGTTGGTAGGAAAGACAGAAGAGCATTTGCTGCATTCCTTAGAGCATATAGTAAAGGGCAGAAAAAAACAGATAGTTGTATTTTTAGATAATGCTGATCAAAGAGGGGAAGAAACTCAACAAGAGGCATTCTTAATTGCGCAGGAATTGGCTGATCGATGGCCAGTGACCATATTTATTACATTGCGTCCTGAAACCTTTCATCGGTCGCTAAAGATCGGCGCTCTTAGTGGATACCACCCCAAAGCCTTTACAATTTCACCACCTCGAATAGACGAAGTCCTAATAAAGAGATTATCTTTTGCCTTAAAATTGACAAGTGGTGAAATCCCTATACATTCTCTAACCAGTGAAACTACCATGCAGCTCGCAAACTTGGAAATTGTGATCAGAGTTTTTCTTGACTCTATTAATCGTAGCAGCGATCTTGTAGAGCTGATTGATAATATTTCTGGAGGCAATATAAGATTAGCATTAGATCTTGTTAGGAATTTCTTTGGAAGTGGACATGTCGATACACAGAAGATAGTAACTATTTTTAGAGAGTCTGGGCAATATTACATTCCATTGCATGAGTTTCTTAGGGCTGTATTGTATGGGGATTCAGAATATTATGACCCAACACGATCAGTAATTGCTAACATATTTGATGTCGCTTATTCTGACCCAAAAGAGCACTTCATCTTGCCCTTATTGTTAAAGATTTTAAGTACATCTTCTGGATCAGGGGTGGACGAAGGTTTTGTAGCTACATCAAAAGTGTATGAGCGCTTGCAAGGCTTTGGGTTTACACCAGAACAGATAGATGAAGCGATCTTACGTGGTTATAACTACAAGCTTATTAACACCACAGCCAGAAGAATGCCAAGAGCAGGGCAACCTATGCCTCCCAGTCTCAGAGTTACAACGGTTGGCGTATATCACGTTGAACGTCTGTGCCGAAGCTTCCCATATATCGATGCAATTATTGTAGATACACCAATATTTGATTTGGAAACAAGGGGTTCCATTAAGGATGTTCATCATATTACGGATCGTCTTGATCGAGCTGATATTTTTATAAACTATCTTGATAAACAATGGGGAATTTTAAAAAGTTATGATGTGGTTTTTCAATGGTCTGCCGTTTCAAAAGATCTCAGAGAAAATATTGAGAACATCCGTAAACGTTTACAGATAAGCTGACTAAACAATGTTAGTTCATTTATTGAGTCAACATGTATAATTGTGAAACTATATTACTACAATGTGCGCACAGTATAAAAGAATCACCGGAGGTTGGCAGCTTCTTCAAGGATATCAACTCATTGTTAAAATGTGAGAGGTAGCATGAGTATGGTTCAAGATTACTATTGTCCTCGGCTTATTTCGGTAGCGCTCCCGATCCGGGAGATATCGGCGGAGAGTGTTCGGGATAAGTCGCTTCGTCATGGACACATCTCTACGCTGCACCTGTGGTGGGCGCGACGGCCGCTGGCCGCATCAAGGGCTGTTGTTTTTGCCTCTCTGGTGCCCGACCCTGATGACCCACGATGTTCCAGGGAGTTCAGGGATGCAGTAGAACGCTTTCTTAAGACAAATGTCCCTTCAGAAGTGAAATATTATCATCGTGGCCGAAGAGTGTTTCCTAATGAAGATCCTTATGCTCCGTATGAAGGAATTCCTGATACCCTGCGGAACAGGTTGTTGATGTTCATTGCCAAGTGGTCGCCTGAGGCATTGGCATTTGAACATGGAAAGTCCAATAAGGCGCCTAAACCAGCAGAATTGCTTGACGACAGGTCGCTCGTAAAATGGGAAACATCTGATCCTGGAAATCGTCAGGGCATAGAAATCCTTCGCATTGCTCGGGAACTGATACACATAGCACATGGTGGAAGAAGTCCTGTTGTACTTGACCCATTTGCAGGCGGGGGGGCGATTCCGCTTGAGGCTGGAAGGCTCGGTTGTCAGGCAATAGCGAATGACTATAATCCAGTGGCATATCTTATCTTGAGGGCAACCTGTGAATTTCCTCAGAAATATGGTAAGTCGGGGAAGAGAAAGATAATGGTTGAGGAGTTTGGTAAACAAGTTGAGCGGGAAGTAGAAGTCCCGAATCTCCTTGTCCATGACGTCGAGAAATGGGCCAAATGGATTCTGGAGCAGGCGCGTGAGAAAATCGGCCATCTCTATCCATCAGGCAAAGACGGTAAACCCGTTGTAGGCTACCTCTGGGCGCGTACAGCTCCGTGCTCAAATCCCTCATGCAAAGGAGAAATACCGCTGCTCCGGAGTCTCCTCGTTTGCAACAAGAAGGATAAGAAAGTTGCGCTTAAGATGGATGTGGATAAAGTGAAAAAGACCGTCAGTTTTGGTATTGCAAGGGACAAGGATATTGAAAGGACAGATGGGACAATGCAAAACCGTGGTAATGTTCTATGTCCTTTCTGCAGTCAAGTGACCCCCGTTGCAAATTTGCGTGTAGCTGGTCTTTCAGGAAAGATGAGGGATCGCATGGTGTCAGTGATTATTGAAGGCATAAATGGCAAACACTATCGTCCTGTTGAAGAAATTGACCTCATGGCCTTTAAGAATGCTGCTGCTATTAATGTTGAACGCCCTCAAGAAAGGATTTACGATAATATTGTTGGTATACCTGGCACTTGCATTATTTCACCTGCCTTATATTATGGGATGCCTCATTGGGGCGACTTATTTAACCCCCGCCAGCTCGTTGCCATGCAGACATTCGTTGGCTGCCTGCATGAGGCAATGGAGACTATGAAAATGGAGATTTCTGAAGAGAAATACCGCAAAGCAGTTGGGATATACTTGGGGATATGGATCGGCCGCCTTTCTTCAAGATGGTCTAACGTAGGAATATGGAACGTTAAAGGCGAAAAATTAGAACATCCCTTTGGTCGCCAAGCTATACCTATGACATGGGATTATCCTGAAGCAAATCCTTTTTCTGAATCAACAGGCGGTGCAATTGGTCAACTTGAATGGATACTCCGTGTGATTTGCCATGAGGGTTATGGTGATCCAGCAAAGCAAATTGATCTGGGAGATGCAGGCTCTCTAAAACTTGAAGATATCTCAATTGATGCTGTAATGACTGACCCTCCTTATTTTGATGCAATTGCATATAGTGATCTCTCAGACTTTTTCTATGTCTGGCTTAAAAGGGCGTTAGATGGGATAAACATTGAAGACCTCCTAACACCATTAACTCCCAAAAGTGATGAGGCGACTGCTTTAAAACATCGTCACGGAGGAAGTGAAGAAAAGGCTGACAGACACTTCAAGACCAAAATTACACAAGCTTTCTCTGAGGCGCATCGTGTTACCAAACCTGGAGGCGTGGTTTCGATAATGTTCGCGCACCAGTCCACTAAGGCATGGTCAGCCCTGATTCACTCAATCTTTGAGGCAGGCATGACTGTAGATGCCACTTGGCCTTTCGATACTGAATTGACAACAGCATTAAAGGCAAATATGTCCGCCTTATCATCCTCAGTCACCGTTGTTTGCCGTCCCCGCATCACAGGGAGCGCTGCTTCTTTCAAAGATGTCCGTAAAGAAATCGAGAGAGTTGTTCAGGAATCCGTCAAACGTTTCTGGTCTTATGGTTTCCGAGGAGCGGATTTAATCGTTGCCTGTTATGGCCCGGCAGTTGGTGTCTTTGGGAAATACGAGCGTGTGGAGAAAGCCGATGGTACGCCTGTAGACATTCCGGAACTATTGGAGCTGGCCCGAAAGGCCGCACGTGATGCCATCGCCGGAGAATTCCGGGGAGACAACCTCTCTACTCTTTATTATGTCTGGGCAAACCTCTATGGGGCTGCCGAGCAGGCATGGGACGATGCCCGGTTGGTAGTACAGATCGGCGGTGATGCCGACAATGCCATGGAAATGGCACGAGGACAGGGAATCTTTGTAGTCGAAGGAGCTAAGTGTAGACTGGCCTTGTTAAATGACCGTACAGGCAGGCGCGGACTCGGCATTGACCAGAATCCTCCGCTCATTGACTCGCTTCACCGGGCTATGTTTTATTGGAAGGATGAGAAGAGGTCTGAGCTTGTCTCATACTTATCAGAGCGAAACCTTTTAGACGACGGTCCCTTCTGGAAACTTGCTCAGGCGCTGTTTGAGGTCCTTCCCCGAGACATAGAGGACTGGAAGCTTGTCAATACGCTTTTGAGCGAGCGGCAGACCCTCAGGATAGAGGGGAGACACACCAGAATAGAGGAAGCACAACAAAAGATGTTCGACAAGGGAGAATAGAGATGAGTGATGATCTTAAACCATGGTACGCAATAGCCACACCGCATGAGGATATCCGCAAGGGACGGCTCGATGAGTCTGTCTTTGCGGCAAACATCTGGGCGGTGGTACAGGGAACTGCGCCTGAGGTTTACCTTGATCCGGCAGAATTTTTCAGGAAGACGTATATGACTGTGGGGCTCTCCACTATACTTAAACGGGTGGCCGGCGCCCTCAAAGGCGATGGGGAAAGCGGAGACCGGATTATCAGCCTCCAGACCGCATTTGGCGGCGGCAAGACCCATACACTGGTCGCCCTCTGGCATCTGGCGAAACACGGCGCAAAACTTCAGAAATCGTCAGATACTGGAGATATCCGAAATATCCTGGGTGACCGTTTCCCTGACAATGTCAAGGGTGTGGCTGTTTTTACAAATGCGACTTGTGATGCAACCCAGGGGAGAAATACTCTGGAAGAAATACATACACGGACATTATGGGGTGAGCTTGCCCTTCAACTGGGCGGGAAAAGGCTCTATGATAAGGTTCGCGCAAATGACGAGACACAGAGGGTGCCTCAGGGTATATTTGTAGATGTCCTGCGGGAGTCTGCGCCCTGTTTAATCCTCCTCGACGAACTGGCTGACTACTGTGTGGGTGCTGCTGCCGTTCCTGTCGGCGATACGAGCCTCGCAGATCAGACCATATCCTTTATTCAACAGTTGACGGAGGCAGTTCAACAGGTGCCAGGTGCCGTCGTGGTGGCCACTCTTCCAGCGAGCAAGTATGAAGTGGCGCAGAGTGAAAAAGGACAGGAGGCATTTGTCACCCTTGAGAAGAGGTTCCAACGCCTCGGTGCAGATATAAAACCAGTTGCAGACGATGAGATATATGAGGTCGTACGGGCACGATTGTTTGAGACGATTACTCCACATGGAGAGCAGGATTACCCAAAGAAGGTGGCGCAGGTCTATCAGGGGATGTATGCAGCCCATTCCGGTGAAGTACCTAATGAGGTATCCAGAACTACATACAGGGAGCAAATTGAACGCGCCTATCCGTTTCATCCGCAGTTGATTGACACCCTGTACACACGATGGGGAAGCCATCCTGACTTTCAACGTACGCGTGGTGTGCTCAGGCTGTTGGCAAGCGTAGTAGGTGATCTGTGGCAAAAGCGTGAAGGGAATACTCAGACTCAACACCTTATCCAGCCATGTCATATCAACTGGTCTATTGATGCCATGCAGGCAGCCCTTACCCGCCTATGGGGTCCTGCATACCAGTCAGTTGCGGCCGCGGATACCCTTGGTGATAAATCCAATTCAGGAGCCTTTGACGAAGAGCGTGGCGGAGACTACCGCAGAGAGAGTATTGGTAAAGGATTGGCATCTGCAATTCTAATGGGGTCTTTCGGTGGACAAGGCGGGCGGAGCGGTTTTAGTTCAAAAGACCTGCGGTTGGCTTGTTCAAAGTATGGTCTCAACTGGAATTACATAGATGGCGCATTGCTTGAGCTCGAAAATCGCTGTTTTTACCTTCACGACACCTCAGCAGGTAGCCTTGGAAAACGTTATTGGTTCGGGACAAAACCTACGCTAAATAAACTGGTGGTCCAGTATCGTCAGCAGAACGCCGGAGAGACCTTTGAAGACGAAATATTAGAAGACCTTCGATCTGAATCACAAAAAGGCTTACTGGGAGGGGCTACGTGGCGAGTCATCGTAAATCCCACTGAGGAGTTGCCGGAACAAAAGGCACTTACGCTATTGGTATTACCTCCTTATTTAACATGGGATGAGAATGGCGGAGTAAGGGATGCGGCACAACGGCGTGTACTGGAAATCAGCAGCCGGTGCGGAGGAAAAGAGCGTCTCTACAGAAATACGCTGTTATTTCTTACAGGAACAGTTCGTGGAATAGGCAAGCTCCGGCAGGCACAGAGAGAACGGGCGGCATTAGAGGGTGTGCGTAACGATTATGGGGATCAACTCGATGAAGAACAGAAAGAGGATCTTAAAAGGCGCCTTGAAACGGCGAGGCGTTCTACCCTCGAGGCCCTTGGGCCTGCTTATACGGCAGTGCTTAAGGTCCATGGCCATGATGTAGAGTCATGTGTACTCACCGATGCCCGCCGCAGCCTTCAGGAACACCTCGGTTATATCTGGACAACACTTGTCGAGGATGAGGAGTGGATATTACGCAGGGTGGGGTCAGTTACCCTTGAAAATAACGGCATTATTCCCAAAGAAGGGGCTTTACGATTGAAGGATGCCGTTGAAGCCTTCCTGCGATTTACGGATAAACCAATGGTCGCTACTAAAGAAGCCGTTACAACAGGTCTTGCTCAGGCATGCATGGATGGCCTTATCGGCATTGGTCGCGGTGGAAGCCCCTCGACTCTTCAGACGCAGTATTGCAAACAACAGGTGACCCTCGATCCGGGTGAAGATGGTGTATGGATCATCCCGGCATTCGCTCAGGCAGCTCCCGATGTGGCAGGGATAACTACAGGAGGAAAGACAGGAAGTGTGTCAGAAGGAGCAACGCAACCGAGAGGAATTACTGATGATGGAAGTAAATCCGCAATACTTGCCACACGGTTGATACGCCGCTTCTCCATACGAGGTTCTGTACCTGTTGAAAATTATGGAGAACTATTCCGCTGTTTTGTCGGCCCATCTGCGCGCATGAATCTCAAGAAGCTTCATCTTGGTGTTCAGTTTGAAATGATTGCTGGAGACGGCCAGGAGCTTAATGCAGATGATCCTGCTATTAAAGCGATGAAAGAGGCAGCCCGACAATTGGGGCTGACGTTTGAGATAGAAGAATAGGCTACTGAGAATTTAGGGGCTGAGTAGTAACGTAAGTAACG
>WBZR01004715.1_pt1 | contig 10959 bp, 9 predicted proteins | sample 5204231 | NCBI WGS metagenome assembly WBZR01 (sample SAMN12412403, study PRJNA552823) | activated sludge metagenome | isolation source: activated sludge from anammox sidestream of wastewater treatment plant... | place: USA: Virginia | collected 2017-08
CTGACGAGGCGGCCGATGTCGTCCGCCACCCGCGCACCGAACACGACGGCTTCCAGAAGCGAGTTCGACGCCAGCCGGTTGGCCCCGTGCAGCCCCGTCGACGCCACCTCACCCACCGCCCAGAGCCCCGCGAGCGTGGTCCGTCCCGAGAGATCGGTGGCAACGCCGCCCATATGGTAGTGCGCCGCCGGCGCCACCGGGATCGGCTGCGTCACGGGGTCGATACCCGCGGCGCGGCACAGCGAATAGACGGTGGGAAACGCTTGCGGGAAATCCGCCCCGATCGCCGCACGGCCGTCGAGAAACGCACCGCGGCCCGCCGCGATCTCGGCGAACACGGCGCGCGCCACGATATCGCGTGCTGCAAGGTCGCCTGCCGGATCGCGCGCGAGCATGAACCGCTCACCGGCCCGGTTGATCAGCCTCGCCCCTTCACCGCGCAGCGCTTCCGAGGCGAGCGGCGCCGGATCGATCCCCGCGTCGATGGCCGTCGGATGGAACTGGACGAACTCCGCATCCGCAATGACGGCGCCCGCGCGCGCGGCGAACGCAAGCGCTTCGCCCCGTGCGCGGATCGGGTTGGTCGTCACGGCATAGAGCGCGCCCGCGCCACCGGTCGCGAGCACCACGGCACGCGCCGGCATGAAGTCGAACGTGCCGGTTCCCGCGGCATCGGTGCGCACCAGCCGCACACCCGAAACGCGGTCCCGCCCGCCGGACCCCGCCTCGAGAATGAGATCGAGCGCCTCATAGTCCTCGAGCACCCGGATCGACGGCGTCCGTCGCACGGCCGCGATCAGCGACTGCATGATCGCGGCTCCTGCCCGGTCGCCCGACACGCGCACGACGCGGGCTCTCGAATGCGCAGCTTCGCGCGAAAGCACATAGTGGCCCGCAAGATCGCGGTCGAACGGCACGCCATAGCGCAGGAGATCCGCGATACGCGCCGGAGCCTCCGCAGCCACCGTCTCGGCGACGTTGGCATCCACGATGCCGCCGCCGGCCGCGATCGTGTCCGCCGCATGCTGCTCGGGCGTATCTCCCTCGCCGACGGCCGCCGCGATACCGCCCTGCGCCCAGACGCTGGAGGCGCCTTCACCGAGCGGCGCTGCGGAGACCACCGTCACCGCCAGCGGCGCAAGCCTCAGCGCCGTGAACAGTCCCGCAAGCCCCGCGCCGACGATGACGATATCGCCCGCCCCCCGCGCGCTGGCCGGGTCGGCAAAGCCTCGGGTGAGGCGGCGGATGCGATCGAAATCCATGGGTGGATCTCCCAACAGCGTCCTTGCGGGATCGCGAGAGCCGGTTGCGTGCGAGCACGCACCCGGCTCCGTCAGGCCGAAGCCTCGACCATGCGCTCGACGGCACGGCGCGCCTTTGCGGCCACGGCCGCGTCCACCGTCACTTCAAAACGATTGTAGAGGAGCGCTTCGTAGATCTTCTCGAGGCTGATCCGCTTCATGTGCGGGCACAGGTTGCACGGGCGGATGAACTCGACGTCCGGCGCCTCCGCCGCGACATTCGAGGCCATCGAGCACTCCGTGACGAGCACCACCTTCGGCGGCCGCTTGGTCTTCACCCAGTCGATCATCGCCGCCGTCGAGCCCGTGAAGTCGGAGGCCGAGATGACGTCCGGCGGGCATTCGGGATGCGCGATGATCTTGAGGCCGGGCTCGGCCGCGCGCAAGGCTTCCATCTCCTCGCCCGTGAAGCGCTCGTGCACCTCGCAGTGCCCCTTCCAGGCGATGATCTCGACCTTGGTCTTGGTCTGCACGTACTTGGCGAGATACTCGTCGGGGATCAGCAGCACGCGCGGCGCGCCGAGGCTCTCGACGATCTTCACCGCGTTCGACGAGGTGCAGGTGATATCGCACTCAGCCTTCACGGCCGCGCTCGTGTTGACATAGGTGACGATCGGCACGCCAGGATAGGCGGCGCGCAGCGCGCGCACGTCCTCGGGTGTGATCGACGCGGCGAGCGAGCAGCCCGCGAGCGGATCCGGGATCAGCACCGTCTTGTCCGGATTGAGCAGCTTCGAGGTCTCAGCCATGAAGTGCACGCCGGCCTGCACGATCACGTCGGCCTCCGTGCGGGAGGCTTCCTTCGCGAGCTGCAGGCTGTCGCCGCGGAAATCTCCCACGCAATGGAAGATCTCCGGTGTCATGTAGTTGTGCGCCAGGATGACCGCGTTGCGCTTGATCTTGAGCTCGTTGATCGCTTTGACGAGAGGGGCGTAGTGCACCCACTCCATCGGCGTCACGACATCCTTCACGCGCTCATAAAGCGGCGCGAGCTCACGCTTGAGCGCGGGCGTGAACGCAAACGGTGGGGTCAAGGGCCCCGTCGTGCGAACGAGCGGCGCGCAAGCGTCCGAGGACGGATCGCGAGCGAGAACCGAGTGGGCCGAACCAAGCGCCATTGCCACCTCCAAGTTCTCATATACTCCAGTTGAGTATATGAAGGTCCTGAAAAATCCCGGCCGACTTAGACCAGTCACCCTACGCGCATGGAACCCTGAAGGTTCCCCCTATTATGCTCGAACAGAGCATTGTTCGCGTGCACTAAATTTAATTGAGACGCCGGCCATTTTCCAGGCCGATGCCGAAATTATTTGCACCGCAACGCCGCGCGCGCCGCCAGCGGAGAGAGAGCTTGCGGACGCTCAAGCGCGCACGGCCTTGACGCGCACGCCCGGCGCCGGACGCTCGAGCACGACTTCGCGCCGGAACCGGAACAGCTTCGCCGGACGGCCGCCCGTCTGTGTCTTGACGTCGCCCGTCGGCTCGACGAGCCCGGCGCTTTCGACCAGACGCCGGAAGTTCTGCTTATGCAGATGCGGCCCGAGGATCGCCTCCACCGTCTTCTGCAGCTCGAAGAGCGTGAAATCGTCGGGCATCAGCTCGAAGATGACCGGACGGTACTTGATCTTCGCGCGCACGCGCCCGATCGCGGTCGCCAGAATGCGCCGGTGATCGAAGATCATCGGCGCGCCGAGCCGCGGCAGACCGGCGCCCCAGGCCGAGGCGGCCTCGCGCCCGTCGCGGCGCGCCTCCTCGACGAGCCCGGCCTCGTAGAGCAGCTCGAAACGATCGAGCACCTTTTCCTCATCCCAGGCGCCGCCATCGAGGCCGAAGCAGATGCGGATGCGATCCTCCTTCGGAACCGGCCTCACCGGCGTCGAGCGCAAGGCCGGCGCCGTCGCCCATTGCCTGAGGCGCGGCTCGATCTCGGCCGCGAGAATATCGGGCTTGCCCTTCCGCCAGTCCTCCCACGGGAAATACTGATACCAGCTCCGCCACGTCCCGTGCGCGAGCCCGCGCGCGTGTCCCGTTTCCGTCAGCGCGAGATAGCCGATCGAAACGACGTGCTCGTCATCGCCGGGCTCCGCGTGCCGACCCCGGTCGCCGAACGTATAGAGCTGCTCGACATAGCCGAGCCCGAGACCCGTCTGCTCCTCGACCCAGGTCCGAAGCCCGCTTTCGAGCGTTCGGTGAGCGACCGGCGAGAAGGGACCGAACGGCAGGCCGTCGACACCCGGCGCATCGCCCTCGCCGCGGATCACGAGCACCACCGGCTCGTCGTCGATGACGGCGACGATGGCGGCGTTGAGGCCGATCTCGACGCCCGCTGGCTCGCTCTGCGTTGCCACGTGATGAGCGTCCTCCACGTCTGAATCACCGTCGTGAATCCGACGCCTGAATTTCATATCTGCGACCATGGCAAGCTCCTGTAAGCTTTGCCGGCTAAACATCGATCATGGCGATTTTCGGAACCGGTTCGAGTGAGATTTTATTCCCCCGGATGGGAATAAAATCAGCAACGTGATTGATAGGTTCTGAACCGGCGTCAGCAAATGACCGTGAGCGCCGAAAAACGTTCGAGAAACAGTCTCTGAGCCTCCGCAGCCGGCAAAGGCGCGAGCGCAACCAATTGTTGCGTTAGCGTAAAATTGGTTTCCCTTGGTGTGCCAAAAAAACGCTCGGCTTCGTCCCGAGAAAATCCTGCAAGCGCGGTCGCTTCATAGAAAGCCGCGATTCGATCCGCGTGCTTGATCTCCACACTGATTTCATCCGGCAAACGCGCCGGCAGACCGAAACGAACATGAATGGCTTCGAGCAGCTTCATCTCGAATGCCTTATAATCGAGGCCGATTGCCGTTTTGAATGGACTGATCAAATCCCCGATGACGTACTCCGGGGCGTCGTGCAGCAGGGCCGCGAGCCGCCAGGCGTTCGGCCATCCCGGATTGAGCGCGAGGACGATCTCCTCCACGATCAGAACATGCTGCGCCACCGAGAGCGCGTGCGCGCCATGCGTTTGTCCATTCCAGCGGGCGACACGGGCAAGCCCGTGCGCGATGTCCTCGATCGCGACATCGGCAGGTGCCGGATTGAGAAGATCGAGGCGGCGGCCCGAGAGCATGCGCTGCCAGGCCCGCGGTGCGGCTTCGGTGTCGGAGGGGGGAACGGATGGGCTCATGGGCGCTCAACATGACATGACGACAGGACGGGCCCGGCGACGCGAAGAGGTTTCGTGCAGGCGGCCGGAGTCCGCACGCCGCTGAGCCGTCGGCGCAAGCCGTGCGGGACGGCTCTCTCGGCGAACGTCCTGGTCCTTGGCCAACCCTGGCCCATCGATGCCCCACCGGATAACGACGTACCTAAACGACGGGAGGAACGAACGCGCGTTGCAGCCGCGCGCACGCCTCGTGGCGCGGGCAGCCGACGAGATGATCATTGACCATGCCCGTGGCCTGCATGAACGCATGCATGGTCGTCGGTCCGACGAACCGGAAGCCCGCGCCCTTGAGCGCTTTGGAGACGCGCCGCGACACGTCGGTCGACGCCGCCACGTCGCCCATGGCCGCTGCCCGGTTGATCACCGGTTTGCCACCCGCATGCTCCCACAGAAACGAGGCAAGCGTCCGCGTCTTGCGCAGCGCCAGATACGCTTTGGCATTGTCGATCGTCGCCGCCACCTTCAGACGGTTGCGTACGATTCCCGTGTCGGCCATGAGCCGCGCCACATCTCTCTCCGTGTAGCGCGCGATGCGCGCCGGGTCGAAGTCGTGGAACGCCTGCCGGAAGCCGTCACGCTTGCGAAGGATGACGAGCCAGGAAAGGCCGGCTTGAAAGCCCTCGAGCACGAGTTTCTCGAACAGGCGTTGCTCGTCAGCGTGCGGCACCCCCCATTCCTCGTCGTGATAGCGCGCATAAAGCGGATCATCGATCCCGGGCCACGGACAGCGCACGAGCCTCGCGGTGTCATGCGGTTTCATGCGGAGCCCCGATCTCGAAGGTCGCGAACGGCGCCACCTCGACGGTGAGCGCCACGCCGCCCGCCGTAAGCGGTACGCCCGCCCGCGCGGCGTCCGCCACGCGATCGAGCCTGAGCAGCGCCAGCCCCCGCTCTCCGGCGACGGAGCCAAGCTGCCCGATCTCCCTCTCCCCGGCGAGAACCGGCAACGGCCCGGGCGGGAGCGGAGCCTCTCCGATGACCGACACCACGCGCTTGCGCACGGTCGCCCGGTGCTGCATGCGCGAGACCACTTCCTGTCCGACGAAGCAGCCTTTCGTGAAGGACACGCCGTGCAGCTGGTCGAGCAGAGCTTCGTGCGGAAACGTATCCCCGAACGCGTAGTCCTTTCCGCCCTCCGGCACGCCGAGGCCGATGCGGTGGGCGTGATAGGCTTCAGCCTCGGCGGCCCCGGCCCCGGTCGCCACGAACACCTCCGCGACGGACCGCACATCCGCGAGAACGCGCAGCCCCAGAGGAGAAAAGCGCGGATCGGCGAAGATATGCGCCCCGACCGTCGCACCCGTCGAAACGGGCGCGGGGCCCCAAAGCGCGCCGACCGCATGCTCCGCCGAGACGTCGCGGATCTCGACCGCCGCCCGCAGCTTATAGAGCGTGAGGCGTTTGACGAGCTCGCCGGCCTTGTCCCGCGCCACGTCGAGCAACACGCCGCCCGCCACGCGTACGATCAGAAAATCGAACAGGATTTTTCCCTGCGGCGAGAGCAGCGCCGCATAGAGCGCCGGCGGCCCGTCGAGCCTTTCGGCGAGCAGGGCCATGTCGTTGGTGACGAGCCCGCCAAGCAGCTTCTCCGCGTCCGCGCCGGCAACCGACACGACACCGCGATCCTCGAGCACCGCTATCCGGGCCGGTGCGGCAGACATTTTTCTCAGCCTCTCAGAAATACGTCGCGTGAACTCCGGCTTGCCGGCTCCCGGGAACCGGGCGACACAGCTTGCAGCCCGAAACCCCGCACGTCAAAATCCGGGCTCACCGCCCCCGACGCCCGCCGGCCGCCCGCGTCCTGGGCGGCTCCTTGTCGCCCGTCCCTGCAGCCGCCGCCACCCGGGCTACCGCCGCGGGCTTCGCGCTCGACTCCACCGTGGCCGCGACCGGCTTTTGGCAGGCCCACTCCGCCACCGCATCGATATCGTAGAAGCGGCAGGTCTCCATCAGCATCCGGCACTCCGTCCAGAGGTCGCCGTCCACCATCGGCATGAAGAGATCGTGCACGTTGTCGACGCCGAGATAGGTGCGCACGCCCGCGTCCCGCAGCTTGACGAACGGCGCGATCGAGTTGTGCAGCGGCGCCGTCATCGGCAGTTGCTTCATGCTGAGCGCCGCCGACGGGCAGATGATGATGCCCATGTCGGCTTCCTTGACCTTCTCGATGATGCGGTCCTGCTCGCGATCCTCTTTCGCCGAAAGCGAGATCGCATGCACCCCGAACACGCGCCCCTGCATGCCGTGCTCGATGGTCTTTTCGGCGAGCAGCTCGGTCTCGTTCTCGAGGGGATTGTTCTCCTGGTCGATGTGCACGTCGACCGGCTTGCCGAGCTTCTTGGCCAGCGACAGGATCACGTCGAGATGTTTCTCCGGCGTCGGCCGGTCGCGCGAGGGAAGCCCGCCGCAGTAATCTGCGAGCTCGCAGGCTTCCGCATACTGCGCGAAGGAGGCGGGATCGAGCACGCCCTGCAGCGGCTGCACGCCGACCTCGAAGCGGATGCGGTCCGCGTAGCGCTTCTTCACCTCGAGCGCGGCCTTGATGGGCAGCAGCCCGACCGTGCTGTCCGCATCCACCATCGTCCGGCAATAGGTCGCCCCTTGCTGGATCATGGTCTCGAGGCCGCGGCTGATGCGCTCGACGAGGTCGTCGTGCGTGTAGTTCTCCTTGAGGTAGCGGTAGAGCTCCCACTTCTTCTGCATGTCGACCTGGGAGAGACGCAGGTTCTCGTGCGTGATCAGATAGGCCTTGTCGAAATGCGCGTGATGGTTGGCGAGACCGCCGAGCCTCTCGGCCGCCGCCAGGAAGCGCAGGCGCAGGTTCCACGGCTCGCTGTCGTCGGCGAGCCGATAGCGGTAGGTGCCGCGCTCGGCATCGATGATGATCTGCTCGAGCGTCGCGATGCCGACGTCGGCGTCCGTGATGAGCGGAATGCCGTTCTCGATGGAGAGCTTGCGGATCAGCTTTGCGTCCGAGCTCTCGTCATAGTCCTCGTCTCCCGTCAGCACGTTGATGACGAGGTCGAACCGGTTGGCCTTGAGGAAGGACAGGATGTTCGGCGAGCGCCCGTCCGTGATCTTGTGGATCTCGGTGCTGCCGATGCCGTGCTCCTTGAAGAAGCGGTAGGTCCCCGGCGTCGCATAGAGCTCGACGTCGAGCGTGAGGATACGCCGGATGGCCGGCAGCATGCGTTTCTTGTCTTCCGGCCGTCCGGCGCTGATCAGGATGTTCTTGCGGCGCTGACGGCCGAGCAGCTTCAGGTTGAAGGCCAGAAGCTCGAGTGAGATGGCGTTGCTCATTGGTCCTGACCTCGCTTGTTGCGGATGAGCGCCCGGCTACGATGAGCACGGGTGCATGCGCCTTGCCCCGCGGAAAAGGTCCCCCGCGCGGTGGTCAGACAAGCACCTTATTGCAGTTGCCGGTCCGGCACCACCGGATTGCGACGTCCATCCACGGCGCGCGAGGCGCCCGCCGGGCGCCGCGCTGTCTATACGCGAGACGCGCCGCCCGACAAAGCGGGTCGGCCCATCCCCGACGTCGCAGAGGCGGCGTCGCAGAGGTAGCGTCGCTGAGACACCGTCACAGAGGCAAGGAGCCCTGCCTCTGGGTCGATCGGAGGCGGAAGGTTCCTAGATCCCTTGCCCGCTGGGTTGCGGGGCGGATGCGGGTGCAGGCTCGGCGGCGTCCGGCTCCGTCGCCGGAGTGTCGCCCGCAGGAGTTGCGGCGTGGCCCGACGGCGCTTGCTTGACCTCCTGCACCTTGGGCGCCCCGCTGCCCGGCGGCATCACGGTGCCCGACTTGGGCAGCCGGCGCATCACGTAAACCATGGTTCCCGGACCGACGTGCTGGGCGAGATGCACGACATGGGCGTTGTGCATGCGGAAGCACCCCGACGAGGACGCCGACCCGATGGACCCGGAATCGTTCGTCCCGTGGATCCGATACAGCGTATTGCCGAGATAGATGGCCTTGGCGCCGAGGGGGTTGTTGACGCCGCCGGCCATGCGCAGCGGCAGCCCATGCTTGCGCTGGTGCATTTCCTTGGGCGGGATCCAGTCCGGCCAATCCTCGACCCGCGAGACGCGCTCGACGCCGCTCCAGGCGAACCCCTGCTTGCCGACGGCGATCGGGTAGACGTAGGCGGAGCTCTGGGAGAGCGTGTAATAGAGCTTGCGTCCGGCGGTATCGATTACGATCGATCCCGGCCGAAAGCCGTTCTTAAACGCGACCGTCTGCGGCGTCTTGGGCGAGATCGAAGGCCGCCCGCCGCCCGTGGCGAGATCCTTGGACTTCACGAGCGCCGGGCCAGCCCCGAGATAGGATGGCTTGCCGGCGCGCGGCGGCGCATCCCCCCACATGCCGTACTGGCTGATCCCTTGCGCCGACGCCGGCACGGAAAATCCCAGGGCCGCGACCCCGGCCCCCAACGCGAACGCTGCAAATCTGAAACGCAGAACCATCACAACCTCTGAATCGCACACATTTTCCAGGGCCACCCGACGGCAGCGCCCCATGACATGGGCGCACGACGCTCAACCTTCCAGTCCGGACGAGCCGCCGATCGGAACACGCTGACAACAAAGCCCATGGGCTTTCTACTCAACGGAGACCTGCGAGCCTACAGACATGCCGCCGCACGCACCACCGCCAAATGACGCGGAGAGCCGTGCATCGGCCGTCAATCATACCTCCGGAACGTGTGCCAGGTTCCGTCGGCACCGATGGCAAGTCGCCACCACGACCACTTTTTTGCGTTCTTCTGCGCTTTGGCCTGCGTCGGCGGCATCAGGCGATAGAGATCCACCTCCTCGGCGGGCGTCAAGCGATCGGCCGGAAGTTCCGCAAGATAGGGCCACACATAAACGGACGTATTTTCGGGGTCCCTGCCGATCGCCAGCCGGGCGGGAGGGAGAGCCAGCAGGTTGGCGATGACCGCCAGCACCTCGCGCCCCTCCCCGTCGGCCGAGATCTTTTTCCAGTACGCGATGGGATCGTCGCCCGCCGCCCCGAAATCCGGCGTCATCTCGTTCCACTCGATGGCATCCCTGAGCTCGGCCACATTGCCCGCGTGGACGGCCGCGAGAATTTGCTCGCGCATGTCGACCACGCTCTGCGGCAGCGCGCCGAGAAAGGCGCGCTCTTTCGGCATGGCTTGCGGCGCTGCCTTTTCATCCGCACGCACCTCGAAACCCGGGCTTGCAGCATGGACAAGCCAACACGCCGCCGTTACCAATAGAACGATGCGGAGGCGGCCGGACCCATGCGGCCGAGGGGCCCATCTTGCGGAAACCTTCCTGGCGACGGCAAAGAAGGAGCCATGACGTCTCCTCCGGTCGGCAACAATGGTTCCGTGTGCCCTTTGTACGCAATCCATGAGGCTCGCTGATCCCTCCTATGGCCTTTCGAAGCCGGGTCCGATTCGAGGTGCAATGCCGGACGTCGTTCGAATGCCGTCGCCGCGGTGGCGCGCATGCAGCTAGTTCCCAACCTGCTCATCATCCCGGTCGGAATCGTGATCGGCATCCTTGTTTCGGCCCCGGTCGGCCCTGTCAACGTGCTTTGCATCCAGCGCGCGATCGAGCGCGGCTTCTTCGGCGGGCTTGCGGCGGGCCTCGGCGCCATGCTGGGCGACGGGCTGATCGCGCTCTTTGCGAGCCTCGGCGTCGGCGCCATCTCGGGCGCGATCGAATACCACCGCCAGGCTATCCAGATCGTCGGCGGCTTGGTGCTCATCGCCTTCGGCGTCAAGCTCTATATCGCGCCCGTGGCGGTCGAGAGCGTCCGATCCGAGGCTGACGGCACGGCCTCGCTGCGCGACTACGCGTGGGACATTCCGAAGACGTTCTTCCTGACCATCACCAATCCGGGTGCCGTGCTCGGCCTGTTCGCGATTTTCGGCGGCGTCTCCACCTTTGTCGAGGTCCACAGCCATGTGGACGCGCTGACCATGGTCGCGTCGATCATGGGCGGCAGCTTCGTGTGGTGGCTGGGGCTCTCGCACCTGATCGGCCGCCTGCGTCACAGGTTCAGCGCGGCGCATCTCGCCAACACGAACCGCATCGCCGGCGTGCTGCTGATCGGATTCGGCGCGCTGCTGATCGGGGAGATGATCCTGTAGAACCGCCCTCGCAAGGCAGAGCCGGGCGGCAGAGACCGGAACCGGCGCGCCGCGTGAAGCCCTTGTGGCATTGCCGGAAGCCTCGGAACGGTTCCAGGCTCTTGATGCGGCGGGCTTTGGGAATTGTGCGTCTCAGCGGAAAATCAGCGCACACCTTTTCGGAAGCACTCTGGTGAGCTGTGCACGATGGGAAACGGGGTGCCCGTGTTTCGGCAGCGTTCTATTGAACGCTGCGGTCGAGCGTGAACTCGCCCACGTCGATCCGACGCTCGAGGCCGGCGGCGAGTTTTTTGACCGCGTCCTCGCCATAGAGCGACACGAG
>WBZR01000057.1_pt3 | contig 10957 bp, 12 predicted proteins | sample 5204231 | NCBI WGS metagenome assembly WBZR01 (sample SAMN12412403, study PRJNA552823) | activated sludge metagenome | isolation source: activated sludge from anammox sidestream of wastewater treatment plant... | place: USA: Virginia | collected 2017-08
GCAGGATGTAGTAGCCAATCTAAAAGCAGCCGGTATAGTAGTAGTTGTTTCGGCCGGTAATGCTGGCAGTGGCTGTGGCTCCATTGATGACCCTGCAGCTATTTTTGAAGAGAGTTTCTCTATCGGTGCCACCAGATCAAACGATACTATTGCTAACTTTAGCAGTCGTGGCGGTGTTAGTATCGATGGAAGTTTCAGAACTAAACCAAACGTATCTGCTCCTGGCGTAGGCGTCAGGTCTTGTACTCCGGGCGGTAATTATCAATTCTTCAGCGGAACAAGTATGGCAGGTCCTCATGTAGCGGGTGCTGTGGCATTAATACTCAGTGCTGCACCAGAATTGAAAGGTCAGGTTGATGTTATTGAAGATATCCTTGAACAAACAGCCATACCCAAATATACTGACCAAGCGTGTGACAGCATTCCGGGTTCTATTGTACCAAACAACACTTATGGGTACGGCCGCATAGATGTACTTCAAGCCGTAAAACTTGCCTTGAAAACAGTAGCAGCTAATGATATTGAAAAACCGAAAACTACAGTAACATCTTTCCCTAATCCGGTAAGCAATACCTTGTATTTTGATGTTAAGGAGTTTAACGGAGATATACTTATCGAAATATTTGATGTGCCTGGCAAACTCATTTATTCATCAAAACAACAGGTAGCAGGAGACAAGCTTGTAAAATGCGATTTTCAACATGAAAGTACAGGTTTGTATTTCTATAAAATAACCGGGCAACAACTCTGTGTTGCTGGTAAATTTGTGAAAAACTAAAATAAAGCAACAAAATATTAATTGACAGCAAGAATGCAACTTGCCGATATTTGTTAATAATAATTGTTTGAATATGAGACTTTACAACCGCATAAACGGCATGGAACTCAAGCGCCGGATGCAGGATAGTACTGAGACACGTACTACCATTTCGTTTTACAAATATTACCACATTAAAAATCCTCGCCTGTTTCGCGACCATTTTTTCATTCTACTCGACAAACTGGATGTGCTTGGCAGGATTTATGTGGCCGCTGAAGGTGTCAATGGACAAATGTCTGTACCAACAGCCAACATTGAAAAACTCCGGGAAGCATTCGATACCATTGATTTCTTCAAAGGAATTCGCTTCAATTATGCTATTGATGATAACGGCAAATCTTTTTTTAAGCTAGCCATTAAGCTAAGAGATAAAATATTGGCTGATGGCCTGAATGACAAAAGCTTTGATGTTACACAGAAAGGGACACATGTAGATGCAGCAGAATTTAACGCTCTCGCAGATGACCCCAATACTGTTATCATTGATATGCGTAACCACTACGAAACAGAAGTAGGCCACTTCAAGGGTGCCATCACACCGGATGTCGAAACATTCAGAGAATCACTACCGATAATAGAAGAAATGCTTCAAAACCACAAGGAACAAAATCTACTGATGTATTGTACCGGCGGTATCAGATGTGAAAAAGCAAGCGCCTACTTCCGGTACAAGGGTTTCAAAAACGTTTTTCAGCTCAATGGTGGTATCATTGAATATGCCCGGCAGGTACAAGAACAAAAACTCGAAAATAAATTCATCGGCAAAAATTTTGTCTTCGACGAACGCCTTGGCGAAAGAATCAGCCCTGAAATCATAGCTTCTTGCCACCAATGTGGAAAACCGTGCGACGCACACACCAACTGTGCCAATGATGCCTGCCACTTATTATTCATACAATGCGACGAATGTGCTGCAAAATATAGCAATTGTTGCTCTACCAAATGCTGCGAGTTCAACCAATTGGGAGATGATAAAAAGATACTCCGAAAAACTGAAGTATTTAACGGTACTCGATTTGGTAAAGGCAGATATAAAGCCTTCAACAAAGATCATTCACTCGATATGAGCTAAGACGGTTTTTGTCCAACTTACTAAGTTGCATATTAACATTTATTTATGCATTTTTTGATTCAAAAAAATAATAATGGCAAAATTAATCACCGACAAGCCACTTGCTCAACACATTGAAAGTCTTATCTTTTCATCTGAACAGCCATTGGCGTTTGATGAAATACACCAATGTCTCGAACAGGCGCTTGAGCTCACACTATCAAAGAACGAAATAAAAAAAACCATCGATGCCCTTGTAGAAAGATATCAGGCACCAGAATTCGGCATCGAAATCGTCGAAATAAATGATGGGTACCAGTTCTTAACCAAAGGAGCTTATCACCACACCATCGCTACTTTACTCAAACAATATAACAAGAAAAGACTTTCGGTAGCAGCTATGGAAACGCTTGCCATTATCGCCTACAAGCAACCTGTATCAAAAACCGAACTCGAGAAGATACGCGGAGTCAATTGTGACTATTCTGTACACAAATTGTTAGAGAAAGAATTGATAACCATTTCTGGCAGAAGCGATGCACCCGGCAAACCAATACTATACGCCACCAGCGAAAAATTTATGGATTATTTTGGGTTAAAATCTATTGCCGATTTACCAAAACTCAAGGATTTTCAGTCACCGGAAAATGAAATTGGCTTTCAGCAGGATATAGAAATACCGGCCAAATAATGGTAAAAATGATTGCCAAATTTTCTTTTGAACCAGATTATTAAACCAAAAGAGACTTTGCTCCGTTATCATATTTATGGAAAATACTCAAAACAAACTGGTAAACAGAGTAGCTGAGAGTGGACTCATAACCCTGAACCTGGAAGACTACTTCCCTGATACTACATTTGCGCATTTCGATATCAAGGACTATCTGTTCATGGAACTAATACTGAAAGAAAAGGATTTCAGAGAAGCGATGAAACAGTACGACTGGGCTTCACTCGAAGGAAAGACCTTATTGCTCTATTGTAGCAATGATGCCATTATACCTACATGGGCATATATGCTGGTGACCACCAATGCACAGGCTTATGTCAATGATATATTCCAGGGCAGCGAACAGGAGTATTACAGATATAAGATGAAAAAAATCATAGAAGACATTGATTTTAGCAAATTTGACAAAAAAAGAATCGTAGTAAAGGGCTGCGGAAAAAAACCTGTGCCGGTAGCTGCTTATATAGAAATAACAAGAGGCCTTAAACCTTATGCCCAGAGCATCATGTACGGCGAACCTTGCTCTACAGTACAGATATTCAAGCGACCCCGTGAGATTAACAAACCCGAATAACAACACAGGATAATGCAGGATAAGAAAATTTATGTTTACGGCAGTTTGGTTTTTCTGGCATTTTTGCTCGGAATCAACATGCAAAATACTACCCGTGGCACATTGCCAAAGGGGCAGTATTCATTTACCGACGTCAAGACCATTGACCTCAACAAAGATTATAACTTTGCCGGTGAATCAGTACCCAAAGACAACTTTGATGCACTCGAAAGACTAGAACGTGAGCTTCTGGTAAATGCTTACTGGCACTCAAATACATTGATGATGGTCAAAAAAGCTAAACGATATTTTCCGGCTATCGAAAAAATACTTAAAGAACAAGGCGTGCCTGATGACATCAAATATCTGGCTGCTGCCGAAAGCTCATTCAACAATGCTACTTCTCCTTCTGGTGCCAAAGGTATCTGGCAGTTTATGGAGTCAACCGGTAAAGAATATGGCATGGAAATAAACAATGAAGTTGATGAACGCAATCATTTCGAAAAATCAACCATTGCAGCCTGCAAAATGCTCACAAGATTAAAAGATAAATTCGGCAGCTGGACCCTGGCCGCAGCAGCATACAATATGGGTGGCAATGGTCTGGCCAGAGAAATGGACAACCAACGAGCCTCTACATACTACGACCTCAACCTCAGCAACGAAACCCTGCGGTATGTACTACGGCTTATTGCCATTAAAGAAATATTTGAAGACCCCGCACGTTATGGTTTCGCTACTGATGACGGTCCGCTTTATAAACCACTCGATAACTATTACGAACTGAGTGTGGACACAACAATAAGCAACTTGGGCGACTTTGCCAACAAATACAATACATCTTACAGAATGCTGAAAGTGTATAATCCTTGGTTGGTATCTTATAGCCTAACCAACAAGGACAAAAAACAATATCTCATTAGGATACCGAAGTAATATCATAATCTGCTGTTGGCTTATGGTTGCTGACAAGTAGAAATCATTACTTTTTCTTATTGTACGATGCTTTAATGCTGTCTATCTTATCCTGATCGGGGGCATTGTGACTTGGTGCCTCAGTTATTTTATCTTTTGAAATATTTTTTTGCCGGCTACACGCCACAATGCCTGTAACAATGAGTATTGCAACTACCAATAGGCTTTTATTCAACAACAACAACTTTGACTTCATTTTTATAATTATTATCTCCAAGTATAGTAAGAATATAAGTACCGGCTGTAAGATTATTGACAGTAAATGACAATTTATGCTTACCTGCCTTCAAAAAATCCTTAAATAGCTCCCTTATCATCTTCCCTTCCAAATCGACCAACTCAATAGTAATCCACTGAGCATCTGCCAATTGAAACTCATGGTTAAAAATATCTTTAATCGGTACAGGATAAGTTTTCGTAGGGGCTTCTGTCAGGGTTGGCTCATTTGATGCTGTTTTTAAGGCAAAAATCTTTGCAATTTTACTCCTGAACGTATTTTTAGTACTCGGTGAACTAACATTGCCTCCATACATGCCGGTCATCCATAGTACAGGATATTGTGCATTATTGACAAACTGACGGCACACTGTTATGTAGTCGCCCCAGCGTTCGGTAGTAGATGTTACCAAATCAACATAAGTATCGCCCGCTTGCACGAGTGTTGAGCCCGACCAGTCCATATTATTATCGACGTGTACTACTCTGCACTGCGGGTAAATGTCGTCACCACTTCTGAGAAAAGCAATAATGACCGATTTATCGTTCGGGTTATTTGCATACGAACCAACAGCAGGGTAAGCATAATCATAACTACCCGACAGACCAAAATCTGTTGATTCTGCTGTCTGAGACTTCACATTAATCCGGTGATAATCTATTGCACTCCAGCCATTGTCAATACTTGTATTGTGCACTACATGAATGGTGCCATTCAGATAAAATCCGCTCAATATTCTGCAATCGCCCACGTCGAGCAATTCGCTTGTACCATATTGGCCGGCATTGCCACCTACACTGTATTCCTTTACTGTTATGGGGTAGCTGTACAAGGTCGGATTGCCACTTGAATAAGGCTTGTCAATATACCACAGACGCAATTTGTCAGAGCCTGAAGACCGATTGCTTACCAAATACATACCGGGACCATAGTTTCCCTTCAAACCGTACGACAAAGGAAACAAAGTAAAGGCTCCAAAAGGTTCAGAACTCAGGTTGGTATAATAAAAATATTTGATCGGGTCTTTTGCATAAACAGAACTTTTATCAATCTGCATTAGCATTACTCTGCTGAATTTCCCAGCAGAATCATATAGGTTGCCCGTGATGAAAATATCATTAGCTGACATACCCAGATTAGGATAATCGAACCATAGGTTACTGTTTGTAAGATCTCCTTTGATTGTATAATAGTACCAACCATCTTCCTTAGGGTTGTCAGAATAGGATATAGCCAACAGCACCTTCGATACATCGGGTTTGCTTCCATGTAGCAATACCATGACAAATCTGTTGCTTTCACTGTCAAACAATATGCGTGGGTCATACTTTTTACTTGATAACTCAGAAGCAGAATAAAAATCGGACCAGTATTCGCCCCCAAGATAACTACCTGCTGTATTGTAGTATTCAATGCCATCGTTATTTAGGGCTACTATATTGCCTGTAGTGGATACCGCGAATGACAAATCTGGTGGTGTACCTTTCACCATCCACGGGCCCTCGAATTTCAACAGTATTTCCGGATCTTCAGCAGTACGCGCATTTTCAGTCTGTGCTGCGATAGTTTTTTTCTTATTCTGGGTTAAATACTCCTTTATCTTACTAACTTCAGGATCACTATGCCGTATTACTTGCAAATCGCTGTTGAGGAGGAAATTCCAGTTTTTTTCGGTTGAAAAATGGTTTTCGCCTGTTACCTCTGTTTGTGTACCTATACATCTCTCTCCTGAAATCGCGCCGGGTTTGTCTGGAGGTATTGTTGCTTCCTGTGCGTGTACAACTACTTGTACCAAACCAAAAAGCAAAAATAATAAATCATGCTTTTTCATATTGTACTGGTATTTTGGAATTATTGGTTGAATATCTTCAAATATACAAAAAACATTCTATATAACCCAATTTATTATTGATAATATTTTTATGATGGCCACAAAACGGTTAGTAAAAATATCAATTTTAGGAGTAATGGACAAAATTAATGCTATTTTTTAGACGATGTGTTCTAATGGACATTTTTAATGCTGTTTATTTTTATCGCTTTGTTGCAACCAAAGAATTTTTTACAGACTTTTGCTTTATCTGTCTAAACGGAAACAAGCTCTGCTGGGGAGCAACTTGTCAGGGATAGGGCAGATGTTCGACGAAAATGTCATTTTCAAGGAGCTACCCTACGTAGCTCTTTGATATTTTTAGAGAACTTTATGCCTTTAAAAACCCATCGATAAATTTCCTTTTCCTTTGTATAGACAAGCCGTTATAATTGCGAAGTTTGTTTTTCAAGTCAGCAAAATGACCATCAATAGCATTGGTCGTATTAGGAATATTAAGCTCGAAATGATCATACCAGGTAAACAGCCAAGACAGGTTATTTTTTAAACTTCTGTATGCACTACGCAATCTTTTGTGTGTATAAAAGGACTTCCCATTGATCGGATTGATGGTTCGCTCATTCAGGAAATACTCCCATTTATCGAACCATAATTGCAATGCTCCCACAAAAGATTCTTTATCTGTCCGCTTCATCAAATCAACAACCTCCATTAATTCTTGAGCAGCCTTTAATTTGGGCTTCTTGGTTAAATATCTACGGATAATTGCCGATTGATGGAACTGACACATTTGAACCGGAATATTTTCAAACGATTGGATAAGACATTTTCTGCCATCGCAAACGATAGCACTAATCTGAAACCCATAGACTTTAATTCTTTTATCCCCTGAATATACAAGGCGTTTGTTTCAGTTTTGATATAATACTTCAATAGATTTTCCTTTGTCAAACTATCCTTAAACAACATTACTCCAAAACCTCGCCCCCAATACGTTGTGTCCATCAGAACAATTACATTTCTTGGGCTTTTACTATTGGGTTTAACTTGGACTGTGTCTATTCGCCGCTGAATAGTCTTTATAGAACAATGGTATTTTTGGGCAAGTTGGACATACGTTTGTTTCCCTTCTTGATATTCTTTCCATAGTTGTTGGTTGTTTATCCTGATTCCTCCTAAAAATTGCTTGCCACAAGCATAACATTTGTAGCGTTGAATCTTGTTTACAAAACCATTTTTCTTTGTGATTGAGCTACCACAGTAAAAGCACTTTTTTATTCATAACCTTTGATTGGCTTCAAAGCTAATGATTTTAAGGCTTTTGAGCGTTTTTAGCATTAATTTTGTCCATTAAGCCCAATTTTAAATATTGAATACTAAATTTTACTTTATCCTATTTCTACGATTAACGATAAATTAAATTTATGTATTAGTTTCTTATTAAAAGAAATGAAAAGCTTAAATATATCAGGTGAGCTAATTCCAAGTATTTCTGATTATTTTTCAGAAAATCATCCTAAGTAAAGTATTTATCAAATATCTACAATTAACGATTATATTATTTTTCCAGTAAATCAGGATTTCTCACTACCTGTTTCAGATACCTGAAAAGCAAGCCGCCGTGGAGCCCGTCAACCAGCCGGTGATCAAGCGTTACAGCCAGTTTTATAATACGTCTTGGTGTGAGTTGACCATTGATATATCGTGGCAAGGTCTCCACAGTACCTAGTGTAAAAACGGCTGACACATTGGATGCAGGCAACAAGGCAGCATACCCGACATCAAGCCCTACACTACCTATATTGGACAGTATGAATGAACCAAATCTGTTGGTAATGCCTGCCGGTGAGGAGCTAAAGAGCCCTAGACCAACCGTAACAAACCTAACCAATCTAAAAAACCAGTTTCTGAACGGCCAAGGGACTTTAGCTAGTAGGTATTTGCCTTTCGTATTGACACCAGCTCCAGACTTGCTTTGAGCTATCAGTTCATTGAGTTGATGAGTGAAGCTATGCAAGTTGTAGTTGATTGCATCTCTTACCACCACAGCGTTCATCTCCGTCTGGTCGTGGTTGAGTACACTTACACCTACATCAATCGATGGTCTTGACACTATTCTCCCTCGTCTTACAAAAGTATTCAGCTGAGGCACTTTGGTATGAATGCCCATTGCTATGGCGAAAGCAAAAAAATGGGTAAATGTCAACTTTGTGCCATTCACCCTGTTCTTATTAAGGAATTCTTCAAGATGTGTAACATCAAGCTCTACTGAACCGAATATTTTCGAATCTGTAGGCTTTTTATAAATTGCAGCTGTTACTCTTCTCCAATCAGTATCAGGATTGAACATAGTATTCAATTGTTGTTTGACGATTGAAGATACAACAGCTTTTGAATTTACTAATCGAGATCGAACTTTATTCCTTGAGCCAGCGGCAGACTTTTACTATAATTGATAGTATTTGTTTGTCTGCGCATGTAAGCTTTCCAGGAGTCAGAACCACTTTCTCTGCCACCACCTGTTTCTTTCTCTCCACCGAATGCGCCACCTATTTCAGCTCCGCTTGTTCCGATATTGACATTAGCTATACCACAGTCAGAACCCGCACAACTAAGGAATTGTTCGGCTTCGCGAAGATTATTGGTAACGATAGATGAAGATAAACCTTGGGGTACACCATTTTGCATATCGATTGCCTCATCGATTGTTTTGTACTTCATGATGTATAATATTGGGGCAAAGGTCTCCTTTTGTACAACTGCGTAATCATTTTTTGCTTCTATAATACATGGCTTGACATAGCAGCCGGTTTCATATCCTTCACCTGACAACACACCACCTTCTACGAGTATTTTTCCACCTTCTTCTTTAGCCTGACTGATAGCGTTGAGGTAATTCTTGACAGCGTCTGTATCGATGAGCGGGCCAACATGATTAGAAGGATCAAGCGGATTGCCTATTCGAAGTTGCTTGTATGCGTGTGCCAATTTTTTCTTAACATCATCATAGATAGAATCATGAATAATCAGACGGCGAGTAGTAGTACATCGCTGTCCTGCAGTACCAACTGCTCCAAATACTGCTGCCGTAAGATAGATATCGGCATCTGCGTCTGGAGTGATGATGATAGCATTGTTCCCTCCAAGTTCGAGAATGGTTTTACCGAATCTTTGTGCTACTGTAGAGCCTACTATCCGACCCATTCGCGTACTGCCGGTAGCCGAAATCAATGCTACACGTTCGTCTTTGGTCATGTATTCACCAACTTTATAATCACCATTTATAAGGCCACAAATCCCTTCTGGCAAGCTATTGTCTTTTAGTACTTTGTGTAGAATATTCATACATGCCACACCACACATCGGTGCCTTTTCTGATGGTTTCCAAACAACAACATCTCCACAAACAAGGGCTATCATGGCATTCCATGACCACACTGCCACAGGGAAGTTGAATGCCGATATCACCCCTACTATACCAAGCGGATGCCATTGTTCGTACATTCTGTGCGATGGTCGTTCAGAGTGCATTGTTAGACCATATAGCTGTCTTGACAGACCAACTGCAAAATCACAGATATCGATCATTTCCTGTACTTCGCCCCAACCTTCCTGAAGACTTTTACCCATTTCGTATGATACTAAGCGGCCTAGATGGTCCTTGTTTTTTCGGAGTTCGTCACCGTATTGTCTTACAATTTCACCTCTTTTGGGTGCCGGTATCATCCTCCAGTATTTAAAAGCTTCTTCAGCTTTCTTGATTACATTCTCGTATTCTTCCTTTGAAGTTCTTGATACACTACCTATCAGCTGGCCATCAACAGGTGAAAAAGAGTTGAGATATTTAAGTGTGCTGGTTGATGATTCAATGCCGGTCCATGTGCCCGCATTTCTCTTTTTAAGTCCGAGTTTCTTTAGAAATTCCATTCTGTTTATTATTTAAGGGTGCAAAGTTAAGTAAATTTGATTTCAACATAACTACAACACTTAAGTCTGGGTTTCGTTTTATATTTAAATAATCGAATAATGGATAGAAAAACATTCATTAAGTCTGTTTCACTCCTTTCAATATCTTCGCAGATGATGTCTTTAAACTCTTTATTCAATCTGGTAACAGACCATAAAATTGAAAAACCATTACCTATCATCTTTTTAGGTCATGGTAGCCCTATGAATGCCATTGAAAAAAACGAATTTACAGATGGGTGGAGTCATCTGGCAGAACATCTTGAAAATGTAAAAGCAATATTGTGCGTATCTGCTCACTGGAAAACAAAAGGTACTTATATTACAGGAATGAAATTGCCGAAGACCATTCATGATTTTGGTGGTTTTCCTCAGGTATTATATGATGTACAATATCCGGCACCCGGCGACCCGGAGCTTGCTATGGAAATCCAACAACACTTCAAAGATCACATACTCATTGATCATGATTGGGGGCTTGATCATGGTTGTTGGAGTGTACTTATGCATATTTTCCCTAAAGCGAATGTGCCCGTTCTACAACTCAGCCTAGATTATAGAAAAGATCCGGAATACCATTACCAACTGGCAAAAAAACTAACCGAACTCAGAAGAAAAGGTGTGCTGATAGTAGGAAGTGGCAATATGGTTCACAATCTCAGAGCCCTGAACTGGACTGAGGGCTCGGGTGGTTATGACTGGGCTGTTGAGGCAAATGAAAAATTTAAAGAACTCATTAATAAGCAAGACCATGTAGCTTTGACTCAATATTCAAAACTAGGTAAGGCTGTACAAAATGCTGTACCAACACCCG
>WBZR01004719.1_pt1 | contig 10950 bp, 8 predicted proteins | sample 5204231 | NCBI WGS metagenome assembly WBZR01 (sample SAMN12412403, study PRJNA552823) | activated sludge metagenome | isolation source: activated sludge from anammox sidestream of wastewater treatment plant... | place: USA: Virginia | collected 2017-08
GCTGATCCTGCTCCTGTCGGTATCGCTAGGCCTGCTGCCGCCCTTCGGAATGTCGGGTTTCATCCGCAAGACGGGCCTGCCCGGCGCGCTCGACGTACTACAACACCTCATGATGCCGGTCGTCAGTCTCGCGCTGTTCTATATGGCCGTGTACGTTCGAGTGGCCAGGGCTGCGACCATCGAAGTCCTCGGTCGCGACTTCGTTCGTGCGGCACGCGCCAAGGGCCTGTCGTCATCGGGTGTCGTTCGCGCGCACGTCCTGCGCAATTCGGTACTCCCGATTGTCACTCTAGCCGGCCTGCAGGTCGGCCAGGTGCTCGGCGGGGCGGTGGTGGTCGAGTCCGTCTTCGCCTGGCCGGGTATCGGGAGGTTGGCGTTCGACGCACTTATGCAGCGGGACTACAACGTGATCCTCGGCGTGTTCTTCGTATCTTCTGCGCTGGTCGTCGTTGCGAACCTCCTGACCGACGTGTCGCTTCGGCTGATCGATCCGCGAATTGGAAGGGCGTAAGGACCTGGCGCCATGTCACGCATATTCGGTTCGTGGCGTTTCGTTGTCGGTATCGCCGTGCTGTCGGCGATAGCCCTGGCTGCACTGATGGCCCACTGGCTGGCGCCATTCGATCCGTGGGCGGTTGTCGGTGTGCAGTTGTTGCCACCTGGCGGCCGGCACGTGCTCGGCACGGACATGCTCGGCCGGGACGTGATGTCGGGCCTCATCTTCGGCGCACGGGTCTCGTTGGTGATCGGAGTCGTCTCCACCGCGTTCTCGCTGGTCCTGGGCACGGCCATCGGAGCGCTGGCAGGGTACTTCGGTGGCGCGGCCGACCGCGCCTTGATGCGCTTCACCGAATTCTTCCAGGTCATTCCTTCATTCCTGTTTGTCGTGTTGCTCGTCGCCATCATGACGCCGAGTGTGACGAACCTCGTCATCGGCATCGCGCTCGTGATCTGGCCGCCAGTCGCGCGTCTGGTGCGCAGCGAGTTCCTGACGTTGAGGGAGCGCGAGTTCGTCGAGGCGGCGCGCGCCGCGGGGCTGTCGGACATTCGCATCATGTTTACCGAAATCATGCCGAACGCCCTGCCGCCGGTGCTCGCCGTCGCGTCGCTGATGGTGGCGACTGCGATTCTGACCGAGGCGTCGCTGAGTTTTCTCGGGTTGGCCGACCCGAACATGATCAGCTGGGGCTACATGATCGGAGCGGCCCGAACCGTGTTCCGCCAGGCATGGTGGCTCAGTGTCTTTCCCGGCCTTGCATTGCTGGTAACCGTGCTTGCCGTGACCTTGCTCGCTGAGGCGATCGGCGACCGCAGCAATCCAACGCTACGCTCGATTGCCGGCGGCTGAAGGGCGGAAATGCTTCGTATCCGCGACCTCTCGATCGCCCTTCCACCTGGAAGCGATCGGCAACTTGCCGTCGACCGGGTCTCACTCGACCTCGACGCGGGCGAGACGTTATGTGTTGTGGGCGAGTCAGGCTCCGGGAAGTCGTTGACAGCCAGCGCAATCGTCGGATTGCTGCCTTCACCGAGGCTGAAGGTACGCTCGGGAAGCATCCTCTTCGAGGGGCGAGACACGCTGCGCATGAGCGAGGCTGAGCTTCGCGCAGTTCGTGGTGGGCGCATCGGCTATGTCTTCCAGGATCCGATGTCGTCGCTCAATCCGCTCGAGCGGATAGGCAAGCAGATCAGGGAAGTTCTCGGGCTGCACTCCTGGGCAGGGGATCCGCGACGCAGGGTCGCCGAAGTGCTCCGCGACGTGCACTTGCCCTGCCCCGAGTCCCTGGTCGATGCTTTTCCTTGGCAGCTGTCCGGCGGACAGCGGCAGCGCGTGATGATCGCAATGGCCATCGCCAGCGAGCCTGCCATGATCATCGCCGACGAGCCGACCAGCGCTCTGGACGTAACGACGCAGGCCCAACTCCTGGCGTTGTTGCGCGAGTTGCGGCAACGACGCGGTATTGCGTTATTTCTCATCACCCACGATTTCGGCGTCGTCAACGAGATGGCCGATCGGGTCGCGGTCATGCGCAACGGCGTCGTCGTCGAGGAGGGGGCAAAGCGGGATGTTCTCGCGCGTGCTCGTGACCCCTATACGCGGCGGCTGTTAGGAGCGGTTCCCGAACTCCGTGCGCGGACGATTCGCCGGACCGAGCCGTACCCGCCGCTTCTGCGCGCCGATCACCTCACGAAGACGTGGCGCACGCGCGGCAGGCTGTTCGGACGCGGCCGCGAGGTGAAAGCGCTTGATTCGGTTTCCCTGGAGGTTGGGCAGGGCGAGACACTTGCAGTGGTCGGCGAATCGGGGTCGGGGAAGTCAACTCTTGCAAGGGCCCTGTGTTGTCTCACGCGCGTCGATCACGGGCGTGCCGATCTCCATGGAACTGCCACGGACTACCTGTGGCTCCAGGCGCGCGGCCTTCAGCCGGTGCGTCGGGCGATCCAGCTCGTGTTCCAGGATCCATATTCGTCGCTGAATCCGCGCAGGACAGTCGGCGAGTCGATCGAGATCGGCCTGCGCGCCAACGGGGAGTCGGCGGCAGCCCGCGCACGCACGGTGGAGCTCCTTACGCGCGTACAGCTTGACCCGGCGGCCGCTGACCGCTACCCGAACGAGTTCTCTGGCGGTCAGCGCCAGCGCATCGTCATCGCCAGGGCGCTCGCTATGCGGCCGAAGCTGCTCGTCGCCGACGAACCCGTTTCGGCGCTCGACGTATCGGTGCAGGCCGAAATCCTCGACCTGCTCGACTCGCTGCAGCAGGAGGAGGGGCTCGCGATGCTGTTCATCACGCACGACCTGCGTGTGGCGGCGCGAATGGCCGACCGCGCCCTGGTCATGCGCGGGGGCGTGGTGGTCGAGACCAGCAGCATGGAACGCGTTCTGGCGTATCCAGAGCACGAGTACACGGCGTCGCTCGTGAGGGCGGTTCCGAGGATGACAGAAGCCGGCTCAGTCGAGATTCCGGCGCTAATCGAAAGGTGAACGAAGCATGCAAACCATGGGACCCTGGCGTGCAGTTGTCGAAGCCCTGAAGGCAGAAGGAGTACGTTGCGTCTTCGGGCTTCCGGGCAATCCCAAGCATCTGGTCTACGACCTGACGGAACACTCCGATATCCGGTTCGTGCTGGTGCGCGACGAAAAAGCGGCCGTCGCCTGCGCGTACGCATGGGGCAGATTGACGGGCGAACCGGGTGTGGTGTTCTCGAACCCCGGCCCGGGAATTACGAGCCTCGTATCGGGACTGCTCGAGGCCACGTCCGGCTCTGTACCGATCGTCGCGATCGCGAACGGGGTCGTCCAGCGCTACGACGGAATGGGTGCGTTTCAGGAACTCGACACGCACACGCTGATGAAGCCGGTCACGAAGTGGTCGAACCGAGTGACAGATATTCGCCGGGTTCCCTGGATCATGCAGCGGGCGTTCTCGATCGCCCGCAACGGCCGGCCGGGTGCGACGTTCGTGGAGATTCCGTCGGACCTGAGCCCGCAGACTGCGCCGATGTCTTCCTACGTCGCGTCGGTTGCGCGGCAACGTTCCCGCCCTGAGGTCGCGACGATCGAGGCGGCTGCGTCTCTCGTTCAGGAATCGAGGCAGCCGGTGCTACTGTGCGGCGGCGGAAGCGTCATCGCGAAGGCGCACGCGGAGGTCGAGAACCTGGGCATGCTGGTCGGCGCCCCCATTCTGACGACGCCAAGCGGCCGCGGCATCTACCCCGAGGACGGACCTCTGTCGCTGGGTCAGGTCGGCCTGTATTTTTCACGTGAAGGCAAGGCGTGGCACGATGGTGCCGACCTGTTGATCGTAGTGGGCTCCAGGCTCGAGGCATTCAGCACGAACAGCTGGACGTTCTATCCGAAGTCGGCGCGAATGATCCGCATCGACCTCGATCCCGATGCGTTGAGCCTGAACTGGCGCGCCGACGTCGACGTCGTCGGCGACGCCGCTCTTGCGCTCGGCGACTTGTCGGCCGAGCTCGAGCGTCGCCGCTATCCGGCGCAGGGGCAGAGGGTCGAACGAATCGCCGACGCCGGCAGGCGATTTACCGGGGAGGCCGTGACTGAGGCCAGGACAACGCGCAGCCCGATCCGGCCCCCTCAGATTCTCGAATCGGTCAACCGGATCTTCGGGCGCGACACAATCCTGATGAAGGAGAACGGCGCCGCCGACCTGTGGTGTTACTACTGGCCCTACTACCGCGTGCTCGACGTGGGCGACTGCGTCGCGATGGGCGAGCAAACGGCGATGGGAATGGGAGTGATCGGCGCAATCGGGGCCAAGCTCGCCCGGCCCGAAAAGCAGGTGGTCTGCTTCGCCGGTGACGGCGCGATGCAGATGTCACTCTCGGAACTCGCCACGGCAGCCGAGAATCGCTGCGGAGTGACGTGGATCGTGCTCAACAACCATGCGTTCGGTTGGGTGCAGTACAACCAGGTGCTCAATCGCAAGCCGCTCACCGGGACCGGATTTGCCGTGAACTCGGATTTCGCCGCAATCGCACAGGCCCAGGGGTGCCACGGTATTCGTATCGTCGAGCCAGGTGAGGTCGACGAAGCCGTGTCGCGTGCAAAGGAGCTCAACGGCAAGGGGGTCCCGGTTCTCATTGATGCGCAGATCGCTGCGCACGACTACTACCAGGGTTTCGTCGACATTCACGTCGCGCAACTCGAGCACCATGTCGAACTGGACTGATACACCGAACCGGAACGACCCCGAAGTCGTCGCACTGATCCGGCGCTTTCGGGCCGCGCCGCTCGGTCCCTACGATTCGGATCTTCGGGCGTTCCTCTTGCGGTTCAGGGGCGTGCCGGCACGGGGCAAGCACGTGCTGGTTCGTCTGGACGGGCGCAATGCATGGACCTTGGCCAGGATGGGAGACCGCGGCGAGCCGGTCACGCCAATCGGCGGATGCTACGACGACCTTGCAGAAGCCGAGTGGGCCGTGTTCTCGGCGCGCTGGCTCGACCTCTTTGGCTGGAAACCGGAGAGTGCACTGGAATGAAGATCTTCGGTTATCTCGATGTGTGGTGCGCAGCACCGGGCCAGCAGCTGACCGCTTACCTGGCTTCGGAGCAGCCCGGGGTGGCGAGTGTCGATCTGGTAGCACTGGGGCGGGGCGAAGAACGGGCCGATGTGGACGGAATCCGATTCGGCAGGGAGCCGTCGGTGGCCGAACAGGACGTCTTCCTCGACTGGCAGCAGACCGATGCCGGCTCGTGCGCGTTGATCGAGGGGATGGCCCGGCCGGTTCCAATCCCGGGCACCGGAGTGTTGGCGCTTTGCTGCCAGCCGTGGTCGGCGACGAGCGGCGACTCGGTGATCTTCAGCAACAGCGGCTCCGATGGCGCCGTGGCGATCGGCATCGACACGTGCTGGCGGCCTTTCGTGGAGATCGGCGATCGACGCACGACCTGCAACATCCAGCTGGCGAAACGACGGTGGTACATGCTCGCTCTCGAATGGCGGGCCGACGAGTTCGATGTGACGCTGGTCGTCGCGACCGACCGGGGCCAGGCGCTCGATAGTGTACAGATCCGCCGGACGGGCGCAGCTCCCGTGTTCGACACTGGGTTGCCAATCGTCCTGGCCGGCCGCCTGCATCCGGGAGGATCGATCGGAGATCACTACAACGGTCGCATCGAGCGGCCGGCCATCTTAGGAGGGCAGGTCGGGCTGCCCGCGATCGCCCAATGGGTCCTGGAGGGGGCTGCGCCTCCGCCGGGTGACCTGTTTACATGTTGGGACTTTGCCCGGCGCGTCCGATCCTGGGAGATCGAGGATGTCGGGCCGCACGGCATGCACGGCCGCCTGCTGAACGCGCCGAAGCGGGCGGTTCGCGGGATGCGCTGGAGCGGGAGTCGTTTCGACTGGACGTCGTGCCCTGAGGAATACGCTGCGATCCATTTTCATGACGACGACCTCGACGATGCTCGCTGGATGCCTAGCTTGTCGCTGCAGATTCCTGCTGACCTGGCGTCTGGAGCGTATGCGCTGCGCGTTCGCCGAGACGGCGAAACGCTGCTGTTGCCGTTGTTTGTCCGCTCCGCCGAACCGGGCCGAAGGGCTCGAGTGGCCGTGGTGTTCCCGACCTTCACTTACCTGGCTTACTCCAACGACCACACCCTTCTTCACGGCAACAACGCCGAGGTGCTCGCGGCGCGTGCCATCGCCCTAGAGCCGCGAGACGTCGCGATGGCTCGGCATCCCGAGTGGGGTCTCTCGCTGTACGACACGCATCGCGACGGTTCGGGGGTCTCGGTGGCTTCGCGGCGACGCCCCGTCCTCACCTTCGCACCGGATCAGCGCGCCTGGCAGGGTGCCGAAGGCTCTGGTCGATGGAACTACTCGGCCGACCTGGTGATGGTCGAATGGCTGCATCGGGAAGGCATTGGCTGGGAGGCGCTGACCGACGAGGACATCGACCGCGAGGGCGAGCGACTGCTCCGCGCATATGACGTCGTGCTCACGGGTAGTCATCCCGAGTACGCGACGCCGAACATGCTGGCGGCGTATCGCGCATTTGCCGCAGGCCGTGGGCGCCTCATGTATCTCGGCGGGAATGGCTTCTACTGGAAGGTCGCCACGGATCCGGCGCATCCCGGATTGATCGAATTGCGTCGCGCCGAAGACGGAAATAGGAGCTGGGCCGAAGAGCCTTGCGAGTACTACCACCAACTCGACGGACAGTACGGCGGGCTCTGGCGCCGCAGCGGCGTCGCGCCGCAGAGCTGGCTCGGCGTCGGGTACAGCGGCCAGGGCTTTCGTCGCAGCGTCGGGTATCGACGAGGAGCCGACGGCGAGCGCGCCGAAGTCGCATTCGTCTTCGATGGCGTTGCCGGCGCCGACTTCGGCACTCGGGGGGCATTCGGCGGTGGATGTGCCGGAATCGAAATCGACCGCGCGGACGAACTCCTGGGTTCTCCGAGGGAGGGATACGTGCTGGCTAGCTCGCACCCGTTCGACGACACCTACTTCATGGCCAACGAAGAGCTCTTGGTCACCCGCCCGACGGTTTCCGGCGATTACTCGTCGACGGTGAGATCCGATCTGTTCCTCCTGGCGACCGAAGGAGGCGGTGCTGTCTTTTCGGTCGGCTCGGTGGCCTGGATCGGCGGGCTGTCGGCCAATAGCGGCGATGCCGACGTCATCCGGATCACGCGGAACGTGCTTGACCGGTTTCTCGATCCCAAGCCGCTGCCAGTGCGGGATGGCCCCTATGAGTATTGAACCGATGAGCGTCATCGACGAAGACAGTTACGAGAAGCTCGCTCTCTTCATCGATGGACAGTGGCTGTCGGGGGAAGGACGGCGCGAACAGGACGTCACAAATCCGGCGGACGGCTCGGTTCTCGGAAGGCTTCCACACGCCACGCGACGCGATCTGGAGGCGGCGCTCGCGGCCGCGCAGAGGGCCTTCGGGGGATGGCGACACACCTCGCCGCTCGAGCGCGGCAAAATCTTGCGACGCGTTGCCGAGCTTGCGCGGGAGCGCGCCGAGGCGATCGGCCGCAACATGACACTTGACCAGGGAAAGCCCTTAGCCGAAGCGGTCGCCGAAGTCAGGGCCTGCGCCGACCACGCCGAATGGCATGCAGAGGAGTGCCGCAGGATTTACGGCCGGCTGATTCCGCCGCGCGTACCCGGCGTTCGCCAGTCCGTCACCCGGGAGCCCGTTGGTGTCGTTGCGGCGTTCACCCCGTGGAACTTTCCATTCAACCAGGCGATCCGCAAGATCGCGGCAGCGCTCGGGGCTGGATGTACGATCGTTCTCAAGGGTCCGGAGGACTCACCGAGCGCCGTCATGGCGTTGGCGCGCCTTTTCGACGAAGCCGGTTGTCCGCCTGGTTGCGTCAACTTGGTCTGGGGCATCCCGACAGATATCTCCGACTTTCTTATTCGTTCCACCATCGTGCGCAAGATCTCGTTCACGGGGTCGATTGCGGTGGGCAAGCACCTTGCCGCATTGGCAGGTGCACACATGAAGCGCGTAACGATGGAACTCGGCGGGCATACGCCAGTGATCATCTTTTCGGATGCCGATGTGGAATCTGCCGCGCGTCTCCTCGTCCAGCAGAAGTTCCGCAATGCGGGGCAGGTCTGCGTGGCGCCAACTCGCTTCTACATCCAGGAGCAGGTCTACGATCGGTTCGTGGCGACGTTTCTCGAGGAAGTCGAGCGAATCAAGGTCGGTAACGGACTCGACCCGACGACCCGAATGGGGCCGTTGGCGCATGAGCGCCGGATCTCGTCGATGCTGTCATTTGTCGATGATGCGGTCTCGGCTGGCGCTCATGTGGAGTGTGGCGGTGAGCGGATCGGCTCGACCGGCAGTTTCTTCGCTCCAACGGTGGTGACTGGTGTCGCGGACTCCGCGCAACTGATGAAGGTCGAGCCTTTCGGGCCGATCGCGCCGATCGCGCGGTTTTCGGAGTTTGAGGACGTCATGGCGCGCGCGAACGGATTGCCCTATGGCCTTGCGGCGGCAGTCTTCACTGGCTCTGCCGCGACAGCGCAGGCGGCTGTGGCCTCGATCGAGGCAGGTATGGTGACGGTCAACCATTGGGGGCTGGGGTTGGCGGAAACACCGTTTGGTGGAATCAAGGAGAGCGGCGTCGGCAGCGAGGGCGGGGCGGAAACATTCGACGGTTACCTGGTTACGAAGTTCGTGACGGAGCGTCATTGATGACGAGTCGTGATGCGTGCATCGAAGGCGCCATGGAGATGGGATGAAGATCACCGACGTTGCCGCGACGTGGATTCGGGTACCGATTCCCAAGGCCCAACAGCACACCAGTGACTTCGGGCGTGCAGAAACGTTCGACACCGCGATCGTTCAGATCGATACCGACGCTGGCGTCACCGGTTGGGGCGAGGCGAAGATCGCGGCAGGCAGTTCGGGCCACTATGCAGGCTTGGTGGCCCTGATCAACGAAGAAATGGCTCCGATTCTGCGCGGGGAAAATCCGCTTGGAATCAACCGCATCTGGGAAGTGCTCTACAACGGATCCCGAGCGCGCTTCGCGCTCGATCGGGGCCATGTATTCCCGGCTATGGCGAGGCGCGGGATCTCGATCGCCGCGATGAGTGGGGTCGACATCGCTTTGTGGGACATCCTCGGCAAGTCGCTGGGCGCGCCGCTGCATCAGCTGCTGGGTGGCAAGCGTGTCGATCGCATGCCGGCCTACGCTTCCGGCGGCTGGGCGGCCGCCGACGGGATCGGCGCCCAACTGCGCAGCTACCTCGAGGCGGGCGGATTCCGCGCGGTGAAGATGCGCGTCGGGATCCAGGACGGATCGCCGTGGCGATCGGCTGAACGAGTGATCGCTGCCCGTGAGGCAATCGGACCCGACGTCGATCTCATGTGCGACGCACATGGGACGCTGACCGTGTCGGAGGCGAAGGAGTTCTGTTACATGGTGCGCGACTGCCGCCTTGCCTGGTTCGAGGAACCGGTAACGGCCGACGATCCTCGCGGATTGGCGGAGGTGCGCAAATCGACCCACATCCCGATCGCTGCCGGCGAGAGCGAGTTCACGCGCTTCGATTTCCGGGTCCTGATCGAGTCTGGCGCGGTCGACGTCGTGCAGCCCGATCTGGCGATCTGCGGCGGAGTCACCGAAGCCGTTCGGATTGCTTCGCTCGTTTCGGCGGCCAATCTCAGGCTCGCGCCTCACCTCTGGGCTGGAGCCCCGGCCTTTGCCGCAGGGTTGCACGTGGCGGCGGCGAGTTCGTGCGGATTCATTCTCGAGTATTCGCTGGGCGCCAATCCGATGATTCATGAACTCGTTCGCGAGTCGTTTCCGGTAGAGGCGGGTTTCATTGAGATACCGGACCGTCCCGGTCTGGGTATCACCCCCGACCCGGTGTTTCTGGAACGACACGCCGTGCGCGGCATGGGTTAATTCACCCCGCTGGGTGCAAGTCCTGCTCCTCGGCCAGAGTTCATTTCCCGAGGTCGATGACATGCGGGGCGTTCGCGTTGGTCCTTGGTGAGGGGGTTGTCGCTGGCATACCGAGCAGATGCCTCATGTCAAACAGGTTCTTGTCGTACCCCTCTCCTGGTGCTGCAGAAGCGGCATTTGCGCCAAGACCGCCATCAAGGCACGGGATCTGATCGGGGTCGACGACCTGTCTTTACCTTCTGGATTCCCCAACGAGAACAGCGAGTCGCGCAAGGATTGGTCGAGGGCGTTGAATGGCCGACGTAATCGAAGAGGCGCACCACAAGATGCTCTGGGCCAATGCGGCCCGGTTCTATGCCGTAGCGGACTCAGCCGATGGGCGTCTCCGCGAGAAAGGAAGAGATAAGTGACTACCGATGCCGCTGGCACTGCAGCCCGTTCGAAGCTGCCACTTGTGTACTCATGCTCTGGCTGCTCGAGTGCAGCGCAAACGAGTAATGACATCGCCATTACGTTGGATCGTCGCAACCTCGCGGAGATGTCCTGCATCGCCGGCGTCGGCGGCGACGTGCCGAGCCTGGTGAAAGTCGCTAAGTCCGGACGCCCAATCATCGCCATTGATGGATGCGCGCTTTCCTGTGTCAAGAGTAGCCTTGCCCGACACGGAGTTCAGCCAACCATCTGGCATGTCCTGTCCAGGTACGATGTGCAGAAGGTTTATCAGGCGGCTCCAGACCAGAGACAAGTCGAGAAAGCCCTGAACCTCGTCATCGATTCCTTGGCGTCGCTTCGGGCCAAGTAATGCAAGATGGATAGAATGGCGTCATGTTCATTTCTCCAGGGTAGGACATTGGGCTCTGCTTCGTGGAAGTCAATCGGCGGCGTCCAACGTATGACCGGGTCCTGGATCGTTTCTATCTGATTGAACGCGAATTGGAATCAGGTTCTCAGCCAAACGTCCGCCGCGTCAGCCCCGGCCAGAACCCCCGCGATCCCGCACCGATCGCCGCGCGTCCGAGCCAGTCGGCCCACTGCGCGTCGCTGCCGTG
>WBZR01004720.1_pt1 | contig 10950 bp, 13 predicted proteins | sample 5204231 | NCBI WGS metagenome assembly WBZR01 (sample SAMN12412403, study PRJNA552823) | activated sludge metagenome | isolation source: activated sludge from anammox sidestream of wastewater treatment plant... | place: USA: Virginia | collected 2017-08
GAGCCCGCCGTGAACCCATCGAGCCTCGTCTTCTGTGCGCTGTCCGTGATCGCGACCGTGCTTGTGAGCGCTCTCGGCTTTTCGATCTTCGCGATGCCGCGCGAGGCGGTTGTCGCCGCGCGCACGCCGACTCCGGCCGAACGCCTCGGCGATATCGATCTCGGCAAGGATTTCGGCCGCGTGCCGGTGGTCGATCTCGTCGGGTACTATCTGGAGAATCCGCCGGCCGCGGCGCCGGCCAGCGCTGCCTCGCCCAAGGCGCGGCGTTTCGGCGGCTGCTAGCCATGCGCACATCGGCGACGTTGCTGGCCCTGATGGCGTTCGCCGCCGCGGAGAGCAGCGCGCACGGTCAAGCCTTTCACTATGTCAGCGCGCCCGTGCAAGGGACCATTGTCATCGACGCGCGGCCCGCCCCGATCTGCCGAACAATGACGGTGAAAGGCGCGCGTTGTCTGCCGCCGGACAGTTTCTTGGGTCCGCACCGGCGTCTTGCTGCACCGCCCGACATGCTCTGGATTTTGGGGGCTTCGGGCCTGTCGGGCGATGAAACCGTGATGGTCATTGGCGATGATCCGACCGCGCGCGATTTCGTCGCGGGCCTGCTTTATTTGTCCGGCCAGCGGGAAGTCCTGATGCTGCGAATGCCGGTCAATCAGATTTTGGCCTCGCCGCAAGCGCCGTCCGGCGCGGGAACCGTGCGCGGGATCGTCCGCGAGACGGTGTTTCACGCCCCAATGCGCGATGAACTCTGGGTGCTGCGCGGCGAACTCGCAGCACAACTGCGCAGCGCCGAGCCCCCTTTTCTCATCGATGGACGGAGCGAGTCCGAGTACTGGGGCGAAACCGTGCGGGCGGCGCGCGGCGGACACCTGCCAGGCGCTGAGAGCCTGCCCGCCGCCTCGGTTCGTGCCGCCCTCGCGCGCAATGAAAAGGGCGGCCTCGTGAGCGCCGAGGCTGTCGCGTATGCCCACGACGCCGTTGAGGGGATCGCCTATTTTACGTTGCTGCGCGCCGGTCTCGGCGTCGCCGCGCGGGTGTATCCCGGCGGGTGGTCCGAATGGACCGCCGACGGGACGCTTCCCGTCGACGCCGCGACCTTGCCCGACCGCTCCGCAATGCGAGCGCCGCCTCTGTCCAGTCCTACGCCGGCCGTCCCACACGTTTGGCCGTGGATTCTGGCGAGCGCGATCTTGGGAGCGCTCGCGGCGATTCTACTGCTCCAGCTTGGCGGGCGCATGCGCCGAAGAAAGGGAATGGCATAGTGGAGATTCTATTGCACGTGACCTGCCCCGACGGCGCGCGGATCGCGGCGCCGCTCGCAAGGGCCTGCATGCGCGCCGCAATCCGCTGGGGTTGTTTTCTGACCCATGACGGCGTGCGCGCGCTGTCGGATTCCGATTTCGTGGATGTGCTGCGCGGCGCCTCTCGCGCGGCCGTGTGCGAGCATTCCTGGAAACAACACATGGGCGGCGCGCCATGCCCGATCGAGCTCGGAAGCCAGACCGTGAACAGCGCGCTGATGGGCGAGGCGCGCCGCGTGGTCAGCCTGTAGGACAGATATGAACGCCAGAACCATCCTCGTGCTCGGGCGGCGAGATCATTCCGAAGCGATGCGCGTCGCCGCCGGCCTGACCATTTTCGGGCACAATGTGCGGCTCGTGTTGATGACCGAGGTGGTCGCGGAGACGGAGGAGAACGCGGCCCAGGCCGAATTGCTGGAGCTTGCCGACATCGTCCCGGAAACGACGGTCGCGGCGATGGGTGAGCAATTGAAGCTTCTCGAGCCGGCGCAATTGGCGCACGCCATGGCGGGCGCTGACCAGATCGTAAGCCTTTAGGAGTGCGAGGAATGAGAGTGCTGGTTTTGGACTTTCAGATGTTTCCCGATCGCGAGACGGTGGAACGCGCGCTCGCGCATTTGGCGGCCGAGCATGACGTGCGGCGGCTCGCGACGGCAAGCGAGGCGAGCGAGGATGAATGGGACGGCGTTTTGGCCGAGATCCGTCACGCCGACTTGCTTGTCACGCTGTAAGGCGGTCGGATCGGTTCAACCTGGCGCAGCAAGCGCCGTTCACAAGGGAGGATACGCTGATGAAGAGACTGATTGCGCTTTTGCTCGTCACGCTGCTCGCCGCAGCCGCAGGAGCAGCCTGGGCGGCCGAACCGCTGGTGGACGTCAATTGGGTGAAGGCCAATATCGGCAAGCCGAACGTGGTGTTTCTGGACGTGCGCAGCGAAGGCCGCACCGATTATATGCGGGCGCATATACCGGGCGCCATCTACACCGACTATGCCAAGGACGGCTGGCGCGTGAAGGACAAGAACGGCACGCCGGCCATGCTGCCTGAGGCCGCGACGGTGGAGAAGCTCGTGGGGGGACTTGGCATTGACAACAGCACGCATGTCGCGATCGTTCCGTCCGGAACGAACGCCCTCGACATGGGAACCGCAACCCGCATCTACTGGACCTTCAAGGTGATGGGTCACGATGAGGTCTCGATCCTTGACGGCGGCTGGCTCGCCTATGCCGTCATTGACGAGAAGACGAAGCAGCCCGTCAATCCCGTCGAGAACGGCAACATCACACCCAAGCCCAAAACCTTCAAGGCGAACGTGCGCGCCGAGATGATCCCGAGCAAGGATGATGTGCGCAAAGCGATGGAAGCGAAGACCGTGCTCGTGGACAACCGGCCGAACGACTTTTTCGTCGGGGTCACGCAACATCCGTTGACCAAGCGTTCCGGCACGATCCCGGGCGCAAAGAACCTGCCCGAGTCCTGGATCACGCTGAATAACGGCGGCCGGTTCCGCGACAAAGCGGGCTTGGGCAAGCTCTACGCGGCCACCGGCGTTCCGACCAGCGGCGAACAGATCAGCTTCTGCAACACGGGACATTGGGCGAGTCTCGGATGGTTCGCCTCGTCCGAAATCCTCGGCAACAAGAAAGCCAAGATGTACGACGGCTCGATGGTCGAGTGGGCGAACGACGCCGCCCTGCCCGTCGAGGCGCAGATCAATCTTGCCAAGTAGCCGAGCGGGCCGAGCGTTCGCCGGATTGGCGCTGGCGATCATCGCATCCGCCAGCGCCATAGCCGCAGGCGAGCATGAACGCAGATTGAGCGCCGAGATTGCAGTGATGCTCGGCGACATCCGGCGGCTGTCAGAGCCCGCCCATGCTTCAGAGCATGCGGGAGTGGAGCTCAGGATCAAGGGAGCGGTTGCTGGATTGCCGCTGCTCATCCGTCAGTCGCGCGATTCCAACCCCACATTGCCGCCCGCCGGCGAGGCCATCTCTGCGCTGCGCGAGGCTGTCCGAGTCCAAGACTGGCCGCGCGCGCAGTCGGCGCTTGCGCAACTCGCAATCGCCTATCCCTTCGACGCGCGCCTGCTTGTTTCCGCGGAACCGATTGCGGAGCGGATCGCAGCGGGCGAAGCGATCCATGAAGAAGCATGCGCCGGATGTCACGACGCCCCTGGCGCGGACTCCGTCTTGCCCGCCCGCAATCTCTCCCAGTGGGCGCGAACGATGCCCGCAGAAGAATTCGCCGCGCGGCTGTTTGCCGGAATCCGGGGCGACGCCTTGACCGGACTGGCCAATCCGTTCGGCGCAGCCGAACTTGCGGCTCTTTTGGCATTCTACCGCAACGTCCCAAAAAACTAGAGCAATGTCCGCTCAAATAGACCAGGTCCGCTCGTCCCCGCGAAAGCGCGAAAGCGGGGACCCAGATCAGCCCTGGATTCCCGCTTCCGCCTTCCGCGGGAATGAACGGAGGTGCGTCGAGCTGATCGGATTATACGCTAGAACGCGTTTCGCCGTGCATGTGACCCGCTCACCCGCAAGGCGGGATCATCAGTGCGGGCAGACCGTTCCAAGCGACCGCAACGAGGCTGAGCAATCCGACTGCGATTGTGGCGTAGCGGATGAACGCGCTCGACGCATCCGCGCGCTCTCCCGAAAGGGGAGCCTGCCATCGCACCGCCTGGACCAGCACCCAGAACGTTGCGGCGAGCGCGGCGGCGGTGGCGAATGCAATGCCGAGCGGCACGACGCTCCAGCCGAACAGCGTGCTCCCGTCGAAACCTCGCGCGCAGGCGAGCGCATTAAACGCATAAATGAGGGCGAAATGCGCGCTCCAGATGAGCAGACCCGCCAGCATGAACAGCGACTTGGCGACGAAACGACGCTCGGCCATGTTCGCTATCCGATCGCGCGGGGGAACAACGCATAGAGCGCCAGCGCGGCCAGCCCCTGACCCGTCATGTAGTGCCAAAACAGCATTGTGTTATCGAACGTACTGCGCCGCATCCCATCGAGTTTGCCTGCCAGCGAGCGCGCCAGCGTGAACAGCGCCATAAGGAGGATGACGGCGGCAATGAAGCCCTGCAAACAAGTCATCATGTAGACCAGCGCGGCGTAGCTCGTTTCGGTCGGGCGCAAGCCGGCGCTCCAAGGCGCGTAGAGTTGCGCCGCAAATCCGCCAAGCATCAGCACGAGGCCGAGCAATAACGCCAATCGCATCGGCCAAGAGCTGCGTTGCGGCGTGCGCGCCAGCGACCGACTGCCTAGGACGACGAGCGCGCTGCTCGACAGATAAAGCACGGCTGCGAGAGCCGGCCATTCCCATTCCGGCAGTAGCGAGCCTGACGGCCACAGGGCGGGATGCACCGTCCAGATATAAAAGTAGGAGACCGCGACACAGGCGAAAACGGCGCCGGCCACGAGCATCAAAATAATCATCGCCCACCAGGAATGATTGATCGGGCCGGTGAGATAGACGGGGAGGACGATTCCCCCTCCGATATTCACGGGCGGATGGCTTGGACCGGGATCGGAATCCCAAAGCCAGGCGATCACCGAGACGACAGCCAGCACTCCGCAGATCGCGGCCGGAACGTAAAGCTGCACCGTTAGCCCCATGAAAAACGCCGCCGTGAACACGGCCGCGAGCACGTGCGCCCAGCCCGGACCCGGCATTTGCAAAACATATTGCGGATGCGCATCGATCGGACTGGTCACGATCGTTTCGCGGCCTCCCATCAAAGCGCCTGGGAGATAAAAGCGGCCGGCCTTCACGTCCTCCGACAAGTTCGGCTGCTCCCACAGCGGTTCGCGGCTGCGGACGATCGGAATGCTGCGAGTCTGGTACGCTTCCGTCGGAAGCCATTCGAGCGTGCCGGCGTTCCAGATATTGCCGACGGCTTCATCGAAGCTGAAACGGAAATTGCGCGCAAGGTCGATCAGAAACAGCAGCACGCCTGCCGCGATCAGGTAGGAGCCGGCGGTCGAAATCAAATTGAGCCATCCCCAACCCATCTCCGTGACATAGGTGTAAACGCGGCGCGGCATGCCGATCAGCCCGGTGATGTGCATGGTGAAGAAGGTGATGTTCACGCCGAGGAAGATGAGCCAGAAGACCCACTTCCCGATGCGCTCCGAGAGCGCGAATTTGCTTGTCGTCGGAAACCAATAGTAGATCGCGGCAAACAGCGGAAAGACCATGCCGCCGATGAGCACGTAATGAAAATGCGCGACGACGAAATAGGTGTCGTGCACCTGCCAGTCGAACGGCACCATCGCGACCATCACCCCCGTCAACCCGCCCAGCACGAAGATGAACAGAAAACCGAAAATGAAATAGGTCGGCGTCTTCCACTGCAACCTGCCGGCGGCGATCGTGCCGATCCAGGCAAACACCTGGATGCCGCTCGGGATGGCGACGGCCATGCTCGCGGCGGAGAAGAAGCTCAACGACAATTGAGGAATCCCGGTGGTGAACATGTGGTGCACCCACAGTCCGAAACTGAAGAAACCGGTGCCGAGCAGCGCGACGACGACAAGCCGATAAGCGACGAGCGGCGTTTGCGCCATGGTCGGGACGATCATCGACACCATGCCCGCGGCCGGAATGAAAATGACATAGACTTCCGGATGTCCGAAAAACCAGAACAGGTGCTGCCAAAGAACCGGATCGCCGCCCCGTTCCGGGATGAAGAACGGCCAATGCAGCGCGCGCTCCAATTCGAGCAGCAACGTCGCCGCGATGATCGCAGGAAACGCGAACACGATCATGAAAGCGAAGACGAGCATCGCCCAGGCATAAACAGGAAGCTTATCGAGGCTCTGGCCTGGCGCGCGCGTCTTGAGGACGCCGACGATGATTTCGATCGCGCCGGCAATGGCCGAAATCTCGATGAAGCCAATGCCCAACAGCCAAAAATCGGCGGCGATCCCGGGCGAGAACGTGTAGCTTGTCAGCGGCGGATACATGAACCAGCCGCCGTCCGGGGCGACGCCGAAGAATAGGCTGCAAAAGAAGGCCAAGCCGCCGACGAAATAGGCCCAGAAGGCGTAGGCCGACAAGCGGGGAAACGGAAGGTCGCGCGCGGCTTGCATGTTCGGCAACAAAAACACGCTGAACGCCTCGACCACCGGCACGGCAAACAGGAACATCATGATCGTGCCGTGCATCGTGAACAACTGATTATAGAGCCGATGGCCGATCAGGTCGTTCTCCGGCACCGCGAGTTGCGTGCGCATCATGAGGGCGAGAATTCCCGCAAGCACGAAAAACAACAGCGCCGTCCCGACATAGAACAGGCCGATGAAATTATTGTTGATCGCGGATATGATGCGCCAGCCTTGCGGCGGCGCCCAGGCGCGCCTCAGCGCCTCGAGCTCGCCTTCGGGCCGCGGAACTGGATTCGGAAAGCCCGACGCGTCGCGCATTCGCGTCACCTCAGCGCCGTGTCCAGCGCGCCGGTGAAATCGATCAGCGCGCTCATTTCAGCCCCTCCAAATAGGAGGCGATGGCGCGCAGTTCCTCTCCGCGCAGGTTGCCGAAGGACGGCATTAGATTGTCAGGCTTGAGATGCTGCGCTGAGGCGATCCAGCCGGCGAGCGTTCCGACATTGGTCGGAAAGGTGCCGGCGGCGATGGTGAGGCGGCCGCCGACATGGGTGAGATCAGGGCCGATCACTCCGTTCGCCGGCGTGCCGCGAACCGTATGGCAGGCGCCGCAGCCGTTTTCGAGAAACAACGCTTTGCCTCGCGCGCGTGACGCAATGACCGGCTCTTCCGCAGGCTGGCTTCGCCGCGCATACCAGGCGTCGAACTCTTCACGCGGCTGCGCCACGATGAAGAACGCCATCAGCGCATGCTGCGCTCCGCAATATTCGGCGCATTGTCCACGATAGGCGCCGGGCCGCCCAGCAGCGAAGCGGTAGGAGTTTACGTGCCCGGGAATCATGTCGAGCTTGCCGGCGAGATTGGGCGCCCAGAAACTATGGATCACGTCGTTGCTCTTGAGCACGAATTCAATGGGGACGCCGGTCGGGATCGTGATCTCGTTTGCGGTCGCAAGCTGCACGCGCCCGGCCGCATCGACGTAGTGCACGCGCCACCACCAGCGCTCGCCGACGACCTCGATGCGCAGCCCCGGCGGCGCGCCAGTGACCAATGTGCGTGCGGACGCCAGTCCGTAGACCAAGAGCCCCGTCAATGTGAGGATGGGAAAAGCGATGCCGCCGGCGATCACCGTGCTGCGCCGGCCAAGCCAAGCGCGCCGCGCGCTCGGCGCGGTCGCCGCCCAGGCAACGAGCAACATTACGACCACGAAGATCAGCGTCGCGCCGATGAACAAGACCCAGCTCATTGTCGCGATGACATCGGCATGCGTCCCACGCGGGTCGAGCGCCGATTGACTCCAAATCCGCCCCCCCAGCGCTTCGAGGTCGAACCACGGTATGGCGAGAGCGAACGGCATGGCTCACCGCAACGTATAGAGGTAAGCTGCGACGTCGCGGGCCTGCGCTACGCTGAGCGGCATGTCCGGCATCGCCGTGTTCGGCAGCATGGACGGCGCCTCCCGGACCCAGCGCACCAGATTTGCCGGCTGATTGGGGATGACGCCGCCGATATATTGCCGCTGCGCGAATTGGACGAGCGGCGGTCCGACAATGCCGTTCGCGCCGAATACCCCTGGCACGCGATGGCAGACGCCGCACCCACTTGCGGCGATCAGTCTTCGTCCAATATCAGGATCCCCGCCGGCGACGGTCTGTGACGATAGCGGCTCCGCGCGTTCGCAGCCGGCGGCAGTCACGGCGACCAGCAGGGCGAGGCCCCACCGCCGGGTTTCGGCGAGCCGAGGCGCCATGGCGTCGGATTGTTTCGTCACTGGGGCTCCCTGCCGCCGGGCGGCGCCCTTAGGTCGATTCATGTGAACCGCGGACCGGGTGCTTGGTTCCCCTTCGCTCGCGATTCGATGGAGCGCCTGAGGGTGCAATCGCCCTGCAGCGTCATCTCGGCCGCAGACTCGATCTTCAGGCCCGCTAGTGCGTTGATGCAGACAGAAAGGACGGTCGTCCCGCACACGGTTCCAGAATGGCTGACCCTCCGCGCGCGATCGAGTTGAATGAGGACATGCCGTTCCAGCAACGCACCTGGGCGGTCGAACGCGTCGGCTGGGCCATCATGGCTTTGTGGTTGTTCGCCGCCGTGCTCGGGCTTTTCGGCGCGGGGCCGCTAAGCGATACCGTTGTTCTGGTCCCGCAAACCTTCGCACGGGTCGAGTATGATCGATTTCAACGGCAATCCGCTCCCGCGGTTGTCAAGGTGGTCGTTGCGGAAACGGCGACGGAATCGGGTGAGCTCGTCATCGCCGTGGATGACGAATTCTTGCGAGCTTATGACATTCGGAGCATCCGTCCTGAACCCGCTCAATCCGTCGCGCTGGGGTATGGAGTTCGTTTTCGTCTGGAGACGACCCCGCAAATGCCGGCAACAATCTATTTCCAGGTTCAGACAGCGCGAATGGGTTTCTTCCGCCCGAGGCTTACAATCGCCGGAGGACCCGCAGTCGAACTCCCGATTCTGATCTATCCCTGATGGAGCCGACCATGGATGCAATCTTGCGCGGAGCCACCATTTACTTCGTCCTCCTAATCATCATCAGATTGTCTGGCCGAAGGACGCTCGGCGAAACCACGACATTCGATCTTGTTCTATTGCTGATCATCGCCGAGACGACGCAGCAGGCGCTCCTGGGCGAGGATTTCTCGATCACCAACTCCGTCCTGCTGATCACGACGTTGATCGGCATCGACATCGCCATTTCACATCTCAAGACACGGTTCCGGTATGTCGACAAGATCATCGACGGAGTTCCGATGATTCTTGTCGAGAACGGCCGTCCGCTTCATTGGCGACTGCGGAAAAGCCGCATGGACGAACTTGACGTGCTCTCGGCGGCTCGCCGCCTTCGTGGCTTGGAACGCATGGATCAGATCAAATATGCCGTGTTGGAAGCCGATGGAAGCATCTCGATCATCCCAAGAGAGTATGAATAAGCGCGCGAGCTGCACACGAGGCGGATTAGCGGAGCCGGAATGGAATTGCGCAACGAGCCGTTTGGTCGAAGCGCGTTTTGCCGAGGGGCGCCCATGAACAAGGTCCTGATCACGCTCTTGGCTGCCGCCATCGCCGGCCCGCTGGGACTGTTGGCGTTCGCATGGTCGGGGCTTTACAACATCGCGGCGAGCCGGGGCCACTTCGATGCTGTGCGGTGGTTCTTGGATTTCGGCATGAGCAATTCGGTCGAATTCCATGCGCGGGGACTGCGCGCCCCGCCACTCGATGACCGGGCGCTGTTTGAACGGGGAATCGGACACTTCCAAACCGGCTGCGCGCTGTGTCACGGAGCGCCAGGCTTCCCGTCGAGCTCGATCGCGCAGCAAATGCTTCCTCCGCCGCCGGACCTCTCCAAGGCCGCGCCGAAATGGACTCCTGAACAGCTCTTTTGGATTGTTAAGCACGGCCTGAAATATACCGGAATGCCCGGCTGGACCGCTCCCGTTCGCGACGACGAAGTCTGGGCCGTGGTCGCCTTTCTTGTTCGCCTGCCGGCCATCGGTCCGGAAGAATATCGCCTGCTGGCGATGTCCCAAGTCAACACGTCCGCTCGGGCTGATTTGATTGCGAGGGCCGGGTTCGTCGAAGGCGATCCAATCGCCTGTTCGCGCTGTCATGGAACGCGCGGAATGGGAAGCAACGCAGGAGGCGTTCCGAAACTCGCAGGACAGAAATCTGCATATCTAGTGATGACGCTGCAGGACTATGCCGCGGGCACGCGCCCGAGCGGGATGATGCATCCGGTCGCGATCTATTTATCGGATACTGAGCGCCGGCAGCTCGCTGAATACTTTTCTTCGCTGGACGATCGGGGCCCTCGTGACCTCATCGGATTCGGCGAAGCGTCTCGCCCGAAGTGGGATGCATCGGTTCTCCAACTCGGCGGATCGATCGCGGCGGTAGGCGTGCCGGCACGCGGAATTCCGGCCTGCAGCTCGTGCCATGGCGCAAACGGACGCGCCGAAGAGGTCAATCCGCGCTATCCCGCTTTGGCGGGCCAGCACTTCGATTACCTCGTCTATCAGCTCAAGCTTTTTCGGGAGGGCGTTCGCGGCGGCGCCTATGGTCAGTTGATGTCGGCTGTCGTCCGCAGTCTGAGCAAGGCGGATATCAAGATCACCGACCAGGAGATCACGGCGGTCGCCGCCTATTACAGCAGCCTCGAGGGGCGATAAATCATCCAGATGAAGAGAGAATCGTGCGTTCGAAGCGGGGCAATGGCCGTCCCGCGCGCCAAATCTCGATGACACAGCCAGCCCAGAGCACGAGCGCGCTCGCGGCGAGGGTCCCGGCCCACAGCGCCGCCGTATATATTGTCGCCCCGACCAGATCCTTGTTGGCCGTGAGCGCAAGCAGCGTCGCCAAAATGACCAGAGCGAGCGAAAGCCGGCGGCCTTGTGCGACTCCCGTGCGCGCCAGGCAGAACGCCGCGAGCATCAGCGGCCCGAAATGAGCTACGCTTGACATGGGCGACAGCAGCACCATAAGCGCCATCACAGCGGCGAATTCGAGAACTGTCGGCGCGTGCGGCTTGTCTTGCG
>WBZR01004722.1_pt1 | contig 10945 bp, 6 predicted proteins | sample 5204231 | NCBI WGS metagenome assembly WBZR01 (sample SAMN12412403, study PRJNA552823) | activated sludge metagenome | isolation source: activated sludge from anammox sidestream of wastewater treatment plant... | place: USA: Virginia | collected 2017-08
ACCACCCGTGGAGACACACGCCCATCGCGCCACCAGCACAACCTACCTCAGAACAGAGGGGACATCTCTAACTGGCACAAACAGGGGACATTTCTAAATTGCATTGACACTTCGCCATGAGGCGAACGCGGAGCCATCAGCCACCGTGCACCCAGCGCATGGCGGCGATGATGACATTCAATCGGGCAGGCGCTGGAACGGACAGAAGAAATTCCAGGCCGCCGGAAGCTCGGCGGGATCAATCTCGTGGCCACCGGAAAACAGCGCGAAATCGAGGTTCAGGCCGAGGCTCCAGCCGGCCGCCTGCAAGGCGTCGCGATCGTTCTTCACAGCGTTGCGCATCGGATCGGAAATCCCGACCCGAAGCTGGATCGGGATCTTGCGCGCCACCTGTGGCAGGAAGCTCGAACAGGACGGCTGACCCGCGTCACCACACACCAACTCCTTGAGGAGTCCGGCGCTCACCGCATAGGCCGCGAACGTGTCCTGATCGGGAATCGGCTCGGACGGGTATCGATTGAGACCAAGGTCATGCATGACGTGGCCACCGGCGGAAAAACCCCAGCCGTGGATGCGACTGCGATCGATGTCGTAGTGGCTCGCGACATCCTCGATCACGGCCTGGAACTGATCGTAGTCGATGCCGGGAACCCAGCCGCCCTGTGCACCGGAGGCCACCGGCGCCGCGACGAGAAATCCGCCCGCATCTGCCGTCGTCGCCCATAGATCACGCAGGGACTGGGCCGCCGCCGGCGCTGTACCCATGCCGCCTGCACCGTGCAGGACCAGCACCAGCGGCGCCGGCCGGGCGAAGGGATAACCGTTCGGGACATAGAGGTAATACTGCATCGACAACGACAAGACCTCGATGCTGCGCGTCTGCGGTCCTGGATAGGCGCCGCCACTGCCACCCGACGGTTCGGCATGGGGTTGATTGCCGCCCGGCTCGAAGCCATCGGCAAACAGCGGCGGATCGCCGGCGCCGCAAACCCATGCCGGCAGCCGGCCATTGCTCGCCGCAGCGGCGGCAAGGCTCGCAACGAGCAAACCCGCAAGGAGCGGGAGACGGTGCCAGACATGATGAATGCGCATGCCGCGCACGATGCCGACAGGTCGCATCACGCGCAAGCGCCGCGCAGACACGGGCGGATGGTCGGAAGGATTTCGCCGACGAATCCATGCCACACCGTCACAATCTCGCTGTACGCACCGCATGAACGTGACGCGCGCGTCGGGATGGCGAATACTCATGCCCTCCGGAAATCGAGGGAAAAGCATGAACGCATGGGTTGCAGCCGTGGTATGGGGCGTGGCCATCTTGTTGCTGGTGGTGACCGTGATCACCGGGCGCATGCGCGGACGTCACGGCATCGTCGCACCGGCGGTCACCGGCCACCCGATGTTCGAGCGCGCCTACCGGGTGCAGATGAACACGATCGAGCAGGCCGTGCTGTTCCTGCCGGCATTCCTGCTCGCGGCCCATTTCGGCAACGCCAACATGGCCTGCGCGCTCGGTGCGATCTGGCTGTTCGCGCGCGTCGGCTACCTCATCACCTACCTGCGCGAGCCACGCAGCCGCGGACCGGCCTTCGTGCTCGGGATGCTGGCCGTGCTGGTGCTGCTGGGACAGTCGGGCTGGGGCATCTACACACACATCGCAGCCACCTGAACCCGCCAATCAACCCTCTGGCAGGGCCGCACGCAAGGGCGCCATGAGACGAATCTGGGCTTCGCCCGCGGGGCCCAGCCCTGCATACAAGGTGACAGCGGCATCCATCGCGCTGCGTGCTTCGTCGCGCCTTCCACTCGCCAGGTGCAGATAGGCCAGTGCCCGTTGGGCCGCAGCCCGCATCGATGGTTGCGCCGCGTAGCGCTCATCGATCACGCCAAGCGTCGACCGGATCAATGCTTCGGCCTGCTCCACCAGGCCCATGCGCGCCAGCAGTTCGGCCATCGCAACCCGGCTCCCGATCGCGATCGGGCCTTCGTCGCCGCTGTGGCCGGAAGCAACCTGCCGGGCTTCACGCAGTGCCGCCAGGGCTTCTTCGTTGCGCTCCACGCGGGCCAGCACCAGACCACGGTTGTGCAATGCGCTGGCGAGCTTGTCGCTCTCGCCGTACAGGGCTCGCGTGGTCGCCACGATGCGTTCGGAATCCTCCAGGCACGAGCCCGGGTCGCCCAGCATCATGCTGGCCACACAGCCTGAGGTCAGGGCGGACAAATCGCCATCGGAGTCGCTGCGTCCCAGTCGTTCGAACCAGGCATGGGCCTCGGCGGCGCGCACCCTGGCCTCTTCATAACGGCCAACCTGGATCAAGGCGATCGCCAGGGCGTTTACCAGCTTGGCCAATTCCGCATCGCCCGCAGGCAATATGTGCAGCCGCTCGGCCAAAGCCTGTTCAAGCGTGTCGATCGCGATCTGCGGCTGCCCACGCATTCGCTCGATCCGTGCCTGGGTGAGACGGCTCTCGTTGACGATCAGCCGGTTCGATTCGCCGAGGCTGGCCCAGGTTGACTGCGCCTGGCCAAGCAGCTCGGCGGCCCGAGACGCATTGCCACGTGTGACCTCAAGCTGGGCGAGATTGTATTGCGCATGGGCCAGGGTTTCCGGCTCGTTCTCGACTCCATCCCATGCAAGCAAACGCTCAAGCAGCGGCACAGCGCCCTCCAGATCTCCAACCTGCAGGAACAGGTCGCTGAGCATCAAGGCGGCTTCACGCCCCGAACGTGGTCGATCGCGGAACTCCTCGAACAGACGTTCCGCACCGGATCGAAACACGTCACGGATGTTGACCACACCCGCATCGCGCGTCGCGGTCGCCTCGCCGAACATCAGCATCAGGTAGTCACGAACCGCCTCCGTGCGTCGCACCTCGGCCAAGGCATGATCGCGCTGATTCTGAGCCACGCGCATCTGCCAGGTCGTGGCGGCGATGCCGGCGAAGATGGCCAGCAGCGCCATGCCCGCCATCGCCACGGCAAAACGATGCCGGGCCACGAACTTTCCCATCCGATAGCCCGGACCATCGCCGGAAACCTTGACCGGCATGCCGTCCAGCCAGCGCTCGAGGTCATCGGCAAGGGCCTGTACCGCCGCGTATCGACGCACCGGCTCCGTCGCCAGGCACTTTTCGATGATGCGGCGCAAGTCACCGCCCACCTCGGCCCGCCATGCGCGCAGGCTGGTACTGCGCGCATCCATGCGGCGCTGCAGCGCCTGTGGATCACCACGCAACGGGGCCAGAACGATGGCTTGCGGCGGCAATGTTCGGATCGTGCGCACGGTTGCAGCCAGGTCGCGTCGATCGATGACGTAGGGCAGAACCCCGGTCACCAGCTGATACAGGAGCACTCCGAGAGCGTAGATATCGGTTGCGCTCGTCGCGGCCTCTCCGCTGAACTGCTCCGGCGCGGCAAACTCGGGTGTGAGTGCGCTCCATGCTCCGGCCAGCGTCGTCGCATCATCCGTGCCGTCATCCGCAAGCAGGCGCGCGATGCCGAAGTCGAGCAGCCGGACATGGCCTTGCTCATCGACCAGCACATTGGCTGGCTTCAGATCACGATGGATCACCAGGTGTGCATGCGCGTGCTGCACGGCGGCACAGACGTCGAGGAACAGGCGTACCCGGTCACGTACGCGCAGGTGTCGTGCGTCACACCAACGATCGATCGGCTCGCCGCGGACGTATTCGAGTGCCAGCCAGGGGCGCCCATCGTCCGTCATGCCACCATCGATGAAGCGTGCCAGATTGGGATGATCGAGGCGCGCCAGGATGCGCCGCTCGCGCAAGAAACGCTGGCGCGTTTCGGCGAAATCGAGGCCACCGCGAATCACCTTCAAAGCGACCTGCTGGTGAATGCCATCGCCGCTGCGTTCGCCGCGATACACCACGCCCATGCCACCGCGCCCGATCCGCTCACGCACCTCGAAGTTTCCAAGCTTCCCGCCTGCAAGGGGGTCATCATCCTCCGGGTTCGCCCTGTGCTCGGGTGGCACTCCCGTGCGATCCGCTTCGTCAAGCAAACCTTGCAGGCGTGTGCGCAACTTCTCGTCGCCCTTGCAGTGGGCATCGAGAAACGCGTTGCGGGCGGCTGGATCGAGGTCGAGCGCATCGCGCAGGATCAGCGCCAGTCTTGGGTCGAAAGCCCTTGCGCCGTGATTACCCTCGATGCTCATGGGTCCTCTCGCCGCAATGCACCAGGGTGTTTGCCGCCCGCTTCGAGGCTCTCACGTCTGGCACTCTGGCTCAAGACAATCCCTCAGCCACATCCGCGCCGCCGCCAGATCCCGTTCCGCAGTGCGTGGAGTCACGCCGAGAAGCTGTGAAACCTCTGCTGCGGTCAAACCGACGAAATGCGTAAGTTCAACCACCTGTGCCATGCGCGCATGCTGGCTTTCCAGCAGGGCGAGGGCTTGATCGAGCGCCAGCAGATCGGTGCCGTCAGGGATGGGTATGCAGCCAAGCTCGACCTCGTCTTCACGCCGCCATGTGCCGCCCCGTTTTTCTGCCGCTGCCCGCCGTGCCCGATCGACCAGCACCTGACGCATCATGCGTGCACAGGCATTGAGCAGGTGCGCGCCACTTTCGAAGTCGCCCGACTCACGCCCCATGAAGCGCAACAGGACTTCATGCACCAAGGCCGTGGGCTGCAGGGTCTCGTGGCCTTGCACGCCTCCCATCACCCGACGCGCAATGCTGCGCAAATCGGCGTATATCAAGGGCAACAGGTGCTCCAGGGCGAGCGGATCCCCTTGCTTCCAACGGCGCAACCAGGTTTCCAGCGAGTCATCTTCAGCAGATTTCATGTGTCAGAACGTAACCCAGGGCGAGAGCGGTTTGCAATCGCCCAGGGGCCGGTTCGAACCTGAAATCACGCGCCTTGAGTTGCTCCGATTGCGTGTTGTGATGTACCGGCTTACTCGAAACCGTTGGAGAACACCGAAACTTCAGTGGTGCCGGTCATGCTGTATCGGGTCACGGTGAGATCGGTGTTGGAAGCAAAGAACCACTGGGTCTTGCCGGTGATCATGACTTTCGAATCATCGACCTCCATGGCCGAAACCCATGTAGGATCTTCTGTATCGTACGTTCGCACGTCACGGGCGCTGTTGATTCTTCCGTCCGAAGTCCAGACATCGATGGTTTGTGCCGCCGCCCACTCTCCAAAATCGTGGCGGAACAGATTTCCATCCATGGCCAGCACCAGGGCACCATCCGACGATCGTGTGCCAATGGCGCGTGGGTGAATTTTTCCGATGAACAATTCAATTGCAGGACTGGGTACGGAAGCACATTGACCACCCCCGCAAAATCCCGTATCCCAGGCCAGGGTTTGGGGTGCAAGTCGGCCCAGCAACAACTTGCGAAGTTCAGGATTGTCGGTTTCCGACCAACCTGCGAAAACCAGTTTTCCGTCTGACTGAACGGCCATGGCGGTGACCGCATCTTCGAGATAACTGGAGTTGTCCGATTCGTAATGCACGGCTCGCATCACGCTGGTGCCATCAACTGCGATTGAGAAGATGAACCCATCCCGGTCCGAGTAAAAAGTCCGATAGGAACCGCCGACATAAATCCGTTTGCCGCCGGGCGCACTCGACGGCGCCAGTGCCATGTTCAGATGCGATGGCACGTAATTCTTCGAGCCGTTGATGGCATAGATGCTTTGCCCCGCCGTACCGAACAGCGTATTGCGCTGGCCATTGAGCGCATGCAGTGAGACGACGCCAAGAGCCAGACCCTGGGGTGTTGTGACTGAAGCGGCAACGTACAGATAGCCATCGGGATCGTGCACGATGGCGTGACCGTAATCCATCCCGTCACCAAACGAGATGGTTTGCAGCGAACCGGTCGGCCAGCCGCTGCAATGACCATTGCTGGTGCTGAAATCGAAGCAGAGCACCGCCACGTCGCTGAATACCTGACCTGAAACAATCCGTGGCTTGCTTCCAACAAAATAGGCCCGTGTGTAACCGACCCCGGGCGTGGCATTGCGATGAAAAACAGCGCTTCTGAAGAACATGTTGGTGTCCAATTGCTTCCAGCCGTTCGTGCCCCAGCTCGTGACCCGATTGCCATCGGCATCGAGTTTGAGCACGAGAGCCTTGTGCTGGCTGACACTGTCCTGACGAGACGCAAGAACGTAATGGCGCAAGTCAAAGCCCGGGTTCGCACCACCCCGCAGTTCGAAGGCACTGGCGATGGCATGGCTGTCCTCGCTCTGGAATTGTGCCGTGCTCCTGTAGCGGTTCATCCACAGCGGGGTGAGGACAAGCGACGCCTGCGCGGTGGTTGCACTGGAAGGGACGCCCGCGACAACCGTTTCGCTGGCGACCCCCACGGACACGGACATGACGGCGAGAGTCACGACGAGCAAACGGCGTACGACTGATTTCAAGACAAGATCCTCGATGGAGGCACCGAGCCGTGCCGGTGCGGATGAATCGTCACTTCGACGTTCCTGTCCCGGGATACGCGAATTTTCCTCCGCCCCCGACATCGACCCCTTGATACCGGAACCACCGCGTTGCGCAGTTCCCATGCTCACCCCGGCCACGTCGTGACCGATTTCGTTCCGAACGGCGATCAAACCCCTACAATGACGCGCATTTGCGCCGCCCACCCCGGAGAATCCGCGTGAAACCCATCATCAGCCCCGAGCTAGCGCCATCCGGTTCCTCGCTGTCGGCCCTGACACCGTTGTACGCCACCGATGAAGGCACGCACCTCGCGAGTCTGCTGGAGCAGGCGCGGGTCGAGCCGGAGGCGCAGGCGCGCATCCAGCAGACCGCCGAGCATCTGGTACTGCGGGTGCGCGAGAAGGCTGAGGATCAGGGCGCGATCGAGGCTTTCATGCGCCAGTACGACCTCTCCAGCGAGGAGGGCGTGCTGCTGATGTGCGTGGCCGAGGCGCTGCTGCGCATTCCCGACCAGGAGACCGCCGACAAGCTGATCCGCGACAAGCTCGGCGAGGCCGACTGGGAAGCCCATCTCGGGCAGAGCGATTCGGTTCTGGTCAATGCCTCGACCTGGGGCTTGATGCTGACCGGCAAGCTGGTCAATCTCGCCGGTGAAACCCGACGCAGCTTCACCGATGCCCTGCGACGACTGGTGGGTCGCGCCGGCGAGCCGGTGATCCGCCTCGCCGTGCGCCAGGCGATGCGCATCATGGGCCACCAGTTCGTCATGGGGCGCACCATCGAGGAAGGTCTCAAGCGCTCGCGCAAGGGCGTCAATGCGACCTACCGCCACTCCTTCGACATGCTCGGCGAAGCGGCCCTCACCCAGGCCGATGCCGATCGGTATTTCGAGGCCTATCGCGGTGCGATCCAGGCGATCGGGCGCAGCGGCCCTGGCGGCACCTTCGTCGGCACCAATGTGTTCGCCGCACCGAGCATCTCGATCAAACTCTCGGCCCTGCATCCGCGCTACGAAGTGGCCAAGCGGGCGCGGGTGATGAATGAACTGGCGCCGCGCGTGCTGCAACTGGCGCAACTGGCCCGCGCCCAGGGCATCGGCTACACCATCGATGCCGAGGAGGCCGAGCGCCTGGAACTGAGTCTGGAACTGATCGAGAAGGTCTACACCGATCCCTCGCTCAACGGCTGGGAAGGCCTCGGGCTTGCGATTCAGGCCTACCAGAAGCGCACCCCCGCCACGATCGACTGGCTGATCGCGCTGGCACGCCGGGTCGGCCGACGCATCCCGGTGCGGCTGGTCAAGGGTGCGTATTGGGATTCGGAAGTGAAGCGCGCCCAGGTCGATGGCCATGTTGGCTATCCGGTGTTCACGCGCAAACCCAACACCGATGTCAGTTATCTGGCCTGCGCCCGCACGATGCTGGCCGCGACCGATGCGCTCTACCCGATGTTCGCCAGCCACAATGCCCAGACCATCGCCGCGGTGAACGAATTCGCGCGCCTCGCGCTGGGTCGCAGCGGCGGCGGCGAACTGGCGCACTACGAGTTCCAGCGCCTGCACGGCATGGGGCAGGATCTGCATGACGAGGTGGTTTCACCCAATGCCCTGGATACCCCGTGCCGGGTGTATGCGCCGGTTGGCAGTCACGAAGACCTGCTGCCCTATCTGGTGCGCCGCCTGCTGGAAAACGGCGCCAACTCCAGCTTCGTCAACCGCATCACCGATCCGGCCGTGGCCCCGGCCGATCTGGTCGCCGATCCGGTCGCCACCGTTGCCGGCTTCGATTTCAAACCCCATCCCCGCATCCCGCTACCCATCGCCCTGTACGGCGACGAAAGGAAGAACTCCATGGGCGTCAACTTTGCCAATGCCGCCGAACTGCACGCGCTTTCGGAAAAGGTCAATGCCGCGATCCAGCCCTGGCAGGCCACCCCGCTGGTGCCAGGTGCCAAGGTTTCGGGCGATACCCTGCCAGTCACCAATCCGGCCGATCGACGTGAACAGGTGGGCACCTGGCAACCGGCCGATGCCGACACCGTGGAGAAGGCCCTCGCCAATGCGGTGCAGGCCCAAGCCGGTTGGGATGCGATGCCCGCAACATCGCGTGCCAAGATTCTCGAACATGCCGCCGATCTTCTGGAACAGCGCCTGCCACAGTTTGTCGCGCTGTGCGTGAAGGAAGCCGGCAAGGTTCTGCCCGATTGCATTGCCGAGGTACGCGAGGCCGTCGATTTCCTGCGCTACTACGCCCAGCAGGCGCGCCAATTCCTGGCCCAGCCCGACACCCTGCCGGGGCCAACCGGCGAATCCAATCAGCTTTACCTGCACGGTCGCGGCGTGTTCGTCTGCATCAGCCCCTGGAACTTCCCCCTGGCGATCTTCACCGGCCAGATTTCCGCCGCGCTGGTCGCGGGCAATGCGGTGATTGCCAAACCCGCCGAACAGACCAACCTGATCGGCTATCACATGGTCAAGCTGTTGCACGAGGCCGGTGTTCCTGCCGAGGTGTTGCAATTCGTGCCGGGTGATGGCGCCAGCGTCGGCGCCAGGCTCACCGCCGATCCGCGTGTCGCGGGCGTCGCCTTCACCGGCTCCACCGAAACCGCGCGCGCCATCAACCGTGCCCTGGCCGCACGCGATGCCGCCATCGGCGTGCTGATTGCCGAAACCGGCGGCCAGAACGCCATGATCGCCGACTCCTCGGCCCTGCCCGAGCAGCTCATCAAGGACGTGGTCAGCGGTGCTTTCGGTTCGGCCGGTCAGCGTTGCTCGGCCACCCGCATCCTGTTCGTGCAACGCGACGTCGCCGACAAGGTCGTCACCATGCTCGCCGGCGCGATGCAGGAATTGAAGGTCGGCGACCCCGGCCTGCTCTCCACCGACGTCGGCCCGGTGATCGATGCCGATGCGCTGGCCATGCTCGAAGCCCACGCCAAGCGCATGGACAACGAGGCCACCCCGATTGCAACCGTGACACTGGACGACGATGCCGCGCACGGCACCTTCTTTGCCCCACGCGCCTACGAGATCGACTCACTCGACCGCCTGCACCGGGAAATCTTCGGCCCGGTGCTGCACGTGATTCGCTACGATGCGGAAAAGCTCGACCAGGTGATCGATACCATCAACGCCACCGGCTACGGCCTGACGCTCGGCATCCACAGCCGCATCGATGAAACCGTGGAGAAGATCGCCAGCCGGGTGCGCGCCGGCAACTGCTATGTCAACCGCAACATGATCGGTGCCGTCGTGGGTGTGCAGCCCTTCGGCGGCGAGGGCCTGTCCGGCACCGGCCCCAAGGCCGGCGGCCCGCATTACCTCGCCCGCTTCTGCACCGAGCGCACCCTCACCATCAACACCACGGCTGCCGGTGGCAATGCCTCGCTGCTGACCCTGGAAGACTGATCCATGGCCATCCCCGTGACCGGCAAGCGATGCCGGCACGGGGCACTCCCCGCACTCGGCATCACTCCCATCGCGCCGGTGCAAGCCTTACGCCGAATCCGGCTAACAACAGCGCCAGCAGCGCCAGCAGCAAGGGCTGCAAGGCAGGAACCCGCACGATGCCGGCCGCCCCGATGATGGTGAACTGCGCACCGACGGATTGATCGGCCTGGACGTTGCTCAATGTGCAGGTACTGCTGCTCGCCGGGGTACCGGCGCAGTCGCCCTGCCAGGCGCCGAGGACATAGCCGGCATCCGGAATCGCGGTGCAGACACTGTCATCGCCCACGTTCACCGGGTTGGGCACACACACCACACTGCCATTCGTGCTGGGCGTGATGATGATGGTGAAGGTATCAGGCGGTAGGGCCTGAAACTGCGCGCCAACGCTCTTGTCGATCTGGACGTTGCTCAATGTGCAGGTGTTGCTGCTGGCCGGCGTGCCGGCGCAGTCGCCCTGCCAGGTGCTGATCGCGTAACCGGCGCTTGGTGTTGCGGTGCAGGTGCTGTCGTCACCGTCGTTCACCGGATTGGGCGCGCACACCACGCTGCCGTTCGCGCTGGGCGTGATGGTGATGGTGTGGGTGATGGCGGAGAACGTCGCACCGACGCTCTTGTCGGCCTGGACGTTGCTCAGGGTGCAGGTGTTGCTGCTGGCTGGCGTAGTCGAGCAGTCGCCCTGCCAGGCGCTGATCGCGTAACCGGCGCTCGGCGTCGCGGTGCAGGTGCTGTCGTCACCCTCATTCACCGGATTGGGCGCGCACACCACGCTGCCGTTCGCGCTGGGCATGATGGTGATGGTGTGGGTGATGGCAGCGAACGTTGCGCCGACGGTCTGGTCGGCCTGGACGTTGCTCAATGTGCAAGTGTTGCTGCTGGCCGGTGTGCCGGCGCAGTCGCCCTGCCAGGTGCTGATCGCGTAACCCATGCTTGGCGTTGCGGTGCAGGTGCTGTCGTCACCCTCATTCACCGGATTGGGCGCGCACACCACGCTGCCGTTCGTGCTGGGCGTGATGGTGATGGTGTGGGTGATGGCGGCGAACGTTGCGCCGACACTCTGGTCGGCCTGGACGTTGCTC
>WBZR01000993.1_pt1 | contig 10942 bp, 5 predicted proteins | sample 5204231 | NCBI WGS metagenome assembly WBZR01 (sample SAMN12412403, study PRJNA552823) | activated sludge metagenome | isolation source: activated sludge from anammox sidestream of wastewater treatment plant... | place: USA: Virginia | collected 2017-08
CCTGTTACGCGAGGGACTGGATTTGCCGGAGGTGTCGCTGGTGGCGATTCTGGACGCCGATAAAGAGGGCTTCCTGCGCTCCAAGCAGGCCCTGATCCAGACGATTGGCCGGGCGGCCCGTCATATCAACGGCAAGGTGTTGATGTATGCCCTGCAACGCCGTTTTGGTTCACATGAGCTGGCTGCGCAACAGGCGATTGACAAGGGGTATATTGGTCAGGGGTATCATGTTCGGGCAGTCTGGACGCGCACACGGGGGATACCGGTCGGTACGGGGTGGTACACGCAGCAGGCGCGATCCGGTGGCGGGGCGATGATCGATATTGGTCTGCCCATGCTCGATCTGGCGTGGTCATTGCTGGGGCAACCCAAACCAGTCAGTGTCTACGCGGTGAACCACAGCCGCTTCACCGCCAGCAGCGGTGACAAATCGTCTGATGTTGAGGATGCCGCTTTTGTGTTGGTGAAATTTGAGAACGACAAAAGTCTGGAATTGGCGTCCTCCTGGGCCATTAACCAGCCGCCGACTCAGAATGGCACGGTTTGCCGGGTTTATGGTACAGAGGGGGCGATCGAAGTTTACACCCGTCAGGGGCCGATGATTTATCGTAAATTCGATGAGGCGGGCAATTCCAAAAGTCAGCCGCTTACCGGGCCTAAAATCAGCGGCCACGATGCCCTGCTGCGCGCATTTCGCAAATCGATTACCGAACGTCAGGTAATCGCCCCTGGCCCCGATGAAGGTATTGTTCTAATGGAACTGATCGAGGCGATTTATCGCAGTGCGCAAAGCGGCAAGAGTGTGAACTTGTAATTGGCGAGGGCACTTGCAACTGGTATTGGCAATTCGTGTGGGCAACGCAGGCTTACGCGCAGCTTCTATCGGCAAGTACAGCGGTCTGGATGGGTAACGATCCCACCACGTCTTCAGCTTGTCTCGATATTGCTGAATAACGATGTTTTACGGGACATTTTAGGTTGGCGAAAAGACTGGATCTGCGGGCGTTGCGCCAGCAGGCGTAATTTGTTGAAAATCCTGCCCGCTGCTAAACTTGCAGACAACGATAGAGAGTTGAATCAACTCGAACAAGCTGGCGGGATCGATGCTCGACAACGAGCGATTACCAGCCTGTTCGACCCTACAACCCGTTGCTGCGAGGTCACTCAATGTTCAGTCAATTTCGTCGATTTATTTCGTCAAGTCATACCAAGTCTGTTTTGAATCGGGCAGCCGGTGCTGTACAGGCTAAAATTCGCCGGGGTGATCCGAGTCAGGATTTTGGGTTTCAGTCACTGGAGCCGCGGCGCTTGCTGGCGGATATCAGCGGGGCGGTGTTTCACGATCTCAACGCCGATGCGATTCAAGGGCCAAGTGAAAAGTTGCAATCAGGCTTTAAGGTGTTCGCTGATTTGAATCACAACGGTCAGCGCGATGATGGCGAGCCTTCAGGGACGAGCGACGGGTTTGGTCAGTGGGCGATTCACGGGTTGACAGCCGGCACGTATGCCATTGCCATTGAACAACGGGACGGTTTTACGCGTTTTCCGATGGCGCCGGCGGGTGGTTACCATTTTGTGCACGTCAGTGATACGAGCGTGGTGAAAAATCTGGATTTTGGCGTGGTGCGCTACGCCAGCGCCAGCGGGAGTGTTTTTTTTGATGTCGATGGCAATGGGGTTCAAAATGCGGGCGAGATCGGTCAGGCGGGGGTGACAGTCTATGTCGATGCCAACGCCAACGGTCAGCTCGATACCGGCGAGCAGCGCAACATCACCAACGCCCAGGGACAGTACCGAATCGATTATCTCTATCCGGGCGTCAACACGGTACGAATCGATGTCTCCTCCGGCATGCACGCGACGGCGCAAACGCAGCGCTCAGGCAAACTGCCGTCGGGGTATGGCGCGACCAATCTTAATTTTGGCGTCAGTGACCGCGGCAGCTTGTTCGGGCATGTCTTTTCAGATAACGATGGTGACGGTCTGCAGGGGGTTATCGAGTCAGATTCAGCCAACCAGACCGTTTATCTTGATCTGAATAACAACGGCAGATTCGATCCTGCCACCGATCTGAGCACGCGAACCAATCTTCAGGGGGACTATCTGTTCAACAATCTTGCGCCCGGCACGTACCGGGTACGGATTGTCGAACCGGCCGGCAAGTCAATTTCCAACCCGTCACCCACGTTCTATACCATCAACCTTCAGCCCAGTGAGAATGTGCAGACACTGGATTTTGGCTTGGCGCCCTACGGGCGAATCCGCGGTTATGTCTTTGGTGACAACAACAGCGATGGCGTTAAAAATGGGGATGAAGTCAATCTGGCTGGGCGTAAAGTCTTCATCGATTTCAACGGCAACCGCAGCCTGGATGATGGCGAGCCAATCGCCTACACGAATGTGAGGGGCGAGTATCTGTTCCCCAGCCTGCCGGCCGGCCGCTATTTTGTGGACATGGTTGTTCCTGCCGGTCAGATCAAAACGACTCCGGTCAGTGGCCGTCATATCGTGACGGTGGTGCCAGCCCGGGCTACGGCTGATGTTGCCTTCGGCGTGGCGCTGACGGGGGAGATTCATGGCAGGGTCTTTGAAGACCTTGACGGGAATGGCATTTTGGATCCGAACGAAAGCGGGATCGCCAGCGTCACGGTTTTTCTGGATCTGAATAAAAACGGCGTTTTGAATGTCGGCGAACCCAGAACGGTCAGCGACGTTGCGGGCAATTATGTGTTCCCACGGCTGAGTGATGGCCTTTATGATGTCCGCGTCGGCAATCTGGCAGGCGCTTCCTTATCGACCCCGGCAGGCAATTACTTTCAGAATGCCAGGGTAATCGCCGGTGTTACGTACAACAGCCGCGACTTCGGATTTATTTATCCTGCGACGGTCATGGGCTATGTGTTTGGCGACCTGAACGGTAATCAGGAGAAGGATATCACGGAATCGTCGATGGCGGGCGTGACCGTTTTTGCGGATTACAACCGCAATGGCGTGTTGAACGCGGGAGAACCCAGCACAGTCAGCGGTGCAACGGGTATGTATACGCTCAATGGTGTCAGGCCCGGGTGGCTGATCGTGCGCCCGCAACTGCCGCCCGGTTTCCATACCAGCCTGCCCAACGGCACTGGATACAGCTACACAATTCTCAGCCATCAAATCCGAACGCAGAATGATTTTGGTATCTATGAAGAAGCGGCAATCAGCGGCAACGTCTATGGCGATATTGATGGTAACGGCACAATGAATGGTGGTGAAACCGGTGCCCAAGGCCTGGTGGTCTATCTGGACATCGATAACAACCAATCGCGCAATCCGGGCGAGCCGTACCAGACAACCGATAGCGATGGTGATTACGCATTCACAGCCATGCTGCCCGGGACGTATAGCGTGCGTCTTGATGCACCGCCGCAGTCAACCGTTACCGATCCGGGCAGTGGCGATTATGCCAATACCGTGGTGGCCAGCGGCCAGAGTCTGATCAATTATGACTTTGGCGTGCAGTTGCCCGGGGTGATTACGGGTGGTGTTTATACCGATGCCAACAGCAATGGAACCAAAGACAGCAATGAATCCTGGTTGAGCGGGGCAACGATTTATGCGGATCTCAACGATGATGCGCTGCATGATCCGGGCGAGCCTTTTGCGACCTCGGCGGCCAATGGCACGTATCGATTGGTTGTTCCACCAGGAACCTATGATGTGCGGGTGCTGACCACGCCGGGACATGGCGTTATCGAACCGCTCAGTGGTTGGTATGATGATCTGGCGGTACTCAGCCAGCAGGTGCTCAGCGGGTATGATTTTGGCATTACCTGATCTGGTGGGCGGCGGGTGCTGGCCGGTTGGTCGATCATCAGAGCACTGAAAAAGTCTGTTCCTTCCCCCCGGTTTCTTGACAGGCAAGCACCGGACTCCTATTTTCGCGCATCAGGCTGATCAGTTCCGCGAGACTGATCAGCCTATACTTGGATTCAGGTTGAGTATTTCAACCTGAGCTTTTTGGTCTGCTCCGCGGCGACGGATGAGCTGCAAGCTTCAGGTGTTGCATGCCAGCCCGAACCAGATGAACGGCAGCGGCTGAAAATGGGCGTTTCCAACAAATACCTGAAAGGAGTTTGTCAATGGCCATCAAGGTGGCAATCAACGGTTTTGGGCGTATCGGGCGTCTGGTTACACGGGCAGCCCTGAGTCACAAGGGGAAGATCGATTTCGTCGGCATTAACGACCTGGTCCCGGCAGACAATCTGGGTTATCTGTTTAAGTATGATACGGTTCATCGCCGCTACCCCGGCGATGTGCACGTCAAGAACGAAAACACGCTGGTGGTCAATGGTGATGAGATCAAGACCTTCGCCGAGCGCGACCCAGCCAAACTGCCGTGGAAGGATCTGGGCGTTGATTACGTGGTGGAATCAACCGGTTTATTCACCGATTTTGAAGCCGCCAGCAAGCATCTGGCCGGTGGTGCCAAACGAGTCGTCATTTCGGCTCCCACGAAAAGCCCTGACCAGATTCCGACGATCGTGATGGGCGTCAATCAGAATTCCTACGACAAGAGCAAGCATACCATCGTCTCCAACGCCAGTTGTACAACCAACTGTCTGGCGCCGGTGGCCAAGGTGCTGCACGAGCAGTTCGGCATTGTTGAGGGTTTGATGACGACCGTGCATGCGGTCACAGCCACCCAGCCCACGCAGGATGGCCCCAGCCGCAAGGACTGGCGCGGGGGCCGCAATGCCTATATGAACATCATTCCATCCAGCACCGGTGCTGCCAAGGCGGTTGCCCTGGCCATGCCGGCGCTCAAGGGCAAGTTGACGGGCATGAGCTTCCGCGTTCCGACGATGGATGTGTCAGCCGTGGACTTGACGGTGCGCACGGAAAAGAAGACCAGCTACAAGGAAATCTGTCAGGCGATGAAAGCCGCTGCCGAAGGGCCTCTCAAGGGTATCCTGGCGTATACCGAGGAAGAAGTTGTCAGCAGCGATTTTATCCATGATCCGCACAGCAGCATTTTTGATGCCGGTGCCGGTATCGAACTGAACGGCAATTTTTTCAAGCTGGTCAGTTGGTATGACAACGAATGGGGCTATAGCAACCGTGTGGTGGATTTGATTCTGCACATGGCCAAGGCCGAAGGCCTGCTGTAATCAACCGTCGTTGTTCCATCATTTGCCATCAATAAAAAACACCCGTTTCTCAGATATGAGAAGCGGGTGTTTTCGTTGGCAATATAATCGCAATCGCAAGGAACAGATCGTGATTGTCATCGTTGATTGTGCAATCGTATCGGTCTGTTTTGCCTCTGCGGGTGATTGACCGGGCGCAACCGGAATAAACGTTGCCAGCGGTGCGCCAATGGTTTTGATCATCTCAGACGTTGCGGCGCTGGCGGAGGCATATTGGGTGCGCCACCCGGGCCTGGAATCATCGGGTTGGCGATCGGATTCTGGGTTTGTTGACGATTGTCGTTCGCTTTCTGCTGCAGCTCGCGTCGCATGGCATCATTTTGATCGGTGCGCTGATCGCGGGTGGTCAGGTTGCCCTGCGGATCCATGATGATGACCGAAGGATCGCGGTTGGGGCCGGTATAACGAATATCCACCAGGGTTGAGCCGGTCGAAAAATCCATCTTCTGGCCATAGATCGTCTTTTCGTTGCCGATCACGTCGCCCGGGCGCACGTTATCAAAGCGTGTCTGGTGCCACCCGCCACCTTCCCATTTGAAAATATCAAATGAAGTGGATTCTCCGCGTGGCGATGTGCCCGAGACATAGTATTGCGACAGCGAGTTCATCACGATCGGTGTACTCCAGTCGCTCCAGGGGCTGGTCAGGGTGAAAACATCCTGAAGACTTTCAGGTTTGGACGAATTGATCATGTCATAAATCGGATTCAACATGACATAGCGCACGCGGTAGCGATAGGTTTTTCCCGCCAGCAGGTTTTCATCATGCACCCAAAGTTCCACGTCGGGGGCGCTGGATTCAGGAACAAATCTGCCGATGACCGCTTCGGGTTCAACGGTATTGCCCGGTTGCTGGCCGGGGTAGGTTTGGCTAGGCATGCCGGGCATACCGGGCGTGCCGGGCATACCAGGCATACCGGCCATTCCCGGGGGCAGTTGGCCTTGCAAAGCCTGCATATCAGCCAGCATGGGGTTCATGGCTGGCGCAGCGGCTGGTGTTCTGGGCTGAGTGCGCGGAGTTGGGCGTTCGGTGCGTTCACGCCGCGTGGGAGTGGCTGACCTACTTCGGCTGCGCGACGTTCCGGGCATACCGGGCATGTCCGGCGGTACCATCATATCCCTGTCGTTCGCGCGTGGGGCACGTGTTTCGCGCTCTTTCTTCTTTGCCTCAAGATAGGCCCGATATTCTTCCCGCGTCATCTGCCCCGGTCGGCGCGGTTGTTCGGTGGTTACGGCAGACGTATCAGCCGGTTTGGACCACTGCACACCACCAACGGTTGAATAAAATGGCGGCTTGAGGACGAGCAGGGCGTTGGTGGCGGCCCAGTCAACATATTTGTGCGCCAGTTCGGGGTCCGTGCCATCGGGTAACGGCGGCAGTTCATCCATTTCCAGCAACGGAACCGCAGTTGCCTGGCCCCATTGACCGTCGCTGAGCAGCTCCTGGCGTTCGGTTTCGATGCGCAAAAATGCGGTCAGCGGTTGATCATCCAGCACGGCGTAATACTGCGCCTTGGTCAGGGCGGCGGTGATCGCGCCGATATCAACCTGATAGAGCAATGTCGCCCACAAGCGATCGACCTTTTTCGCGGTATCGGCCGTCAGGGAAACCTGCATGCGTGGCTGGGGATTGGGGCTGTTGAGATCAGGATATTTTTGATTGGGATCGATTGGTGGCAGGAGGACTTCCGAGACACCTTTGCTGATCAGTTGGATGGGCTGGTTGTTACCCTCGTGCGTGACGGTTACCGGCTGGGGTGCGGGCAATTGGGCCAGCTCGGTGACCCACACCTGCTGTTCGGCGGTGGCGCTGGTATCGACCGCTGGACCGCTGCTACCACCAAAAGAGGAAACATAGGGGGATAATGTCGCGGCTGGGGGCAGACCCTGATTAGCCATTTCGTTGCGGAAAATGCTGACGACTTCAGGGAAGTTCAGGTTGGTCTTGCCGGGTTGTTCGATGGCCAGGCGCAACTGCGATGCCGGCCCGCGCAGAATCTGCTGATCGACTTCGCCCAGCGGGTAGCTCTGTGTGCCAATTTTGGCTGTGGCTGGTGGGACAATGATATAGGCCCAGACCACCAGAAGCAGGAAGATTCCACCAATGGCCAGCGCCAGCCATTCGACGTTTTTTTCAAGTAGTGCGGTGTATTGTTTCATAAAAGCGCTCGCCGTGATTGCTGAAAAATCAGTAAAAGAAAATCAAACCGCCGGTTAGTTCATCTGGCCGGTGGCACCCGTTGCGCTGGTGGCATTGGGATCATGCGGCGGAATACCCAGGGTTACACGAACGACATCGGGTATGCTCGGCGTTGTCCATGAACGCATGAACAGCATCTCCATATCCAGCGTCACCTCAACGACGGGTACATCGCCATAAATGAATCCATCCAGTTGCAGACTCGCTGGATCCAGTGAGGTGATCTGCAAATTGCGGATATAAACCAGACGGTCATCGCCGATCTGCTGGAGGAACTGATCCAGCCGGGTGAAATCCACATGGACGACAGCGCGAAAATAAGCCACATCAAATAGCGGGTTGGATACGCGCCCGGTTACGCTGCGCTCATATTCGTACACCAGGGGCGCCGTCGGATCGCCCGGTGTTATGGCGGGCGTAGCCGGAGCGGCGGCGCTGTTTCGTGAGGGACCACCAAACCCTGGCATACCCGGCATACCAGGCGCACCTGGAAATCCCCCGGGGAATCCACCAGGACCTCCGGCGAAATCACGCGGCATTCCAGAAAATTCCATTGGATTCATGCCCTGATTCTCCGTGATGGGCGACTTGGCCAGGACATACGGGTTTTCGGCAATATCAATCCGCACCAGCCGTTTGACGACGGCATCGCGAACGTTGTGTGCCTGACTGTTGGCCGAGGCGAGAATGCGGGCAAAGCTGGTCTGCATCCACAAACCGAGCTGTGCCTGCCAGATCTGCGTCGGGTTGGGCGCTTCGCCGCCGATCTGGGCGAAGGCGGGATGCCAGGTGAATGCCTGCGAATCGACATACATGCGAATGGCGCTGGCACGGTCATTGAGCAATCGGGGGGCGATCAGAACCGACTGGGTTTCATATTCCTTCGTAAGCTCCTCGCGGTTATCGCCACCGTTGGGATAAGTGCGGAACTTTCGTTCGATCTGGCTTTTGAGGGTGTTGATGGCGTCTGAAACCTCTTCCCTGGTCGGCGGGGTGTCTCCCTGCAGCAATTGCCTGGCCAGTGTCTGCTGAGCGGCAAGCTCTTTATAGCGATTACGAAAATCAAACGCGCCGTTGTTACGCGGGCTGGGCAGGGCATCCTTGACCAGCAGCACATCGCTCAACCCGGGAAGCGTCATGCTCTGCTGGTTGATTTCCGTTGCAGCCTTGACCATATCCGCCGCCGAGGCCGCCACTTTTTGCTGCAGCGCCCGTCCTTCGTCGATCGTGGCCTGATTGGGGAACCGATCCAGCGGTGTTGCCTGCCCATCGATGCTGACGCCGGGCGTCATGCGCTCCTTATTCAGCAGGCCGGTGATGGTTGACGCCGTAGACTGGCTGGCTTTGGCCTTGGTTTCCAACATGCTGGCATATCCGGACAAAAGCCAGAATGGTGTTGTCAGCGCCACCAGCGCGATAACCCCGAGGATAAGGCTGAAAAGATGATTTTTGATGATGTCCATGGTGTTATCTCGTCCGATGAATCTTCATTTTTGGCCATTTCGAGGTTTTACGAGAAACCACTTCACGGCGCCGGCTGGTCCGTCTGGGCCGATGAACCAGTCGGGCTGGTTGACCGATCCATGACAACCAGGAAGACGACGCGAAATTCGGTGTCATTGTTCATGGATTCGCCGGTAATGGGATCGACAATATCCTGAATCTGGTTGGTCTGGGTGGTTCGACCACCAGCGTTCGTTGATCCAAGAGTAAACGGTTGATTACCGCCGGGTCTGTTACCGCCCCGTGCTCCGAAACGTTCCATTTCCGGGAGCATACCCGGAGGCATACCGGCGGGCATACCCGGCATACCCGTCATACCCGGTTGCAGACCTCCACCGAAAGCGCCGGCATTAAATCCGCCGCTGCGACGAGTGCTGTCGAAGCCGAGGGTTGACCCATCTTTCAGCGCAGCCTGACTTTGCGCCGCAGCCAGATATTTGTTTTTCAACTGACCATCAGCCATTTTGATCGAATCGAGCGTAATGGCGCGGGCGATATAGTAATGGCGGGCGCCTTTGTTGTCCCTGCCAATACCGTTGATTTTTTTGACCAGGGTTGAGCTGACCAGCTCCAGACCGGCACTGAAGGGGGTCGTGCCGCGAATGGCAATCAGAAAGCCGCGTTTAGGTTCGCCGGCGGTTGCATGATCCTGCCTCTGTCCGTCGGCCATCGGATTATTCTGCATCGGAGCGCCACCGAAACCGCGTGAGGAATCAGCGCGACCATCCTGACCCAGGAGTCGCCGGACATGACCGGAATAATCCAAGTCGCTGGCTGAGAGCAGGGGGTCGAGGTCAGCGACATATTTGGTTTCAATCGAATCGACCACGATCTGCTGACGCTGCGTGCGCGGTGTGGCTTTCAACTGATCCAGCGACTGCCAGTCTGGCTGGGGCAGGGAAGAATAGACATCGGCCAGAACCTGCGGCCAGAAATTGCGGTAATTGAGCAAAGACTGGACGTTGATGATTTCCTGACGGTCGGCAGAACCGGATTGCTCGATTTCCGACCAGGCGCTATCAAGCGAGCGTGCTTCACTGACGATACGTTTGATTTCAGAGCGATTTTTTTCCGCCGCTTCGTAGGGGGCATCGTGCATGGCCCACATGGCGCCGTACGCCAGAACCGGTGCTGCGACAAAACAGGCGGCGGCCGCGGCGAACCATTTGTTTTTTTCTCGCCACATCTTGGCGCGGCGAATCGCCGTTGGTAGCAGGCTGCTGGCGATTTTGCCTTCGCCCATGGCCTGGATCGCCAGACCGTAGGCTCCGGCCATGCTCAGGACATGATCGTTGAACGCGGTGGCGAGCTTGGGTTCAGCCGGTGCTCCAGCACCGAGATGATCGAGGCGAACGACCTCCAATTGCAGATTCTGCTGCAGGTACTTTTGCAGCGTCGGCATCTTGAAGGTGCCACCCACCGCGATGATTTTTTGAATCTGCGATTCGCGGTGGATACTGGCGTAAAAACCCATGGAACGCTGGATTTCACTGACCAGATCAGCAAAAACCGGGCGCATCGCCTGGAAGATCTGACGGGCATATTTGCTGGTGGCAGCATTGCGCTTGAGATCTTCAGCCTTGGCGAAGTTGAGCTTGAATGCCTTGACCAGCGATTCGGTAAAAGCGTTGCCGCCGATCGGTATGGAGCGCAGCCAGACGGTTTCGCCGTCGGCGATGATCAGGTCGGTATTTTCAGCCCCCAGATCCACGATCATCGTCGTACCACTGAACCGGTTGTCGTGGTACATGGCGTTGTAGACCGCCAGCGAGTTCATCTGAACGACCTGTACGTTCAGCTCGACATCGGTGAACTGCTTGATGTGGCGGCTGACCAGATCCTTGCGCATGGCGAAGATACCCACCTCGACATCGGGCGAGCGTTCGTCGTGAAAGAGCTGGTAACTCCATTCGACATCATCCAGCGGGAAGGGAATCTGCTGGATGGCTTCAAAACGGACAATTTCGGGGATCTTTTTTTCTTCGACCGGTGGCAGCTTGATGAAACGCGCGAAAGACTGCTGGCCGGAAGTGCTCACTGCGGCCACGCCT
>WBZR01004724.1_pt1 | contig 10941 bp, 8 predicted proteins | sample 5204231 | NCBI WGS metagenome assembly WBZR01 (sample SAMN12412403, study PRJNA552823) | activated sludge metagenome | isolation source: activated sludge from anammox sidestream of wastewater treatment plant... | place: USA: Virginia | collected 2017-08
GTGAGGGGCTACGTCGCGGCCTCGGGGACGCCGAAGAAGGGCGCCTGCCACCTCTTCCGCCACACCGCGGCGACCCTGATGCTCGAGAACGGCGCCGACGTCCGCTTCATCCAAGCCCTCCTCGGACACGCGAGCCTGGAGTCCACGCAGCTCTACACCCAGGTCTCCATCACGAAGCTCCAGCAGGTCCACGCCGCCACGCACCCGGGGGCCAGGCTGACTCCGGACCCGGCGGAGCCCGGCAAGAAGGAGCCCTGACGGGGAGACCGGACGCCCCGGGGTGCCTTATTCTGGAGACCCGAAAGGCCCGGAGCGATGGCAAGAGCAGCGGAAGCCCTGGTGACGCCGGCGGTCCTCGTCTGGGCACGGGAGTCGCTGGATCTGCCCCGGGCGGAGGCGGCCAGGAAGCTGAAGGTCAAGGAGGAGCGCCTCGCGGCGTGGGAGGCGGGCACGCAGCGGCCCACCGTCAACCAGCTCCGCAAGATCGCGGACACCTACAAGCGCCCGCTCGCGGTCTTCTTCCTCTCGAAGGTCCCGAGGGACTTCGAGGTCGCTCTGCAGGACTTCCGGCGACTTCCGGGCCACATGCCGCCCGCCACGTCCATGAGCCTGAGGCTGGAGATCCGCAAGGCCGTGGAGCGGCGGGAGGTGGCGCTCGAGCTGGCCAAGGTCCTCGACGTGGAGCTGCCCGAGCTCACGCTGACGTGCACGGCCGCGGAGAAGCCGGAGGCGGTCGCCTCGCGAATCCGGGCCGCCCTGGGCGTGTCGCTCGATCAGCAGCACGCCTGGAGGAACGAGTACGAAGCCCTCAACGGCTGGCGCCGGGCCGTCGAGCGGCTCGGGGTGCTGGTCTTTCACGCCGACAGGGTCGCGCTGAAGGAGGCTCGTGGCTTCTCGATCGACGAGCGACCGCTGCCTGCGCTCGTCCTCAGCGCCAAGGACGTCCCGGTCGCGCGGATCTTCACGCTCTTTCACGAGCTGACGCACCTCTTGCTCCGGCAGGGCGGCCTGTGCGACCTGCACGAGGCCGAAACGCACGGTCGCCGTGCCGACGTCGAGGTCTTCTGCAATCACGTGGCGGGAGCGGTGGCGGCGCCCGAGGCGGCGCTGAGGGCGGAAGCCGTCGTCGCCGCGCAGGCCGGCGCGAGAGCGTGGCCGAGCCAGGCGATCGAGGACCTGGCTCGCCGCTACTGGCTGAGCCGGGAGGCCATCGTGCGGCGGCTGACGATCATCGGCGCCGCCAGCAACGCCGAGTACGAGCGTCACCGGGCCGCCCTCGCGGTCCCTGGCAAGCGACCCGGCGGCTTCATCAGCCCGGACAAGAGGTCCCTCCGCAACCTCGGCTTCTTCTTCACGCGCCTGGCCGTGGGCGCCTACCGCGAGGAGGTGATCACCGGAAGCGACCTCGCGGACCACCTGGGGCTAAAGCTCAAGCACCTGCCGAAGATCGAGGAGGCTCTCACGAGAGGTGAGCAGGTCGACGAGGCCGGCGCTTGACCTACTGCGTCGACACGAGCGCGCTTCTGGACGGCTGGAGCCGCTGGTATCCGCCGGAGATATTCCCGTCGCTTTGGCAGAAGCTGGCCGGGCTCATCGCGGCCGGCCAGCTCGTGGCGCCGGAAGACGTCCTTCTCGAGCTGAAGAAGAAGGAAGACGACCTGACGAAGTGGGCCAAGAAGCAGCGCGGGCTCTTCCAGCCCCTCGACCTCCCGACGCAGGAGGCCCTTCGTGACGTGATGGCCGCCTTCGAGCGGCTCGTCAACACCCAGAAGGACCGCTCCACGGCCGACCCGCTCGTCATCGCGCTGGCCAAGGCACGCGACCTCGTCGTCGTCACCGGCGAGAAGGCCTCCGGGAACCCCAACCGTCCCAAGATCCCGGACGTCTGCGACCACTTCCACATCCGGTGCATCAACCTGACGGCCCTCATCCGCGAGAACCGCTGGACTTTCTGAGATGCCGACGGCTCCAACGGCCTCCGTCTTGTCCGAAACTCGCATCGGGCTTTTCGAGATCTCCGGAGCCACGCGCACCGAGCTCTCCGCCGCCGTAAGCGACAGATCGCAATGGGCTTGCGGCTCACCGAGCCGGGAAATCGCAAGGGTCTCAAGCGATCCCGGCATCGATGAACCACTCGCCATGCAGAAGGCCGGGAGCCTGAGCTACTTCAGCGTGGACGGGCTGGGAAGCGTCGTGGCCACGAACGACCCGTCAGGGACCGTCACCTACTCCGTCGTCTTCGACGCGTGGGGGAACGTCAAGGCCGAGACCGGCACCCGGACCCACCCCTTCACCTACACCGGGCGGGAGGTCGGCGAGGCCGGGCTCCACTTCTACCGCGCTCGCTTCTACCAGCCAGGAATCGGACGCTTCACCCAGGAAGATCCGCTTGACCTCGCGCCGACGGTCCATCCTTATCGATACCCCAGCAACAGTCCGACCATCTACCTCGATCCCCTCGGCCTCTGGGATTGGGTCCGTGATGGACTTGAGCCGCTCTCGGATTTCTCGGCCGGATTCGGAGATTCGCTGACGTTCGGAGGGACGCGGAAGATCAGACAGATGATGGGCATCGACGGTGTGGTGAACCACTGCAGCCCTGCGTACAAGACCGGTGAATACACGGAAGTCGCGACAGAGATCGCGCTCACGGGTGGATCAGCAGCCTTGAGAAGAGCTGCCGCGAATACAAGTCGCGTTGCGGTCCGGAACGCTTTCAAGAGAGCCACGCGGAGCATTGCCCGGAACGGCGGGAAGATGCATCACGTCAACCCGCTCTTCGGGCATCCTGGCGGGACGAGAGCGCTCTTCCCGACCGCGGGCCTGCCTAGTGGGCTGGCGCATCATCGATTGAATTTGGCCCTTCTCGGGGCGGCCGAGCACACCGCCGCACATCGACGGCTACGCGCGTTGGAGAGACTCGCGGCGACGGCGGTTAACCCTGGTACCACCACCGGGCGAGCGGCTCGGAACTCCTCCGATGACTGTGGTTGTCCCTAGAGGCGCAGGACATGAAGGACAAAGCCGTCTTCTGGTTCTGCATGTTCGCGGCGTCCGCGGCTACGGCATGGTTCATCGCCAGTGTCTGGCACGCTCCCTTCGTTCCTGCATTCCTCGTCTGCGTCGTCGTCTTCGGCGCCTTGGGTGGACTGGTGTCGAGGGGGCTCCAACGACCCACGAGAGCTGATGCAATGACGGCCGACGTCGAGTCGAGTTTGCGGAGAATGCCGCTAGAGGTCGCACGGAGACGCGCGCTGACACTTGTCTCCGACCCTGAGAGGTTTGTGGTTGAGAAGGGCCTTGGTCCGGTCCCGGATGTCGTGAAACCCATGCCAGACACCGTCAAGGACTTCTTCCGGGAGATCGCTTCTGTGTCGATGCGATACGGCGATATGAAGCTCGAGCGGAACTCGATTCGCCGACTAGAAGGCGCCCCTGGGCTTCTAGCGATAGGCACAGGCGCCGCTGATTCGCTAGTAGTGGCCAGAGCCAGCAGCGGAGAGGTCTTTGAGACCGATCTCAATGATGATGGCGCGGAGCATGCGATGCCGAGCATCTACCACTGGCTGCTGCTCGAGGCGTTTCACGTTTACGAGGTGATACCGGATCGCGAGTAACACGCGGGGAACCCCGAGACCCGAGAGGGGGGACTCGGGGGTCAGCAACCGTGTTGAAAGTCAAGGGGGGCGATGAAGAATCGTGAGCATCGATCCTCCGGCCTTCACGCTGCGGTGGCGAACGTCGGATTCCAGGCGGCGCCGTCGCGGACCATCGCGTTGAGGATCGTCAGGAGCTTCCTCATGCAGGCCGTGATGGCCACCTTCTTCGGCTTTCCGGCGGCCAGGAGCCGAGCGTAGAAGGCCTGGACCACGGGGTTGCACCGGATGGCGCTGACCGTCCCCATGTAGAGGAGCCTGCGGACGTGGGCCCGGCCTCCCCAGATGTGCCTGTGGCCGTCCTTCACCTTCCCGCTCTCGCGCGCGAAGGGGGCGACGCCGACGAGGGTCGCGATCTCCTTGCGGTTGAGCCGCCCGAGCTCGGGCAGGTGGGCCAGGAAGAACGAGGACACCACTGGACCCACCCCGTTGACGCCCTTGAGCAGCCCGGATTTCTCGGAGAACAGGGGGCTCCCCTTGATCGTCTTGTCGAGGTCCTCCTCGATGCGCTCGATCTCTCTGTCGAGCCAGTCGACGTGGCTCTGGATCCGCCGAGCGACGATCCGGGCTGGCTTCTTCTCGAGGCGGTTCTTCTCGGCCGTGCGCATCTCGACGAGCTGCTGACGGCGCGCCACCAGGCCGGAGAGCTCCCGGAGGGCCTCGTCCGGAACCGGCCGAACGTCGGGACGGATCGCCTCGCCGAAGTGGGCCAGCACGTCGGCGTCGATCACGTCCGTCTTGGCGAGCTGCCCGGTGCTCCGCTTGAAGTCCTTCACCTGGCGCGGATTGACGACGCACACGGGAAGCTGCGCTCGGCTCAGAGCCAGGGCCGCTGCCGCCTCGTAGCCGCCCGTGGCCTCCAGCACGACTCGTGCGATCGGACGACCCCGGAGTCGACGGACCAGCTCGGCGTGCCCCGCCGGGTCGTTTGCGACGCTGAAACGCTCCCCCATGGGTCGGACCGCGACGTCCAGCCTCTCCTTGGAGACGTCCACGCCGACGTTGAGCTCCACCGTCTCCTGCACCGCGTCCTCCTTCGGAGGGTGCGTGCCGCGACGCTGGCCCCGTCCCCGTCCGCCCGTCCTTGCCTGATGCGGGCTCGTACCCTGGACAACCGTTCGGGCTCTTGGGACGTGCGGGGCCGGCGACCCCTGCTGACCCCCGGTCTTCTCGACCCTGGGCTGATCGATCAGCCGGCCCCGGGCACAGCGACTCTTCGACGATCCCTCCTTGGCAGTGGTCTGCCTGACGGACGAGCGTACGCCTCTGCGGCCGCCGGTCACACGCATCCCATCGATCTCCCGCACGACTCCACAGTCGCGTGTGAAAGTCACAAAGAGAAAGAAGCAAAGAGAAACTGCTGCTACGACGACCGGGATCCCTGACCCCCGTCAGGTCCCCCGGGGAACAACATACAAGGGCTTAAACATTAAGGATAGGCTCTGATTCGTGGCTGCGGTGGGAGGGGGCGCCGAGCCCGGGCCGAGGCGAGGTCGCCGAGGGAGGAGCCCAGGAGGGCGCCCCCCGGCGGCTCTGGGGCGCGGGGCTGAGGAGCGTGAGGGCGCGAGCGAAGCGCGCGCCCGCGGGTCCCTCCCCGGCCCTCCCGCGGACACGCGCATCGCTTCGCGCCCCGTGGCCGAATGCGCATTCGGCCACGCCGGGCTGAAGTAAAGCCGCTCCGGCTTCGCCTGCGCGGCGAGCCCCGCGCCCCTACGCGTCCCGCCTCCTTCGCTGCCGCTGCGTGCGGCGGGCCGTGCCGCCGATCTGAAGATGCGGCGGCACCGCCGGGGTCGTAAGGCGCGGGCTCGGGCACTGAAGGCCCTCGCCCGGGCGGGCATCCAGCTGCGCGTGCCGGGCCGAGGGTCCGGCCCGAGCGCGAGGTAAGGCCCTGTCACTCGGCGCGCGAGAGGCGCGGCACAGCCGCGCCGCGCACCTCGCGCCAGGGCGGAGGCCGGCCTTCGGCGAAGCGACCGACCGCCAGAAAGCGCGGGAATCTGACCGGGAGTCGCGGCCTTTGGTCGCGCCGCCGGGCCCGCTGAGCTGCTGAGAGAGAAGAGGTCGACACGACGCCGCTCGTGACGTGTCGCCGAACGTCCTCTGCCTGCGGCGGCTCCGAGGCAAAGGACGTCTGCCGCGGAGGCCTCCTGGGCTAAGAACGTCTGCCACGTCGAGGGCGAGGAGGAGCTGCTCTCTTTTCTTAGCCGCCGCTCTCGTGGTGTCCTCGTCGTCGTCGTCGGTGCCGTCCCCGTCGTCGCCACGGTCGCTCTCGGCGTCGCGCCTCGGCCGGCGAAGCCGGCGTCCCGCGCGGCGGGACGCGTGCGGGGGCGCGGGGCGCGCCCCGGGGGCACGCGGCGTGCCGCGCCATGCCGCCCGCGGCCTTCGGCCGCGCGCAACGCCGCCTGGCACGACGGCTGCGCTCGGGGTCTCGTCGCAGCCGGCGTGGCCAGGCCTTGGTCGCCGCGGAGGGCCGAGGGCGCGCAGGCCCGGAGCCTCCTTGCGCCTCCTTCGGTGTCGGCCGCATCTTCAGATCGGCCGCAGGGCCAGGCCGAGAGAGGCCTGGGCCCGGAGGCCGGGGGGCCGCCCCCTCGCCGCTGCGCGGCGAGGGATGAAGACAGCCCGCGCGACCCAACCCGGGTTGGGTCGCGTGCGGCCCTTGCGCGGCGCGGGGCCGCGGAGCGGCCGAACGCGGAGGCGATCCTTCGCCGCAGCGACGCGACGCGGAAGGGATTCGAGGCGCGTGACGGCGAGGGGGGTACGGGGCCCCCGCCGGCGCGCGCCTCGAAGAGCGTCAGCTCCACCGGCCCCCCGGCCGGAGCCGAAGGAGGCGGGGATTGGGGGTCCGGTGATCTCCCGGGGGCCCGTCGTCAGGGCTCGTTCTTCTTCCCGGTCGGCTTCGGGAAGCCTGATGGCGGCACGAACCCCTTGGCGAGCTGCTCGAGATGGGTGTCGCGCTGGGGCGAGGAGAGAGCCGCCAGAGTCCCGGGGTCCTCGAGCGAGCGGCGCAGCGTGCTGCGGAGGATGCCTTCGGCCTCGAGGACGATCGTCTCGCGCTCGTCGGGTTTGGCGTCGGGGATGCGTGCTCCGTGGGCGACGACGCACCGCTCCTCGTAGCTCTTCCAGACGAGCTCGTAGGCACAGCGGCCTTCGACGTCGTTTCCGGGATTGAGGAAGCGCGCCACCCTTCGGGCCGTTGCGTCCTGGACGTTACGGCGATCCTCCGGACCGAACAGCGCCTCGATGCCGACCCAGAGAAGCAGGAGCCTCACGTGCCACAGCTCCTCGGCCAGGGCGAGGTCGAGGAAGCGGAGCGCCGTCCACGTCGCGCTCGGGCGTGGGACCGTCCGAAGAGTCGTCGCGAAGGCGTCGGCCTTGGCCAGGTCCGCGACCTCGAGGGACGCAGCCGCGTAGCGCGGCAGCGGCACGTATCGCTGGATGGGGCGGCAGCTGCGGACCGTCGCCTCCTGGCCCGGCTCCGGCACTCCGACGGACACGGCGTCGAAGGTGACCCCGGTGGGACGCGCCAGCCAGAGCGCCAGGGCGCCGAGCTTGACGGCTTCCACCGCAGCGTCCTGCTTCGAGCGCGGCTGGGGCCAGACGACCGCAGGATCCGGGTCGCTGTAGGAGGCGGCCTCGAACGTACAGACCAGCGCGAACGGCGAGAGGAAGCTGTCGCGCTCGCCGACGCTCTTCTGGAGCAGCCGCAGCTCCTCCTTGAACCATTCCGGTGTCCCCGTGAGTATCACGCCCGGTCCCACCGGGTGCTCTCGATTCGGGAGCGCCTCGGCCGGTGCGAGGGTGGCCACCGCCTGCCAGCGCATGGGTCGACGCCGGCTCGTCAGGCGTGCCGGGCGATGCGGCTCTCCACGTCCGCCCGGGCCAGGATCGAGTCGATCACCTCGATGATGACCTGCTGATTCCTCCGGTCCAGCTTCTCGACCTCCTGGAAGCGCTGGAGCAGCGGGAGGTTTCGGACGGGAAGCGCCTCGGCCATCCGATCCGCCTTCCCGCGCAGGAGCGTGTCGAGTGAAATCTGCAGCCCCTCTGCCAGCGCGGCGACCGTGTCGGCGGCGGGGAGCGTGCTGCCCTTCTCGTAGCGTCCGATCTGGACGGGGTCCACGCCGACGAGCGCCGCGAGCTGGCGCTGGGACAGGCCGCGATCCTCTCTGTAGCGGTGGAGGCGCTCTCCGAAGGCGCGAGCGAACGTCACGGCGCTTCTCTTCCGGCCGGGTTTCCTCACGGGCCGCAGTGTAGGGGCGGTTTCGGGGTCGCCCCGTGAGTGACCGGCGTGCTTGACACGGTAGCTGCAAATATGCAGCATGTCAACTGACGTTATAAGTAGCACCGTGCGAGCCGCTTGACAGCCCCCTCCGGACAGCGGCCTTTCACGGCCCACGGAGGTGCCCGATGCCCCGAATCCCCGACGAGCTTCTTTCGCGCATCAAGCAGGAGGTCCCGTTGTCGGAGCTGATCGGGCGGCGGGTGGAGCTGAAGCCCCACGGCGGCAACCTCCTCGGCCTCTGCCCGCTCCATGCTGACAAAAGCCCGTCGCTCGTCGTGACGTCGCCGAAGGGCCTGTGGCACTGCATGGGCGCCTGCCAGACGGGAGGGACGGCGATCGACTGGGTGATGAGGACCGAGGGCGTCAGCTTCCGCCACGCGGCCGACATCCTCCTCTCGGAGTTCTTCCCGCTCGAGAGCTCGCGGCTTTCGCCGCCGAAGCGCTCCACCGTCCGCGTCCTCGCCTCGCCGGTGGCTCCGGAAGCCACGGAGGAGGAGATGAGGCGCCAGGTCGTGGCCTACTACCACGAGGCGCTCAAGGAAAGCCCGGAAGCCCTCGCGTATCTCGAGAAGCGCGGCCTGACACACCCGGACCTCGCGAGCCGCTTCCAGCTCGGCTTCTCCAACCGCACCCTCGGCCTGCGCCTCCCTCTGATCAACCGCAAGGCCGGCTACGAGATCCGGATGAAGCTCCAGAGCTCGGGGATCTACCGCGCCTCCGGCCACGAGCACTTCGTCGGGTGCCTGGTCATCCCCGTCCTCTGCGAGGACGGGAGCGTGGCGGAGATCTACGGCCGCAGAATCGACGACCCCGGCAAGGCCGGCGCCCCGAAGCACCTGTACCTCCCCGGCCCGCACCGAGGCGTCTTCAACGCCGAGGGGCTCAGAGGCCAGAAGGAGGTCGTCCTCTGCGAGGCGCTCATCGACGCCCTCACCTTCTGGTCGGCCGGCTTCCACAACGTCACGTCGAGCTACGGCGTCGAGGGCTTCACGCCGGAGCACCTCGCCCTCTTCACGCGCGAGGGCGTCGAGCACGTCCTGATCGCCTACGACCGCGACGAGGCCGGCGACCGCGCCGCCGAGGCCCTCGGCGAGAAGCTCTCCGCCTGCGGCATCGCCACCTCGCGCGTCCTCTTCCCGAAGGGGATGGATGCCAACGACTACGCCCGAAAGGTCACCCCGCCGGAGAAGTCCCTCGGCCTCCTCCTGCGGACGGCCGAGTGGATGGGAGCCGGTGCGCGGCCGGCGGCGGCTGCAGCCGCGCCCGCCGGCGCGCGCCTTTGCACGGACCGAGCAGGCTCTCCCGTCGCGCCCGCTGCTTCACGCCTCTCCGCACATGCCGCCGAGCCGCCCCTCTGCACGCCCGCCGCTGCACCCGCCGTACCCGCACCCGCGGCAGCAGCTAAAGAGCCTTCTTTAGCCGCCGCGGAGCCCGCGGGCGCATCCGCGCCCGCGGCCCCGGGCCTCCCCGAGGAAGCTGCTAAAGAAGAAAGTCTCGCGGGCGCGGCCGTGCCGGCGGCGCCGGCCGGCACTCAGGCCGAGCTCGCGGGCGAGGACGAGGCCCTCTTCCGGTACGAGGACCGGAGCTACCGCGTCCGCGGCCTGAAGAAGGCTCTGCGGAGCGGAGGCCTCCACGTCAGCGTCGAGGCCCGCCGCGAGGGGGAGCTCTTTGAGCCTCCCTCGCCGCTCTCGGGCTGGTTTCTCGACCGCTTCGACTTCGTCTCCTCGCGCCAGAGGACCCTCTTCGAGAAGCAGGCCTCCCATGAGATGGGCGTCAGGGCCGATGTCGTCCGCTGGGACCTCGGGCGGATCCTCCGCTCCCTCGAGGAGCTGCAGAGGAAGGCGATCGCCGAGGCGCTGAAGCCCTCGGCGCCGGCCCACGTCCTGACCGAGGAGGAGCGGGCCGAGGCGCTCGAGCTGCTGACGAGCGAGGACCTCGCCGGCCGCATCCTCGCCGACTTCGAGCGCTGCGGCGTCGCCGGGGAAGAGACCAACAAGCTCCTGGGGTACCTGGCCGCCGTCTCCAGGAAGCTCGAGCGCCCCCTCGCCGTCATCGTCCGCTCCAGCTCCGCGGCGGGGAAGACCGCCCTGATGGAGGCCGTCCTGGCCCTCGTCCCGAAGGAGGACCGCGAGAAGTACTCGGCCCTCTCCGAGCACTCCCTCTTCTACTTCGAGGGGAAGGACTTCAAGCACAAGGTCCTGGCCATCGTCGAGGAGGAAGGGGCGCAGAAGGCGGCCTACGCGCTCAAGCTCCTCCAGAGCGAGGGCGAGATCACCATCGCCTCCACCGGCAAGGACCCCGGGTCGGGCAAGCTCGTCACGAAGGAATACCGCGTCGAAGGGCCGGTCATGATCATCCTGGCCACGACGGCCGTGGAGGTGGACGAGGAGCTCCTCAACCGCGCCCTCGTCCTGACCGTCGACGAGGGGCGCGAGCAGACCCGGCGCATCCACCGCCTCCAGCGCGAGAAGCAGACGCTCGAGGGGCTCTTCGCCCGCGAGGAGCGCGAGGAGGTCTACCGCCGCCACCACAACGCGCAGAGGCTCCTGCGCCCCCTCCACGTCGTCAACCCTTTCGTCCGCGAGCTGACCTTCCTCGACGACCGGACGCGCACCCGGCGCGACCACGTCAAGTACCTCACCCTCATCGAGTCGATCGCCCTCCTCCACCAGTACCAGCGCCCGGTGAAGGCCGAGACCCGCTTCGGAAGGACGAAGGAGTACATCGAGGTCCGGCTCTCGGACATCGCCCTGGCCAACCGCCTGGCGGCCGAGGTCCTCGGCCGCTCGCTCGACGAGCTGCCGCCGCAGACCCGCAGGCTCCTGGAGCTGCTAGACGGGATGGTGGGCGAGGCGTGCGGGAAGAACGGTGTCGAGCGAGCCGACCTGCGCTTCACGATCCGCGACGTCCGCCGGGCCACGGGCTGGAGCCACGACCAGGTCTGGCGGCACATGCAGCGGCTCGTCTCGCTCGAGTACGTCCTCGTCCACCGCGGAGGCCGGGGGC
>WBZR01004729.1_pt1 | contig 10939 bp, 11 predicted proteins | sample 5204231 | NCBI WGS metagenome assembly WBZR01 (sample SAMN12412403, study PRJNA552823) | activated sludge metagenome | isolation source: activated sludge from anammox sidestream of wastewater treatment plant... | place: USA: Virginia | collected 2017-08
CCGCCCGCCGTGCTGCGCACCCATACCTCGCCGGTGCAGATCCGGTCGATGGAGGCGCAGGGCGCGCCGCTGCGCATCATCTGCCCCGGCCGCGTCTATCGCGCCGACTATGACCAGACGCATACGCCGAACTTCCATCAGGTCGAGGGGCTGGCCCTTGACCGCGACCTGACCATGGCGAACCTGAAATGGGTGCTCGAGGAATTCTTCTCGGCCTATTTCGGCACCCGCGTCCGCACGCGGTTCCGCGCCTCGCATTTCCCGTTCACCGAACCTTCGGCCGAGGTGGACATCCAGTGCAGTTTCGAGGGCGGCACCGTCCATGTCGGCGAGGGGGACGGCTGGCTCGAGGTGCTGGGCTCCGGCATGGTGCATCCCAAGGTTCTGAAGGCCGGCGGCATCGACCCCGCAAAAGCGCAAGGATTCGCCTTTGGCATGGGGATCGACCGCATCGCCATGTTGAAATATGGCATCCCGGATCTGCGGTCGTTCTTCGAGTCCGACCTGCGCTGGCTGCGCCACTACGGCTTTGCCGCGCTGGACGTGCCGACCTTGCACGGGGGCGTGGCGCGGTGAGCATTCCCGCCCGTCCCCCCCGCGCCCCTTCCCCCATCAGAGCCCAAGCCGCCCGGTCATCGGAGTTCCGCCCATGAAATTCACCCTCTCCTGGCTCGGGGACCATCTCGAGACCACCGCCACGCTCGATGAGATCGTCGAGGCGCTTACCGATCTCGGGCTCGAGGTCGAGGAGGTGACGAACCCCGCCGCGCGCCTTGGTGCCTTTACCCTGGCCCATGTCCTCGAGGCGCATCCGCACCCCGACGCCGAACGCCTGCGCGTCTGCCGGGTGCTGACCGACGAGGGCGAACGGCAGATCGTGTGCGGCGCCCCGAACGCGCGCGCGGGCATTGTCGCCGTGCTGGCCAAGCCCGGCGATTACGTCCCCGGCATCGACGTGACCCTTGGCGTGTCGAAAATCCGCGGGGTCGAGAGCCACGGCATGATGTGTTCCGAACGCGAACTCGAGATGTCGGACGAACATGACGGGATCGTGGAGCTGCCTTCGGGCGCGGTGGGCGAACGGTTCATCGACTGGCTGGCCGCCAATGACCCCGCGCGTGTCGATCCGGTGATCGAGATCGCCATCACCCCGAACCGCCCCGATGCGCTGGCGGTGCGCGGCATCGCCCGCGATCTGGCCGCGCGCGGCCTTGGCCGGCTGAAGCCCGCGCCCGATGTCATCGTGCCCGCCACCGTGGCCGGCACCGCCGGCGTGAGCATCGACGCGGATACGCTGGACGGTTGCCCGCTCTTCTGTCTGCGCGAGATCCGCGGGGTCAGGAACGGTCCTTCGCCCGAATGGCTGCAACAGCGGCTGCGGGCGATCGGGCTGCGGCCGATCAACTTTCTCGTCGATGTGACGAATTTCTTCTCGCACGACCGGGCGCGGCCCCTGCATGTGTTCGACGCCGACAAGGTGCGGGGCAACCTGCGGGTGCATCGCGCGCTGGGCGGCGAGACGGTCCTTGCCCTCGACGGGCGGACCTACACCTTTCAGCCGGGACAGATGGTGATCGCCGACGACAGCGGCGCGCTGGCCATCGGCGGAATCATGGGCGGCGAGGAGACGGGGTGCTCCGAGGCGACGGTGAATGTCCTTGTCGAAAGCGCATGGTGGGAGCCGGTGACCGTCGCGCGCACCGGGCGGGCGCTGAAGCTGACCTCGGATGCGCGCTACCGCTTTGAACGCGGGGTCGATCCGGCGTGGACGGCGCCGGGGCTTGAACTGGCGACGCGGATGATCCTGGACCATGCGGGCGGTGCGGCCGCGCCGATGGTGGTGGCCGGTGCCGTGCCGGACACCGCGCGCGCCTACCGTTTCGATCCCGCTGCGGTCGAACGCATCGTCGGCATGTCGATCCCCGCGGCGGCGCAGGCCGCAACCCTGACCGCGCTGGGCTTCGAGGTGCGCGACGGCATGGCGCATGTGCCGTCGTGGCGGCCCGATGTGCAGGGCGATGCCGACATCGTCGAGGAAGTGGCGCGCGTGGCCTCGCTCGGCCGGCTCGAGGGGCAGCCGCTGCCACGGCCCGAGGGCGTCACCCGGCCGGTGCTGACACCGCCGCAGGCCCGCCGCACGGCGGCGCGGCGGGTGGCGGCGGCGCTGGGCTACAACGAATGCGTGAGCTACAGTTTCGTCGACCGCAGGGCCGCCGAACTCTTTGGCGGCGGCAGCGATGCCACCATGCTCGAGAACCCGATCTCGAGCGAGATGAGCCACATGCGCCCCTCGCTCCTGCCCGGGCTGCTGCGGGCGGCGGCGCGCAATCAGGCGCGCGGCTTCATGGACATGGCGCTGTTCGAGGCCGGATCGGTGTTCTCGGGCGGCGAGCCGGGCGAACAGGCGTTCGAAGTGGCGGGCCTTCTGGTGGGCCGGCAGGCCCCGCGCGATGTGCATGGCGGGCAACGCCCGGTCGACATCTTCGATGCGCGGGCCGATGCCGAGGCGGTTCTGGCCGCCGCGGGCGCGCCGCACAAGATGATGATCCGGCGCGGGGCGCCCGGGTTCTGGCATCCGGGGCGGCACGGCATCCTTGGCCTTGGGCCGAAGGTGGCCATGGGCATCTTCGGCGAAGTGCATCCGCGCATCCTGGCCGCGCTGGACGTGAAGGGGCCGGCGGTGGCGTTCACCCTGTGGCCCGACGTGATCCCGCTGCCGCGCAAGCAGGGCGCCACGCGCGGCGCGCTGGAGCTGAGCGATCTGCAACCGGTCGAGCGCGACTTTGCCTTCCTCGTCGATGCCCGGGTCGAATCCGGCGCCATCGTCACGGCGGCGCAGGGCGCGGACAAGGCGCTCATCACCGAGGTGCGGGTGTTCGATCAGTTCGCGGGCACGGGCCTTGGCGAGGGCAGGAAATCGGTCGCGATCACCGTCCGACTGGAACCGCGCACCGCCACCCTGACCGAGGCCGAGATCGAGGCGGTCTGCGCGCGGGTGGTCGACAAGGTGACCCGGGCCACCGGCGCCACCCTGCGGTCCTGAGGGATGGGGCAGGGCAGGGGGACGCGCCCCCTGCCGCCGGTCTTCGTCGCCCTTCAGCGCGCCGGGATGTCGATGGCGCGCTGCACCGCCGGCCGCGCAAGGAACCGCGCGAGATACGCCTGCACGCGCGGGAAATCGTCCCAGCCGACCAGAGGCTTCGCGCCGTAATATTCCAGCCCTCGCAGCCAGGGCCCGATGGCCATGTCGGCAATGGAATAGTCGCCCGCGATCCAGTCGCGCCCGGCAAGCGCCCCCTCGATCACGCCGATCAGGCGCCGCGATTCCGCGATATAGCGGTTGCGGGGCAGGGGATCGGCCACTTCGGCGCCGGCGAATTTCACGAAGAACCCCATCTGCCCGAACATCGGCCCGACGCCGCCCATCTGGAACATCACCCACTGGATGATGCGATAGCGCTCCGCGGCGGTGGTGCCGATGAATTTTCCGGCCTTTTCGGCCAGATAGATCAGGATCGCGCCGCTTTCGAACAGGCCGATCGGGGCGCCGTCCGGCCCGTTCGGGTCGATGATCGCCGGAATCTTGTTGTTGGGGTTGAGCGAGAGGAACTCGGGGCTTTTCACGTCCGCGTCGCTCAGGGTGACGCGGTGGGCCTCGTAGGGCAGGCCGGTCTCCTCGAGCATGAGCGAGACCTTGATGCCGTTCGGCGTGGGATAGGAATAAAGCTGGATCACACCCGGATCGCGGGCGGGCCAGCGGCGGGTGATCGCAAAGGCGGACAGATCGGACATGACAACCCCGTTCGTGACGTTGCCCCTAGGTAACGGGGAAAACCGCCGGAAGAAAGCCGTGGCGCCATTGCGCCTTTCCATGCAATCTGCGCCGGTGTGAACGGTTGCGCGACGTCAGGCGCAGGGAAAGGGGAAATTGAACATGCTCAGGGAATTCCGCGACTTCATTGCCAAGGGCAATGTGATGGACATGGCGGTGGGGATCATCGTCGGGGCGGCATTCACCGCCATCGTCACGTCGCTGGTGAACGATCTCATCAACCCGCTGATCGGTCTGTTCGTCGGCGGCCTCGACTTTTCCGCGATCAGCTTCGGCCTGGGCGACGCGCAGTTCATGGTCGGCAGCTTCATCAACGCCGTCATCAACTTCCTCATCATCGCCTTTGTCGTGTTCCTGCTGGTGAAGATGGTGAACAAGGTGAAGGATGCGGCGCTGAAGAAAGAGGCCGCCGCGCCGGCGGCCCCCGCGGCCCCCGCCGGCCCCTCCGAGATCGAGCTTCTGGCCGAAATCCGCGATGCGCTGAAGGCGCGCGGCTGACCCGATGGCCGCTGCCCCCCGCCGCTGCGGGGGACAGCGCAGAAGATCACAGGGCGATCGCCTCATCCGGGGTGATCGCCGGCAGGCCCTGCGCCGCCGCGACCGCGGCGCAGGTGACATGCCCCGCATGGATGTTGAGGCCGCGCGCCAGATGCGGATCGGCCGCGCAGGCGCCGCGCCAGCCGCGGTCCGCCAGCGCCAGCAGGAACGGCAGCGTCGCGTTCGACAGGCCCTGGGTCGAGGTGCGCGCCACCGCGCCGGGCATGTTCGTGACGCAGTAATGCAGGATCCCGTCCACTTCGTAGACCGGATTTTCATGCGTGAGGTTTCAAAGCAGCCGCCCTGGTCGATGGCCACATCCACCAGCACCGCCCCCGGCCGCATGGTGGCCAGCTGGGCCCGGCTGACCAGCCGCGGCGTGGCGGCGCCGGGGACAAGGACCGCGCCGATCACCAGATCGGCCTCGCGCAGCAGCGCCCCGACCGAGGCGGCATCGGCATATTGCGTCACCAGCCGCCCCATGAAGATGTCGTCCAGATAGGACAGCCGCTGCACCGATCGGTCGAGGACCGTGACATTCGCACTCATCCCCGCCGAGACGCGCGCCGCCGCCGTGCCCACGACCCCGCCGCCGATGATGACGACATTGGCCGGCCGCACGCCGGGAATCCCGCCCAGAAGGACACCGCTGCCGCCATTGGCCTTTTGCAGCGCCCAGGCCCCGACCTGCGGCGCAAGGCGGCCGGCCACCTCGGACATCGGCGCCAGAAGCGGCAGCCCGCCGCGGGCATCGGTCACGGTCTCGTAGGCGATGCAGGTGGCCCCGGTCGCCAGCAGCGCGCGCGTCTGTTCGGGATCGGGGGCGAGGTGCAGATAGGTGAACAGGATCTGCCCCGCGCGCAGAAGGTTCCTCTCGCCGGGCTGGGGTTCCTTCACCTTGATGATCAGATCGGCCTCGGCCCAGACCGTGGCGGCACCATCCACGATCCGCGCCCCCGCCGCGCGATAGGCATCGTCGTCGAACCCGGCCCCGATGCCCGCGCCGCTTTCGACCGTGACCCGATGGCCATGCGCCACCAGTTCATGCGCCGCCTGCGGCGTCAGTCCCACACGGTATTCCTGGGGCTTGATCTCCTTCGGGCAGCCGATGTGCATGTTTTCCTCTCCATTGTGGCCATGACCCGCGCCGGCACGATCTGCGGCATATGCCCTTGCCTTGCGCCTGTTTTCGAAGGATCGTCGGCATGACCGGCAGTTGCAAGAGTGGAAATTGCATGATGGAGCCTGACGCGACCGACCGGCGCATCCTCGAGGTGCTCCAGAAGGAGGGGCGGATCTCGAACGCCGATCTGGCCGAGCGCGTGCATCTGTCCGCTTCGGCCTGTCACCGGCGGGTGCAGCGTCTTGAGGAAGAGGGGTTCATTTCCGGCTATGTCGCGCTCCTCGATCCGCGCCGGCTGGGCCGCACCACCATGGTGCTGGTCGAAATCACCCTGACCGGACAGGCCGAGGAACTGCTTGATGCCTTCGAACGCGCGGTCGCGCGGGTGCCCGAAGTCCTTGAATGCCATCTCATGGCCGGGTCGGCCGATTACCTGCTCAAGGTCGTGGCCCGCGACACCGAGGATTTCGCCCGCATCCACCGCCGGTCGCTGTCGGGCCTGCCGGGGGTGCGGGGGATGCAGTCGTCCTTCGTGCTGCGCACCGTGCGCCAGACCACGGCGCTGCCGGTCCAGAACTGAAGCGCGCGCGCCCCGGACCGGGCTGCGCCCCGGACCGGATTGCGATTGGCCATTGCCTTTCGCCGGGGCCGGGTGGACACCTTGCCGGAGGGGTCTCTTCCGCCGGGGTTGGTGATGACCGTGAGCAGCGGCAATGCCGCGATCGACGCGGACCATCCGGTGCGCGACATTCTTGCCCGGCTTGCCGGTCTGACCGGCAACGGGCGGGTGTCGGTGCAGCGCATCCTGTCCTGCTTCGGCGAGGCGTCGTTCCTGCCGGCGCTCCTGGTGCCGGCGCTGATCGTGGTTTCACCGCTGTCGGGGATCTTCTTCCTGCCCACGGTCATGGGCCTGTCGATCGCGCTCATCGCCGCGCAGATGCTGAGCGGGCGGCGCACGCTGTGGCTGCCGGAAATCCTGCTGCGTCAGGGCGTGAGCGGCGCGCGCCTGCGGCAGGCGGTGGGCTGGCTTGAACGGCCGGGGGCCTGGATCGACGGGCTGACCACGCCGCGCCTTGGCGTGCTGTTCGTCTGGCCGCTGCGGCTTGTGCCGGTGCTGGGCTGTCTTGTGGCCGGGCTGATGATGCCGTTTCTGGAACTGGTGCCGCTGTCCTCGACCGTGCTCGGCCTTGCGGTGACGCTGTTCGCGGTGGCGATCCTGGCGCGTGACGGGCTGTTTGTCATCGCCGGTCTGGCGCTGATCGCGGTGGCCTCGCTCATCCCGCTGGTGATCGTGCACCGCTTTGGCTGAGGGCGGGCGGGGCCGGGCGCGCGGCGGCGGCATGAAAAGACCCCCGGGCTTGCACCGCGGGGGTCGTCATGGCGCAGCCTGGCGCGCGTCACCCCGTCAGAGGAGACCTTCGCGCTGGAGCTTCTTGCGGGCAAGCTTGCGCTGCCGGCGGATCGCCTCGGCGCGCTCGCGCGCCTTCTTCTCGGACGGCTTCTCGAAATGCTGCTTGAGCTTCATCTCGCGGAACACGCCCTCGCGCTGCAACTTCTTCTTCAGGGCGCGGAGCGCCTGATCGACGTTGTTTTCGCGAACACTGACCTGCATGTGGTTTTCACCACCTCTCTAGGTTTGGGTTAAGGGTCGCAGGAGCCCGCCCCCTAGCAGCACACCGCCCGCTTGTCCAGCCCGCTCTTGCCCCCGGCCCCGGGCGGTCCTACCCTGCATCCGCCAAGGAGACCGCCATGACCGCCCAGCCCGTTCCCGCCGAAACCCGCCTCCTGCTTGCGGCCGCGCTGCCCGATGTCGCCTTTGACGGCTGGTCCGATGCCGTGCTGCGCCGGGCCGCTGCCAGCATCGGGATGGACGCGGCGCGGGTGCGGGCCCTGCTGCCGCGCGGGGCGGTCGATCTTGCGGTGGCAAGCCACCGGATCGGCGACGAGGAGATGCGCCGCCGCCTGGCCCTGGCCGATCAGACGGGGATGCGCCTGCGCGAACGGGTGGCGCTGGCGCTGCGGCTGCGCCTTGCCGCCACGCCGGGGCGCGAGGCGGTGCGCCGCGCGACCGCGCTCTTGGCGCTGCCGCATCTGGCGCCCACGGGGGCCGCGCTGGTCTGGGCGACGGCGGATGCGGTCTGGGATGCGCTGGGTGACCGCACGACCGACGGCAACTGGTACACGAAACGCGCCACCCTGTCGGCGGTCTGGGCCTCGACCATCGCCTTCTGGCTGGGCGATACCTCGGACGGAGAGAGTGCCACCGCCGCCTTCATCGACCGGCGCATCGCCGATGTGCTGCGCTTTGAACAGGCCAAGGCGCGGGTGCCGGGGATCGGGCGGTTCCTGTCGGGGATCCGCGCCCCGGTGCCGCGCGACGACCTGCCCGGACGCTGGGCGCCGCAAGAGGGGCCGGGACATGCCTGAGATGCGCGCGATCGAGATTTCCGCCCCCGGCGGGCCCGAAGTCCTGCGCCTGACCGAACGCCCGGTTCCCGTGCCCGGCCCCGGCGAGGTGGTGATCCGTGTGGCCTGGGCCGGGGTGAACCGGCCTGATGCATTGCAACGGGCGGGCCTTTACGCGCCGCCGCCGGGCGCAAGCGATCTGCCCGGCCTCGAGGCCGCGGGCACCGTCGCCGCCATCGGCCCGGGGGTCACGGACTGGGCGCCGGGGGATCGGGTCTGCGCGCTCCTGCCGGGGGGCGGCTATGCCCGGTTCGCCCGCACCTCTGCCGCCCACTGCCTGCCGGTGCCCGACGGGATCGGCCTGCGCGAGGCGGCCTGCCTGCCCGAGACCGTCTTTACCGTCTGGTCCAATGTCTTCATGCGCGCGGGCCTGACCGCGGGCGAAAGGTTCCTCGTGCACGGCGGCACCTCGGGGATCGGCACCACCGCGATCCAGCTTGCCCGGGCCTTTGGGGCGCGGGTCTGGGCCACGGCGGGATCGGCGGACAAATGCGCGACCTGCCGCAGCCTGGGCGCCGAAGAGGCCTGGAACTACCGCGACGAGGACTGGTCGCGCGCCGCCCGCGCGCTGGGCGGGGCGGATGTGATCCTCGACATGGTGGGCGGCGACTATCTGCCGCGCAACATCGCCGCCGCGGCCGAGGATGCGCGGATCGTCCAGATCGCCACCCTGGGCGGTGCCGAGGCGCAGGTGAACCTGGCGCGGCTGATGGCGCGGCGCATCACCCTGACCGGATCCACGCTCAGGCCGCAGTCGGGCCTGGCCAAGGCGCGCATCGCCGCCGAACTGCGCGCGCGGGTCTGGCCGCTGGTGGCGCAGGGGCGGATCGCGCCGGTGATCGACTCGGAATTCCCGCTCGAACAGGCGGCGGCGGCCCATGCGCGAATCGAATCCCCCGCGCATGTCGGCAAGATCGTGCTGCGCGTGATCTGACACGCAGGGTGCGCGCGCGGGCGCGGGGGCGCGCGCGCAGCGGCCCGGAACCGTGCACCTGCGGCAAAACGCGGCGTCCGTGGCGCGAAGGGTGTCGGTTTTTCACTGTCACCTGCCGCGCACATTGGCTAACACCCCTGCGGAACAGGCGCGACTGCCCGAGCGATGGAGGATGGCCGATGAAGATCCTGGTGCCCGTTAAGCGGGTGATCGACTACAACGTGAAGGTGCGGGTGAAGGCCGACGGTTCGGGCGTGGACCTTGCCAACGTGAAGATGTCGATGAACCCGTTCGACGAAGTCGCGGTCGAAGAGGCGCTGCGCCTGAAAGAGGCCGGGATCGCCGACGAGATCATCGTCGTCTCCATCGGGGTGAAGCAGGCGCAGGAGGTGCTGCGCACCGCCATGGCGATGGGCGCGGACCGCGCGATCCTCGTCGTCGCCGCCGAGGACGTGCATCAGGACATCGAGCCGCTCGCCGTGGCCAAGATCCTTGCCGCCGTGGCGCGGGCCGAACAGCCCGGCCTCATCATCGCCGGCAAGCAGGCGATCGACAACGACATGAACGCGACGGGGCAGATGCTTGCCGCGCTGCTGGGCTGGGGTCAGGCGACCTTTGCCTCGGAAGTGGCGATTGCCGACGGCAAGGCCCGCGTCACCCGCGAGGTGGACGGCGGGCTTCAGGTGATCGAGGTCGCGCTTCCGGCGATCATCACCGCCGACCTGCGCCTGAACGAGCCGCGCTATGCCTCGCTGCCCAACATCATGAAGGCCAAGAAGAAGCCGCTCGAGGAAAAGACCCCGGCCGACTACGGCGTGGACGTGACCCCGCGCCTGACGGTGGTGAAGACCGCCGAACCGGCGCAGCGCAAGGCCGGCGTGAAGGTCAGGACGGTTGACGAACTGGTGGCAAAGCTCAAGGACGCGGGGGTGATCTGATGGCTGTTCTCCTTCTTGCAGAGGTGGTCGAGGGCAGGCTTGCCACCGATTCGGTCGCCAAGGCTCTGAACGCGGTCGCCACCCTGGGCGAGGTGCATGTGCTGGTCACGGGCGCCGGATCGCGCGGCGCTGCGGACGAGGCGGCCACCCTGGCCGGCGTGGGCAAGGTGCTCGTGACCGAGGATGCCGCGCTCTCGCATGATCTGGCCGAGGCGAATGCCGCCCTCGTCCACGGGCTTGCCGGCGGCTACAGCCACATCGCCGCCGCCTCGACCGCCTTTGCCAAGGGCGTGCTGCCGCGGGTGGCGGCGCTGCTTGACGTGATGGTGATCGCGGATGTGACTGCGGTCGTGGATGCCGACACCTTCGAACGTCCGATCTATGCCGGCAACGCCATCCAGACCGTGCGTTCGGCCGACGCGGTGAAGGTGTTCACCGTGCGCACCGCGGGCTTTGCCGCCGCCGGCGCGGGCGGGTCCGCCCCGGTCGAGGCGATCGCCGCCCCCGCCGATCCGGGCCTTGCCGCCTGGGTCGAGGACCGGGTCGCCGGGTCGGACCGGCCGGAACTCACCTCGGCCAAGGTCGTGGTCTCGGGCGGGCGCGGCGTCGGCTCGAAGGACAGCTTCGCCATCATCGAGGCCCTGGCCGACAAGCTGGGCGCCGCCGTGGGCGCCAGCCGCGCCGCGGTCGACTCGGGCTATGCCCCGAACGACTGGCAGGTGGGCCAGACCGGCAAGGTGGTCGCGCCCGAGCTTTACGTTGCCGTGGGCATCTCGGGGGCGATCCAGCATCTTGCCGGGATGAAGGATTCCAAGGTGATCGTGGCGATCAACAAGGACGACGAGGCGCCGATCTTCCAGGTCGCCGATTTCGGCCTTGTCGCCGACCTGTTCACCGCGGTGCCGGAACTGACCGGCAAGCTGTGACGGCGCAAGGGCGCTGACCCGGCCGGGTCAGCGCATCACCGCGGCAAAGGGGCGGCCGGTCACGGGCCGCGCGGGCGGCTGGCCGCAGGACAGGGTATCAGAGGCGCAGGGAACCTGGTTCAGCGCCGCCGCGATCGCCTGGGCGGCCTCTTCATGCGCGGCCGGAGAAAGCTGCGCATTCGC